>Ga0335078_10013763_pt1 | contig 11984 bp, 10 predicted proteins | sample Lox_Sample_32_FD_206711 | JGI IMG/M metagenome (GOLD analysis project Ga0335078, IMG submission 206711) | Soil microbial communities from Loxahatchee National Wildlife Refuge, Florida, United States - Lox_Sample_3.2 | ecosystem: Environmental > Terrestrial > Soil > Wetlands | place: USA... | reverse complement strand
CCAGGGCCATCACGGCGAGCCCGGCGACGTCGATCACACCGGGGTGGAACAGGCTCCCCGGCCGCGGCGACCGGTCGGCGATCCAGGCGCAGCCCGCGCCGAGGAACACGGCCATGACGAGGCAGGCCGCCCCGGCCAGGCGGGCCTCGAAACGCAGCGCGGCCGGCGAGAGCTCGGTGCGGCGGACCGCGGCGGCCGCGCCGGCCACCAGGCAGGCCAGCGCGAGCGGGCTGAGGGCCATCCAGGTGAGTTCGGCCGGCGGGAAGGCGGCCAGCGCGGCGGGGTGCGCCCAGAACGAGGAGACGGACAGCGTGGACGCCCAGGAGAAGGCCGCCACCCCGCCGGGCGCCAGGCCCGGGTGGGCCCACGGGTGACCGCCGGTGCCAGGCCATCCGTTGCCGAAGTGCCTGCCGCCGACGACCATCACCACCAGCCCGCCCAGGAACAGCGCGGACGGGCCGAGCAGGTCCCGGGCCCCGCCGCGGGCGATCCGCGCCGCCACGGCCCGCGCCACCGGCAGCCCCGCGAGCAGCGCCAGCCCGGCGAGGAGCAGCATCGCCGCGGACATCACCATCGTCGCGACGGCGGCGGTGGCGTCCGGTGCGGACCATTGCCAGCCGATGGTGAGCTGGGACCATATGACGCCGCCGAGGCCGAGGAAGACGGCCGCGCAGCAGGCGAGCGAGGCCAGGCTGGCCCGGGCTCGTTGTCCGGCCCGTTCGGTACCATCCGGTGCGATCCCGCACAGTCCGGCGTCGGCGAGCCTGGCTACGATCCCGCCCCGGATCACGTCCGCCGTCCGCGCCGGTGACCTCGGCCGCTCGGCGAGGTCGGCGATCAGCAGCTCGGTGAACTCCTCGCCGTAGCGGGCCCGCCAGGCCCGCGGGTAGCAGCGGAGCAGGCGCACGGCGCGCTGCCGCGGCCCGCTCACGCCGGGCTCCTCACGCCGGGCTCCTCAAGCCGGGCTCCTCATACCGGGCCCCTCATACCGGGCCCAGCCTTGGGCCAGGCGGCTCAGCCCGACGTCGGCGACACGGCGCTGCGCGTCGAGCTGGGCCTGCAGGGTCGTCGCCCCGGCCGCGGTGAGCCGGTACGGGCGGCGGCGGTCCTGGCTTTCCACCGGCTCGATCAGGCCCTGGCCCTGGAGCCTGGCCAGCGCCTCATAGAGCGTGCCCGGCGCCACGCGGACGCCGGCGAAGGACTCGATGTCCTTAGTCAGGGCGTAGCCGTGCTTGGTCCCTCCGGCCAGGCTGGCCAGGATGAGCGTGGCCGGGCCGGCGTAGCGGCCGAACCCGTCGAGCGCCTTGTTCTCCGACACAGCCGCTACTCTATATCGGTCACCGATCTATCGGCAACCGAAATATGGTGGGTCTCCGGACCGGGCTGGGGCCGGCCTGCATACGGTCTCCACACGATCTCCACGCCGGCGACATAGCGTGGAGGCCGGGGCCTGCGCGTGCACGGGGTGATCATGCGCAGGTTCGCGCACGGGGAAGGAGGCCTTGGCCGTTGGTCAGCCATATGCTGCAGTCGATCCCGCCCGAGGCGGTCTACCTGATCGTGGGCCTGATGATCATGGTGGAGAGCCTGGGCATCCCGGTTCCCGGCGAGATCGCGCTGGTGACCGCGGCGGTGCTGGCCGCCCAGCACAAGATGGCGCTGTCGCCGGCCTGGATCGCGGCCGCCGCCAGCGCGGGGGCGATCGCCGGGGACTCGACCGGCTTTACCATCGGACGGCGGTACGGCAGGTCGCTGTTCGACCGGCTGGGCCGCAGGTTCCCGCGGCACTTCGGGCCGGGGCATGTGGTGCTGGCCGAACGGGTCTTCACCAGGCACGGCGTCTGGGCCGTGTTCTTCGGCCGGTTCATCGCGCTGCTGCGGATATTCGCCGGGCCGCTGGCCGGGTCGCTGCGCATGCCGTACGGCCGTTTCCTGGCCGCCAACGCCAGCGGCGGAATCGTCTGGGCCGCCGGGATGACCTACCTGATCTGGTTCCTCGGCCTGGCCGCCGAGCAATGGCTGTCCCGGTTTTCCTGGCTCGGGCTGGCCGCGGCGCTCCTGGCCGGCCTGGGGATCACCCTGTTCGTCAGGCGGAAGACCCAGGCGCTGACCAGGCAGGCCGAGGCGGAGGCAGAGGCAGAAGCGGCGGCGCCGGCGGGGGCACCGGCTCCGGCCGACGCGGGCGCTCCGCCGGACGCGGGCGCCGGGGCGCCACACGGCCTGGAGCGGATCGAGCCCGATCGGGTGGCAGTCCGCCAGGAGGGCGGCGACTGACCGCCGGTGGAGGCGCCGAGCAGTATTGAAGCGGACTTCAGGCACGCCCGGACCGTCTGTAACAAGCTCCAACGACATGGACGCCGCAGCCACGTCGTAAGAACAGCGTGAAGGCGGCATCCACATCGTATGGACGTGGGGCGGGAGCGGCGGGCCGTCCGCAGGCCCTGCTCAGGCGGCTGGCGCCGCGGCCCGGAGAGTCGCTTCGACGGTGCTCCAGGGCAGGCCTGGCGGCAGCAGGATCGTGACGATGTCGGCGGCGCGGTCCCACGGCTCGAGTTGTTCACGGACCTGGCCGGCGGTGCCGTAGGCGGCGAGCTGCTCCAGGACGATCTGGGCTTCGGCGGGGACGGTACCGTGTCGCGGGCTGGGCTGCGGGTTCGCGGCGATGACCGCGCTGACCTCGGCGGCGTAGCCCTGGCCGGCCATGGATCGGGCGTAGACATCGCCCATGGCGCTCAGGTACCAGGCGGCGCAGGTGGCGGCGATCTCCCGGGCCGCGCCGGGATCATCGCCGGCGACCGTGATGGGCCCGGCCGCCACCGTGAGGGCGCGCGCCTGCGGTGCGGCGGTTTCGCGCCGCTGGCTGAGCCGGGCCGTCCAGGCGGCGAGGCGGTCGCGGGCCACCAGCGCGGGGATCCAGCCGTCGCCGAGTTCGGCGGCCACGTTCATCGTGTGCTGTCCCAGCGCGGCGATCCAGATCGGCAATTCGGGGACGGGCGGCTGGCCCAGGCGCAGCGGGCGCGCCGCCGGGGCGCGGCCGAGCTGGGCGGGCAGGCCGCCGAGGAGGGCCCGGACCTTGGTCACGACGTCGCGCAGCTTCCCGGCCGGATGCTCGAACGGGGTGTCGTGGAACCCCTCGGCCAGCGCCCTGGTACTGGCCCCCAGGCCCAGCACATAACGTCCGCCGCAGACCTGGTGGAGGGTGGCGGCGGTCATCGCCAGCGTCGCCGGGGTGCGGCCCCAGACCGACAGGACGGCGGAAGCGACCTGGATCCTGGCGGTGCGCAGCGCGATCTCGGTCAGCACCGGGGTCGAGTCCAGCCCCCAGCCCTCGGGCACCGCGAAGGTCTCGTACCCCAGCTCGTCGGCGAGCACCGCGGCCCGGACGATGACATCCCGCCGGGTCTCCATCGGCGTGAGCCCCACGCCGCGACGCCGCGAGGTCACAGCGCACCCCCGGCGGCCACGACGACCCCGGCGGGCTGGCCGGGGGCCTCCCCCGGGCGCGGCACGGTCAGCCATACGGCTTCGGCCAGGGCGAGCACCTCTCCGCCCGGTCCGAGCAGCGCCGACCCGGCGGTGAGCTTACGGCCGTCACGCGTTTGCGGCCAGGCGATCACCCGGCACGGGTCGCCGACCGCGGGCCGCGCCGCCAGGGTGACGGCTGTCATCCGGCCGAGCAGGATGGCTGTGTCCCAGCCGGCTGCGGCGCGGCCCAGGCCGGCCGTCTCGGCGGCGGCGATCCCGCTGGGACAGTCGAGCGCGGCCCAGACCACCTCGGCCCGCACCCTCCCGTCGGGGCCGGCGACCGAACGATCCGGCGTCCACGGCGCCGCCCACAGGCCCAGGCCAGGCACGGGCCCGGGAAAGATCCGCAGCCCGTCACCGGGCCGGCGGTTCACCCCGCAGACGAAGCAGTCCGGAAACACCGGGTCCTGGAAGTACCGGGCGCTCCCGGCAGCCGCGGCGGCTTGCGCGGGCGACACCGTGACCGTGATCTCGCGCGGGCCGCCCGGCGAGGGCGCGGCCTCGCCGATCAGCGTGCGGCCGTGCCGAACGCGGACCGAGCCCGCGTCGTCGCGTTCGACCTCCAACCGGGTGTCCAGCGGGGGCGGCCGGCGCAGCGTCACCGTGGCCGGGCCGTCGACGTACGCGGCGATCCGGCCGCAGACGTAGCCGCCGTTGCCGATGCCCGCGGGGCCGTTGAAACGGGACGGGATGGTCAGCACGTTCATCGTGACCGGCCGGGACGTTCGTAATCTGGCATGCTTCGACGCTAGGGTCACCCGGCCCGGGGCGGCAATCCGGATTACTACCGGCAGATGCGGCGCTTTTCGCGGGCGGCGGTGCTTGTTCCGGGGGTCGCGTCGGGAGAACTACCGAGGCGCTCAGGTGTGCAGCTGATGCCGGGTCACCCACGCCGCGATCTGGGCCCGGGAGCTCACCTGGAGCTTGCGCCGGATGTTCTCGACATGCGTCTCGGCGGTCCGCGGCGCCACGGACAGGCGTCGGGCGATGGCCTGGTTGGTCAGCCCCTCGGCCACCAGTTCGGCTACCTGGAGCTCGCGAGCCGTGAGCCGGGGCCCCTGGCTCGCTCGTTCGGTAAGAAAACCGAGAACGGCCTCCAGCACGGCCGGCCAGTCGCCATGGTAGAACAGGTGGCTGGAACCCGGCAGCGGGATCAGCGTCGCTCCGGGGATAAGCGCGGCCACCTCCCGGCCCAGCTCGAACCGGGTACCCCGGTCCCCCTCGCGGTGCAGGACCGCCGTCCGCGCCCGGACCACGGGAAGCAGGTCCCTGACGTCGGTCTCGTAGTAGACCTCCAGGAGCCGGGCGGCCACGTCAGCCGAGGCGCTCGTCCGCTGGAACCGGGTGAACCCGGCCAGATCCTCAGCCGTGGGATCGGTGACGAAGGTTCCGGCGAGCGCCTTCAGCCCCAGGCCCCAGTGCGCCCGCACCAGCGCCACGATCGACTTCCTGACCTCGGCGGGGGCCAGATCCCTTCCGCTGGCGCACATTCCGTACAGCACGAGCGCCTCGACCCGGTCCGGGTGCCTGGCCGCTATCGCGGTGGCCAGCTGAGCTCCCTGCGACGCCCCGAACAGGCGGAAACGGCTGGCGCCCACCGCGTCGGCCACCGCCAGCGCGGCAGCCAGCTGGCCGTCGAACGAGAGGTCGATCCCGTTCCGGTCGGACAGGCCGCAGCCGGGCTTGTCGTAGCGGATCACGGTAAACCGCTCCGCCAGGCGCTCGAGGAACGCACCGAAGGAAAGCAGTTCCAGTTGCGCGCGAAGATCGGTGATCCAGCCCGTATCGAGCAGCAGCGCCGGGCCTGCGCCCGATGTCGAATAGGCGACACGGCCGGCCGGCGAGTTGCAGTACCTGATCCTCGGCATCACCCGTCCAGGCTGGCATCACCGGCGAGCGCAGTAAAGGAACGGCCTGATGTCCGCGTCACCGGGCTCGGCGCCAGCAGCCGCCGGCGGGCGGCAGCCCTCAGGTGATCAGGCTCGGCTCGACCGGCGTGTTGAAGAAGTCCCCCAGGCCCGACAGGGCAGCCCGCGACCCGGCCGGCAGATCGCCGAGCACGGCGGCCACCGGTGCGCGGCCGGCCAGCGCGTCGGTGACCTCGGCTGCGAGCGGTCCCGCGGTGGTTACCCGGGTGGCGATGAGGGTGACGCCATCACTGTTGTCCAGCTCGAAGAGACCGCCGCCAGCACCGCCGAGCGTCAGCTTCTCCCGCACCTGAGCACCGAATATCGACGCGACGGCGGCGGCGATGAACAATCCGTAAGCGGCCGCGTAGCCGGTGGCGTCGTCGTCCGCGGGGTGTTTCATGCCCCGGGCGAGCAGCACGTCCCGCTCGTGGAGCCACGAATCCCAGAAACCGTGCAGGATGCGAATCGTCCAGTTCATCGGGCCGTACGGCATGCGGACGTCGAACCGGACCCCGTGAGCCAGCCGGACACGGTCACGGGCGAACCGTTCTTCGGTCGTCGCCACGAAACGAGCGAGAGTGGTCTCGGGTGACTCACCGGCCGATTCGGCCAGCAACTTGCGTGGCGTGACTCTCGGGTCGTAGCCAGCAGTGGTGTCGAGCATCCGGTCACCCGGCTCGACGGCCACGGCGTTCCTGTTGTTGTCGGATAGATGGCGGACCACGTCCTGCGCGGACCAGAGGGCGCACCGGGTCGGGGCCGCCCAGTCGCCGGGGCCGAATCCTCGCAGGATCGTGACGAACCGTCGCCGCTGCTCACCGAACACGTCGAGCAGGTGCACAGGATCGAATTCGCATCCGCCGTCGGTTCGCAGGATCAAGGTCATGCGCGTCCCCTTCTGCATAGACCGCCGGGCACGGCGCGGTGCGGTGGCATGGTCCGTCATCCGTGCACTTCGCAGATCTTCTGGTCCGGCTTCGCGGTGACTTGCGCATGTCGAACGGAGTCTGCACCTGATCAGAGGGACTGCGTGACGTGCAAATACATCAACGGCAACGGCAACGGCAACGGCAACGGCAACGGCAACGGAACTTACTCATTGATACGCCGGGATGCTTCGGCAGCACGGTGCCGTCTCTGTCATGGTCAGCAGCCCCTAGGCGCGTTGGTGTTTGCGGGCGAGGGCGGCTACGCCGATGCCGGCGGCGAACGCGCCGGTCAGCGGGAGCCAGCGCCGGGCGGCCGGGCGCTGGGGTCGGGGCGGGGGTGGGTGGGCTGCTCGCGCAGGCGGGCGATCGCTTCCGGCAGCAGCGAGGGTAGTTCGGCGGCGAGGTCAAGGTATTCGAAGCGATACCGGTGCCAGTGCTCTTCCAGCGCCTGAGGGCCGGGCATCAGGATGTTCCGCAGCTCGGGCAGCAGCGGGCGGATGAGCTCGGCCAGATTGAGCTGCGGGTCTACGATCATGGCGGTGGCTTCGAGGCTGACCAGGGCACGTGCGAGCAGCATGAGCCCGCGAGGGAACACGATCCCGTAACGCGCCCCGAGCGCGAGCTCGGACAGCAGGAGGCGGGCGATGGAGAAGCCAGCACATGATCGACGCGATCCGCCGGGATATCACCAGGCACTTCGAGAACTGCTCTGGAATCCCGCTGACATCGCTCGGGCATGCGGCAATGAGGCCATCGGCACGAAGGTGAGCTCGCCTGCGCGGCCTGGTGGACCGGCGCCTAGGCGGTGAACTCTGGGACGTCAGCGCGCAGAGCGTCCTGGCAGAGGCACCGCGCCAGCGGCGGGACCAGCCCAGTCTGGTAGTGGGCGCACCGTCACTAAGCCGGACGCTAGCCTCCCGTTCCCCTGAGGCGGTGAACCGGCGAACCACGTACCGCTCCGCGGCGAGGACTTCCTGGTCGAGCAGCGAAGCATTCTCGCCCGCCAGGACATGTGATATTTTTATCACATGTCGTCGAAGGATGCTGTCGTGGCCGACGCGACCACCGCCGAACCTGACGTCTGGCGGGCGCTTGCCAGCCCGTGGCGCCGACGCCTGCTCGACCAGCTCCGGATCGCGCCGACCACAACTGGTGAACTTGCCGCCGGGCTCCCGGAGCTGAGCCGGTTCGCGGTCATGCAGCATCTCGCCGTACTTGTCCGAGCTGGTCTCGTCCTCCCCGAGCGCCGCGGACGTGATCGCGTCAACTACCTCAACCCTGTTCCCCTGCGCGAGTGGTACGAGCGGTGGGTTCAGCCCATGGCGGACACCGGCGCCACCGAACTGCTGGCGCTCAAACGGACCGTCGAGAAAGGAGCCGCTCAGATGTCCGATGCGATCGAGCCGATCCGTACCGTCCGGCTGGCCTACGACCTGCGGATCAATGCCAGCGCCGAGCGCACGTTCGAGGTGATGACTCAGCAGATGCTCGACTGGCGGCCTCACACCTACGGTGGCAAACGGACCCGCCGGGTCGTTCTCGAGCCCCGCGTTGGCGGCGCCCACTACGAAGACTGGGGTGCGCCCGCCGGTCACCTCTACGGCCATGTCACCGTCTACGACCCACCGGCCCGGTGGGCAACCCGGGGCCGGCTCAGCGACGGGACCACACTGGATAGCGACTATCAGCTCACCGAAGTCGACGATGGTGCAGTGCAGGTCCATGTCGTCAAGGTCGCCGTGGGACCACTCACCGAAGAGGAAGCGGCCGGAATCACCGAACATGGTGACTTCCGTCCCTACGCCGCCGCGATCGAGAAGCTCACCAATCGCTGACCCATCCGCAGCGCCCCGCAAGGGCGCCGTTCATCAGTCGCGGAGCACTGCCCGGCACGCCACGGCAAGCACAATCTGTCCGGAAGTCAGCCGCAGACGCACACGGAAGTGTCAGGTTCGGGTACCGGGCGACAGCGGACAAGCGGACAACCCAGACCGCAGAAAGTGGACCCGAAGAGCTTGTCCTGTGCCGGCAGTGAACTCCGCCAGCCGAGGACGCGGGCTGACGAGGAAGCTCGTCACGGAGAGCAACCTGAGCCTTTGCGTGCCAGCGCAACTAACCGCCCAATGCACGGCCGAGTGGCGAGTGGCGCGGCGTCGGTAACAGGCGCAGATATGGCGGTTCTGCGCGTCTCCATTTGCGAGTCAGCCAGTCCCTGATCGTTCCTGTGAGGCGGGCGGCGCCCGGACGAGCCGCCCGCCTCAGATGTCACCAGTGGTCTGCGTGAGAACGGGTCAGGATGCCTGAGTAGGTCTGCCCGAGGAACTTGAGTCTGCCGTGGAGTCCTGTCAGCCTGGCAGTGCCGGACATGATCGTTGCGGAGCCGACCAGGTTCGACAGGGTCTGCGTGCTGCAGTCGAAGCTCGCGCGGAATTTCGTCGCCCAGGTGAGAGTGCCGGACCCGGCGGCGGCGACCGAGCCGGTGAAGGTCTCGATGCCGTGACCGGCGATCCGGTTTGAGGTGCAGTTGATCGTCCAGGTGAAGTTGCTGCCGATGACGCCGGTCAGGTCACCGGTGTATCTGGTAGCGAAATCTGGGGTGGTGCAGGTGAGCACGGTGCCTGAGTCGTTGACCGGCTGGCAGGCGGTTGTCCCGGCGTCGGGGCCTAGGTCGGTACCGGAAACATGAATGATTGTGGCGGCGCTTGCTGCTGGGGCGGCTGCTAGGGCGAGACCGCTCACCAGGACAGGCAGGAGCACGAGCATCAGTACGCGTTTCATGGGTGCCTCCTTTCGCTGAGGTGCTGGCGGCTGAACGCGGGCCTCGGGCTGTTGCTTTACCTCGCGAGGCTTGGCGGCAAGCCGGAGGGTGAATCCGGCGGAGTGGCGTCCGTCGACACGGACCATGACTCGATAGTCGGATCAAAGGCCGACGGGCCGAAACCTGGAAAGCCCTGGGTTTAGGCCGTTCTGTCCCTGGTCATCGCGAGCTTGGCGGCGAGGCCGCTGCGGGAGCGGATGCCAAGCTTGCGGTATGCCCGGGTGAGATGCATCTCCACGGTGGAGACCCCGATGAAGAGCTCCGCCGCGATCTGCTTGTTCGAGCGGCCTTGTGCCGCGAGCGCGGCGACTCGCTGCTCGGTCTCGGTCAGCCAGTCCGGGGCCGGCCGACGGCCGGCGATCCGCTTGGCCTCAGCGCGGGCCTTGCCGGCCCACAGTCGCGCGCCGGCCTGCTCGAAGATCGCGAGCGCCTGGTCGAGCGCCTCGCGGGCCGCCCGGCGCTGCTGTGCCTGCCGCCGGACGACGCCGAGGGTGAGCAGGGTTCGCGCTCGCTCGAGCGGGAGCTGCAGGCCGTTGAGGTTGCGCAGGGACCGGTCGAGGGCAGCGAAGGCGCCGCTGAAGTCGCCCTCGGCGGCGGCGAGCAAACCCCGGCTGCGGGCGCTCACCGCGGCGGACCATGGACTCCCGGTGGCCTGCGACCGCTGCTCGTGCCGCTCGATGTGGGCGCGAGCGCGGTGGATCTCGCCGAGCAGCACGAGCGTCTCGAGCGCGTCGGCCCACAGGGGCAGCGCCGGGTCGTTGAGGCCGAGGGCAAGCAGCGAGTCCGGAAGGTCGCGCAGATGGACGGCGGCGGACTCCAGGTTGCCCAAGGCCAGCTCGATACGGCCGAGCACGCTCCGGCTGAGCAGGGTGAACAGCGAGAAGTCCGCGCCAAGCGCGATTCCGCGCAGGGCCGATGCCCGCGCCTGCTCCACCAGTCCGAGGTCCGCCTCGACCAGCGCTCTGACCCGTCCCACCCAGGCGCTTTCGTGCCACATATGCAGCTGCCCGCCAAGTTCCTGCGCCCGGTCGGCCACCGCGAGCGCAGCGTCCAGGCGGCCCGCAGCCCACTCGGCCCAGGACACGTGCCACAGGGCGAGCATCCAGCTGAACTCGTCACCGCGCGCAGCCGCGTCCGCAACGATCCTTTCGAAGCCCTCGCATGCTCGCTCGGTCTGACCCAGCAGTAGCTGCTCTCGGATGAGGAAGAACCGGGGGCTGTCCAGGAGCTCGAGCCCGGCAGCGAGTCGCTTCTCGCGCTCGACGCCGCGCCCGAGCAGACCCGGCGTGATCTCCGCGGCGTACTGCTCCGCGTGGCCCAGCCGCGCGATCGCGGTCGCGATCAGCCTGGAGTCGCCGATCCGCTCGGCTCCTGCCAGCGCCGCGCGTCCGTCCCAGACCGCGGCCGGAATGTCCGACCCGAGCAGCCGGTACAGGGACCGCAGGGCCAGAATGCGGGTCGAGCGGACGTCGTCGGCACCCGCTTCGGCCAGCGCCTCGTCGCAGAACGCAATCGCCTCGGGGGCGCCGGCCAGGTAGTTGAGCGCGAGCTCGAAGAGGATATCGGCCCGCTCGCCACCGGGACCCGCCTCGTGAAGCAGCTCGTTCAGCAGTGTGATCGCCCCGTCGGGGCTTCCCGCGAGCCGGTGGAAGGTGGCCGCCCGCAACCGGCGCCCGCGCGCGAGCGCCGGATCGTCCGGCGTCAGCTCGGCGGCGAGCTCCGTCAGCTCGGCGGCGGCGGCGGTCGCTCCGCGGACGGCTGCCTGCTCGGCGGCGGAGTCGAGACGGGACGCCGCCACCGCGTCCGGGCCGTCCGTGGCCAGCGCGAGGTGCCGGGCCTGCTCCTCGGCATCGGCGACCGCGTCCACCAGGGCCCGGTGGACCGAGCGGCGCTTCCACACCGGCGCCTGCTCGTAGCAGACCGAGGCCAGCAGCGGGTGCGCGAAGCGCAGGCGCGCGTCATCGAGCTCGACGACGCCTTCCCCCAGCGCGACCACCAGTGCCGCCAGCACCCCCTCGCGGTCGCCGAACGACCGTGCGACAAGCTCGGCCGTCGGCCGGGCGAGCGCGGCGAAGTGCAGCAGTACATCCAGGGTCTCAGCGGGAAGCCGGGCCAGGCGGCCGCCAAGCAGGTCCCGCAGGCTTTCCGGCACGCGAATCGCCTGCCTGGCTGTCGGCTTCGCGTGCGTGCGGACCAGCTCGCGCCCGAGCTCGAGGGCGTAAAACGGATTGCCCGCGGTCGCCTCGCACAGACGCGTGAGCTCAGGCCGGGTCAGCTCAAGCCCGAGCCGCTGCTCGAGGAGCTGATCCACCCCGCCCAGGCCGAGCGGTCCCACCAAGCGCCGGTCGAACCGCTGCTCGGAAAGCGCGTGCTCAAATTCGAGCGGCTTGGCCGTCCCGGTGCCGGTGCGCAACGTGGCGAGCAGGCCCACGCGGTCGTCCCGGAGCCGCCGCAGCGCCAGCCCGCCCCTGATTCTGCACCCAAGTGCCAATGCGTGATCACGGCTGAATATCCGTTCGGGCCGTGCGCCTGGCTTACCGCACCCAGAGCTGATCGATCTGCGGGAGGCCGTCGGCATCGAGGGTGAGGTGACCGGCCCGGCGGGAGAGCAGCTCGGCATCGCTGGCGTTCACCAGCGGCACCCACGCGGCTTGGTCGGTGGCAAGATGATCGGCCTTGGCCCAGATGTCTTGAGCGGCGGCCGGATCGGTGAGCTGCAGCGTCTCGGCTTGCCTGACGAGGCGGTCGAACGTTGCGTTGCAGAATCCGCCGCCGTTAGTGGTACGCGCCGGGTCGGCAGAG
>Ga0335078_10013762_pt1 | contig 11986 bp, 13 predicted proteins | sample Lox_Sample_32_FD_206711 | JGI IMG/M metagenome (GOLD analysis project Ga0335078, IMG submission 206711) | Soil microbial communities from Loxahatchee National Wildlife Refuge, Florida, United States - Lox_Sample_3.2 | ecosystem: Environmental > Terrestrial > Soil > Wetlands | place: USA... | reverse complement strand
AATCTCGGTCTCAAACACGCCCAGCGTGTTGGGATTGGTGAGCATCAGCCCCGCCACTTCGTCGTTCATGGCGCGGTCGAGCGCTTCCAGGTCGACGCAGCCGCGGGCGTTGGACTTGAGGTTGCGGGCTTCGTATCCGGCAATGGTGACGCTGGCAGGATTGGTGCCGTGCGCCGAGTCCGGCACGATCACGTATTTCCGGTTCCGCCCCTGCTCTTCCAGGTAAGCGCGGATCATCAGCAGGCCGGTCAGTTCCCCCTGCGCCCCGGCCGCCGGCTGGAGTGATACCGCGTCCATCCCGGTGATCTCCACCAGGCAGAGCGCGGTCTCGCCGAGAATCTTCAGGCACCCCTGCGCCAGCGATTCCGGCGTATACGGATGATCGGTCGCCGGACCCTCCAGGCGCGCCACTGCTTCGTTGAGCCGCGGGTTGTACTTCATGGTGCAGGAGCCCAGTGGATAGAGGCCGGCGTCGATGGAGTAGTTCCAGGTGGAGAGCCGCGTGAAGTGACGGATCACGTCAACTTCGGAGACCTCGGGAAAGCCTTCCACTTCAGCGCGGAGAAACTGGTCGCCCAAAGCCTCTTCGAGCGAGACTGTCGGAACATCCAACGGCGGCAATTCCGCGCCGGACTTGCCCGGGGAACTACGCTCGAAGATCAGGCCCTCGTTGCGGGTCATGTGCGGACGAGCGTGTTGGATTCTGTTCTCCATGCTTTGCACAAGTTTTTCTTGCGCCGTTTGGTCGTGCCCTCTTCTTGAGTCTCAGATGGTTCCGTTGATAAACCGGCGTATGCCGTCTTTCAGTACACAGACATTGAAGTTTATCAGTAACGCCAACTTACATCCTGAGAGTCTGAGGTGGGACATGACCTGAGCCTCATGGATTGGTGCCAGTGCTTCCACCGACTTGACCTCGACCACTACCGATCCTTCGACAATGAGATCTGCTCGGTAACCACAGTCCAGCTTGACCTCTTCGTAAATCAAGGGAACGGGCTTCTGTTGCTGCACCCGCAATCCTCGTTTACCTAATTCGAAAGCCAAGCAAGCCTCATACGCAGACTCCAGCAAGCCTGGCCCAAGAGTCCGGTGAATCTGAATCGCCGCCCCGATTACGTTCTCCGTTATCTGGTTCAGGCGTTGCTTCTCGGTCATCATCAAAGGAAACGAAGACTCACTACGCGCGGCGAAAGACAAGCGCTTAACACAGCGCGGTCTGTGGCCGCAACCAAAGACTTCAACACAGAGTTCACTGAGGTTTCACAGAGGCCACGGAGAAGAAAGCCAAGAATAAGGCGCCGTGCTCAACGTCTTCTCCGTGACCTCTGTGAGCCCTCGGCGAACTCTGTGTTGAGCTCTTCTTCTTCACTTGTCAGAAATCGCTCCCGATCAAGCTCAGCCGACGGCGCGGCCAGCCGAGGATTTTCCGCGAACCGGCGCCAGACCGCGTCGGTGTGATCGATGGCCGCGCGGCTGACCGTCTCGGTGACACAAACCAGCAAATGATTCTTGAGCTCGGGGTAAAACCGCTCGAGATGGAATCCGCCGATAATCTTGTGCTCGCGAAGTTCTCCCAGTAAATCCTCGGCATCGCCCGGCGTTTTGACCACAAACTCGTTGAAGCTGGGACCGGAAAATGGCAGCTCGGTAGCGGGTGCCTGGCGGAGCTGGTCGGCGGCGTAGCGCGCCTTGGCCAGATTCTGCTCGGCCAGCGCCTTCAGTCCTTTCTTACCCAGCAAGCAAAGGTAAATGGTGGCGCAGAGGGCAAAAAGGCTCTGACTGGTGCAGATGTTGGAGGTGGCTTTCTCGCGGCGGATGTGCTGCTCGCGGGTGGCCAGCGTGAGGACGTAGCCGCGACGGCCCTCGGTATCCTGCGTTTGGCCCACCAGCCGGCCGGGCATCTGGCGAATGAACTTCTCGCGCGTGGCCAGGAATCCCACGTAGGGGCCGCCGAACGCTACCGGGACGCCGAACGATTGCGCCTCGCCGCAGACGATGTCCGCCTCGCTCGGCGGCTTGACGATGGCGAGCGACAGCGGCTCGGTGACGGCGACAATCAGCAGGGCCCCGGCGTGGTGGGCGATTTTGGCAATTTCCGGAACGCGCTCGAGTACGCCGAAGAAGTTGGGGGATTGCACCACCACGGCGGCCGTTTCCGTATTGACCGCGGCTTCGAGGCGGGCTAAATCGATCTGGCCTGTCGCCGCGTAGGGAACCTGGACCAATTCGATGCCTTGATGCTGAAGGTAAGTCTCCACCACCTGGCGGTACTCGGGGTGAAGGGTGCGCGCCCATACCACGCGGTTGCGGCGGGTGAGTCGCAACGCCATCAGCACCGCCTCGTTGGTGGCGGTGGACCCGTCGTAGAGAGACGAGTTGGCCACCTCCATGCCGGTCAGTTGTGCGATCAGCGTTTGAAACTCGAACATCGCTTGCAGGTTGCCCTGGCTGATCTCGGCCTGGTAGGGCGTGTAGGAGGTCAGAAACTCGCCACGCGAAAGCAGGGTGTCGATCACCACCGGCCGGTAGTGCGAATAGGCGCCCGCGCCCAGCAGCGAGACGCAATCGCGCCCGCTCTGGCTGGCCGCCTGGCGAAAAAACTCCATCAGTTCCGGCTCCGACAGCGGTCCCGGAACCTTCAGCTCACCCCGCAACCGCAGCGCCTCGGGAATCTGCGCAAACAACTCGTCGATAGACGTGTGGCCGGTGGCTTCCAGCATTGCCGCGCGGTCGGCGTCCGAATTGGGCAGATAGCGCATTGGTTTATTAGTGTGCGGTAAGAGCTAATTCTTGGCTATGGCCAGCACTTAACCACATCCTCGTCCCGGAGAAGAATTGACGATTGCAGATTGACGATTGACGATTGGGAGAGACGCTCATTGATGATTTTGCCCGGCCTTGCGGGGGCCCTAGTCTTCTCTTTCAATCGGCAATCCTTCGCTTCGCTCAGGACCAATCGGCAATGGTCAATTCTTTGTTCCAGATTGGGCAGGACAGACGCTTTAAAGAATTGAACGTTAAAGCATACTAGTGGGCCGCCTCCAGAATGTACTTTTCGTACTGGTCGGCGGTCATCAAGCTCTCGGTCTCGCGCCGGTCCTTCAAGCGCACACGGATCAGCCAAGCCGCGTCGTGAGGATCCGAGTTCAGCAGTTCCGGGTTATCCTGGAGCTTCGAATTCACGGCCGTCACGTCGCCCGTGACCGGTGAGTACACGTCCGAAACCGCCTTCACCGACTCGACCGTGCCGAACGTCTCTTTGGCCGTGACGCGATCGCCGGGCTTCGGCAACTCGACGAATACAATGTCTCCCAGCTCCTTCTGGGCGTGGTCGGTAATGCCGATGGTCCCGATGGATTCATCCACGCGGATCCATTCGTGCTCTTTCGTGTACAGCAATTCTGGAGGGTAAGCCATGGTGTATTTCCTCCTGTCAAAAAACAAGGAGTCAGGATTCAGGAGTCAGGAGTCAGAATGAGGAAAGCGAGACTCGAATTGTGTATGTCTTCATTCTGACTCCTTACTCCTGACTCCTGACTCCTTCTTTCTCTTGTAAAACGGCAGCGACACCAAGCGGGCCGCTGCCAGGCGGCCGCGGATCTCAATCTGGATTTCACGCCCCGGCTCGGCGAGGCCCGGGGGGACGTAAGCCAATCCGATGTTCTTCTTCAAGAACGGCGCCATCGACCCGCTGGTGACGCGGCCGCATACCTGGCCCTCGATCGCCACCGGGTAGCCGTCGCGGCCAATGTTGCGGTCGGCCATTTCAAATCCTACCAGTTTTTTGCGCGTTCCCTCGCTCCTTTGTTTCCGCAGCACGTCGCGGCCCAGAAACTCACCCTTCTCCAGCTTGCAAATCCAACCCAGGTTGGCTTCGAGAAGGGTGGTCTCCTCGTCCAGTTCGTGACCGTAGAGAGGGTACGCCGCTTCCAAGCGCAAGGTGTTGCGCGCCCCGAGGCCCGCCGGGATCAGTCCTTCCGGCCTCCCGGCTTCGAGCAACGCGTTCCAAACGCGTTCCGATTCTGCGGGCGGGAAGTAAAACTCGAAGCCGTCTTCACCAGTGTAGCCCGTGCGCGCCAGCAACCCCTCGATGCCGCAGCACACTGCCCAGGCGAACCAGTAATATTTGATGGCCGCCAGGTCACTGCGGGTCACTTTAGCAAGGATATTCGCGGAGCGCGGCCCCTGCAAGGCAAGCTGGGCGTAATCCGCGGAGACGTTCCGTACTTCGGCGCCGAACTGGGTGTTGTGCCGGGTGACCCAGTCATAATCTTTGTCGGTGTTGGCAGCGTTCACGCAAAGGAGGTAGTGGCCATCGCCCAGCCGGTGAACCAGGCAGTCGTCCACGGCGCTTCCCTGGGCGTACATCAGCGCCGAATACTGCGCCTGGCCGGTCTGCAGGCGGGCGACGTCGTTGGAGGTCACGAACTGAAGCAGAGGAAGCGCCTGCGGGCCGCGCACTTCGATTTCGCCCATATGGCTGACATCGAACAACCCCGCCCGCGTGCGCACGGCGACGTGCTCTTCGATGATGCCGGAGTATTCGACGGGCATTTCCCAGCCGCCGAACTCCACCATGCGAGCGCCCGCCTCTTTGTGGGCGGCGTTCAGCGCCGTTCGTTTCAGGGCCGTCCCTGCCGATGTGGCCAAACCCATTTCCTCCAGTTGTCGGGGTACGGCTTGCCGTACCTTATCTGTCCGGGTCACCCGATCACGTCAGAGGGAAGGGCGAGCCCAGTCACTCCATCGACGCGGGCGAAGAGGCAACCTAACATAGTCCCCACGAAGGGTCAAGAATCATGCGCGATGCTGACCTGAGTGACGTGAGCCATTGACAGAAAAAGGCGAACAGCTATCAGCCATCAGCTTTCAGCCAGCTATCGGCAACACGACCGCGCGTTCGTGCTGAGAGCTGATCGCTCATTGGTGTTAGAATCGGAGCTTGAACTGGGGATGGAGAACCGGCGCCTCAGAGCTGAGGACTACCAATGGAAGAACTGTCGTTGGATTTTGTGCGGGTGGTGGAAGAAGCGGCGGTGGCGGCGGCGCGAACCATGGGTCGGGGCGACCGCCAATACGCCGACCACATGGCCGTGGAGGCCATGCGGCGTGAATTGGAGTCGGTGCCGATTGCCGGCACGGTGGTGATTGGAGAAGGCGAGCGCGACGAAGCGCCGATGCTCTATATCGGCGAGAAAGTAGGCCAAGGCGAGCGCCAGCGGCAGGAGCCGGAATCGGCCGACACGTTGACCGAGCCGGTGACCGAGGTGGACATCGCCGTCGACCCCTTGGAGGGCACCAACCTCTGTGCTCTGGGCGTCTCGGGCGCCATTGCCGTGCTGGCGGCGTCAGAGAAGGGCGGCTTGCTGCACGCGCCCGACGTCTACATGGAAAAGCTCGTGGTGGGACCGCAGGCCAAGGGCGTGGTGGATCTCGACGCACCGGTGAAGGACAATCTGCGCGCCATCGCTCGCCGCATGGAGCGCGGCGTGGAGGACCTGGTGGTGGTGGTGCTCGACCGCCCGCGCCACCAGAAGCTGATCGAGGAGATCCGCGAAGCAGGGGCGCGCATCCGCCTGATCCCCGACGGCGACCTCTCGGCAGGCATCACCACCTCGGTGGGGGGAACGGGCGTCCACGTGGTGATGGGAATCGGCGGCGCGCCCGAGGGCGTGTTGACGGCGGCGGCGCTGCGCTGCCTGAACGGCGAGATTCTGGGGCGGCTGGTGATAAAGGACGCGGCGCAGGTGGAGCGGATGAGCGGCATGGGCATCCGCGATCCAAGGAAGATCTACGGCACCATGGACCTCGCCCCAGGCAAAGAGATGATCTTCGCCGCCGCCGGCGTCACCGAGGGCAGCCTACTGAAAGGCGTGCGGTTCTTCGGCGACGGCGTCCGGGTCCAGTCGCTGGTGATGACGTTGGCCCGGCGAACCGTACGCTTTATTGACTCCGTTCATCTCTCGAAGCGTCCGGACTTGAGGGTGAGATTCTAGCTCGAAAATCGAAACTCGAAGCTCGAAACTCGCTGTCATCTCCCACTTTTTTGCCCGGAGATCTCGGGGAGGTCGAGACCGAGTTTCGAGTTTCGAGTTTCGAGTCTCGAGTTCGAAACGGAACTTCGGTGCGCTGGAAAGCGTAAGTGAAAGTGAGCGTGGTTTCCGGCGGTTCTCCGGCCCCGGAATCCGATGCGGGGCGGGGCGAAGGATCCCGCACGACGACACGGATCCTTTGCCTCGCTTTGGACGATCATTGGTCAGGTGCATGTTCACGTTTGAAGTTTTGAAGACTCCGAAGGCGCAGACTTGACGAGCCGGGGACGAATATCGACTTTCGAAAATGGAGGTGTAACCCATGGGCTCCGACACGAAGCGCGTTGGAACGATTCTTGGTCTTACGCTGGCGGCAATGGCAGTGGTGGCAGTTCTAGTGTTTGCGGCCGCGGCCGCGGCCCAGGACGCTGACCAGGGCAGCAAAAAGGAAGACAAACAGTTGGTGGTGAAGACGCCCTCAATGGCGCTCGCGGTTTCCGCCTCCCCTGACTTCGCGCGCCTCGGGCTTCCTCTCTACCCGGGCGCGAAGTACGTTCAGAATAAGGAAGAGAACGGCCTCGATTTCAGCCTCAACCTCAGCGGAAAGCCGAACGTGCGTTTTATCGTGGCGAAATTCCGGACCTCGGACAGCCCGGAACAGGTCCGCGCTTTCTACCAGAGAAAGATCGGGAAACAGGTGACCAAGTTCACCGAGAAAGACGAAGACGGAAACATGGCCTTTGAGATCAACCACCCCAAGGACCAGCGGTTCGTCGGGCTCAAGGTCGTGGATGGCAAAACCGAAATCCAGCTGGTCCGGATGGAGGGCATCGACGACAAGGACTAGTGGTTAGTGGTCAGTGGCTAGTGGCTAGTGAAAGAAGAAGAACAATGGCGGCTGCTCTCCACTCGTGATCAGTCACCAGTCACTAGCCACTGGCACTAACCACTGTTCCTAGAGGGAGGTCCTATGAGCACCTCATCTCCAGTCCCCCGAGCCCCGACGGCGCCACTGCCGCCGCGCACAGGCAGCAACGTCGTTCCCATCGTGCTCCTCAGCCTGGCGTTGATCGTGCTGGTGTGCGTACTGGCGCTCTGGGCCAGCCTGCGCTTCATCGCCCATGGTGTCCGGGTGAGCGTCAGCGAGCAGGGCGCCGCCAAAAAGGCGGTCTCCATCCAGACTCCCTTCGGGGGCATTCAGGTCAACAAGAACGGGGAGGTCAGCGAGGCGGCGCTGGGGCTACCCGTGTACCCCGGAGCGGCGCGAGTGCGCGATCAGGACTCGGCCTCGGTCAGCCTGGGCTTGCCGGGAGACACGGGCGTTCACATCGCCGTGGCCAAGTACCGGACGCCGGATTCCATCGAAAAGGTGAAAGCGTTCTACCAGGACCGCATCGGCAAGGAGGTGACGAAGTTCCGGGAGAGAGACAACGAGGGTAAGACGGTGTTCGAGATCAAAGTGGGCGACGAGGTCAAGGTGGTGGCGCTCAAGGGCGATTTCGAGGGGACGCGGATCGACCTGGTCCACGTTTCCGCTGGCGAAGGCGAAGCAGACTAGGAAAAGAATGATGAACGATGAATGTTGAATGATGAACAGAAGAAAGAAGGATACAGGGGACCGGAGTCAGGAGCCAGAATGAAGCGGCAATCGCCAATGGACACCCTCTTTCTTCTGACTCCTGACTTCTGTCTGCTGACTCCTTCTTGGTTTCCTCTGATCATCGTTCAGCATTCATAATTCATCGTTCCTTTTTCAGCTCTCCATATCGAAAGCACTCCACCGAGTGGTCGTTGACCATGCCGACGGCCTGCATGAAGGCGTAGCAAATGGTGGGGCCGACGAAGCGGAAGCCTCGCCGGATTAACTCCTTGCTCATCGCCTCGGACTCGCGCGTTTGCGCCGGAATCGCTCGCCCCCATCGCCGGGCGTTCTGCTTGGGCTTGCCATCCACGAAGCCCCAGATGAAGGCGTCGAAGCTGCCGAATTCTTCTTGAACCTGGAGAAAGGCTCTGGCGTTCCCGATGGCGGCGGAGATCTTGAGCCGATTGCGAACGATGCCGGGGTCGGCGAGAAGCTGGTCCACCCGCCGCTGAGGGTAACGTGCGATGGTGGCGGCGTCGAAGTCGTCGAACGCCGCGCGATAGTTGGCGCGCTTCTTGAGGATCGTCTCCCAACTCAGGCCGGCCTGGGCGCCCTCCAGAATCAGGAACTCGAACAAGCGCTGGTCGTCGTGCAGCGGCACGCCCCACTCCTCGTCGTGGTAGCGGACCATCAAGTCGCCCGGTCCGCCCTGAGCCCAGCGGCAGCGCCGTATACTTGGTTCTCTTTCCGTTCCGGGTACTTGCTTCATGCGGGTCCGATAGGGCATGGCACAGGGAATTGCCGATTGCCGATTGCCGATTGGAAGAGAAGCGTAAGCAAGGCGCGCGGCCCTTTCAAGAGTCGATTCGCAATCGGGAATGAGGCTGTCTTCCAATCGGCAATCGGCAATCGTCAATCTCCTAGGTCTTCTCCGGCGTCTGCCTGGCCTTGGTTTTCTCCAGCTCGATCTCCATTTCCTTCATCTTCTGCTGGTGCTCCATCTCTCGCAGACGCAAGTCCTGCTGGACCTTGAGTTCATGTTCGCGGTACTTAAACCAGCTACTGATCGCGACCACGGCGATGATCATGATCCACAGACCACCGATATGGTTCAGGAACGACATGACGTCGTGCATTCGGTCCTCCCCTGACGAGCCTCGCCTCTGGGGCGATCGGCCAAGAGTAGTATACTTGATGTCGCGCCGATTCCACCCCCCACGTGGCGGCATCTAGCCCCTAACCACGTCGTCGCCTCTGGGCGTCAGTAGATTCCACGCCGGCGGCGCTGTGGTAGACTGGAGAGGTGGGGTGGTCAGTCCTGCACCAAAACTGCGACTTCTCGGCGGTTGGGGAGAAAAGAGGAAATTGCAAAACGTACAAAAGGAACTGTTGTCTAATGGCCTGACGGTGATCACCGAGGCCATGACGGCCGTGCGCTCGGTCTCTATCGGCATCTGGGTCAAGACCGGGTCGCGCGCCGAAAGCGAGTCCGAAAACGGCATCACTCACTTCCTCGAGCACATGGTCTTCAAGGGGACCACGCACCGGTCAGCAGAGGAAATCGCGCGCTCGGCGGATTCCATCGGCGGCCACCTGGACGCCTTCACCGCCAAAGAACTCACCAGCTTTTCCATCAAGGTACTCGACGAGCACGTGCCACGGGCCTTTGATATCCTCTCTGACCTGCTCAAGAATCCGCTGCTGCGCTCGGAGGACATCACCAAGGAATCGCAGGTAATCCAGGAAGAAATCAAGATGGTGGAGGATACGCCGGACGACCTGGTGCACGAAATCTTCACCCAGAACTACTGGCCCCATCACGCGCTGGGCCGGCCCATTCTCGGCACGCGGGGGACCATCCGGGGTTTCGACCGCCGGCGCCTGCTGGGCTACTTTCGCCGGCACTATACGCCCAACAATATCATCATCACGGCGGCGGGTAATCTCAATCACCAGCAGATCGTTGAACTGATCGGGAAGGAGTTCGGTACTCTGCCGGGCGGCCCCCGCCTCAACCTCGGGCCGGCTCCCGTGGCGCGTCCTACCATCAGCCACCGGCGCAAGAAAAACCTGGAGCAGGTGCATATCCTGGTGGGGACGCCGGGCTATCCGCAGGCTCACCAGAAGCGCTTCCCCTGTTACCTGCTCAACACCATCCTGGGGGGCGGCATGAGCTCACGCCTGTTCCAGAACATCCGCGAAAAGCGCGGGCTGGTCTACGCGGTCTTCTCCGGCCTCAGCACCTTTCGCGACGCCGGATGCCTCAGCGTCTACGCCGGCACCTCGGCGGCCAGCGCGCGCATCGTGGTGGACCTCATCCTGGAGGAGTTCCATCGCATGAAATCGGAGACGACCACCCAGGAGGAGTTGCAGCGCGCCAAGGACTACTTGAAGGGGAGCATGCTGCTAAGCCTCGAATCCACCGGAAGCCGGATGTCGAACCTGGCGCGCCAGGAGATCTATTTCGGCCGCTACATCTCGCTCGACGAGACCGCAGCCCAGATTGACGCCGTCACTCACGAAGACGTGATGGGCGTGGCGCGCGAGCTCTTCCAGAGCGAACGCATCGCCATCACCATCCTGGGCCCACTCGACGGTTTCCGCCTCAACCGTCGCGCCCTTCAGTGTTGAAAGCGGCAGGGAATTGCCATTGCCGATTGAAAAAGCAATCAGCTATCAGGCCATCAGCTATCAGCAAGAACCGGACTTTCGTGCTGAGAGCTGACCGCTGATAGCCGAGAGCTGTTTCCAATCGTCGATCGTCAATCGTCAATCTTTCGCTACTTCTTCTGGTGCTCCAAGAGGCTACAGGCCTGCCCGGCACCGCTCGGATCGATGGCGGCGGCGTCTTTGTCGATGTGCTGGATGATGCCGCTCTTGTCGATGACGAAGGTCGTGCGGTTGGCGACTGGATACTTTGGATTCAGAATGCCGTAATCCGTCGAAACCTGCCGTGTGAAATCGCTTAGGAGTGGAAACTTCACACCGATTTGGTCAGCGAAAGCCTTGTTGGCGAATTGGCTATCCACGCTGATACCCAGAACCTGGGTACCCCCTTGCTCGAATTTGGCGATATCAGCCTGATACGCCTTCAACTCCTTCGTTCACCCACCGGTGAAAGCCAGCACATAAAACGCCAAAACCACGTTCTTCTGTCCCAGGAAATCACTCAGCTTCACCTTGTTGCCGTTCTGATCGGGGAGCGTGAAGTCAGGCGCCTTGTCGCCGACCTTGAGTTGCGCTCGAGCCGGCGCCACCGAGCCGAACACGACGAGCAGCGCCGCCACACTTACCAGCAGTTTTCTCACAAGCGTCCTCCTTAAGGATAGGTTAGCCCCTTGCCCACCTCCGTGATTATAGCGCGCCTCGGCGCGTTGGGAGTTATCAAGTTTCGATAAATCCCACCGCCGCGGTCCGCTGCCGGCCTCAGGCAAGCGTTCTGAATCGATCGAGGATCCGGAAAAGGATAATCGCCAGGGCAACGTTCACCAGAATCTCGCTGGCGAGGTCCAAGGGATGGAACGTGGGGGGTGGATCGAGCAGCACCGCCCGGAGACCGGCCAGGAACAGGCTGTGAACGGCGACGCACAGCGCGCTCAGCAGCAGTCGCGGCATCAGGCGGTCGAAGTCGAAGCGGAAGCTCGCGGACGCTGCCATATAGCCTACCAGCGCCTTGGCCATGCCGGACATTCCCACCAGGCCGTGCGATAGTTCGTCCTGGAGAAGACCCAGGGCGGCCCCGAACAGAGTTCCGAAATTCTTGCTGCGCCGCAGCAGGGAAAAGTAAATGGTGATGAGGAGAGGAAAATCGAAGAGCCGCGCCAGAGGAATCTTGATGGGCAGGACGGTTTCGAGCAACAGCGCTACGAACACCGACACCCAAATCACCACCGGGTGTACACGATAAACTTCAATCTCTCGGCGGACCGCGACAGCCATCACTGTGAAGGCTACCAGAGAAGTACTACGGATGGGAATCAGAAGAATTGCCGATTGGAAGGCAAGAAGACAATCCACAGATTTCGCAGATTACACAGACACAGCATAAGACAGCCCAGCTCGCTTCTCTGGCCTTCTTATCGCGAGTCTGTGAAATCTGCGTAATCTGTGGATTCACTTCTTCTCTTTCAATCGGCAATCGTCAATTCTTCGCGGACTGTGGTATAAAAGTAAGACGACGTTTGGCCCACGCGATGACGGATCGTTGAAGGCTGGCGGCTCATTTTCAAATTCTGGGGCAACGGGAGAGCAAATGGAGGCGATCCTCGCCTTAGAGGACGGCAGGGTGTTCCGGGGTCGCGGTTACGGCGCCTCCGGCGAGCGTTTCGGCGAGGTTGTCTTTAATACCTCCATTTCCGGCTACCAGGAA
>Ga0335078_10013761_pt1 | contig 11986 bp, 5 predicted proteins | sample Lox_Sample_32_FD_206711 | JGI IMG/M metagenome (GOLD analysis project Ga0335078, IMG submission 206711) | Soil microbial communities from Loxahatchee National Wildlife Refuge, Florida, United States - Lox_Sample_3.2 | ecosystem: Environmental > Terrestrial > Soil > Wetlands | place: USA: Florida... | reverse complement strand
CTGTTCGCCGCATCATCCGCAGACGAATGGAAAGCTCGAACGCTTTCACGAGACGCTGAAGGCGCGCGTGAATCTGCTGGTGTACTCGAGTCCCGAGGAGTTGCGGCGGGCGATCGCGGAGTTCATCAGGTTTTATAATCATCGCCGCTATCACGAAGGGATCGGGAACGTTGCGCCAGCCGATGTGTATTACGGACGACGGGAGGCCATCCTGAAACGGAGAGAAGAACAAAAACGCGTCACGCTCGAAGAGCGGTTTCGGTACAATCGCAGCCGCTCGATGACAATCAACCTGGGTGAACCCAGCCCGAAACCGTAGCTAAGAAATGCTCTCTCTCACTATCACAGGTGCTGAAGACAAACAGTCATAGAGATCCAGCTGATTCAGATACTCGCGGATTTCGGCCGACGGATTATCTTTCAGCCCTACTTCCTAGTGAACCGAGTGAGCTGCGAAACTACGCACCGCCATCGCCCATCTTCCTTCACAAAAACGTCTGTCGCCCGTTCCTGGGTCGTGAACTCTTGCCCCATTAATTTACCCTCGGTGGTAGTCAGTGCTGTAACCGTAGCGGCATCCCCGTAGATGCGAACTCTAACGTCATCCGAGTCCATCTGTTCGTGGCTCAAAGCACCCGATCTGATCACCTACAGGAAACGTGACATGTCAACTATGCCTACATCGGGGTCGATGATAATCCAATCGTCGGCTAGAAATCGTCCGATTGATTCCGGATCATATTTGATGATCGCCTGCCCGAATTCTTTTTCCAGTTCTAGTATTTCTTCTCGCATCTCACTGCTCCCGTTTTGACCAAGAAATGGCGCTTCGACTGCGAACATGACGATAATCAAAGATCAATGCATATAGGCTACCGGTCTGGCTTCCGATCAGGTTTGACCGCGGAGAATCGGCCACCGGACTCTACCTCGATCGCACCAACTGAGGATCTCTCGCGCGGAAATGCGATCGGAGCTTCAGGATCGGATGAACTAAACTGGAGAGAACAAAAACTAGATTTGGGTGCTTTGCCACGACTACGAGATCGGAAGAAGCGACGGTTGTTACTCTTTTTTTACTTGTTTTTCTTAGTTCCTGGAAGTAGAGTTGCCGCCTCTCGTGCGTGTTGTGGCTTTGCGTTGAGATCCGGCCAAATGTTCACGAGCTACGACGCGGTTTTACCCCTCGAGTTGTTGAAAGCCGCGTTGCCTTACGGTTTGAAAATCATGTAAGAGGCCTCGCCAGAGGGTGCTATTTCTCGTCAGCCGGTGACCTGTTCGAGAGTGCCGATTCTCAACTCGCGATCGATCCAAGGCGAGCGCAAAGAAACCAAATCTTGGAGGGCTGCGCCATGGCTTTCAACGTTACTTACAATGGAAATGGCGCGACCGGCGGAAGCGTACCGGTTGATGGCACCGCCTACGCGAGTGGCGCGCAGGCAACGGTCCTAGGCAACACCGGAAGCCTGACCGAGGCTGGTGGAACTTTCGCTTACTGGAATACGGCAGCCGACGGTACCGGCGAAGTGCTCGGAGGCGGGGCGAAGATCAATATCACCGCCAACGTTACTCTCTACGCCCAGTGGTATGTCACCGCGGGGTTAACGGGAGGCGGTGTAACGACGCACTTTGCCTTCGCCTATGACGGTGCACTTCAAAAGACCGCGGCCAACCCCGGCGGTCTAGAGCCGGCCCGAACGAACGCAGTCATCACTGCGATCGAAAATGACTTCAACATGATGTCCGGATGGTTCGGCGGGATCGGGCTGCCCTTCGGTCTCCCGGTCAGCGTGCACATCGCCAACCTTGGTGGTGGTGCGAGCTGGGGTCCTCCGATTACCGTCAAGCCGGACTCTGGGGACGCGAACCTTTGTCGCTATCTGATGGTTTCAGAAGTCACCGAGATGCTCATGCGCTCCCAGAACCAAGGTTGGTTCGCGCCGGACTTCTCGAGTGAACAGACTTGCGGCGAAGGTTTGTCGCGCTTCCTCGGCCAGCAGTTTCTAGTGCTCACCGGCATTGGAGTCAGCGAACCAGGTTTCGCGATCTCACCCAGCTGGCTCAACAGTTCACTCCCGCCCACAGATCCGAACTCCGCGCAGGTCGAGGGCACACCGATGACAGCGTTGACCGCGGCCGTCGACGACGCGCTCACAACACTAGTGGTGGGTGATGCGCGGATGCTCCCATTTGCCAACAGCTACATTGTTCAGGTGGAGAGCGAACAAATGCTGGTGACCAGCGCGGACTCGGGCGCCAAAACACTTACGGTAACGCGCGGCTACCAGGGGACAGTGCCGGCGGCGCACACCGCTGGAACTTCGGTTTTCCATAACTATGGGGCACGGGCCGACTACGTCAACCTGACTCTGGAAGGAGATAACGGCATCGATGCGGCCACAGGTTGTGCCATGCTTTTCCTCTACTACCTCCGGGTACAGCTTGGTTTTTCCATCAACGCGATTATTGCGGCAGCTCCCGGGTCCTCGAACGCCGCCTCGTGTCTGAGGGGCGTCTACCGAAATCTAACCGGCGACGACAGCGATCCGTTCCCCTTCTTTAAGCACCTCTTGGACAATGCTTTTCCGCCGGACCAAGTATCGTCAATTCCCGGTCCAAACCCGGACAATCCCTGGCCACTGGGTTCTCTGAGTTTCTGGGGCGCAAAGAATACCTGGGGACACGACGAAGCGAGCGACCTCGTTAGCAACTCGGGCGGTCTTTATCCAAAAGCATTCTGGCTGATACTAGAAGGTTTCAACAAGCAAGTGGCTGGCTCGGCCACGCCCTCCACCCCAGCGATTGCATTTACGGGAGTGCAGACCGCATTGGATCCTTCCGGCATCGCCTACGAGTCGAGTAATCCCTACGTTCCACAAAGAATCCGTTTCCCCTACGACGTGCAATTCCTCGCGTCGGCTTTGGGGGCGTTTCCGACGATGGGCGAGACCTCGGCTGACGTGACCAGTTCGATTAGTCTTTTGGGGGCGACGTTTCCCGCTCTATCGGAATTCTTCTTCATCGCTGGCGCCGACCCGTACTTCACCAACGTCCTGCCCAATCCGAATGCGGCCGACGAGAATGCGCCGTACCTTAGCGCCGATTTACGCGTCTTCACGGCCACTCCGAGTTGGGATCAGCACCCGGTGGCCGGTGGGCCGACTTTCGCGGCCGCCGACGACAACTTCAACGGAGCCTACGGCTACATCCAAGCGCTGATAGCGTATCTCAACCAGAACTTCGGCGATCCGAGCGGGACAGATCCCTTCGATCCGACCCAGAACATCATCCCCGGACAGCAGGACGCATTGACAGGAGATTCTTCGGTGGCGCCGACTTCGATCCACAACAACTCAACGTACAACAACTACAATTTCGCAGTCGCGCGCGTCCGGTTACAGGGCACCCAGGGATCGGTGGGAGCCGCTTCCGACGTCAAAATATTCTTCCGTTTATGGGGCACGCAGACCGCTGACACCGACTGGAATTCAAGCTACACGTACCTAAGTAACACGGATAGCAGCGGCAATCCGCTGTGGCCGCTGGCGCCTTCCGACAACCACACGATTCCGTTCTTCGCGACCGGCAACACGCCGAACTTCAGCGATCCGAACAATCCTGAATATGGGACCAATGGCGTCAACAATCGGACCATCACGATTCTTCAGAGTGACAAGCAGTGGGCGTATTTTGGTTGCTTTCTAAACGTTTACGATCCGAGCTTTGTCGTCAACGGCGTGGAAGCGATGAAGTCTTTTCCCGGCACGCATCACTGCCTCGTAGCAGAAATGGCGTACGCCGGGGCGCCGATCAAGAATGTCGGCAGCGTACCCACCACCCCAGAGACGAGCGACCAACTTGCGCAACGCAACTTGCAAGTCACGGCGTCGGACAACCCGGGACCTGCATCAGCGCACCGGGTGCCGCAGACTTTCGATACACGAATGAGCGTGCCGACGAGCGCATCGCTCGGACTACTGAGTTATCCGGATGAACTAATGATTGACTGGGGAACGACGCCGGTGGGCGCTGTGGCGTCCATCTTTTGGCCCCAAGTAGCCGCTTCCGATGTACTGGCGCTGGCAGAGCGCCTCTACGCCACGCAGAGTCTGTCTGCGGCCGACGCCAACACCATCAGATGTGGCACTACGAACGGCGTCACGTATGTACCGATTCCGTTTGGTTCGGGAGCAGGTCTCGCCGGGCTGTTTACAATTGATCTGCCTCCGAGCGTGAAAAAGGGTCAGGAGTTTAATATTGTCGTGCGGCGCATCGGCACCCGGCGTATGGGCCTTAATGCGCCTCCGCCGCCTGCCCAGCCACCGATCGAGATCGGCACGGTGCGGGCGGCGATCACGATGGATTCTGCGCGCGCCCGGAGGACTATCGTCGAGCGTTACGTCGTGGGCTCATTTCAAGTAAAGATTCCCGTCCGTACGGCAGAGAGTTTGCTGCCTACGGAGGAAAATACTCTCGCCATCTTCAAGGCGCGACTCGCAGCGATGGCCCAGACCAATCGGTGGTATCAAGTCCTGAAGCGGTACGTCGGTTACTTGACAGGTCGAGTTGACGGGCTGGGGGGCAACGCGAACCTGATTCCCCCATCATTCAACGGCGCTCCGATTGGAATCCTCACGGGCGGCAAAGGTGGCCGCGGAGGCGGAGCGGGTGAAGAACACGAACCATGCTGCACCGGCAAAGTGTCAGGTCTCATCTTCGACCACTTCGGCGACTTCGAAGGCTTCGTACTCGATGACGGGCGGCACGAGCGCACATACTTGAGCCGTGAACGAGACATTCTAGACCTTGCCGCTCGCGCCTGGCGCGAGCGGTTACGCATCACCGTTTGGGCCCAACCTGGTGAGCCGCACCGCATTCGGACAATCATCGTGCGCGAGCCGCCCACGACACTTAAGCCATAGTTCGGACTCCGATCTGGCGTGCTGCTGCATCGTTATCGGCATTTGCGCATTGGCGACGACGCGCCATTCGCCATTCTGCTTTTGGAATATGTGTGGGCTGCGGTGCGATTCCGTCACTTCTTTGCCGTTTTGCATGCTTTTGGTAGTCCCACAATGCGTCATTACAACAACATCTGGGCTCAACATGTTGAATTTATACTCGTCTGCCGTGTACGAAGTATTCTGACCTTGCGAGGCGGTAGCTACGTTGTCCGCGATCAGCTGCTTCTTGTTCTGCTCTTCGCCCTTGGTGCCGACGGCCAGCACGTCGTCGCCGATGATCTTGTCCAGCTTCGCTGTGTCAGGCCCGGCGTTGCCCCACTGCTTGTCCAGCGCAATTAAAGCTTGTTGAACGTCGCTCGGCACATCCTTCGAGTGGATGCTGACGGCCAACCCAACAGCAGCACACAACACCAGAACCGCGAGAATCCGCTTCATAAGTGGCTCCTTTTGGCATCTTGTTTTGACCGGAATTTCGTTCTTAGGCTTGGGAAACAGCGCCATAGTACACCCGTCTTGACCGAAACCTAGTGCCAGCTCAACCGGTCGATGCAACACCATCTAATCAGTTGATCCGCCAGTGCTTCCCGAGAAGAATCGATCTGTTTGCCTGTATTTCGTCAAAACCTAGCCAGGGTAGTGTTCCGGCTGATTTAACCTAACGAGCGCTTTTAGCTCTTGTTTTCAATGCATGTTGAGTTCGAGCTGGGTGTTGCGTTGACCCATTGAGACCACCAGGCCTTTCGGTAGTTGCCCACAAACTCAATTCCGATACGGCTCACAAGTCCTTGATTTCACGCACGCGAAGTTAGCGATTTGATCTGCCCAGAAACACATGATTGTCGGACGGTCAGATTTGAGCTCCGGAATGACGCGTCACGGTGTCGCGCTGCTCCTTGGGTCATGCGTGCAAAGCCGTTTTTCAATCAGCGTGCGAACCCGACCGAATCAATGTCATGAATGAGCGATGGATTGCTGCAGGCTAAGATATGCAAGTGCGCCCTACGTGTCGTTATCGGCATGGGTGGTCGCGGGTAGCAGACGGAAGCACTGTGGCCTGGAATACTCCTATATGTCCAGCGTGAACCTCTTCGGGACAATTCGGGACGCCGCCGGGCCCACACTGATTTAGTGGACCGAACACATCAACCTCGAGGCGATCACCGGGCGCGAACTGGTATTTCTCGCCGCATCCCGACCCAAACGGACCTGAAAAGCCCGAAATTACGATTTGAGAGTCCGACCAGTCTTCCAGCCTGACACTGATTTCGCAAGAATTTACCTCACTGGCGCGACCGGCAGTCCACCGGTGGGAGCCTTCCCCCAGATTGACGATTACCAACGATGTTTGATTACTGCCAGCGATTGTGTCAACCCCCCCACTGACGTGATCCATGCGGATTGTCCGTGGCCTTGAACCGAAGCCGTGGCCCCGAATGACAATGGTTTGATTCGCCTCATCATAGATCGGACTTACGTTGTCGATTCTAGTGATTTGCGATTGGCTAGTTTGAACAGCGGTAACAAGCTGGGCAAATACTTTACCAATTCTCGTGGATCCCGAACGAGCGGCGAAGACGGCGAGAAAAACTAGACCGGCGAGGCCGATCGCAGCGGATTTGACTACCCACCGATTGGAGACCAACACCGCACGGTCGCTATTGATCCGGTCGTCAGAACGGCTGTTCTTCCTAGCTAATGGCGGCAATCCCGTCGGGTCTACACTGCCTTCCGAATCCAGTGAGGTAAATGAATCTGACCGACGCTGGTTGTCAGACCGAAGCCAATTTTCGATCTCATCAACATAAGCATAGACCGCACGACGCCCGCCACCTGGAACACGATATACCGGAAGGGCCCGTTCCTTCTCCCAACGTCTAGCGGTCCGAATGTCGATATGCAGGAATTCGGCGACCGCTTTCCATGAATCGAGACGAGTATCCTGCGTGCGGGACATAAAAAACTCCGTCCGCCCACCCTTAGTCTGAACTTTGACTGTTAACGTCCTGAATTGACCTTTATCGCCCGTTGGCTTGAGCCGGAGTATAGGGCAGAGTTAGCACTTCAGGCAAGACTAGTTTCAGCGAATCGGGAGGCTATGCGTACTAGCATTTCCAATACTCAGAAACGACTGCCGACCACAGAAATGCGCACGACCTTTACGCACTGTGCTCGGGACGAGCGACCAGAGTGTGGTGATCCGAGCTACCTCACACATCAAACGATTCGAGTCGCATTTGAACCGCCAAGTTTGATGCGTTCGGCACTCAGGATTTGGATCGTTGATGCACGGGAAAGAGAGACGGTCACGGAGGCTGTGCTATGCGACGCTCACGTCTACGACTGGCATTTGTTGTTGCTGGGCTGATTCTTCAAGTCGCCGGCTGTGGCGGAGGTAGTGGCGGAGGCTCTTCGCAACAGCCGATGAATCCGACGCCTAGTATCACTGGCCTTTCACCATCGTCAATTCTTGTTGGGACCGCCGGTCAAACGCTGACAATCAACGGGTCCAATTTCATTTCAACATCGACAGTCACATACAACGCTACGGATCACACCCCAACGTTTGTGAACGCGGATCAGTTGACCATCTCTCTCGACAACAGCGATCTCGCGACGGCGGGAAGTTTTCCTGTCGTAGTAAGCAATCCTTTACCGGGAGGAGGTTCCTCTAACTCGCAGAGTTTTACGGTCAATAATCCCGTGCCAAAGATCAATTCGCTGTCTCCACCTTCTTTGCCGGCTGGTGCGGTTTCCCAGACACTCGCCATCAACGGAACTGGCTTTGTGCAAGCTTCCACTGTGACGTACAACAATGCCGCCCACACGCCCACATACGTTAACACAAGCCAGTTGACAATCTCTCTGAGCACCGCCGACCTAACCACCGTGGGATCTTATCCAGTTGTCGTTTCGAACCCAGCACCAGGTGGCGGCCCTTCGAATACCATGAATTTTGCCGTTAGCAACATTGCACTTTCCATCCTTTCAACGTCACCAGCAAATCAGGCTACCGAAGTTTCCATGACTCCGACGATTCAAATCCAATTTAATCAGCAGCTCAATCCCACTACTGTAAACCCAGTGACGTTCAGTTTTGCTAATGGGCAGAACACTCTTCCCACCACGATCAGTTTTGATCCCACGTCGGATACCGTTTCCGTTACGCCCAGTGGGGTCCTCGAAGCGGGGACTACCTACACGGTCATTGTTGCAGCCCAAGTGAGCGATCTCGCCGAAGTTTCACTCGGCATGCCTTATAGTTTCTCGTTCACAACGGCTTCGCCCGTCGACATAACCGGAAGCGTTACGCCGCCGCCAGGCGTCAATCCGACCACGTTAACAGTCTTGAGCTTCGGCGGCCAGGAAACGGCTCCAGCCTCTGATGGGAGCTTTGCAGCTTCGGTAAGACCGCTCGGAACCACTGTGGTAGCGGCTATGCTTCCTGGCCAACAATTCGGACTGCTCGCGCTAACTGTCACAGGCTCCACTGACACCGGTGGCAGCAACATTCTGGCTTCTTCGGCAAGCCGGACAAAAACAACTCTGCCATTTTTTCGAACACGCTGGCAAACCACGGCCGCAACGCAAGCAGCAAATACAGCGGACACTGTTGTCCTAAACTTTCAGACAACCGCCGAAACGCTTGTGTTCCTTTCACCCAACCTGTTCACTGCTGATCCCGAGCGCGCCCCGATTGTTTTGGGCGCCATTAGCTCCGATACCGCAACCTTGCAGTTGGCGCAAGTCCTCGCGGAATACTGGTACGAGCAGAGTCCAATTCAAGATCCAAATGTTCAAGCCGCTTTGCAAAATGCTGTCGCATCGGTTATCGCCACGCTCACGCAGAGTTCGGCGCAATCGAATTCATCCGCGACTTCGGAGGTTGTGACGCAGCAACGGCCATCGCCCGACGTCTCCGCGTCGTCCACCAGCTCAACCTCCAGTTCCCTCAACGTCGCGACCACCCCGAACTGCTGGACCGCGACGGATCACTCTCAACTCGAGCCCAATACAAGCCTTCAATGCCTGGACCTCGACTATATGGCGCTTGTACCGGATGGGACTACATCCACCGCCAATGGCTCGGAATACGTGCTCAATCCGGTTAACTGCGCAAACAGTCTTTTGGACAGTTTGACAGGGGGCACTGGAACGGGGTGTGCAGTCGGTTGGTTGGGACGCGTAGTTCCTCTCGGCAGTGGCGCGCCCGCCTTGGATACCATAACCGGAGTGCCGGATGCATACGGATATGAAAGTCCCACCCTACCTGATATCTGGCCAGCGGGATGTGGTAACTGTCAGCTGATTTGGTTGGAAGGTAATTCAGCGTTCAATTTACTCGACGTTGTGTCGGACATGGAGCAAATTGCGCAGGATGTGGGAACGCTAGTCAATTACAACCCGCCACCAGCCTGTGGTGGCACGATAAGCTTCGTTAGCGCAGTCTGCCTATCAGCGCAACCCAATCAATACGTTGCCAGATTCTACAGTGGGGGTCTAGCGGATGCCACGGAGCTGACCAAAGTCCAGAACGGCGACTTTGCAGACGGTCTTAGGCTATGGGACACAGCACAGTATCTAAATGACGTGGATACGGTGTTCAATTTGATATATGCAATTCCGGGTGGGAATCTCGCTTCAGGCCAGAAGCAGTGCGTAGGCCAAGCGTTGGTCACTCAGGCTAGCCTTGCGCTGGCGGACGCAGTCAACTCCAACGAGCTTTTGTCAAGCAACGGCTTCGAAGGAAACCTAACCGCACTTATTACTGGGCTTGATAGCCAAATCGCACAATGCAACCTGGACACCGCCAGCCAAGGATTACTCAATGTAGTCCTCGGAGATTCTAGCGTCTTGGGCGCACTAAATGCAATTAGCAACGCGGGCGCGGCGGCACAACGTGAGTTCGGTCTAACCTACCTTGCCAGTCCTGTTGAAACCGCGCTTATCAATATCAGCCCGGCGACTGCTGCGGTAGCCTCAATTCGAATTTCGGCCCAGTCTTCCAGCATCGTTATTGGTCAGCCGGACACGCTTTCCGCGACAGCATATGACAGCTCCGGCAACCCGATCCCAGGCGTGAGCTTTTTGTGGGGTTCCAGTAATCCCGCCATCGTGAAATTTGGACCCGGGGGGGCTGCCAATGGCTCACCTGCCGAACTCGCAGACGCCATTGGTGTGTCTGCGGGAACAGCATACATAATCGCAGCAGTAAGCAGTCCTGCCAGCGGGGCGTTGGTTGAATCATCTCCCTACGCGATTACTGTCACGGCGCTTCCTCTGGCCTACGTCGTGATCAGCCCACCATCGCCGACGATCCACGTAGGCCAGAGCCTATCTTTCACGGTCCAGGGCTTGGACAGCCAGGGAGACACAATCCCAACAGGAACCCTCTCCTGGTCATCTTCCAATCCGCAGGTCGTAACGATAAATTCGGCGACGGGCGTCTGCCTGGCCGTAGGACCGGGGCAGTCCACAATCACGGCGACGGCCGGAAATGTGAGCCAGACTGCGACGGTAACAGTAATACCCGCGACGATTGCGCAAATTGATGTGGCGCCCCAAGGGAAGAGTCTTGCGGCGGGGCAATCGTTCCAATACTCTGCGACGGCCGTCGATTCAGCAAACAACCCAATTGCTGGCATTACTTTTGTCTGGAGCTCGGGCAGCCCCTCTGTCGCGACCGTGTCCACGAGTGGGTTGGTTGCAGCGGTGAGTGCGGGTACCTCACAGATAACGGCGTCGGCTCAAGGACTCAACGGTTTCGGGGTTGTGACCGTCGAAGCCGCAAGAAGCTACGTGACCATCGACGATCCCGTTGCTCCTGACAACCTTCTTTTTGGAATTGCCAACACTGGCCAAATTGTAGGTGACTACGACGATCTTGTTAATGACAGCACTGTGGCATTCCTTTACACCTCGGGCAGCTTCAGTACTATCTACGATCCTGCCGCCGGGGGGCAATTCGCGTTTGAGGGGACGGAAGCCTTCGGTATTAACAGCAGCGGTCAAATTGTAGGCGGGTACACGGATCCGAATGACATCTTCCACGGTTTTCTGTACGCTGGCGGCAACTTTAGCAACGTTGACGATCCCGCTGGCACAGGCACTTTAGGCACCACGGCCTACGGCATAAGCAACAATGGCCAGATCGTGGGCGCTTACTACGACTCAAACAATATTCCCCACGGTTTTCTCTATGCCAACGGAAGCTTTAGCTCGATCAACTATCCAGGCGCAACAAGCTCCTTCGCCTATGGCATTAACGACAGCCAACAGATCGTTGGGACCTATTCGGATTCCCAGGGTAATACCTACGGGTTCTTATACACATCTGGAAAGTTCATCTCGATAAACTATCCCAGCGCAACTGGAACCTATGCCTCGGGGATTAACACCACTGGCCAGGTCGTGGGGTACTACTATGATCAAAGTGGGGTTTCACACGGCTTTCTGGACAGCGCCGGAAATTTCAGTTCCGTTGATTTCCCAGGTGCAGCGCAAACTGGAGCTTCTGGAATAAACGATAGCGGCCAGATCGTGGGCTGGTACCAGAATCCAGGAGCTGAAGTGGGCGCGAACGGTGAAATCGCCTCGAACGGCTTCCTCGCCACCCCAGCGCAGTAGGAGACTTGGTCTGTGATTACGCAACCGAACCGTGTTGCGCCTCGCGACGGAAGCAGGCGACAGCCTGCCGGTCTCGCGACAACTATTCTGCTACAACCTTGAGTGCAACGGAATGATCTCGCTGAAGGCTGTCGTAGAGGGGATTCCGCGACGTTTGGAGGGCATCAATGGCAAAGCAGATCGCAGTGAGCCTTCTCTTGATTGTCTTCTGCGCTGTGGGCGTAAACGCGCAGCGAGGGCTCGACAATGACTCCGTAATAAAGATGGCTAAAGCTGGCTTAAGCGAAGACGTGATCGTTTCTACGATTGCAAGCCAGCCGGGCAGCTATCAACTCGACGCGGATCATCTGATCGCACTGAAGTCTGCAGGCGTGCCTGACAAGGTTATGGCCGCCATG
>Ga0335078_10013760_pt1 | contig 11987 bp, 8 predicted proteins | sample Lox_Sample_32_FD_206711 | JGI IMG/M metagenome (GOLD analysis project Ga0335078, IMG submission 206711) | Soil microbial communities from Loxahatchee National Wildlife Refuge, Florida, United States - Lox_Sample_3.2 | ecosystem: Environmental > Terrestrial > Soil > Wetlands | place: USA: Florida... | reverse complement strand
ACGCCGCCGATGGCTGTGTCCGGGTCCAAGGTGGGCTTCCTTCCAGCGGGATGCGGCCGAGCGGCGAGTTCAGCCGCGGCTAGCCCCCGACCGTCCCTACCACGATCAGGCCAATCGACTGGTCGCCCACCTTGGCTTCCAGCACCCAATCCGTGTCGCCGTCCTTCACGACGGCCGGGAAGCTGGTTCCGGGCGGCGGCTCAAGCGAGAACACGCAGGGATGGGCGGTGCCGGTGGTGCGGCTGGCGGAAACCAGCTTGTCGAAAGCCGGCATGGCGTTGGGATCGGCGTCGTTGGCAATGGGTGTGAGGAGGGCGAAATCGCGTTGCGGCGCGACGCCCTGGTGCGCCCCATCCACCGGGTAGTTGCTGTACCGCATGGTGTAAAGCCCGGCCTTGAAGGTCTGGCCACGGCGGTCGGAGCCGCCTTCGGGGAAGCGGATTACGCCCAACAGGGTTCCCTGTGCGAAGGGAAAAACGATGGCCGCATCAGAGGGCTTGGTAACCGCGGGAATAGTCTTGCGGTACCACACCTCGCACCAGGGCCCCTTGGGACCGGTCACCCGATACCCTTGTGCGGAAATGAGCGGCGCATAAGCAGGCGGCAGGCCCTCGGGTGCGCCGGCGATCGGTTGCAGGCTGTAATTCTGGGCGCAAGCGGCAAAGGCAGAGGCTAAAAGCAAGAGGGTAATCTTCATGGCAGTGGAGGCGGTAAACTCTGGAGCGGGAGACGGGATTCGAACCCGCGACATCGACCTTGGCAAGGTCGCACTCTACCAGCTGAGTTACTCCCGCCCGTGGGAAATTCCATTCTCCGCCAGAAACATTCCGGCTGTCAAACGTTTACGTAACCCAATTGAAAAGAAAGAAGTTATATTCCTTAATGAAACGCGTTGGGCTGTGCTATGCTACTTCTCGGTTGAATCCAGCGGAGGCGCTGGCAACCGATTGGCAGAGGTTCCGGACCATTCTTTTCCGCCCCGCCAATGCGCCGATGTGAACCCCACAGAATTGTGGATTTGCTGTGGAAGATTCACGGGTGAAGTGTGCGTAGCATATGAATATCTGGGATCAGATCCTGCAACACCTGCAGCTCAAATTGAGCCGCCAGGCATATGAAAACTGGTTGGCGAACACGTCATTCGTCGACCTTGTGGAACGTGTTCTGTACGTTTCGGTGCCCGACCGGGAGACCAGCAGTTGGTTGGAAGCCGAACTGGCCAGTCCAATTCAGAACGCCCTGGCCGCACTAAACCTGCCCGTGGCACGGATCTGTTACGAACCGAAACCACCCCGCGGCGCCCTGAACCGGGCGCACGCCGCAGTGGAGCCGGCGGTCCCTGCCTCGCTCAGCGAGATACCTTCCCCGGCTGCCCATGGAACGTCAGGATTACCTGCCGGCGGGCCACCTGCGACCGAGGAATCACACACGAGTCCGCTGAACCCCAAATTCAGCTTCGCAACTTTCGTCGTCGGTTCCTGCAATCGATTTGCACATGCCGCGGCCCGTTCGGTCGCCGACCATCCCGCCCGCAGCTACAATCCGCTGTTCCTCTACGGAGGTGTAGGGATGGGCAAGACCCACCTGATGCACGCCATCGGACGGGAGTTGATGGACCGGTACACGACGATGCGGATTGTCTACACGTCGAGCGAGAAATTCATGAACGAGATGATCTCGTGCATCCGCACCGAGCGCATGCCGCAGTTCCACCAGCGCTACCGGGCGGCGGACGTGCTGCTGATCGACGATATTCAACTGCTCGGCAACAAGGAGCGCACGCAGGAAGAATTCTTCCATACTTTCAACGAACTACACGACCATCAGAAACAGATCGTGGTGTCCTCCGACGCGCACCCCAAGGAGATACCCGGCTTGCTGGAACGGCTTCGCTCGCGGTTCGAATGGGGCCTGCTGGCCGATATCCAGCCCCCCGACCTGGAAACCAAGATGGCCATCCTCGACAAGAAAGCGGAGGCCGAGGGAGTGACTTTGCCCGACGACGTCCGGATTTTCATCGCTTCGAAAACGAAGTCGAATGTGCGCGAACTGGAAGGCGCGCTTATTAAACTGGTGGCATATTCGTCGCTCACGGGGGCGCCGATTCACATCGGGATGGCGCAGCAGATTCTGAAGTACCTGAACCATGGCTCCGACCGCAAGCTCTCAATCGACACGATCCAAAAGGCAGTGGCCGAGCGCATGGGGATCAAGCAATCGCAGCTCAAGGAGAAGAGCAACACCAAGAAGGTGGTGTTCCCCCGGCAGGTGGCCATGTACCTGGTCAAGGAACTGACCGACGCCTCGCTTCCGGAAATCGGGCGCGCTTTCGGAGGAAAGCACCACACCACGGTCATGCATTCCGTAAACAAAATCGAGAAGGAACGTCAGGATGATCCCGAATTGAACAGGCTCATTCACAGTCTAATGGACTCATTACAATGAACTTGTTGGCATTATGCACAGAGTCCTCCAAAATCCCGCCGAGTAATTGTGTAAAAACCCTCCCCCACGGCTTTTTTAGTTCCGTCAAGACTGCCTTTTCCGCCGGTTGCGGTGGCGAAAAGTAGTAGCGTTTAGTATAATTTAGGTAACCTTCAACATTTGCACAGGCCCGATGAATACGGTTCTTGCAAGTACTCATTAATACGAGAGCCTGAGAACAACTAGGAGCCATGCCCTATGGAATTCACGGTGAGCAAATCCGATCTGGTTCGAGAGCTGAGTCTGTCGCAGGGCGTGGTGGAAAAAAAGACCACCATACCGATTCTGTCGAATGTTTTGTTGGAGGCCTCCGGCGACCATGTCGCCCTTACCGCGACTGACCTGGAACTGGGCATCCGCTGCACCTGTCCGGCGCGTGTGAAAAAGGAGGGTGCGGGAACTCTGCCGGCGCGCAAGCTCCTGGATTATGTCCGGCTCCTTCCGGAAGGCGACGTCCAGATGAAATTTCTGGAGAACCACTGGGCGTCGATCACCTGCGGCCGCTCGCGGACCCGGATTGCCGGAATGTCGCGCGAAAGTTTTCCCGAACTGCCCAAGATGCCCGAGTCGATCGCCTCGCTGCCCATCAAGATGCTGGCTTCCATGATTTCGCGGACGTCTTTTGCGATCTCGATGGAGGAGTCGCGCTTCACGCTGAACGGCGCACTGCTGGTGATGCGCCCGGATGCCTTGACCATGGTTGCCACCGATGGGCACCGCCTGGCTTATGTGCAGGCGGGAGGCGCAACCGGTTCAGCCGGCGGCGCGGGAAACGGCGAAATCGGCGAGATCTCACAGGCTTTTCGCGCACTGATGCCGAAGAAAGCGATGCTCGAGATCGTGAAACTGGCGGACCTGGCGGAGGCGGACGCGCGCGGGGTATTTGCGGGCGACGACAATCATCTCTTTTTCCAGGTCGGCCCTCGTCTTCTGATCACCCGCAAGCTCACCGGCAATTTCCCGGATTATGAGCGCGTGCTGCCCAAAGACCATCTGCATGTCGCCAAACTGCAGAAGGAAGAAATCAAGTCCGCCATCGAGCGCGTCGCCCAGTTCGCCGACGAGCGCTCGCGCGCCATTCGGGTGCAGTTTTCAAACGGCGAAGTCAAAGTCTTTTCCTCGTCGGTCGAAAGCGGCGACAGCGAGGAGAGCGTCACCAGCGAATACCAGGGCCCGGATCTGGAAATCGGCTTCAATGCGCAGTACCTGCTCGATTTCCTCCGGGCCATCCCGCAGGACCACGTCGCCTTCGAGCTCAAGGATCAGAAGAGCGCCGGCGAAATGCGCCCCTCGGGCGAAGGCATCCCCGATCAGTACCGCTACGTGGTGATGCCCATGAGAATCTGATGTCCAGTCAATCCAACATGCCAAATGAAGTAAATCCAGTCTCCGGTGACCTGCTCGGCAAAAAGGGCACGGTGTCGGGCCAGATAGACGTTTATGACGCCACGAGTATCAAAGTGCTGGAAGGGCTCGAAGCAGTCCGCCTGCGCCCCGCCATGTACATCGGTTCCACCGGCGAATTGGGCCTGCACCACCTGGTCTATGAAGTGGTCGACAATTCGGTGGATGAAGCCCTGGCCGGTTTCGCCACCGAAGTCTCGGTTACCATCCATGACGATAACTCGGTTACGGTAATCGACAATGGCCGTGGCATCCCCGTGGACATTCACGAAGAGGAAGGCGTTTCGGCGGCGCAGGTAGTGATGACGAAGCTGCACGCCGGCGGAAAATTCGATTCCAAAAGCTACAAGGTTTCGGGCGGACTGCATGGCGTGGGCGTGAGCTGCGTCAACGCGCTTTCCGAGCGGCTGGAGCTGGAAATCTGGCGCGACGGCTACACCTGGCAGCAGGAATACGCCTGCGGGCAGCCCAAAGCGCCCCTCGCCAAGGCCGGCAAGGCCGGGCGGAAAACCGGCACGCGCGTCACCTTCAAGCCGGACGGCTCGATTATGGAATCCACGGTGTTCAACTACGACACCCTGGCCACCCGTCTGCGCCAGTTGGCTTTCCTCAACAAGGGCCTGAAAATCACCCTGACCGACGAGCGCGTGGATCAGATCAAGACCACGGAATTCCTGTACACCGGCGGCATCGCCGAGTTCATCAAGCACCTTAACCGCGGCAAGCAGGTGCTGCACGAAAAACCCATTTACTTCGAAACCGAGCGCGACCTGCCCAATGGCGGCAAGCTCGGCATCGAAGTGGCGCTGCAGTACAACGATGCCTACTCGGAAACCATCCTGAGCTTCGCCAACAACATCAACACCGTGGACGGCGGCACTCACCTGAAGGGTTTTTATTCCGCGCTCACCCGGACCATCAACGCTTTCGGCCAGGGGCAGGGGTTGTTTAAGGACAACGAAAATCTGACCGGTGATGATGTGCGCGAGGGTTTGACCGCAGTCATCAGCGTGAAGGTGCCGCAGCCGCAGTTCGAAGGCCAGACCAAGGGCAAACTGAATAGCGACATCGCGGGTCCGGTCACGCAGTTCGTCAACGACAAGCTGGGCGAGTATTTCGACAAAAACGCCACGGTAGGGCGCAAGATTGTGGGCAAGGCTATCGAAGCCGCCCGCGCGCGGGAAGCCGCCCGCAAGGCCAGGGACCTGACGCGACGGAAAGGCGCGCTCGAATCCGGCGGTATGCCGCACAAACTGGCCGATTGCCAGGAGCGCGACCCGCAGCGTTGCGAGCTGTTTCTGGTGGAGGGCGAATCGGCCGGAGGCACGGCCAAACAGGGCCGCGACCGCCGTTTCCAGGCGATTTTGCCGCTCAAGGGGAAGATCCTCAACGTGGAGAAGGCGCGCTACGACAAGATGCTGGGCCACGAGGAAATCCGCTACATGATTACGGCCCTGGGCACCGGCATCGGCAAAGACGATTTCGATGTTTCGAAGCTGCGCTACGGCAAAATCATCATCATGACCGATGCCGATGTGGATGGCGCCCACATCCGCACGCTGCTGCTCACGTTTTTCTTCCGCCACATGAACGAGCTGATCCTGCGCGAGCACGTGTTCATCGCGCAGCCGCCGCTTTACCGCATCAAGAAGGGGAAAAACGAGAAGTACATCAAAGACGAAAAGGAATTCACCAAGGAGATTATGCGGCGGGCGACCGAGAACCTGCGCCTGGAAATCCAGGGCGATTCGGTCAACGGCTCGGGAGCGAAGACTCTGCTCGAAGGGACCGAGCTGCGTGCGTTCCTGCTGAACCTGGACGAATACCAGCAGATGTTCCACAAAGTGGAGCGGCGGCTGCGCGACGCGCGCGTGGTCGAGGTGCTGGCCAATATCGAGCTGAAGGTGGACCACAAGTTCGAGTTTCAGGACGAGGCCAACCTCAAGCCGGTCTTGGAGGCGCTGATGAATCTGGGCCTGAAGCCGGAGATGCGGCGCGACGAGGAACACTCCGCATACGCCGTCATTTTCCACGACCAGACCAACGCCGAGCGCTCGATCGGGCTGGCGCTGGCGGCGCAGCCGGAATACCGCCGCTTCCGTTCGCTCTCGCGCATCCTGGCGCGCTTCAACCATCCGCCGTTCGTGGTGGTGAAAGCCGACAAGCGCGAGTCCCAGGCGGATTGGAGCACGCTGCTGGAATACGTGAAGAACGAGGGCAAAAAGGACGCCAGCGTGCAGCGCTACAAGGGGCTGGGCGAAATGAACGCGGAGCAGCTTGCCGAGACCACGATGAACCCGGAGAAGCGCACGCTGCTCCAGGTACGGCTGGAAGATGCGGTGGAAAGCGAAGAGATTTTCTCCACGCTGATGGGCGAAGACGTGGAAAGCCGGCGGAAGTTTATCGAAGAGAATGCGCTGGACGTGAAGAACCTGGACGTATAGTAGAGTGAAGTCATGCCAGTCGGGACGCTGGTCTCGCTCGAAGAATACCTGAACACCTCCTACGACCCCGACGTGGAATACGTAGACGGCGTTCTTGTGGAGCGCAACGTGGGAGATTGGCTGCCCAGCCTGATCCAAAGGAATATCGTGCTCGCGTTTGGGCGTAGGTATCCGCGTATCTTCGCCGTACCGGAGCTCCGGTCCCGCACCACCGCAACCCGCTATCGCCTTCCCGATGTGTGCGTGCTCCTCGAGCCCCCGAAAACGAGATATCTCCTCGACGCGGCTTTCGTCGCCATCGAAATTCTTTCCGAAGCCGATCGCATGACCGAGGTTCTAGAAAAACTACAGGAATATGCCGCCAACGGAACGGCGCACATCTGGCTCATCGACCCTCGTCTTCGCCAGATGTTCGTCTACCGCCAGAACTCTCTCGTCGCCGTGGAAACGGCCCTCGAAACCACCGACCCTCGCCTCGAACTCACGCGGGACGAAGCTTTCGCCGAATAGCGGCGTGGAGCCGGGCGGTGGCGCGTCACAACCCTATCGCCGGCGCGATCAGGCCGTCCAACCAGCATGCTGTCTTCCTGCATGGGCGACCTCCGCTACGCTGTTCGCACCCTGGCCCGGAACCCGGGCTTCGCCGCCATCTCCATCCTCGCGCTGGCTTTGGGGATCGGAGCCAACAGCGCTATTTTCACCGTCGTCAACTCCGTTCTGCTCCGCCCGCTCCCGCTCGGCAGTCCCGATCGTCTCGTGCGCGTCCGCGAGCGCAACCTCAAAGCGGGCTTCCCGGTCTTCTCGCTCTCCCCCGGCAATTACCTCGATTTCCGCGATCATAACCACTCCTTCACCGCCTTCGCCGCCTTCGCCCACAGCGGCGCCAACCTCTCCACGCAAGGCGCCGAACCCGAGCGTCTGACCGGCTCCCAGGTCACCACCGACTTCTTTACCGTTCTGGGCCGCCAGCCGTTCCTGGGACGCGACTTCACCCCCCAGGAGGGCCAACTCGGCAACCAGCACGTGGCCATTCTCAGCTACGGTCTCTGGCAGCGGCGCTTCGGCGGGAGCCGCGGCGTCCTCGGGAAGTCCGTCGACCTGTCCGGGGAGCTCTACACGGTCATCGGCATCCTGCCCGCGGATTTCGACTTTCCCGCCCGCGCGGAAATCTGGACTCCTCTCGCCATGAACCTGCAGGGCTGGCAGCAGCGCGGCGGCCATTATCTCCAGGGTGTCGCCCGCCTGCGCCCGGGCGCCACCCTCGCTTCCGCGCAAGCCGACCTCAACGGCATCGCCGCTCGCGCGGCGGCGGCCTATCCCGATTCGAACACCGGCTGGGACACCACCCTCCTCACACTCCAGGAATCCATCACCGGCAACGTCCGCCCCACTATGCTGACGATTGCCGCCGCCGTCGGCTTCGTCCTCTTGATCGCCTGCGTCAACGTAGCCAATCTCCTGCTTTCCCGCTCTTCTATCCGCCGCCGCGAAATCGGCATCCGCAGCTCGCTCGGGGCCGGCCGCGCCCGCCTGGTCCGCCAGTTTCTCACGGAGAGCGTGCTGCTCGCTTCTCTGGGCGCAGCGTGCGGCATCGCGCTCGCGTGGGCCGGCGCCCGCGCCCTGGTGCGGCTCAACCCCAGCTTCCTGCCGCGCGCCCACGAAATCTCGCTCGATTTGCGGGCCCTCGCCTTCACGGCGGGCGTCGCCCTCCTCACCGGGATCCTGTTCGGCCTGGCTCCGGCCCTTCAGCTCGCCCGGGCGGATCTCGCCAGCGCTCTCCGCGATGGCGGCCGCGGCAACGCCATCGGCTTCCGCCGCAATCGTCTACGGAGCGTTCTGGTCATCGGCGAGGTCGCCCTGGCTTTGGTTCTCCTCTCCGGCGCCGGCCTGCTGATGCGCAGTTTCTACCGTCTCGAGTCGGTCGACCCGGGTTTCGACCCCCACAACGTCCTCACCTTCCGCACCAACCTCGCCGCCTCGAAGTACAAAACCGACGATCCCGTCGCCGCCTTCTACACCGCCGCCCTAGACCGCATCGGTGCCCTCCCCGGTGTCACCGCTGCCGGGGCCGGCCAGATCTTCCCGCTTTCCGGCGACGACTACATCCTCAGCTTCACGCAAATCGGCAAACCGCCGGTGCCCACCGGCAACCAGCCCAGCGCCGCCTACTATGCCGTGACCCCGGGATACTTCGCCGCGCTACGTATCCCCATCCGGCGGGGCCGAGAGTTCAACGCCCACGACGCCCTGAAGGCCCCCGGAGTGGCCATCATCAGCGAAGGCATGGCGCGCCAGTTCTATCCCGGCGAAAACCCCCTCGGGCAGCGCATCCAGATGGGCAACGGCCTGCCTCCCGCTGAAATCGTGGGCATTGCCGGCGATGTGCGCGATCAGGATCTGGATTCCCAAGGCCGCGCCGCTGTCTATTTTCCCGCCACCCAGGACACCTTCCGCAGCATGTACTTCGGCGTGCGCACCGCGGTGGATCCAGCGTCGCTGATCGGCCCCATCCGCTCGATCATCCACCAGATCGACCCCGAACTCCCCCTCGACGCGATTGGCACCGTGGACGGCCTCGTGGAAGCCTCGCTTTCCGAGCGCCATTTCGCCATGCTGCTGATGACGATTTTCGCCGCCGTCGCACTGGCCCTCTCGATGACCGGCATTTATGGGGTGATTTCCTACTGCGTCACGCAGGCCACCCAGGAAATCGGCATCCGCATGGCCCTGGGCGCCCGTTGCGGGCACGTCCTGCGGATGGTCTTCTCCTACGCCGGCCTCCTGGTCTCGGCCGGCATCGTCGCCGGCACGGCCGCCGCCGTCGCCGCCGCGCGCCTGATGGCCTCGCAACTCTTCGAAGTCCGCCCCAGCGACCCGGTTACTTATGCCGCCGTTTCGGGTATCCTTCTGGCCACGGCGCTGACCGCCTGCGCCGTACCGGCCCTAAGGGCGATGCGGGTGGACCCCATGGTCGCCCTGCACAGCGAATAGCCCCCTTCCCGCTCTCGGGTGACATAGTACGCGCCCGGGAGCGCTGCCGCTCCGAAAATCCGAAAGGTATAATAAGCTTAAAGTAGATGCAGAACCCGGTTCTCTTCCAGCCGAGCCCGCACCTAGCCGACTTTGTCAATAGCCGGATTGTGCAGTCCGAAATCGAGGGTGGCGTCCACCTTCGCGACGTGCAGCCCGGAACCGTGCTGGAAGTGCTGACACAAAACCGCGCCTACAAACTGCGCTACGAAGGCATGGGCAAGGCGCTCATTTCCGGACATCCTGTTTTTTGTCCGGAACCGGTGCTGGTCACCATCCAGGGATCCACCTGGGGCGGCTCCATGATCAAGCAGGGCTATATCGGGCGGGGGATGTGCCTGGAGTTCAATCATCCTGCCTTTGAGCCGATCACCACGTCGGTGATCGTGCAGGTGCGGGCGGAAGTCTGAAGGAAACCTGACGCACGGCCGGCCGGCCGAACCGCGGCGGATTTCCAGTTCGGTCTCATGCGAAATCCCCGGTGGCCCAACGTGCGGCTGCCTGCACCGGTCGTGACCCCCGCAGCGTCACCGGATTTTTGCGGCGTCAGGCAGCGGCGCCGGGTACGTCCAGAACGCTCCGCTTACCCGGAGCGGCCACAGCGGAGCTTCAGCTCTCCAGTTTTTCGATCCGCTTATGGTGATCGTCGAGCTTGTCGTTGTGCGCGGCGGCAGTGTTCGGCAGGCGGGCGATGGCGTCCTTGACGTCGGCGGAGTATTGCACCTTGCAGCTTTCGAAGGTTGCGTGTTTTTGCACGAACTCCCGAAACTGGTGGTGCAGCAAATCCACGGTCTGCGTCAGGGCTTCGTGGCGTTCGAGGCGTTCGTCTATGGTCACGGATCCTCTCTCTGGTGGGTGGCTTCCGCTGTAGCTCTATTATGCTGCGAGCGGAGGCCCCTGCCGCTCACAGCTTGTGCCCGCGCTGCCATGCGGCTCTCTCGGTGGGAAGATACCACGGAATGTTGATCACCGTAATGCGCTGATTGCCCTGGAAGAGCAGCAGCGCTTTGAGCACCGCCGAGCGGTGGTTGTGGAGCAGGTTGAAATACCAGCGGCGTTCCACCAACTCGGGAATGAGCACCGCGATGAGGCGTTTGGGATTGCTCTTCTGCAGGTCGAGCACATAATTCAGCACCGGCCGGATGACAAAACGGTAGGGGGATGTGACGACGGACAACGGCGGCGGAGTCAACCCGGCCTGCCGCGTGGGTTCTTCGACCAGCTCGTTCCACTGGGCCTCGAGGCCGCTCGCCCGGCCGTCATCGACGTGCAACGCCACCACATCGGAAGAGATGGACATGGCGAAGCACAGAGCGCGATGAGTGATGCGGCTCCAGCGGTCGATCGCCACCACTACCAGCGGCGGCGTCAGATCGTGAGTGTTCAACCGCGTGGCATCGTGGGTCTCGATGGCGACAAAGTTGTAATGGCGCCGGACCATCCGCATCATCAGGATCAGGCTGGGAATGAGCACCAGGGTGATCCACGCGCCTTCGGCGAACTTGGCGACCAGCACGACGAGGATCGTGATGCCGGTGGCCACAGCCCCCAATCCATTAATGAACATGTTCTTGGTGGATCCGGGGCCGCCTACGCGCTTCCAATGCACCACCATGCCGGCCTGTGAGAGGGTGAAAGCGCCGAACGCGCCGACAGCATAGAGCGGGATGAGGTTGTCCGTGACCCCTCCGAAGATGATCAGCAGCACTCCCGCCGAAAAGGCCAGCGCGTACACGCCCTGGGTGTACACCAGGCGGCGGCCGCGAATCGCCAGGCCGTGGGGCAGGAAGCCATTCTGCGCAATGGCGCGGGCGAGCCGCGGAAAATCGGCGAACGCGGTGTTGGCGGAGAGCGCCAGAACCAACAGAATCGAACCGATACTGATCCAGTAAAAGGGTCCGGTGCCGGTGACGGCTGCGAGCAACTGCGAGAGTACGCTCTGATAGCCCTGCGCGCCGGGAGCGGTGGCTGCGACCCCGTAGGTGTTACACAGAATTGCGATGCCGATCAGCATCACCATCAGGATTCCGATCACCAGGGTGAGGGTCAGGCGCGCCGTCACGGGGGCCGGTTCGCGGAACGCCATGACGCCATTGCTGACCGCCTCGACTCCGGTCAACGCCGTGCAACCGCTGGCGAAGGCCCGCAGGAGCAGCCAGGCGCTCAGGGTGGCCGCGGCAGCGGCCAAATGCGGAGGCGTGACTACGGGAACCGGATGGCCGCCGGTGAGCAAGGTCTTGATCACGCCGATGACGATCATGGTGATGAGGCAGAAGATGAAGAGGTAAGTGGGGATGAGGAACACGCCGCCGGTCTCGCTCACGCCGCGCAGATTCACCAGGGTCACCATGGCGAGGATGACGAGGCAGAGGAGGAGGGTGTGCTTTTCGAGCGACGGCACAGCCGAAATCAGCGCACCCACGCCCGCCGAAATCCCCACCGCGGCGGTCAGGATATAATCCACCATGAGTGCCGCCGCCGCCAGAAGCCCCGGCCACACTCCCAGGTTCTCGCTCGCCACGGTGTAGGAGCCGCCGCCCATGGGATACGCCATGATCGTCTGCCGGTAGGAGAAGTAGACGATGGCCAGCAGGATGATGATGCTGATGCTGATGGGGACTATGT
>Ga0335078_10013759_pt1 | contig 11988 bp, 2 predicted proteins | sample Lox_Sample_32_FD_206711 | JGI IMG/M metagenome (GOLD analysis project Ga0335078, IMG submission 206711) | Soil microbial communities from Loxahatchee National Wildlife Refuge, Florida, United States - Lox_Sample_3.2 | ecosystem: Environmental > Terrestrial > Soil > Wetlands | place: USA: Florida... | reverse complement strand
GTGGAACTGCCCATCGAACCAGAATCCAAGCCAGGCGTCGTACGCGAGGATCACGATGAAGACCAAGGCGATGTAAAAGAAATAGCGGTGAATGTTCTGCAGGATCAGCGGGAACGAACGCTCGCCGCGATAGGTCTTTCGCGGTTCGCCCACAGAGCACGAGGGCGGATCCGCCCAGAACGCCTTGTAGTAGGCCCCGCGATAGTAGTAACAGGTCAGGCGAAATCCACCGGGCGCCCAGAGGATGAAAAAGGCTGGTGAGAAGATCAACCAGCTCGGAAACCAGGAGGGTCTGCCGCCAAAGAGCGCGTGCGCGGGATCGCCCCAGAGTTCAGGCGAATACAGCGGCGAGATATACGGTCCGAAGCGGTAATGAGCGCCCTGCAGGGCCGCCCAGGTGGTGTACACGATGAAGGCGGAAAGCCCGAGAAAGACAGCGAGCGGCTGCACCCACCAAGGGTCGCGCCGCGCCGTTTGGCCGAAGCCGCCCGCCTTGAGCGGCACATCGATGCTGCCCATGCCTTCGCCTCCGTTGGCCCGACAAACGAATCGGGTGGGAAATTCATCAGGCAAAAATTATCGCAGATGGAAGGGGTGAAGAAAAGGAGTGAATTTTTGTTCGGACGATGCGGCCCTGCAACAGCCCAGGCTGCGCGACGCCGGTCAACACGAGAGCGCTTCCTCAGTGACAGTCAGTGGCTCGATTTCCCAGGACGCGGAGCCGTTGCCATTGGTCCCTTTTCGAAGGAAGGCGTCGAGCGTCTGGAAGAGCTCGTCGGCATGCACCGGCTTCGAAAGATAGCCGTCCATTCCGGCGGCGAGGCACCTTTCGCGATCGCCTTTGAGCGCGTGCGCCGTGAGCGCCACGATGGGAACGTGCAGGCTGGATTCCTTCTCCACTTCCCGAATCGCCGCGGTTGCCTCCAGGCCGTCCATTCCCGGCATTTGGACGTCCATGAGGACGAGGTCAAAGTGGCACTTGGCGAACGCTTCCAGCGCGTCGCGGCCATCGACGGCGGTTGCCACGCTGTAACCGTGCTTTTCCAGCAGCCGGACGATGAAGATGCGGTTTACGCCGTTGTCCTCGGCCAGGAGAATCCGGGCGCCATGGGGCCGCTGCCGGCGTGCCAATCCATCGCCATTCCCCGTCGACACGACCCCCACAATCTCACCTTCCGGCTCTGGCCGTCTGACGGGAGGAACCGCGAAACGAGCGGTGAAATGGAACCGGCTGCCCTGCCCTTCTTCGCTTTCGACCCAGATTCGACCGCCCATCATCTGCACCAGCCGCGACGAGATCGTCAGGCCCAGGCCGGTTCCGCCAAAACGGCGCGTCGTGGAGCCATCGGCCTGGACGAAGGCTTCGAAAATCGCCCTTTGCTTTGGACCTGCGATTCCAATTCCCGTATCGCGCACCACAAAGTGCAGCGTGGCCTCGCCGGCGTTCTCAGCCTCCCGGAACACCTCAACCAACACCTCGCCCTGTTCGGTGAACTTGACGGCATTTCCCACCAGGTTCAGCACGATCTGGCGCAGGCGCGCAGGATCGCCATGGATCAGGCGCGGCACGTCGGGCGCCGCGTGGGAAGCCAGACGCAAGCCCTTCAACCGGGCAGGAACCGTCATGAGCTTGACAACCTCATGAAGCTGGGCGCGCGGATCAAAGTCCTCGGGAGTCAACTCCAGCTTCCCTGCCTCGATCTTTGAGAAGTCGAGAATGTCATTGACCACATTCAACAGCGAGTCCGAGGAGAGCTTAACCGCCTCGAGGTATTCGCGCTGTTCGGAATCGAGCGCCGTGTCCAGCGCCAGTTCTGTCATGCCCAGAATGCCGTTCAGCGGGGTGCGGATCTCGTGACTCATGTTGGCCAGGAACTCGCCTTTGGCGCGGCTGGCGGCCTCGGCGGCGTCCCGGGCCTTTTCGAGCTCTTTCTCAGCCTGTTTTCGGCTGGTGATGTTGCGGCTCACGCTCATGAGTCCCATGATGCTCCCCCCGGAGTCGCGCAGCGGGACTTTCGTGGTCAGGACCCAGTTCACCTTGCCGAACGAATCGATGGTGCTCTCCTCGTGATTGATCAGCGCTTCCCCCGAGTTCATGATCCTCTGGTCGTCAGCCCGGAGCGATTCGGCCAGTTGCTGGGGATAGCAGTCGAAATCGGTCTTGCCCAGTAAAGCTTCCGGCGAGGAAACGCCCAGCAGGCCGGCCAGCGCGCGGTTGGCCACCAAAAACCTGCCCCTCGAGTCCTTGATGTAGATCAGATCCGGAGCGGTGTCGATCAGGGTGCGGAGCAGATTGCGCTCGTGCGCCAGTTCCTCTTCGGCGTGCTTCTGCGCAGTGATATCCATGGTGGCGCAGATCATCCGGCAGGGCGCTCCCGAAGAGTCGTACATCACGTAGCCGCGGTCCAGAACGTGGGCATAGCTTCCGTCAGCGCGCTGCACGCGATACTCCGCCGACCACTGATCTCCGCCCGTGGCCACGGTCCTTTGCAGGCTGCCTTGCACCCGTTCCGCGTCGTCGGGATGAATGCGACGATACCACCAGCTCGAATCGGTGCAAGCTTGCCCGGCCGCATAGCCGAAGACCGTTTGGATACCCTCGCTCCAGCAGATCTCCTGCGTGAGCAGGTTCCAGTCCCAAATGGTGTCACGCGTGGCCCGTACCGCATATTCGAAGCGCCTTTGCAGCTCCGCCTCGGTCTGCACCTGCCGGCGGATCATTTCGGTCTGCTGTCTGAGGCGGCGCCGCAGCACCAAAACCCAGGCGAGCACCGCAAGCGTCAGGCCGCCGCACAGGCCGGCCAGCAGCAGCGTGCGGCGAAGATTCCACCAGGACGGCCGGGCGAGCACCTCAACATCATCCGGGCTCCGCAGCAGGATGTTGAACCCCTCGGGCGTGCGGTTCCGGTCAACGGTCACCGAGCAAACTCCCGTCAAGCGGAGCCTGGTTCCCGGGGGAAATGAAGACCCCCAGTCGCGGGGCGCGAGGCTCCTGTCAAGCCGGGCTTCAAAGAGAGTATTGCCCTCCTGAAGGATCAGGGTTCGATCCGTTTCACTGTACCCTTCGCCGCGCAATGTCGCGTCGATCCACACCCGGACGGTGTCGAAGCTGCCGGTGAGGACCTGCGCGGCATTAATCTTCACGGCGGGGGGTAGGGCGCCAAAGCCAATCCGCCGGCAAATGGCACGCATCAGAACGGGCGTATACTCTCCCACATCGGGGAAGCCGACCAACTCTACGCGGTCCCCCACAGACAATGCGGGATCGCGGAAACGCGGCACGTATAACCCTTGGGCGCCGTCCTGAATGAAGAGACCTCTAAGCCGCGGCAACGTCACTGTGCCCTGCACGCGGACGCGGTGTCCGGTGGCGCCTGCGGCCGTAAAAGACAGGAGGCTGCTCAGCGAACGGACGGGAGTCGTGAAGGGATCGGCTGGTGGCGGCTCAAGGACCGTCAACTGGCTGGCGCCAGGAGTGCGCAGGTCCACGCTCACCAGCTGGTTCTTGGAGTTGAAATTGCTGCCACAAACGCCTTCGACCCGAATCCGGGCGTCAAGCAGGTGGTCGCCGTCCAGACCGCGGGCATCCAGGACGTGCACCTGCAGCGGGCCGCCGCCGCTCACCTCCAAGTCAAGTCTGTTCCCCTGGCGCTCGACAGCGCGCACCACGCCGTTGAACTCGACCCATTGGCTGTCGTCGCGCGTCGAGACCAGGGCGTCGAAACTAGCCTCGCGCGGCTTGGGCAGCACGCCGGGTCCCAATACCTGAACCGATGGCTTTCCGATCTGGGGCGCAAAATCGGGGTCTTCCGTCACGCCCGCGACCTCAACCAGATCCCCAGCATGAACGTGTGGCGATTGCTGCAGCAGCGGATCGTTAATGAATATTCCCGCGGTTGCGTCCTGAACGAAAAAGTCGAGGGCAGCCGGATCGACATAAGTGACGACCGCACGCAGCCGCACCGGATATCCCCGGTTGGCCTCATCAGGGGTCAGCGTTCGGATCTGTTGCGCCTCGGTCAACAGCGGCAGCGCCTGTGAAGGAACTGCGGTTGTGACGGAAGCCGGAAGACTGGAGGGCGGTTCGGGCGCGTGGGCGCTCGAGACTGGCGTGGCGATCGTCAGGCAAAGGCTTACAAGCCACCGGACCACTGCCCGGGACATCGGGACCGAAGCGATTGGCAAGACTCGACTCCTGAGGGTCACCTTCACCCTCAAGAGTCATCGGCCAAGCGGTACCCTTACTTGAGCGGGTGTCGACTTGCCAGGCGATGGCCGGCATGGATGAGCGCCTTTCAGGACTCAAAAATGGACGCCACGAATTCCCGCGGATTGAAGGGCAGCAGATCGTCCAGCTTTTCGCCCACGCCCACGAACTGGATGGGCAGGCCCAACTCGCGCGCAATCGCCACCACCACGCCGCCTTTTGCGGTGCCGTCGAGCTTGGTGAGGACGATTCCCGTCACGCCGGCCTTTTCCGTAAACTGCCGCGCCTGCTGCAGCCCGTTCTGACCTGTCGTGGCATCGATCACCAGCAGCACCTGGTGCGGCGCGCCGGCCACCTCGCGCGCGGCGATGCGGCACATCTTCTCGAGCTCGGCCATCAGGTTGTACTTGGTGTGCAAGCGTCCGGCGGTGTCCACAATCACCGGGCTTTCGTGGCCTTTGCGCGCCTTGGCGAGCGCATCGTAGATCACCGCTGCCGGATCGGCGCCCGCCTTCAGCCCCACGATCTCCACACCCAGCCGGTCCGCCCATATCTCCAACTGCTCGCCGGCCGCGGCGCGGAACGTGTCGGCCGCCGCCAGCAGCGGACGCGCATTCTGGGCCTGATAGTATCGAGCCAGCTTGGCGATGGTCGTCGTCTTCCCTACCCCGTTCACGCCGACCATAAAGATCACTTCGGGCGAGCCTGCGGGCGGACCGGCCGGGCGCGGCCGGATTCCGCTTGGTTGTAGCGCCGGTGTCCCCACCGGCGCCTGTCTGCCGTCGGGGCTTTCCAGAATGTTGAGGATCTCCTCCTCGATCGCCGGACGCAGGTCGGCGCTGGTGCGGAACTCGCGCTTGCGGAGCCGCGTGCGCAGCCGCTCCATGATGTCGGCCGTTGTCTTCACGCCCAGATCGCCCTGGATCAGGGCCATCTCCAGTTCGTCGAGCGCCGCCTCGTCGATGGTCTCGCGGCTCTCCGTGATCGCCTCGATCTTCTCGGCGAGCTGCGCCTTGGTGGACTGCACCGCCTGCTTCAAGCGGTCGAAGAAGCCCGTCTTCTTTTCACCTTTGCCGAATAAGCTGAAAGCCATAGTCGCTATTGTAGCCGAGTCGATCCGTCCGGGGTTCCGCGTTCGAAGTTCGGAGTTTCGGATCCGCTTTTCGAGTTTCGACACTGTGGTAGTGTAGTGTCCACGAAATGACTGGCCAATCCTGCATTGTTCGATAGCGAGTCAATTTGACGTGGCACGGGCGTCCCGCCCGTGAATGGCCACGGCCAAGCTGGCCGTGCCACGTCGAACTGCGCACCTCCCATTGTCCGGCCAATTACCGGACACTACACCAGTTTGAATCAGAGAACGATCTCCTCGAACTGTCACCCCCGCGAAGGCGGGGGTCCCCATGGATTCCCGCCTTCGCGGGAATGACGTCGGCTCATGATGAGTGCGGTTTTTCAAATTGACCGCTACTTCGACTGCCGGCCCACGACACGCAAAAGCGCCCGATTTTCGCATTTTTGACAGACGCTTTTTCGCGATTTTTTCGTCGTAGACCATTGATTTCATTTGACCTGGTCAAATGTGTTTACTAACTTATAATAGAAGCTTTTTGAGAGCCCTCCCTAGCCCCCGCCTAGCCCCAGCCTTGCTGATTCTAAAGGAGATTTCCGGAGCCGCCTTATCTCCCATTTTACATATCTCATTGATTTTATTAGAGCCGGTGTCGTGAATCGGGGCACAAAATGTTTTTCGATTTTTGCGTTTTTTTGTGAACTAGTCGAAGGCTCTGGGCTACATACTGTGCTAACGCCCTCTACATCAGATAGATAGCTATAACGATATCTTTCACAGTTACTGTCCTCATTCGCGCTCATTTTCACACTGTTTTTCACGTTCGCTGCATACCTCTGATCCTACGCGACTTCGGCGTGTCGTCTGCGAATTCTGGCGCCGACGGTGGTGTTTTTCGTATTGTTGTTTTTACGAAGTAGGTCCACTTTGCTGGCCTAGACAACGGACCCTCGCCGGGCCGGCCGTAGATCTCCCTTGCCATCGACCGTCCGGGCCCAATACAGGTGCTGCATGCGCCTGCCCGATGACTTTGGCGAGTGCCAGGCGGCACAACCCTTCTGGCGGCGAAGGTCGACGCTCTCGGGAGTCGTGGCTGTGTGGAGAGTGCCGGGCGTGAGTGATGATACGCAGATGGAGAACGGCCGTGAGAGGGCATAACGAACCCCGGCCGCCTGGCCAGGCTCTGCGGCACAGGCGGATGACTGCCCCTCCCACTCCAAATAGTCTAGCGCGCTTCAAATTCGAGTTGCAGTGATGGTGGTCACCGTATTTATTGACCGGTTTTAATGGAAGAGGCCAGCCCGCAGAGCGGGCGATGTCCTGTTAGCCCACGGCGACATTGGGACGCGGTGTCGCCGCCACCGCACACATGAGGGCAGCACGGCAGAGAGGCAGAAAAGTTCGGAGACCTTCGGTCGGGGCTGGTGAGACGGTCAGGAGAACCGTCCCACAACGAGGGGAGCCTCGTAGGGGCGAAGTCATGTAGCCCCGGGCGCAAGCCCGGGGACAAGAAGCCTCGCTCATTACATTTAGAGCCTATTCCCGCCCGACGCCTCCGCGTCGGGCGGGAGTGGGGATCAAGAAGGAACCAGGCGGCCCTCGGGTCCCACGGCTCCAAAAAGCAGTCGCCGTGGGCTACACGACTGCGCCCCTGACGGGGCTTGGGCGATGCGCTTTCGCAGCGAGGCGCCCACATGGTGGTTGCGAGCGGCGCGGGTGGCCACGACGTTGCATTTCATGTCGTGGCCACCAAGCTGAAGCCCGGGAGCGCGGACTTCCGTCGTTTGAAGTCCGCAGCCTTTCTTTGCAGCCTACGAAGAGCCGCGGACCTCTGTACCGCGAGGTCCGCGCTTGTATATTCATCGGCGATGTGAGGCCGCTCCGCGCTGAGGAGTCTCGCATCGGCAGTGGCGCGGGCGGGACGCTCGCGCCACTGCGGGGAGGATGCCCGCGCTACCAGTCGTTCGCCCTCACTCCTCTTTAGGGAAGTTTAGTTAGTCAGTAGAGTCAATAACCTGCCTTATAATATATCTATTAGGTAATAAGTGGCGATTTACTTTTGGCTCTTGGTGTTGCTATTCTCGTTTTAGCTCCTGTGACAACCGGGTGGGCCAGGCACTCCACGAGGCGCCCACTTGTACCTAGCTTGCGACGGTCAAAGCGAAACTTCCACGGAGACAACAAAATGGGGTCCATGAAGACCAGTACCCGATTCCGCCTGGTCAGCATGTTCAGTTGCGTGTTTCTGCTCACGGCAGCGGCGTTGACGTTGGCGCAGTCTCCTCCGCCCGTTTCCTTCGTTGCCGCTACAGCCTTCAACGTTGGGGCGAATCCCTACTCGGTTGCAGTCGGCGACTTCAACGGCGATGGCAAGCCAGACCTGGTCGTGGCCGACGGGTGCGGAGACAACAGCTCTTGCTCAAACGGCACCCTCTCCGTGCTGCCCGGCAACGGCAACGGCACCTTCCAGACAGCCGTGAGCTACAGCGTAGGCTACCGGCCCACCTCGGTGATCGTGGGCGATTTCAACGGCGACGGCAGGCTGGACATCGCGGCATCCGTTGCCTGCGGCAACGATTCGTCATGCGGATCGACGAGCGGCACCATCTCCGTGCTGTTAGGCAAAGGCGACGGCACGTTCCAGCCGCCGACGAGCTACGCCGCAGGCTTATATCCAGAGTCGATTGCCATCGGCGACTTCAACGGCGACAGCAAGCTGGATCTCGTGGTATCCAATTCCTGCGCCAACTACCCTGGCTGCCAATCCACTGGCTCAATCTCCGTACTGCTGGGCAACGGCGATGGCAGCTTTCAGCCGGCGGTATCTTACGACGCAGGCCCGAATCCTGTCTCGGTGGCGGTGGGCGACTTCAATGGCGACGGCTGGCAGGATTTGGCGGTGGCCAACAATCTTTATTCAGGCACGGTCTCTGTGCTGCCGGGCAATGGCGACGGCACCTTCGGGGCGCCGGTCGGCTACGCCGTAGGCGAGTATCCGCAGTCGGTGGCCGTGGGCGATTTCACTGGCGACCGCAAGCCGGACTTGGCGGTGGCAAATACCTACTACGGCGTCAGCCTCCTGTTGGGGCAGGGCGACGGCACCTTCCAGCCGCAGGTCGATCTCAGGCTGGGCACCAACGTCTTTCTGGACAATGAGCCCAAATCAGTCGTTGTGGGCGACTTCAATGGCGACGGCAGGCTGGACTTCGCGGTGGCCAACGATGCGAGCACCAATGTGAGCGTGGTGCTGGGCAACGGTGACGGTACATTTCAGGCGGGGGTAAACTACGCGGCGGGTTTCGATCCGGTTTCCGTGGCGGCGGCCGACTTCAATGGTGACGGCAGGCTGGACTTGGTGACGGCAAACCGCCGCGCCAACACCGTGGGCGTGCTGATGGGGAATGGCGACGGCACCTTTCAGGCGGCCGTGGACTACCCCTCAGGCGATTTCGAGACCTTGTCGCTCACCCTCGGCGACTTCAACGGTGACGGCAAACTGGACTTGGCGACGGCGAATTCTGGCCACAGCGACGGCACTGTAAGCGTGCTGTTGGGCAACGGAAACGGCACGTTTCAGCTGCCTGTAAACTACGCCAGCGCTGACCTTCTGCAGTCTCAGTCGGTCACCACAGGCGATTTCAATAGCGACGGCAAGCTGGACCTGGCGGTGGCGAATATCTGCGCTATCGAGGGCTTCTGCCAACAACCAGACGGCACCGTCTCCGTACGGCTGGGCACCGGCGACGGCAGCTTCCGGGAGGCGGCGAGCTACGCCGCAGGCCCGAGTCCCATCGCCGTGGCGACAGGCGACGTCAATGGCGACGGCAAGCTGGACCTGGTCGTGGTCGATAACGGCGATTCCAGCTCCGGGAACGTCGGCAGCATGAGCGTGCTCTTCGGCAAGGGCGACGGCACCTTCCAGACGCCGGTGGCCTACTCGGACGAATGCCAGCCAACCTCGGTGGCCTTGGGCGACTTCAACGGCGATGGCAAGCTGGACCTGGTACTCGGCAATACCAGTTGCAACACCGTGAGCGTGTTCTTGGGCAAGGGCGACGGCACCTTCCAGCCCGCCGTGGACTACCCGACAGGCGCGGAGAGCGCGCTGTCGGTCGCGGTCGCCGACCTCAATGGCGACAGCAAGCCGGATTTGGCGGTGGCGAATTCTGGTGGCTGCACAGGGGGCGGTTGTGTGAGCGTCCTCCTGGGAAACGGCAATGGCACCTTCCAATCGGCAAAGAACTACAACGTGGGACCCACCGATACCTCCATGTCGGTAGCGGTGGGCGATTTGAACGGAGACGGCAAACCCGATCTGGCCGTGACGGGCGGCTGCTCCGACACCTGTGTGAGCGTGTTGTTGGGCGAGGGCGACGGGACCTTCCAACCGGCAGCGAACTACACTGCCGGCCTGGACGCCGGCACGGTGGTGGTACGCGACCTCAACGGCGACGGCAGGCCGGATTTGGCAGTAGTGAATTCGGGCAGCGGCGACGTAACGGCGCTGTTGAACACTACCAAATATTCCACCTCGACGTCGCTCCTTGCATCAGCCAATCCGTCCAACATAGGCCAGGACGTGACCTTCACGGCGACGGTTACTTCTTCGGATGGGACGCCTTCCGGAACCGTCAGCTTCCTGGACGGGGCCACGTTGCTGGCAACCACGAGCCTGAACAACGGCACGGCGGCTTTTAGCACCTCTGACTTGGCCGCCGGTTCGCATTCGATTACGGCCGCATACAGCGGCGACGCTACCTTCAACGGCAGCTCGGGGGCTCTGGTCGAGGACGTCCCACCTGCTGTCGTCGCCCTCAGCGCGAACCGTCTTGCTTTCGGCAAGCAGATCGTGGGCTCCACGAGCGCGCAGCAGACCGTGACGCTCAGCAACACCGGCATGGGAGACCTGGACATCTCGTCGATCGCGGCAAGCGGCGACTATGGCCAGACGAACACTTGCGGCGCGGCCGTCGCGGCGGGAGATCGCTGCACGATTGACGTTAGGTTTAAGCCTACCGCGATTGGGGCACGCACGGGCGCTCTGACCATCACCGACAACAACAACGGTACGACGGGAAGCACTCAGACCGTCAGTCTCTCAGGGCTCGGTGAAGCTCTGGCGCAGAGTCCGACAGCTACCGTGGATTTCTTCGGCGATGGCGAAGGCGAGCCGGCCGTCTGGCGGCCGTCGAATGGCACCTGGTACGTGCACTCGAACAGTAACAGCGGTGGAAGTCAGCAGCAGGTGTGCGGATTGCCAGGCGACGTGCTCGTGGCGGCGGATTACGATGGTGACGGCAAGAGCGACTACGCTGTCTGGCGACCGTCCACCGGCACGTGGTTCATCATCCCGAGCAGTAATCCGACAAACCCGATCACCGAGCAGTGGGGCTCCCGCGGCGATGTGCCTGTGCCGGCCGATTACGATGGCGACGGCAAGAGCGATATCGCCGTCTGGCGGCCGGGCAATGGAACCTGGTACGTCCTGCCTTCAAACGGGGGCGGCGAGATCACGAAGCAGTATGGCCAAGCGGGCGACGTTCCTGTAATCGGCGATTACGACGGCGATGGCAAGGCCGATTACGCCGTGTGGCGGCCATCGAACGGAACGTGGTACGTGCTCTTGAGCAGCACCGGCAAGAGCGTGAGCACGCCCTACGGATCGCCGGGCGACATTCCGGTGGAAGGCGATTACGATGGCGATGGCAAGACCGATTACGCCGTCTGGCGGCCGTCGAACGGAATGTGGTACGTGCTGCTCAGCAGCACCGGCAAGAGCACGAGTACGCCGTACGGAACCATCGGCGATATTCCGGTGGTTGGCGATTACAACGGCGACGGCAAGAATGACTACGCGGTCTTTCGGCCTTCGAATGGGACGTGGTACGTCAAGTACTCCAGTGGCGGCAGCGAGTCGATTCAATACGGCGCGACCGGCGACATTCCCGCGACGCATCTGCCCTCGATGATTCCTCGCGACAAGCACATCGCCAATTTTGATGGCGACCGCAAGGCCGACATCGGGTTCTTCCGGCCTTCCACGGGCACGTGGTATGTGATCGACAGCAGCACGGGCAAGAGCACGTCACAGGCTTATGGCGCGAACGGCGATCTGATCGTGCCCGGCGATTACGATGGCGACGGCAAGACGGATTATGCCGTGTGGCGTCCTTCGAACCAGACGTGGTACGTGACGCTCAGCAGCACGGGCAAGAGCGTGAACCAGCAGTGGGGCGCATCCGGCGACATTCCCGTGCCGGGCGATTACGATGGCGACGGCAAAACGGACTACGCGCTCTTCCGCGATGGCACCTGGCACGTGATCCTGAGCAGCACGGGCACATCGGTGAAGCAGTCGTACGGAACAACGGGCGACATTCCGGTGCCGGCCGACTATGACGGCGACGGCAAGACCGACTACGCCATCTGGCGTCCGTCGACCGAGACGTGGTACGTGCTCTACAGCAGCACGGGCGCGAGCGTGCATCAGCAGTGGGGCGCGAGCGGCGACATCCCGGTGCCGGGCGATTACGACGGCGACACGAAAGCCGATTACACGGTGTTTCGACCGTCGGATGGAACCTGGCACACCATCCAGTCGAGCAACGGTAAGACCATCACCACGTCTTACGGAACCAACGGCGACATTCCGGTGGCGAGGGACTACGACGGCGACGAGAAGACCGACATCGCCGTTTTCCGTCCGTCG
>Ga0335078_10013758_pt1 | contig 11988 bp, 11 predicted proteins | sample Lox_Sample_32_FD_206711 | JGI IMG/M metagenome (GOLD analysis project Ga0335078, IMG submission 206711) | Soil microbial communities from Loxahatchee National Wildlife Refuge, Florida, United States - Lox_Sample_3.2 | ecosystem: Environmental > Terrestrial > Soil > Wetlands | place: USA... | reverse complement strand
CAATTCGACAAAGCCGGCCAGAAGCGCGTGGTTGATAGTTTCGTCGAGCGGGTTTAGGGCTTTAAAGATAATGTTATGTTCGCTTCGGGATGGAGATCACATTTCCAATCGAGTTTCTCGTGCTAGGAACGCCCGTTTCAGCACAATCGCGGAGTCCAGTGTCGAGGGATGGGTGGAAAGCTCGCGTACTAGCCGCCGCACAGGGCGCTGTTCCCCATCCCCACTTCGCGTCACAAAAACGGCTCGCCGTTACGCTATTTTATTTCCCTGAAGGTCCGCGCCACGGAGATGTCGATAATATCGTGAAATTTACCCTGGACGCCTTGGGGCCTGATATATACTTGGACGACAGTCAGATTGAGCGTGTCGTCGTGCAGAAATTCGAACCTGGAAACGTTTTCAGCTTCTCCAACCCGTCTGAGACCTTGGTCAAAGCCATAACCGGATCGAAGCCCGTTCTCTATGTCCGCCTTTCTGACAAACCATTCGAGGAGTTAGTGTGATCCAAGGCACTTCTGAAAGGGAAATATTGGGCGCGGTAGTGCCAGAGCTGGAAGCTCAAGGCTATGAAGTATTTTTGCAGCCATCTGGTAACCTCTTGCCTCCATTTTTTCGGGGACATACGCCGGACGCCGTTGCGCTTAGCGCCAAAAAAAATCTTGCGATCGAAATTGCCCGCGAGACACCACAGGCGCGACACCATTTGCAAGAACTTACTTCCGTTATTAAGGGGCAGCCTAACTGGGAACTTCGAGTCTTTTGGGTGACACCAACAAATTCAGCGGCGCCGCTTTCGGTGCAGCGACCTGCCAAGCTGAAAGAGAGAATCGAAGAGGCAAGGAAGCTTTGGACCGAGGGGCACTATGGATCGGCCCTTTTGATCGGGTGGGCAAGTTTTGAGGCTATTTGTCGAGCCCTAATGCCGCGCAGCTTTGGACGCCCTCAAACGCCAAGTACGTTAGTGGAATTCATATCAAGTGAGGGCTACGTCAGCCCTAGCGAATCGGATCGAATCCGATCTTTAGCTCAACTCCGAAATGAGTTTATTCATGGCGACTTAGATGCGCCCATGGATAAACAAGAGATCGCTTTTTTTCTCGACGTCATCTCCAGTTTGGAGAAGATCGTCGAAGAAGCACCAGAATTGAGTCAACAACCGTAGACCGAAATGAGCGAAGCAAAATCCGGGCTACACGCCCAGGTCTGGGCTACGCCACGACGATTCCGCAGGGATGTGCAGGCCGTCGCCGCGCCGAAACAGCTACGGCCGAGGCGCCAAGCAAAGCCTGCGCATGATGATCAGGGTGCACAGCTATAATGACGGCGAGGTGATCGCCGCGCGTCATTTCAGTTCGATCGCTTCAACAGCCAGAATCGTCGGCAAGTGACGTGCAATCTCCTGCCACGTCTCACCTTCGTCGACACTTCCGAAGACCGAGCCGCTGTTTGTGCCGAAATAAATTCCCGCCGGATCGCCGTTGTCGCCGGCCATCGCTTGACGAAGAACGGTGAAGAAACAGCCGTTCTGCGGCAGGCCTTGCCGCATCGCCTGCCAGCTTTGGCCGCCATCGCGCGAGCGCCAGACTGCCGCGGCGGCATCGGGCGGAAAGCGTCCGGCCATGTCGCCGTTCAGCGGCAGCGTCCAGATCGTGTCCGGGTCGCGTGGATGGACGCGAATGGGAAAGCCAAACGTCGACGGCAAACCTTTGGTGCGATCGTTCCAGCTGCGGCCGCCATCGGCGGAGCGCCAAACACCATAATGGTTCTGCTGGTAAAAGATGTCGCTTCGCCCGGGCGCACGGATCATGTTGTGAACGCAGTGCCCGATCTCGCCATTGCGCGGGGCGGCGGGATGCTCGGAGTGCTCGCAGGCTTCGGCGTTCGAGAGACGATTGCGGCGCTCCCACGTTGCCCCGCCATCCTCGGTGGCGAACACACCGGCTGCGGAAATTCCAACCCAAAGCTTTCTTTGATCATCCGGATTGGGGATGATGGTGTGCAGCGTGAGGCCGACGCCGCCGGGCGTCCAACTGCCGGCGGACGGGTGATCCGTCAGGCCGTGCACCTTCACCCAATCCCTGCCGCCGTTGGTGCTGGCGAGGAGTTGCGCCGGCTTGGTGCCGGCATACAGCGTGCCGTGCGCGTAACTCAGCGACCAGATTTGCGCGAACGTGTCGGTGAACGGCAGCGGCGCCTCGGTCCAACCGATCATCTTTGCGAGGTTGGGATCCTTGGCGGCCCAATCGTCCATCGTGCCTTTTGTGAGACGCGCGACCTGCCAGCTCGTGCCGCCGTCTTCGCTGCGCCAGACGCCGGCGCCATGCCAATCCCCACCGCCGCCAGCCCACAGCGTGCCGGTTTCAGGGTCTCCGATGATGTGATTGATGGGCCAACCGTCGCAGTAAGGACCTCGAACGGTCCAACCGCTACGATCGTTGTCCCCGGAAATCAAAAAAGCTCCCTTGGTCGTACCGACCAATAGCGTCGTACGCATTGCCGACATTTGCTCTCCATCGAAAGCAATACTGGATTATAAGACCGCCGTCTTATCCTCGCAGGTTAGCACAGGCGGCTTCTGTCAGAAATGATCGCTATCTACATCGACGCCGATGCCTGCCCGGTGAAGCAGGAGATTTATCGCGTCGCCGAACGCCATGCGCGCAAGGGCATCGCCGTCAAAGTCTTCGTCGTTAGCAATAGCCCGATCGCTGTGCCGCGCCATGAGTTTATCGAGCGCGTGGTGGTCGGCGCCGGCATGGACGAGGCCGACAACTGGATCGCCGAGCGCGCCAAGCGCGGCGATATCGTTGTCACGGCCGACGTCCCGCTGGCGAGCCGTTGTGTGAAGTCTGGCGCCGAGGTCATCGCGCCGAACGGCAAGCGCTTCACCGAAGACTCGATCGGCAACACTCTAGCGACGCGCAATTTGATGGACTCGCTGCGCAGCGCCGGCGCGATCACCGGCGGCCCCAGGCCGTTCGCGCCGCGCGACCGTTCGGCCTTTCTCGCCGCGCTGGATCAAGCCATCGTGCGGCTGACGGGCGCGGGATTCGGCGCTACGTCTTGAGCCCAATGCCGAACAGCATCAGGTCCGAGCTACAATGACACAACAACGCGAAGTCGATCTCCTGGTCGCAGGCGCCGGGCCGGCCGGCATGACGGCGGCGCTGGTGGCGAGCCTGCAGGGCTTGCGCGCTTTGCTTTGCGAGAAATCCGATCAGGTCGGCGGCACCGGGTCGACCTCGGCCGGCACGTTGTGGATTCCAGGCAATCATCAGAGCAAAAATGCCGGCTTCGAGGATAGCGCCGAGAAGGCGCAGGAGTATCTGGACGCGCTGGTGGGCAACGCCTCGGGCCGCGAGCTGCGCACGGCGTTTCTGCAAACCGGGCCGGGCGCAATCGATTATCTGGAGCGCAACACCGATGTGAAGTTCCTGCCGTGCGGGCGTCACCCGGATTATCGCAGCAACATGAAAGGCGCTGCGGTCTCCGGCCGCGCGATCATTCCGCAGCCGTTCGACGGCCGCCTGCTCGGCGCCGACTTTGCGCGGCTGCGCCCGCCGATCGGCGAGTACATGCTGTTCGGCGGCATGATGATCGGCAAGGCCGACATCCCGCCGCTTGTCGGCCGCTTCAAGTCGCTGGCCAATTTCGGCTACGCGGCCCGGCTACTGATGCGTTACGCTGCCGACCGGCTGCGCTACCCGCGCGGCACGCGGCTGATGATGGGCAACGCACTCACGGCGCGGCTGTTTTACAGTCTGCGCAAGCGTGGCGTCGAGATTCTGTTCGATACGCCGATCGCCAACATCAATATCAGCGACGGGCGCGTCGCGGGCGCGACGATCAAGGCCGCAAGCGGAGACATTTACATCAAAGCCCGCAAAGGCGTCGTGCTCGCCACCGGTGGCTACGGACATAACAGGCACTATCGCGAAGCCTTCATGGCGCGTCCCGTGCCCGACCATTCGATGGCCAGCGAATTCAATCGCGGCGATGGGATCGGCATCGGCGAACGGCTTGGCGCGCGCATCGCGCCGCAAGAGCACCGCCGCAGCGGGCTGTGGACGCCGGCATCCGTCACCACGCGCGCGGACGGCAGCAAGGGTCTCTACCCGCACCTGCTGCTCGACCGCGCCAAGCCGGGCCTGATCGCGGTGAACGCGCGCGGCGAGCGCTTCGTCAACGAAGCGCTTTCCTATCACGACTTTGCCGAAGCGATGTTCGACGCCAACGCCCACGCGCCGTCGATCCCCTGTTATCTGATCTGCGACGCGCCGTTCATCAAAAAATATGGGCTGGGCCTGGTGTATCCCGGCGCCGGCAACCTGCAGCGCCTGCTGAAATCCGGATACCTCAAGCGCGGCGATACGCTGGACAGCCTTGCGGCCCAGTTCGGCATCGATGCATCGGGCTTGCGCCGCACCGTCGAGCGCCACAACGGCTTTGCGCGCACCGGCATCGATGCCGACTTCGGCAAGGGCGAGACCGAGTTGAACCTCTTCAACGGCGACGATGCGCACAAGCCGAATCCCTGCATCGGCCCGATAACCACCGCGCCGTTCTACGGGCTGGAAATCTGGCCGGCCGACATCGCGGTGAGCACGGGCCTGTCCACGGACTCGCACGCGCGCGTGCTCGACAAGGCCGGTCAGCCGATCGCGGGTCTCTACGCCTGCGGCAACGACATGGCGTCGATCATGCGGGGGTCATACCCCGGACCGGGCACCACGCTGGGCCCCGGCGTAGTCTTTGCATATCGGGCAGCGATGCACGCCGCCGGCAAGGAGCCACTGGAAGAACCTCTATCCTCACCATGAGGAGTCGTGGAACAACAACGGCGAGGGCGCTTTAATGCGACGAACGCATGCCTTCACCGAGGTCCGTCATGATCCGCAAACTTCCATCCGGCAAATACCGGCTTTATTCGCGCAAGATCAATCCGAAGACCGGCAAGCGCCGTAACCTCGGCACTTTCGACTCGCGTGCCGCCGCCGAAAAGCACGAGCGCGCCGTGCAATACTTCAAACGGCATTGAGGCCATGCCTCTTCTCGGCGAGAGGCTACTTTATGGACAGGTTCAGCGCCTTGACCATTTTGCCCCACTTGGCGATCTCGTCATGAAACATCGCATCGGCTTCAGATGGCGAGTCGACGAGCGGATCAAAGCCGAGCGCGACGAGCTTCGCCTGCACCTGCTGGCCTTTGACGGTATCGTTGATGGCACCATTAAGCGTCGCCACGATCTGAGGATCGGTCTTTGCCGACGCAAAAATGCCGACCCAGGACGAAGCCGTGAAATCGGGAAAGCCTTGCTCTGCATAAGTCGGCACGTTCGGCACGACAGCGGCGCGCTTGTTGGCGGCAATGCCGAGACCTTTGAGCTTGCCCGCTTGCATCTGAGCTGCCGGGCCGCCGCCGAGCGTGGCCGCGAGCATATCAACCTGACCGGCTATCGCCGCGTTGACCGCGGGGGCGCCGCCTTGAAAAGGGATGTGCTGCGCCGGCACCTTGGCCAGAAACTTGAAAAAAAAATCGGCCTCGATGTGCGATCCGGTGCCGACGCCCGCCGAGCCAAAATTGATGACTTTGCCATTCTGCGCCCTGAGAAACTCGGTCAGGTTATTGGCTGGATTGTCCGCCCCCGTCGCCAAGGACTCCGGGCTCGACGCCACCATCGCGACCGTCTTAAGGTCGCTCGCCGAGAACTGCTTATCGGCAAACAGCGTTTCGTTGATGGCGAGCGCTGTGGTAGTGGCCAGCAGCGTATATCCGTCCGGTGCCGCGCGGGCGACGAGCCCCGCCGCGATGTTGCCGCCAGCACCCGCGTGGTTTTCAACCACCACACTTTGGTGCAGCCGTTCGCTCAGCCCTTGCGCCACGAGCCTCGCCATGGTGTCGGCAAATCCGCCCGGCGCGAAGGCGACCATCATCGTGATTCGGTTTGCCGGGTAGATGTCGGCGTACGCCGCTTTTTGGTGCGGCCAAACAGCCAAGACCGCCAGCAACGCGATGGCGTATTTCACTCTGCGTCGAAGCGGCATGGAGCGATTCCTTCCGGTGAAAATAGCAACGTTGGACGCACAATGCCCGACGCACTTTGTCGCTGGCAAATTTTATCGCGCGGAGCCGAACGCGCGCTTACCGAGCTGCGATTTGGAATGTCGGTTCGTGCTCCACATTGAACGACACGGAGCGTGCGATGAAGCATTTCTCTGCGGCAGCATCGTGGAGGCGCGCGCGAGGCTCTCGTCAGAACCGGGCGCGAGCTTGGCGTGCGGCCGCAGCGTGACGCTCTCGAATTGTCCGGCACCGTCCACCTGCTCGATCTCCACGCCGGAGGCGTCGTCGCTATATTCGACAATGACAATGCCGGCATCAGCGCAAAGGTGCAGGTACCACAGCTGGTGGCAGGCGGAGAGCGCGGCAATGAGCAGCTCGGCCGGATTCCATCGCGCCGCATCGCCGCGGAACACTGGATCGGATGAGCCGGCGATGATCGCTTTGCCGCGCGCGCTGATCTCATGCGCGCGCGAATAAGCGCGGTAGGCCGACGTGCCGGTGCCCTGATTGCCGGTCCAATCGAGGCGGACGGAATAGGTGTGACGCTTGTTTCTCACGCGGTTGCTCCGGCCCGCTGTGCCATCACGCCCCTTCGTTGGGGTCGTGATAAAGCTCGCCGACGATACCGGTCGATCCGGGCTTGGCCTGTTGCAAGTGATAGCGGCCGTCGCGGTCGCGGCCCAGCCGGCCGGCTTGCCGCAGTTCGTCGAGTGCGCAAGCGACCTCGCGGCCGTCCTCGCTGCCGAGACCTTCGACGATGTCCGCATAGAACATCGGCGACGACGCCAGCGCCTGCTCGACGTTCTGATAACGCGCCGGGCCTTTGAACACCTTCGCGGCGCAGCGCATCAGCGGAACCTGTCCGTCGCGGCCGAACGGCTTGGTGCAATCAAAGCCGGATTTCGCGCCGGTGCGCCGGCCGTTGAGCGACGGGTCCATGGTCATTCCCAGCATTCCCTGCAGGATCACCATGTCCCGATCGGCCTGAAAGCGCGTGCCCATGGCCCACTCGACCTGCCGGTCGTCGTGAATGTCGATATCTTCATCGAACACGTAGACGTGCTTAAGACGCATGATGCCGCCGAACAAAGCCGCGATCGCCTGCTTGGCCTCGCCGTATGACCGCTGCCGGATGGAGACGCGCAATGTGTTGGCCCCGCCGGACACGGAGGGCAGATAAACGGTGACCGGTTCGCGAACGGTCGCTTTCAAAATTTTCATCGCGGCGGCCTCGACGCGCATGGAGGAAATGTTGGCGCTGTCGGTCTGGTCGAGCACAAAAGCGGAGCCGTGCAGCAAGGTGTGATGCAGAACGTCGGAGCGCATGGTGATCGCGGTGCAGTGGAACACCGGGTCCATGTGGATCGCGCCGTAATAGCCCATGTATTCGCCGTAAGGTCCCTCGGGCTCGACGTAGCCGCGCTCGTCCAAATAGCCTTCGAGAGTCATCTCGGCATCGGCTGGGACCAGAATGTCGTTAGTGAGACTTTTCACCACCGGCGCCGGCTCGCCGCGGAAGTTCGCCACCAGCGCCAGCTCATCGCCCGGTTGGCGCGTGGTCGCGGCGAAGAAATCCAGCGGATGCGCGCCGACTGTGAACGTGACCGGCAATTTTTTGCCCTGCGCCACGCACGCCGTGTAGATGCGCTTGAGATCGGAGGGCGCAGTGACGTTGGTGCCCGTTTCGTAGCGGTTGCGCAGGCTCAGGCGCCGGCAGCCGACGTTGCGCCGTCCAGTGGACGGATCGATCACGTAATCGATGGCCGAACTCATGTAGCAGCTGCCGTCGTAGGCATGCTGCGGATGGAACGGTAACTTGGTGAGATCGACGTCCTTGCCGGTGATCTTTATTTCATGCACCGGCGCGTCCGCGGACAGCACCTCCACCAGCGGCTGTGGACTTGCCAGCCGCTTGAAATACTCGTCGTAGAGTTTTTGCTCGGTCGTTTCGAAGGCGGCGGCGATGCGTTTGCGGTTGCCGGCCGTCTTGGCCACAAGCTCGACCTGCTCCGGCCCGGCTTTTTTGAATAGCACCGCCTTCTCGGTGCCTTCGATGATGGGGCTCAACCCGGTCAACGGCACCGGCCGGTCGTGGACCTCCACCTCGCCCATATCGATGAGGCGTTCGACGAAATTGCGCAAACGGTATTTGTCGAAGTCGATGGCGCCGGCCGCGGGTGCGTTTCTCATTGCGTTATCTCGGATCGGGATTCAAGCGCGCTGCGCATTGCCGCGCGCGGGCAAATGCAATCGTGATGACAAATGACAACAAGCGCCGGTGCGCAAGTCAACCGGCACGTTCCGCAGAGAAACCTGTCAGAGAAGGGCTACTTGCCGCCCCAGCCAAAGTGGTAGTTCACGCCGGCGCGGACCACGTTCTCGTGCATCGAGACGTTTTCGTCGGGAGCGCTGCCGCAGTTGACGCCGCAATTGAAGTCGCCCAGGTCGACGTGAAGGTATTCGGCCTTCGCGGTCCAATTTCCGGGCAGGGCGAATTCGATACCGCCGCCCACGGTCCAGCCGGTGTTGGTATTGGTGGCGCCCGGCAAACCAGGCGCGGAGGCTTGGAGATCACCAACCGCCAGACCGCCGGTAACGTAGGGCAGAACGCCCCCGAACGCGTAGCCTGCGCGGCCACGCACCGTGGACAGCCAGCTTTCGGTGGTGGTGCAGCTGCCGCCGGTGCCCACGCCGGGGCAAGCGACGCTGCCTTTCATGCCGCTCCAGTCGATGTCGCCTTCTAGGCCGAGGACCGCGTGACCGAACTGCCAATTGTATCCGGCTGTGCCGCCGGCCTGACCGCCGGAGAGATCGGCGCGACCGATGCCCTGCCAGTGGGAATCGCCCCAGCCGCCACCGCCATTCACGCCGAGGTAGAAGCCGGTCCAGTTATAGGCTTGGGCCATTTCAGACGGCGGAGCCTTGTAGAGGGGAGCCAACGAGAGGTCGGCCGCGTGCGCACGCGGCGCCACAACAAGCACCCCCAGAGCCAGGCATCCCGCCAAAACTTTCTTCATACGCTATTCCCAGCCTCACAGGCTTCGGCACACTCCGGTACCTTCAGCCGCACCACACTGCACTTGATTCTATTACCCCGATCTTACCCGGATATGGAAGCCCAGAGTTTGTCGCCGCAATGCGGTACTCTATTGCTTACAAAGGCAAAATTGCGCCGCCGAGAGGGCATGAGAGTGGTCCGGTACATTACATCTTTGTCATGATCGGGCGCAAAATCAGGCCCTTAGCAACCTTACCTTACATTCACGTCCAAGGCGGCGATTGGTTCCATGCGCAAAGCTGCGGTTGGTTCCATGCGAAAAGAGGCCGGCATCTACTTTGCTCTAGCCTCGGCCAAGGGGTTTTGGAGCAGCGGTCAGCCAAAGGCCTTCAGCACGTGGCGGGCGATGACCATCTTCATCACCTCGGTGGCGCCTTCGGTAATGCGAAAACTGCGCCGCTGCCGCCAGAACTTCTCGATCGGCAGATCGGTGGTCAGCCCAATGCCGCCGTGGATCTGCATGCACATGTCGGCAGCCTTGAATGCCATCTCGTCGCAAAAATACTTGCAGACGTAAGCGTCTTCGCGGGCGTCCTCGCCGCGGTCGAGCCGCGTCGCGGCCTTGTAGACAAGCAGACGCCCAGCCTCCAGCTCCACATACATATCGGCCAGCATCCACTGGATCGATTGCCGGTCGGCGAGAGGGCGGCCGAACGTCGAGCGCTGCTTGGCGTATGCAGTCGCCAGCTGCAGGCAGCGCTCGGTGACGCCGAGCGCGCTCGCGCCATGGCGCACGCGGCCGGCATTGAGCCATTGCTGCGCGTGCCGAAAGCCGTCGCCTTCCTCGCCGACGCGGTGGCTGACCGGCACTCGCACATTCTCAAGCACGATCTCCCACGGCTCGTCGCCCATCATGGTGCGATACTGCGTTGTGAGCTTCACGCCCGGCGTGTCCATGTCGACGATGAAACAGGAAATGCCGCCGCGCGAACCCTTGGCCCGGTCGGTCGCAGCCATGAGCTGCATGAAGTCTGCGTCCTTGGCGTGAGAGATGAAGCGCTTGACGCCGTTGATGACGTAACGATCACCATCGCGCACCGCGACCGTGCGCATATCGCCCGGATCGGAGCCGGCATCGGGCTCGGTCTGCGCGAAGCAGGCCGTCTTCTCGCCGCGCAACGCCGGCAGCAAATACTTGTCCTTCATCTCGCCTTCGAGCGCATAGAGAATGGCGCGCACGCTCGGCCCGGTGATACCCCCATAGCCGCGCGCCGGCAGCGCGATGCTGCGCGACAGCTCGGTCTCGACGATCGAGCGCGCCAGCACGGAAAAGCCCGCCCCGCCGTATTCTTCCGGAATATCCATTTTCCAGAAGCCGAGGTCCTTGGCGCGCTTGCTAAATCGCTCGTAATATTCAGGCTTAAGTTTTTCGTTGCTGGTCGTGGCATCGCGCTCGACCGGAATCATTTCGGTGTCGACAAACCGTCGCAACGCTTCCTTGAAGATGCGCAATTCCTCGGGAAGCTCGAAGTCCATCACACTTGCTCCTGCCGCCACACCACGCGCACGTCGATCGCGACCGCGCCGGCATCGCGCACAATGAGCGGATTGATTTCGATCTCAGCGATGCGCGCGCGGTGGTCGAGAAAAAAGCGAGAGAACGCCAGTGCCGTGACTTCGAGCGCCTTGCGGTCGGCGGCGGGCCGGCCGCGATAGCCGGCGAGAAGGCGGTTGAGCTTGAGGCCATCGATCATGGTGGAGACATCATTGGCGTCAACTGGAAGCAGACGCTGCGCCACATCGCGAACAAGCTCCACCAGGATTCCGCCGGCACCGATAAGCAGCAAAGGACCGTAGAGCGGGTCAGCATGCGCCCCCACGATGGCCTCGACGCCCGAGACCATTTCCTGCACCAAAAATCCTTCGAGGATTGCAGCAGGATGCGCCGCGTGTGCGGCCTTCATCAGGGCGTTTGCCGCGTCGAGAACTTGCTGCGCTTCGGCAAGGTTGAGAATGACCCCGCCCGCTTCCGTCTTGTGCACGATATCCGCCGAGCGGATTTTCAGCGCTACCGGAAAGCCGATCGCTGCTGCGGCGTCGACCGCCTCCCGTGCGGTCGCCGCGACGCGGCTCCGCGGCAGCACGATGCCGTAGCTTTGCAGTGTTGCGTCAAGCTTCGACGGGGTCAGGTCGCTCTTTGGCACCGGTCCGGGCTGCGCCGGAACGCGTCCGGCGCGCTGCGCGAAGAACCACAGCCCGTTGAGGGCGCGCAGCGTCGGCTCGAGCCCTTGCAGGAACGGAAAGCCCGCCTGCTCCTGCATTTCGAGCACGTGCGGCGTCATCTGATGGATAAGGCGCGCAAAGGCCACCACCGGCTTGTCCGTCGCGTCTCGCAGCCGGCGCAGCTCGTGCGCACCCTCCCACATCGGGCCCTTGCCCGGCATCGGCGTGCACCAGGCGACCATGTCGATATTGGGATCGCGTGCGATGATCTCGCATTGTTCGGCGGCCACTTTCAGCGTTGTGGGAATGCCGACATCGAGAGGATTCTTTGGGGAAATACCTTCCTGCATGTGCGGCGTCAGCGCCGCATGCGTCGCCGGATCGAAGTCCGGCGCGACTGAGCCTTCCGCTTCGACATAATCGTACAGCAGGTCGACCGTGCCGCCCGAATTGGTGACGAAGCCGATGCGAGGTCCTTTCGGCAGCTTCACGCTCTCAAACGCTAGCGTGGCTTCCATGAGATCATCAAGTGAGCGGCAATTGACGATGCCGAAGCGCTCGCACATTGCCAGATACGCGGCGTAGTCCCCGCCGATCGCGCCGGTATGCGAGGCTGCGGCGGCGCGCGACTTCTGCGTCACGCCGGTCTTGATGGCGAGCACCGGCTTGCCGGCGGCGAGCGCGCGGCCCGCAGCCTGCATGAA
>Ga0335078_10013757_pt1 | contig 11988 bp, 9 predicted proteins | sample Lox_Sample_32_FD_206711 | JGI IMG/M metagenome (GOLD analysis project Ga0335078, IMG submission 206711) | Soil microbial communities from Loxahatchee National Wildlife Refuge, Florida, United States - Lox_Sample_3.2 | ecosystem: Environmental > Terrestrial > Soil > Wetlands | place: USA: Florida... | reverse complement strand
TTCGCACGCATTCCGGGGTGCGGCTTTCGCTACAATGGTTCACTGTGGAGCAAAAGAAAGTAGCAACCGAGGCAGACGAGAAGAGCGCCGATTCCGCCCGGGCGCCGGCGAAGGCCGACGCGCCTCGCGGCTTCGTTGCCGAATGGACCGTAACGATTATCCTGCTGCTCTTCGGCACCACTACGCTGGTACAGGCGTTCGTCATTCCCACCGGCTCCATGGAAAGAACGCTGCTCATTGGCGATCACCTGCTGGTTGACAAGCTGGCTTACGCGCCGTCCGGACCCATCTCCAAGTACGTGCTGCCCTACGAGCACGTGAAGCGCGGGGATATCATCGTTTTCCGCTACCCCGTGGATATCCGCCAGACGTTCGTGAAGCGCTGCATGGGCGTGCCCGGCGATCGTATCAAGCTGGTGAACAAAGATGTGTACCTCAACGGCACGAAGCTGAATGAGCCGTACGTATACCACAGCAGCGACTACATCGACCCGTACCGTGACAATTTCCCCAGCGAGCCCAACATGCAGCTCTACGCGCCGGGAGAGGACATGCTGGAGCACCACGTGGTGAACGGTGAGGTGGTGGTGCCGCCCGGCAACTACTTTGCCATGGGCGACAACCGCGATTCGTCGCTCGACAGCCGCTACTGGGGATTCGTGCCGCGGGCGAATATCATCGGGAAGCCGCTGATCATCTATTGGTCATACAACGCGCCCACCGAGGCGCTGGCCAATCCGACCATCGGTCTCGATCACCTGATCGACCTGATGGAGCATTTCTTCACCAAAACGCGCTGGTCGCGTACGTTCAAGCTGATTCACGGATATCCGGTCAACTAGATGAAGCGTGCCAAGGTCAAGAAAGCCGCGATTGCAGCCCCCCCCCCTGCCAAGTCCGGATTCCGCGGTTTTATCCCCGAATGGACCGTGAACATCATCGTGCTGCTCTTCTGCACGACCAGCCTGGTGCAGGCGTTTGTAATTCCCACCGGCTCGATGCAACACACGCTGCTGATCGGCGACCATCTGCTGGTTGACAAGCTGGCCTACGCGCCCCCCGGGCCAATTTCCAAGTACCTGCTGCCTTACGAGGAGGTGAAGCGCGGCGATATCATCGTGTTCCGCTCGCCCGCGGACCTCAAGATGACACTGGTGAAACGCTGCATGGGCGTGCCCGGCGATCATATCAAGCTGGTGAACAAGCAGGTCTACCTGAACGGCAGGAAGCTCGCCGAGCCGTACGTCGAGCACACTACTGATTTCATCGACTCCTACCGCGATAATTTTCCGGGCGTGCCCGGCATGCAGGTGACCGCGGGCGGCATCGACATGCTGGCGCATCATATGGTGAATGGCGAAGTAGTGGTGCCGCCGAACAGCTATTTCGCCATGGGCGACAATCGGGATGACTCGCTCGACAGCCGGTACTGGGGATTTGTGCCGCGCGACAATATCATCGGCAAGCCGGTGATGATCTTCTGGTCCTACGACGCGCCTACCGAAGCCTTGCTGGACCCGGGAATCGGCACGGACCACCTGGTCGACATAGCCGAGCACTTCTTCACCAAGACGCGCTGGCGGCGCACGTTCATGCTGGTACATGGGTACCCGATCCACTGACTCGCACTACTATGGCCTGATTCTGGCCGGCGGGCGCGGCACCCGTTTCTGGCCGCGCAGCCGGCGGCGGTCCGCCAAGCAGGTGCTGAATGTCGTAGGATCGCGCTCCATGATACAGGCCACGGTCGAGCGGCTGCGGCCCGTGATACCACCGGAGCGGATCTGGATCCTGACCAACGATTATCTGCGCGAGGAAATCGTCCGCCAGCTTCCCGAGGTGCCGGAGCGGCAGATTCTGGCTGAGCCGGCCCAGCGCAACACTTCCCCGGCCATCGCGCTGGCGGCGCGGATTCTCGAATCCATCGATCGGGACGCCGTGATGGGAGTGTTTCCGTCCGACCACTTCATCGCCCGGGAGGGCCGCTTCCGGCAATTGCTGCGCAGCGCGTTCGCTTCCGCCGCGCGCGGCCAAATGGTGGTCTTGGGAATCCCGCCGCGGTGGCCGGAACCGGGGTATGGCTACATCGAGTTTCCGCGCGGCGTGAAACCGGGATCGAAGCCTGTCGCCATTCGCAGTTTCCGTGAGAAACCGGACGTCGTCACGGCGCGCCGCTATGTGGCTGCGGGCCGCTTCTTCTGGAATGCAGGCATGTTCTTCTGGCGCGCCGGCGTGCTGCTCGATGAATCGCGGCGCCTGCAGCCACGCACCGCCAGCATCCTGGCCGCGCTGCCGCCATTTGACGACGCCGGCTTTCCGGCAAAGTTGCGCGAAGCATTTCCGCTCTGCGAGAACATCTCCATCGACTACGCCGTGCTCGAGAAGGCGCGGGACGTGGTGGGCATCGCCTGCCCGGAAATCGGCTGGAACGACGTGGGGAGCTGGAACGCGGTCTATGAGCTGCTGCCGCAGGATGCTGCTGGCAACGTGCTGCGGCAAGATGCCGTCTGCTGTGGCTCGGGCGGCAATTACGTGGATGCGGGCGGGAAGATGGTGGCGCTGGTGGGAGTGTCGAATCTGATCGTGATCGACACGCCGGACGCGCTTCTGATCGCGGATCGCGAGTCGGCCCACAAAGTCGGCGATGTGGTCAAGATCCTCGAGCAGCGGAAACGTGAAGACCTGCTGTAGTCGGGCGATGCTTCAGGGCCGCGTGACACGCGCGGCCAGCGCCGCCACGGCGCCGCCCCAGGAACAGGAAAGAAACAAACCGAGCGGTGCGGCCGCATTCAGTGGGCGCGGGCTTCCCACCACCAGATCGAGATTGTGGCCCGCGGCCGCTCCGGTGTGCCGCGCGATCGCCGGCAGGAATCCTTCGCGCGCGCATGCCAGGCCGAGCGCCAGTTCCACGGCCGCCGTGCCGGCGCCCAGGTAGCCGGTCTGGCTCTTTAGGGCGGTTACCGGAGCGCTCGCTGCGACCATCTCGGCGATAGCCACGGCTTCAGACTGATCTTCAGCCGCTGTTCCCAGTCCGGCGGCGACCACAAAATCCGGGCGTGTCTCGCCGAGGGCCTGGTGCGCCGCCTGGCTAATGGTCGCCGACGGGCAAGCCGGACGCCAATCGCCCTCGGTCCCCATCGCCGATCCGGCGCCGCACAGCTCGCCCAGAATCGTGGCGCCGCGCTCTTCGGCATGCTCCCAGGTCTCCAGCACCACGAAGCCGGCGCCTTCACTCAGAACGAGGCCGTCCGCCTGGCGGTCGAAAGGCCGGTACGCCTCGGCCGGATCGGCGTGCGAGAGCAGCCCGGCCTGCTCGTAGGCCAGAAAATTGCCCGGCGTGGCGAGCGAATCGTAACCGCCCGCGACGGCCACATCGCAGCGCGATTCAATCAGGTCCAGATACGCGGCGCTGATCGCCTGGGCCGATGCCGTGTCCTTCTGCGTGAAGTTGCCGTTCGGGCCGCGGATGCCGAATTCGGCCGAGAGCAGCGCCAGCCCGCCATTGGCCAGCGTGCGCAGACAAATGTAGCGGTCGATCAAGTGCGAAGGCAGGCCACCCAGATACTTGTAGTCCATCTCGCGGCCCGCATCCCAGGCCATGATGAGCGATGGGAAGAAATCGTCGTATTCAACGCCAGTTTGTCCCGAGCCGACGTGAATGCCCACCCGCGAGGCGTCTAGCCTGGCCAGATCGATCCCGCTTTGATCGATAGCCTCCCGTCCGGCCCGCATGGCGAACCGCACCGAGCGGCCCATAAACTTGTGGTTCTTGGGGAGCCGCAGGTGGGACTCCAACTCGAATTCCGGCACCGTGGCCAGCGCTTGCGCTACATGCCCCTCGACGGTGAAAGCCTGCGCGGGTCCAATGGCGGATTCGCCGCGGCAACTGCGCGAAACATTCTCCGCGGCGCTCAGCCCGAGAGGCGTCACCAAGCCCACGCCCGTGATCGCCACGCGCGGCACTGCTAACGTCCCCGTCCGCGCGCCACGGCCTCCACCGGCGGGACCGGCTCTGGTTCCGGTTCGGGCGCCTTGCGCGGGCGCACATCCAGCCGTGCGGCCAGAAATGCGTGCAGGCTGCGCGCGTGTTTGGCGCTGCCCGGCTCGCCCTCCAGCGCCTCCCACTCCGCGGGCGGCACCTCCTGCATGGCGGGCAGGTACTTCTGCAGATAGTTGCGAATCCGTTCCTGCACCACGCGCTGCGACGAACCGCTGAGCAGGTAAACCATATCCTCGGTCCGCGCATCCGCCAGCACCTGGTAGACGTGCGAGGGCTTCTTGATGCGCGTCGACTTCAGCGCCTGCTCCAGCTTGTGCGCGTGCGGCTCCAGGTTGCGCATCAGTTCGATTTCCGCCTTGGGCAACTCGATGGCTTTGAACAGCGCGGCCTTTTCCTTGGGCGTGAGCTTGCCCGTGAGGGCCAGCAGGAAGGCTTCCAGCTTGGATCCCGGCGGCACATTGGCGGACTCCACCAGGCGCTCGGCCTTTTCCAGGCGCACCAGGACCGGCAGGTTGAGCTTGGCTCCGGAGAGCGCCGGCGAAAACGCCGCCAGCAGCCCGTCCTGGTCGAGCGCGTGCATGATTTCCGAGGGGCTGGGCTCGCCGGCAATCTGCTTCAATTCCTGGTACAGGGTCTGGGGAACGATGTAGCTCTCCAAATGCGCCTCGCGCGCGTTATCGTACTGCGCGCGGGTGCGCTCGTCGAGGGTGAAGGAGAGCCTGGCGCGCAGGCGCACGAGTCGCAACAGGCGCGACGGATCGTCGTAGAACACATAGGGATGCGTGGCGCGGATCTCGTGGTGGCCCAAGTCGGCCAGGCCGTTGGTGGGGTCCAGCAACAGGCCGCGGGAAGCCCGGTTCAGCGACAGGGCCATGGCGTTGATGGTGAAATCGCGCCCGCGCAGGTCTTCCTGGATGGCGGCGGGCGTCACCTGCGGCTTGGCGCCGGTCTTGGCGTAGCGCTCGGTGCGCGACATGGCCACTTGCGCCGTCACGCCGCCGGCGAACACCAGTTCCGCGGTCCGGCGGTTCTCGTCCAGCGCAACGGCTTGCGCGCCTTGCTCCTCCAGCGCTTTGGCGACCTTCAGCGCATTGCCTTCGACGGTGAAGTCCAGGTCGCGGATGCGAAAACCGCCCAGCATGTCGCGCATGCCTCCGCCGCTCAGGAACAGGTTGACGCCGGCGTCGGTAGCGGCCGCCTGCACCTGTTCCAGCACGCGGTTCTGGTCCGCGCTCAAGCGGCTCTCCAGCATGAACATGTAATCGCTCATGGCGTTTCCAAAAAATCAGGCCCTGGGATGGTGCTCGTCCACCGTCTTCCGCAGCCGCGACCGCAAGAGATGCGTGTAGATCTGCGTGGTCGAGATATCCGCGTGCCCCAACATGATTTGCACGCTGCGCAAATCCGCGCCACCCTCCAGCAGGTGGGTGGCGAAACTGTGCCGCATCACGTGCGGCGTCAGGTGATGGAAAACTCCGGCCTTGCGTCCGTGGGCGCGCAGCAGCTTCCAGAATGCCTGGCGGGTCATGGGTCCGCCGCGGCCGGTCACGAACAGATAGCGGCTGGCGCGCCCCTTCAGGATCGCCGGGCGCCCCGTCTCCAGGTAGGTGCTTACCGCTTTTAGGGCTTCTTTACCCACCGGAATCATGCGCTGCTTGTTCCCCTTGCCGGTGGCCCGCAAGACTCCCATCTCCAGGTTCAGATCCCCTACGCCCAGCCCGCACAGTTCGGAAACCCGGAGCCCCGTGGCAAACAGCAGTTCGATCATGGCATGGTCGCGCAAGCCGATCGCGCGGCCGGCGTCGGGAGACGTCAATAATCGTTCGATCTCTTCCAGATTGAGGAACTTAGGGATGGTCTGCCACTGCCGGGGCGCGCCCAGGTGTTCGGTCGGGTCGCTCGCCAGTCTGCCCTCGCGCACCAGAAAGGTGTAGAAACTGCGCAGCGTAGAGAGATGCCGCGCCACCGACCGGGCGCTCAACCCTGCCTGATATAACGAATCAATATAGCGGCGCACGCCTTCCAAATCCGGTATCGAGCCGCCACGCTCACGCGCCGAAAACTCGCCCAGTTTCTGCAGGTCCGCCCGGTAAGCATCCAGTGAGTTAGAGGCTAACCCCTTTTCGATTCTGCAGAAATTGAGGAACGCGGCGATTTCGGCCGGCATGGGTCCTACGGCTGTCCCGGACACGTCACCCATCGTGCCAATGATACAATAACCCCGACCATTGTTTAAAACAATGTTTCGATTTGGAAGGTGATTTGGCCGGCTCGACCTCCAAAAAAGTCCGGATCAGCCGTTTTGACCGGGAACCGATCCTGGGTTATGTAAACCCGCAGACGTACCTGCGGCCCGCAGGTGTCGAAATCATCACCAAAGACGGCAACCTCTCGGTAGTGCCTTACGAAGAGGTGAAATGCGTTCAATTTGTTAGGGATTTCGAGCCGCCGGAGCCCTCGGCCGAGCGCAAGGTATTCAATACACGGCCCAAGATGGACGGGCTTTGGGTGCGCGCGCGGTTCCGGGATGGCGAGGTGATCGACGGCATCCTGACCAACAATCTGCTGGCGTTGGAGTCCGCTGGCTTCACCATTGTCCCGCCGGATCCCTACTCGAACAACCAGCGGCTGTTCCTTCCCCGCACCGCGCTGGCGGAGTTGCAGGTACTAGGAGTAGTAGGAAGTCCGCTGCGCCGGCCGAAGGCGAAGGCTGTCCCCAAGGAACAGATTGGGTTGTTTGACTAGGCGCTGTCGCGCGTACCGCTCGCTAACGCGCGCGGCTCTGAAGCAGGCAGAGTGAAGTAGAATGTGGCTCCTCCGTCGGGAACGGCATCAGCCCATATGTGCCCGCCATGCCGGTGAATGATACGCTGCACGGTGGCAAGGCCGATCCCGGAGCCCGGGAATTCAGCATACCTGTGAAAGCGTTGGAACGCGCCGAAGAGCTTACCCGCGTACGCCATGTCGAAGCCCACGCCATTGTCGCGCACATAAAACGCCGGACCGTGAGGGCCAACGCTTTCGCTCACCTCGATGCGCGGCCGGGGACACCGGGCCGTGTACTTGACTGCATTGTCGAGCAGGTTTGTAACCGCAACCTCCAACAGCCGGGAGTCGCCCCGGGCGGCCAGTCCACGCTGGATCACGAATTCCAGCGGCCTGTCCGGCGCGGACTGCCGCAACCTGGCAGCCACGGACTCGACCATCGCCGTGAGGTCGACCGGTCCCTGCTGCATCGGGTCTCGAGTCACGCGCGAAAGCTGCAAAAGGTCGTTGATCAACACGCCCATGCGCTGCGCCTCCGACCGCACGCGGCTCAGGTACTCCTTCCCCCGGCCGTCGAGCTGGTCGGCGTAGTCCTCGAGAAGTGCGAAGCTCCAGCCGTCGATGCCCCGCAGGGGTGAGCGCAAGTCATGGGACACCGAGTAGGCGAATGCCTCCAACTCTTTGTTGGCTGCCTCGAGCTGCGCGGTCCGGTCGCGCACGCGCTGCTCCAGTTCGTTGTTGAAGCGCTGCAATTGCTCTTCGCTGGCCCGCAGTATCTCCTCCACCTTGCGCTGCTCGCTGATGTCAGTGTTGGTGCCGAACCAGCGGACCACCTTGCCTTCCTGATCGCGGACGGGCATGACCCGCGTCAGGAACGGGCGGAAGACGCCATCGGCCCCTCGAAGCGGGAAAATCATGTCAAATGGCTCACCCGTGGCGAGCGAAGCTTTCCAACGCTCCAGCACGTCCGGCAACGCCTCCGGATCGTGCACGGACTGCCAACCCCAGCCTTCCATCTGCTCCGGCGTAGTGCCGGTGTACTGATACCAGCGCTCGTTGTACCAGACTATCGCGCCGTCGGCATTGGCCATCCAGCATAACTGAGGGATGGCGTTCGCCAGAGTCCGAAATTGCGCTTCATTGGCACGCACCGCTTCCTCGGCGCGTTTGCGGGCCGTGATATCCCGGTTGATCTCCAGCACGGCCGTCGCATCTTCGTTGGACTCCAGAACCTGGCAGCTTTCCACCCACAACACGGCGCCGTCCTTGGCCACCTGAGTCAACTCCCCATCCCAGCGGCCGCTCCGTTGCAGCGCCTCGTTCAACTCCCAGGTTCCGGGCGAGGCTTGTGTCTGCAGAAGGTCATTTAACTTCCGGCCCACGGCTTCGGCCGCCGTCCAGCCGTACAACTCCTTCGCGCCGGCATTCCAGGATCGGATCACGCGGTCCGCATCCGCGGTGATAATGGCATCGTGCGACAGGTCAACCAATTCAGACAGGCGCCGTAGCGCTTGCGCGGCGCGGCGCGATTCCGTCGTGTTCCTGAAAACAACGGCGAACTGCCCAGGTCCCGGAGACCACGCGAAGACTTCAAACCACCTGTCCAGGGAAGCTACCCGGTACTCGACCCGTTCGCTGTTACCGGTCCGCGCCACGCGGCCATACGTTTCGATCCAGAACGGCTCGATGCCCGGGATCGCCTCCCGGACGGTCCGTCCGATGACCTGGTCCACCGGCAGGCCGGTCAGTCTGGCAAATCCGGGATTCACGGCCAAGTACCGGAAGTCGACGGGCTGGCCGGCCTGGTCGTAAATCATTTCACACGAGGCGAACCCCTCGTCCATGGATTCGAACAGAGTACGGAAGCGCTCCTCACTTTCGCGCAGGGCCTCCTCAGCGCGCTTTCGCTCGGTGATGTCGCGAGCCACGACGACCGACCCGGCGATTGCGCCGCCGGCATCGCGAATGGGACCGAAGCTGTAACTTCCTACCCAGGTCTCTCCAGTGTCTTTGCGCCGGAGGGTGTATTCGGCGTAAGTGACCGTTTCGCCCCGCAAGGCCCGCGATACTGCCCACATCTCAGGTGGCGCCAGGGCGCCATCCGGCAGAAACACGTCCAGGATGTCGGGATAGGCGGCAAGGGTCGTGGCGCAATCATCCTTGTTCTGAAACCTGTGGAATGCCGCGAATGCCTCATTGAAGTGGATGAACCTGCCCTGGGCGTCCGAGATGAAGACGGCGTCGGTCATGCTGGCCAACGCGGCTTCGAGTTTCGCCTGGGTCTCGCGCAGGGCCGCCTCGGCCTGTTTGCGCTCTGTGACATCGCGCCGGATCCCCAGCAGGCGAATGGGGAGCCCTCGTTCATCGAAGAAGAATTGTCCCCACGCCAACAACCAGCGCACCCGGCCGTCCGCCGGACCAACCGCCCGGTATTCGTCCACGTATTTACCGCCGCTTGACGGCTGCCGCGCTTCGGCAAGGGCAAACTCGACGTGTTCCCGGTCATCCGCATGCAACCCGCAAACGAATGTCTGGTAGTCCACCTCGGCGTCCGGCGGCAGTCCAAATTGTTGTTTGGCCAGCGCGGACCAGGCTGTCTCGCCGGTCTGCAGATCCACGTCAAAGGTGCCTAGCCCGATGCTTTCGATCGCCAGCCGCCAGCGCTCTTCACCCTCCCGCAGCTTTCTCTCTTTGGCTTCCAGTGCCGCCATCAGCCGGTCGCGTTCCGCCAGGGCGCGCGCCAGTTTGATATTGCTGTAACTCAAAAGGGAGAGCATGCTGCCCAGCTTCATCAGGTAGCGCATGCCTGTTTCGAGGGCTTTGCGGCTCAGCCGCGGCACTCTCTGAACGGCGGCCAGGTATTCTCTCTCGGAGAAGCCGTACGTGGCTGCCTGCGACCGGAACAGTTCTAGATCGACCACCTCGTCGTCGAAAAAGAACTGCCCGCAAAACAGATTGCCGGCGTGCTTTCCGCCGATCGTGAGTGGGGCAGCAACATCCCACATGTGGTTCAGACACTTATACAGCCGGAATTCTCCCGCGGCCAGGCCGGAGGAAAGCCGGCTGTCACTTTCCATGCAATTCCCGGAAGTTTGGGGGTGAACGCGATGATATCTGGTGCAGACTTCCTGCCATCCAACGCTCACGAGAATGTTTCCCTGGAGGTCAAGGATGCTCATGGGGATGCCGGCCAGCTCATAGAAATCATCCATGAGGGCCTGGACAGCTTTGGCATCGAGGATGTCGGCCAATGCCAGTTCGCCGATATCGCCTTCGGGCGAGAGAATGCTCTCCAGCTTGAGCCGGACGTGCTTCTCGCTTTGCCGCATGGCCTCGTGGGATCGCTGCCGCTCCGTTAAGAGGGCGGGCGATTGTGCGACGTCCGGAAGCCGGCGGGTTTGCTGATCCTCCATCTGGTGGTGTGTGTCATGGGCCACGGCTTTCTCACCCGGCAGCACAAGAATGGCATGGCTTGCCCCGGACTTGGCTGCGCCCTCACGATAGCGTGGCATTTCGGGTGCAGATTTCTCACCAGAGATCGATTAGTTCAGGAAGGCCGGCTGCAGGTGGCGGGCTGGGGCCAACTGAATGACGGCAGGAAGAAATATCTGGTGAGCCGGGCGGGACTTGGGTACGTTACCGGTGTTGATTCAATTTAACTTATTGAAATCAAAAGTGGCTGCGCTTGCGGTGTTTGCTGGTCTGACGTCTGACGGATTCTCGGTACAAAATCGGGTACAGTCGCATTCGTGGAAACCATTGTCTGGCCCACCCTTGCGCTAGAATGGAAGCCGTATGATTTTGAACCCTGGCGAAGCGGCCGTGCTCATAGTTCGCAGGAGCAAGACCGAGCCGCAGAAATATTTCTTCGCCGTGCGGACCTCGATGAACTCGACATTCGATACGGGGAAGGATTTTGAAATCGGCTCGCCACAAAGAGCCGTGAAGGAATTACAGGAACGCGCGGACGTGGACCAGGCGCTGCACGAGGCGTTCGAGGCCATCAAGAATCTGAACTCCTAGCGTAGGGCCAAGCGTCTGCACATCGGCGGGAGCAAAATGTTCGGGAAAAAGCGGCTGTTCGCAAGGATGCGGAGCTACGTTGACATTCTCCAAGTAGTGATGTGCAAGGCCGCGCTAAAGCACTATCCTGAAATGGAAAACCCTGAAGGGCGGCGAGTGATCGTTGCTGCAACGAACATCCTGGCCGGGAAACCGTCCGTTGGTTTTAGTCAAGAGGAGCTTGCTCGGGGGAAGGAGCTTGCCGCGCGGTTGCTGAAAGCGGACGCGGATATTCGTCTCTGCTCAGCCCAATGTCTCCGTTGCCAGTCCGTGACGGAAGGCGATCCCGATCTGACGAAGTTTAGAACGATAGAATGGGTCGCGACATTCGGCCCTCTGCCGCCCGAGGCAGTGAACCCGAACAATATGGGATGGCTTGCGCACGATATGGGGACGAAATACGGAGTCGTAAAGGTTGGGTAGAACGACGGAAGCTTGTCATACCCTATAGCCGGAGCCGTCGGTCCTGCCTTGCGGCAGAACGTCAGACACCCGCCATAGGGTTCGGGGTCGGGCGGGTCCGGCTATCCAGTAATCTGGATGGATTCAGTTTAGATCACCTGTGGAATGGGTCAAGGCGGGTTTGTGCACAGATTATCAACGCGTTGGGGATTGGCAGATTGGGAGCCTTAATACTGATAAAATCGACGTATATGAGCGTGGTCGAGGACCTGAAGTCCTTGCAGTTATTCAACGAGAAGTCGGCCGAGTTGCGCGCGTCGCGATTCTTCGAAATGGTACGCCATGAAAACGTCGGCATCAACATCAGCTTTGGCGTCGATTTACCGATGACAGTGGTGAGAACGGGACCGGATGAGGAAGCAGTACGGGCCTTCATGCTGACATTCCGATTCTTCATACAAGACAACGAACGCTGCTCGATCAGGAGAGTGGCTGCGACATATGATCGGCTGGATGTTCCAGAGGAACGCAAGAAGCTCGTTGCGCAGGCGCGGGTTGACCTCAATACATATCTCGATAGACCCACGTTCATTCAAATTGGCGTCGAAAAAACTAAAGTGACAAATCGAAGGCTTCTGGATGTGTTCTTGTACGGCGGGCTCGCGCACACGAACAAGGAGAAGCGGCAGGTCCTTGAATCGTGGCGAGCTATTCCGGAACTGTGGCCGATCATGTACAACGAGCTCGTACATATCGTT
>Ga0335078_10013756_pt1 | contig 11989 bp, 7 predicted proteins | sample Lox_Sample_32_FD_206711 | JGI IMG/M metagenome (GOLD analysis project Ga0335078, IMG submission 206711) | Soil microbial communities from Loxahatchee National Wildlife Refuge, Florida, United States - Lox_Sample_3.2 | ecosystem: Environmental > Terrestrial > Soil > Wetlands | place: USA: Florida... | reverse complement strand
GGCCAGCGACCGCGCCATCTCCGCATCTCCCCCGCCTGAATGCAGAGCCCGGGCCGCACGCTCCTCCAGGGTGGCCTTGCGGCTGTCCGTGGCCGGCAGGCGATAAGCCCACAACCGCGCCAGCAGCAGCTTTACAATCCGGCAGATGGGCTCAACCAGTTGACGGGATCGGAGAAAGCCGGCAGGGAACCAATCGTACTCCATGGTGTCCACGATCCGGCCGTCGTCCACCAGGATCGCCTTGATGTCAGTACCGCCCACGTCCAGCCCGATCATGGCCTTGCGGTCCATCCGCTCGGTCTGCGCGCCCGCAGGAGCCCGCTCCAGGGGCCCCTGCCGGAAGGAGAAAGATGGAGAGCCCGGCAAAAGGGCGCTGATCATCCGGTCCGTGACGTTGACCGCACGCCCGTATCCAGAGCGCGCTGAACGCGGGAGTCCTGTTCCAAAGACGTCGGGAAGCCGGCCAAGGATGGCTGACAGCTCCGCGCACCCCTGATCGGAATAGACGGTCATGCACCTGCCGCCCAAGGCTGAGATGATGTTGTAGACCTCCGCGTGAATGTAGTCCTGGATGAACGTCCGCTCCTGGTGGTCAAGGTTGCGGATGCGGGGGATCCGAAGGTCAAAGCGCCGGAGCCCCGTGCCGTCAAGCATCTCTATGACAACGGCCAGGTCATGGCTTTCCGAGTCCGGAAGGCGGCCAAACAAGGCGTGAAGGTCCGTAATGTAGACGCTTTGGCCCGCGTCAGCCGCCCGGATCAGGTCCTGGATCATGAGCGCTTGTGCTCCCGAGCAACGGCCAGGCCCTCCTTCTCCATGAGCGCGCGCAGCGCTTCCACCTGGCTCTCAGGAAGCGGGGCCATGCCGTTGAAAAACTCTGTGCTCTTGTTCATGAGGGAGTATTTGCTGACGGCAAGCGGGTTGAAGTTGATGAGCTCAACATTTCCTCCGGGGTTCTTGTCCCGGATGAAGCGCGCCAGCGCCGTGATGTTGGCCTCCGTGGCCGTGATGCCCGGGATGAGCGGAACCCGCGTAAGGAGCGCGGCACCCGCGCGGGCCAGCCGTGAGTAGTTGTCCAGCACAAGGACGTTGGGCCTGCCGGTGTATTCCGCGTGCAGCGCGCTGTCGGCAATTTTCAGGTCGACAATGAAAAGGTCAGTAAGTGGAATGAAGCTTTCCACTATTTGCCAATTCCCCAGGAGACACGTTTCGATGGCGGTGTGGACGCGCTCCTCTTTGCACAGGCGGAGCACTTCAAGGGCAAACTCGTGCTGGACCAGCGGGTCCCCGCCGGAGATGGTGATCCCTCCGCCTGATTGCCGGTAGAACTCAACGTCGCGCAGCAGCGTGGCCGCCGCCTCCTCCGTGGAGACTTTGCTTCCGTCAAAGCTAAGCGCCCCCGTGGGGCACGTGGTCACGCAGGCGCCGCAGCGCGTACAGAGGTCCCGGTCAACTCGGACAAAAGGATCACTATCAGGAGAGAGCCGGATTGCGCCCTCCGGGCAGGCGGTCCGGCAGTCCCCGCAGCGGATGCACTGCTTTGCGATGTACCAGAGACCAAGCGTAGCGTCCAGGCCTTCGGGGTTCTGGCACCAGGCGCAGCGCAGGCTGCAGCCTTTCAGGAAAACCGTGGAGCGGATGCCGTGGCCGTCGTGGAGCGTGAAACGCTTGATGTCGATGATGGTCCCGGTCATTCCACAGTCCCCGTCAGACAGCTTTCCTGACCCTCAGAGGTCGCCGTAGCTGGTTCGGGCTATGATTTCATCCTGAAGGTCGTTGGCAAGCTCCGTGAAGTACGCCGTGTAGCCTGCCACGCGGACGGTCAGGCCGCGCCACGATTCCGGGTCCGCCCGGGCGGCCAGCAGGTCTTCCTTGCGGACAACGTTGAACTGGACGTGGTTGATCCGAAGCCTTACAAAAGTGCGAAGGAGGCCGGCAAACTTGGCAATCCCCTCCTCGGTCTTGAAGAACTCCGGCAGGAACTTCATGTTCAGGAGCGTGCCGTTGCTGCCGTTGCGGGATTTCACCTTGGCCACGGACCTGAGGAGCGCCGTGGGGCCGTTTCTGTCCCGGCCGTACATGGCCGACATGCCGCCGTCCGCCAGCGGGTCCCTGGCTTTGCGCCCGTCCAGGGAGGCGCCCACGTTCTGGCCCATGGGCACGTGAGCGGACACCGTGTAAAGGCCGACATGGTACGGTCCGCCGCGCGCGTTGGTGCAGCGGCCCATCTGCTCCGCAAAATAGCTCACCCACTTGTCGGCAACGGCGTCCACCCAGTCTACGTCGTTGCCGTACTTCGGGACCTTGTTGATGAGGTACTGCCTGAGCCTCTCATTGTCCGCGTAATTTGCGCGAATGGCCGCCAGCGCCTCTTCCGCGCGCACGCTGCGTTGGTCAAAGACACACTGCTTGATTGCAGCAAGGCAGTCTGCAAGGTTGGCGGGCTGGATGGCCTGGATGCCGGACAGGTTGTAGCAGGCCCCGCCCGCCGTCACGTCCAATCCCTTCTCCGCGCAGCCCTGGATGACGGAGGAAAGAAGCGGTGAAGGGAGTAGCTCCGCGTGCAGGCGGTCCACCACGTCGCATGCTTTGATCATGCGGCCAATGAAATGGTCCATCTGCTTTCGGAAAGCAGTCTCCAGCTCCTCATAGCTCCTGTAGTCCGCCAGGGAGCCCAGGTCCAGCCCCATCTTCTTTCCTGAGAGGAGGCACACGCCATTGTTGAGCGTCAGCTCAAGAGCTTTCACCATGTTGAACATGGCGGCGTCGCTCCACCCCAGCGCGTTGCCGTGCGTGGTGAGCTCCACGCAGCCGACAATGGCGTAGTTCCCGGCGTCCTCCGCGGAGATGCCGCGCGCCATCAGCGCCGGCATGACGCTTTCATCGTTGAAAACCTGGGGCATGCCGGAGCCCATGCCGATCACGCGCGCGCATTCCCGGACAAGCTCCTCCGGCGATTTTTCAGACAGGCGCGCGGAAAGGTTGGGTTGCGGCAGGCCGACGTGCGCCTGCGCGCGGAGGAAAAGGAAGGAAAGCTCGTTGGAGGCATCCTGACCCTGAGGGTCCAGGCCGCCAAAGGCAACGTTGAAGCCGATGGGGAACCCGGCAAAATACTTTGCGCTGTTGGAGTTGCGCAGGTACACGATCTGGTTGAACTTCAGCCAGAGGCACTCAATGATCTCCAGCGCTCCCGCGTCATCAAGCGTCCCTGCGTCCCTGTCCCGCTTGTAGTAGGGGTAGAGATACTGGTCAGCGCGGCCCGGGGAGAAAGAAGAGGCATTTGACTCAGCCTGCAGGAGCACAAAAAGGAACCAGAGAGACTGCACTGCTTCCCGGAAGGTGGAGGGAGGCTCCCGGCACAGCTTGTCGCAGATGCGCGCTATCTCCTCCAGGTTTTCCCGGTGCCCCGCGGAAGCGTGGACCGCGGGGGCGTGGACCGCATGCGCCTGCTCCGCGCTTGCCTGCTCCGCGGGAGCGTGCTCCGCACGTGCCCGCTCCGCGCCTGGCTGCCCCATTTGCACGCGGTCCTCTCGCTCGTAGTCCGCGGCCATGGCGCCGGCCAGCGCGGCGTATCTGCCCATGAACGATATGGCGCCGTCAAGGGCAATTGCCATTCCCCGGTAGAAATCACGCTTTTCCGGCGCCGCCTTTTCCGCGCGCGCCACGGCGCGGTCGCGAAGCGCACGCGGTCCGGCTGCCAGCCAGCCCTTGGCGTCAGGGCAGATGTGGCCCTGCGCGTGGTCGGTCTGGTTGATCTTTGCAACCTTGCTGATGGCCGCAATCTCATCCCCCAACGCTTTCTTGACCTTGTCCTCCAAGGACTTGCCTTTCCAGAACGGAAGGATGTCCCGGCGGAAGGTGATGATGTCCTGCGGCCTTACGTCGAACTTGTCCTGCGGGCGGACAGGCAGGCCCTCGATCTCTCCATCCAGCCAGGAAATGCCGGCCTCTGGGGAAACCACGCCTGCGCGGACGCCGGAGGTCCGGTTGCCGACAATCAGCTCCAGCGGATCCACGCGGATCTCTATCCGGCGGAGAGTCTCCGCCAAGGATTCAGCGCGCTGTAGATTGCGTGGCTTGTCGGGATTGGCCTTGTAGTATTCCGTGATGATGGCAGCCTGCTCAATGGACAGGGAGCGCGGCTCCGCCAGCATGCGCTGCTTGAGCACGCCGATCCTCGGCGCGCTGGGAAGCGCCCGTATTTTTTCCCGCACCCTGGCATCCATGACAAGCTCCGTTGCGCGGACGCCCCGCTACACGAACTCACGCTTGCGCTTCTGCGCAAAGCAGTCCAGCCAGATGATGGCGACAATGACCAGGCCCTTCAGCAGCACCTGGTAGTACGATTCTATGGCCAGCATGTTCATGACGTTGTCCAGCATGCCGAACACCAGGAGGCCAAGGGCGGACTGCGGGATCCCGCCTATGCCGCCGGCAAAGGAGGTCCCGCCGACAACCACGCCGCAGTTCACCACCAGGGCCGTGAGGTCCCCGTAGATGGAGGAGCCGGTGTTCAGCTTGGCAGAGAGCAGCACGCCCGCCAGGGCGGCGCCGCCGCCGCTGATCACGAAGGCCAGCCACTTTGTGCGGATGACGGGGATGCCGGAGTAGCGGGCAACCTCGTAGTCCCCGCCGATGGCGTACAGGTTGCGGCCGAACTGCGTATATCGCATAAGCCAGAGGGCCAAGGCAAAGCAGACCAGCATGATGATCACGAGGTTGGGCACCCCGTGGAAGTCCCCGTTTCCTATCATCATGAAAGCGGGATTCTTGGCCGGCACGGGGTGCGCGTCGGTGAGCTGCTGGGCCACGCCGGTGAGAAGAAGGCCCATGCCTAGAGTGATGATGAAGGGCTCCGTCCTCTGGTGGACGGAGAGGAATCCGTTCACAAAGCCCACCACCACGCCGAAAAAGATGGCCGCCACGATGGCAAGCCCCATGGGCATGAAGTCCTGGAGCTTGATGGAAAGGATGCCGGACACCACCAGGATCCCGCCAATGGAGAGATCACAGCCGCCCGCTATGATGGTCAGCGTGACCCCGAAGGAGAGGATCAGCAGGATGGAGGTGGAGTTGAGCATGTCCAGGAGGTTGTACGCAGTGTAGAAGTGCTTGGGCTGAAACAGCATGACCGCCAGCATCACGATGATGGCCACAAACGCCTTCTGCCGCATGACAATGGAGTAGAGCCTGGCCCCTACTCCGCCCCCCGTCATCCTGGCGCTTATTCCGTTGGCTGTCATTGGCTTCTCCTACACCTGCTTGCGGTTGTCCAGCCAGATGGCCAGGATCAGGATGGCGCCCTTGGTGACCACCTGCAGGTAGGTGGAGACACCCAGGAGGTCCAGGCAGTTGGACATCAGGATGACAAGGAGCACGCCCATCACGGTCCGCAGGACGCTCCCCTTGCCGCCTTTGAGCGTGGTGCCGCCCACCACCACGGAAAGAATTGCATTGGTTTCATAGCCCGCGCCGATGACCGGCGCAGCAGTGGTGATCCGGGAAAAAAGGACTATGGCGCCCACTGCCGTCATCAGGCCGCAGACCACGTAGATGACGAAAATGCTCCGCAAGATGCGGATGCCGCTCAAGCGCGCGGCCGTCTTGTTTCCTCCGGTGAGGCTGATGGCCCGGCCCTCCGTGGTCTTGGTCTGGAAGACCCACAGCAGGAAGAGCACCACCAGGAAGATCACGAAGGAGACGGAGAACGGGCCCACGGTCCCGGCGCCTATGGTCTCAAACATCGCCTTGCTGCTCTTGATGTCCCAGAAGTGCATGGTCATGCCGCCGCTGTACAACAGCGCAAGGGCGGAGAACACGGTGCTCATGCCGAAGGTGAGGAAAAGCGCCTCAGCCTGGGTGAGAGCGCCGGAGGTCAGGATTGCGGCGGCGTTGAGCGCCCCGCATGCGGCGCCCAGCACAAGGCCGGCAAGGAGGGCGGGCACCTGCCCCAGCGGCCCGATGAGGGAGATGGTGACCACGGCCACCAGGTTGATGATCCCGGCCACGGAGAGGTCAATGAAGCCGCCGATGATGACGAAGGTCATCCCCAGGGAGACCATCATGAGAGGCCCGAACTGGCGCATGATGTTGATCAGGTTCCGGGGGTTGAGGAACTTGGGCTCCACGATGGCCGTGACGGCAACCAGCGCGGTTATCATGACCAGGACCAGGTAGTCACGGAAGAAGGACTGCGCGGCCCGGGTCACCGCGTTCCCTCTCATGCGAATGGCAACTTCTCCCATGGTTACGCGACGCCTCCCTCAAGGCCCAGGGCGGCCTTCATGATCTCATCCACCGGGGTGTTCTCCGGGTGGAACTCCCCGGTGATCCGGCCCTCGAATATCGTCAGCACGCGGTTTGCCATGTTGAGCACCTCCGGCAGCTCGGAGGAGATGAGGATGATGGATCCCCCCGCCTCAACGATCCTTTTCATGAGGAGGTAGATCTCGTACTTCGCCCCTACGTCGATGCCCCGGGTGGGCTCGTCCATGATGAAAATCTGCGGGGATATCTCCAGCCATCTCCCGACAATGACTTTCTGCTGGTTGCCGCCGGAGAGGTTGTTCACGGCAACCCGGGTGGAGGGCGTCTTGATTGACAGGGCCTGGACCTGCCGGGCGCCAATTCCTTTTTCCAGTGCCCTGCGAAGGAAGCCCAGCCGGCTGAACTTCCGGATGCTCCCCATGGAGATGTTGGATTCAACGGAGAAAGGCAGGATCAGTCCCTGGAGCTTGCGGTCCTCAGGAATCAGCCCAATGCCGAAATCCTTGGCATGCCGGGGGGTGCGGATGGCTGCCGGCTTGCCGCCCAGGAAGACCTGGTGCCCGCGCGCCTTGTCCGCGCCGTAGATGGCTCGCACGATCTCCGTGCGCCCGGCGCCCACCAGGCCGACAAGCCCCAGGATCTCGCCCTTGTGAAGCTTGAACGAGATGTCGTGCAGCTTGTGGGTCTTGATGGAGCGGACCTCCATGACCACGGCTCCCACGCTGTGGGGACGCGGGGGATACTCGTTCTCTATGGTACGGCCCACCATCTTGGAGATCAGCTCGTTGCGCGTGAACTCCGTCACGGCCTTGGTGTCCACCACGTGCCCGTCCCGCATCACGCTCACGATGTCGCAGAACTGGAAGATCTCGTCCAGCTTGTGGCTGATGTAGATGATGGAGATCCCCTTCTCCTTGAGCTGGCGGATGATCTTCACCAGCTCCGCCATCTCTTCCCCGGTGAGGCTGGAGCTGGGCTCGTCCATGATGATGAGCTTGGAGCTGAAGGAGAGCGCCTTGCAGATCTCCACCATCTGCTTCTCCGACACGGAAAGCTCGGAGACCAGCCGGGTGGTGGGCACCTTGCAGCCAATGCTGTCCAGGAGCTCCCGCGCCTTTGCGTGGGTGCCCCGCATGCCCTTCATCTCCTTGAAACGGCCAAGGAAGACGTTTTCCCCCACGCTCATGGTGTTCACCAGGTTGAGCTCCTGGTAAATGATGGCCAGCCCGCTCTGCATGGACTGGTGAGGGGTGGTGTTCTCAACAAGGGAGCCGTCAAACTGGACGGATCCGCTGTCCTTCTGGTAGACACCGGAGAGGATCTTCATCAGCGTGGACTTGCCCGCGCCGTTCTCCCCCACAATGCCGTGCACCGTGCCGCGCCTGACGTCAATGGAGACCTTGTCCAGGGCTTTGACTCCGGGAAAGGACTTGCTCACGCCCTTGATGGACAGGATTACCTCTGGGCCGCCTGCTGCCATTGCCCCATCCTTTGAATGAAGGTTACAGGAACACGGCTCGTCCCGCCAGGGGCGGAACGAGCCGTGAAATTGAAACGGATCCTACCACTCGGGCGGATCGAAGCTCGCGATGGAGTCCTTGTCGACGACGAACAGCGGGACGAAGTTGATCTGCTTGATCTTCTTTCCGGCCAGCTCGTCGCGGGCCAGCCCGAGGTCCGTCTTGGTCATGAGCACGAAGTCCTGGGCAATGCTGACCGCCTGGTCTCCGCTCTGGACCTGGTAGTAGCCGGCGCGGTTTCCGTCAACGCCGACAATGAAGAGGCCCTTGATGCCCGCGGCCTTGGCCGCCTGGATGACGCCCGTGGCGCCGTTGTCCCAGTGGACGAACACGCCCTGGATGTCGTTCCCGTACTTCACGATGTCGTCTTCCATGATGGCCTGCGCCTGGTCCGTGGCCCACTGCTGGCAAGCCTTGTAGTCCAGGACCTGGATGTTGGAGCCCTTGATCCCTTCGGGTCCGTTGAATCCATCATGCCTCTTGATCTGGGCGTCGTGACCCGCCTGACCGCCGATCTCCACGATCTTTGCGCCGTTGGGGAAGTGCTTGATGAACGCCTGGGCGGCCTGCTGGCCGGCCATGGTGTCGTTGACCCCGGCGTAGAAGTCGCGGTATTTCTGGTTCTCCGGAGCGAGGTCAGAGGAGAACATGCCGACGATCATGCCGGCCGCCTTGGCCTTGATGATGGCCGGGACGATGGCGCTGATGTCATTGGGGTTGAGGAAAATGACCTTGAACCGCTGCGCAATGCAGTTCGTCACGATCTGGGATTCTGCCTGCGTGTCGCCCTTGGCGTCGAACGTGTACATGTCGAAGCCGAACTGCGACCCGAACTTGAGGAACTGCTTTGCCGAGAAGGCCTGGGACTCGTTGGCGGCATTCGAGATGACGAACGCGGCCTTGACCAACTTGGCCTGGGCGCCGACGCCGAAGGCGACTGCTACCAGCAGGATCAGAGCGAAAGCCAAAGCTCTCTTCATTCCGTACCTCCCTTGGATTAGCGTTGGATGAAACAAAATAAGTTTCATCCGTAAATCGAATCGATTATACCCTAATCAACCAACCTGTCAACAAAAATCCTTTTACAGTTATCGCTTTTCCAAGCGCTGTCGGAAGTTGTGCCGGAGGCCATACTTCCGAACGGAATTAAATATTGACCGAATGAAAATAGCCTGATAGAGTAGGTACTGGTGGCGGCAATCTTCGACATTCAACGCTTTTCAACTCACGACGGACCCGGAATACGTACCGTGGTCTTTTTCAAGGGCTGCACCTTGCGCTGCGGATGGTGCTCAAACCCGGAAAGCCAGTCTTTTGAGCCTGAAATCCTCTATAATAGACAGCGCTGCGTCGCCTGCCACGCCTGCCTGAATCCCGTCTTTGGCGGGGCCATAGCAAAGCTCAGGGACGGCAGCCTCAAGGTCAACCGAGGCGCAAAAGCAACGCAGGACCTTGCCGCTGTATGCCCTTCAATGGCCATCCGAGTTGCCGGAGCGGAGCTGACCGCGGAACAAGCCGCCCATGAGGTGATGAAGGACGCGCCGTTTTTTGCGAAGTCCGGCGGAGGGGTAACGTTTTCCGGCGGAGAGCCGCTTGCCCGCCCCGCTTTTGCCCGTGAGCTCGCGGAAATCCTGCTGGGGCGCGGCATCAGCGTGGCAATCGAGACGTGCCTGGCCGTTGCGCCCAAGGCCGTTGAGTCTCTCCTTGGCCTTCCCATCCTGTGGCTTGCGGATCTCAAGCACGTTGACGCCGCGCGTTACCGGGAAGGCACGGGCGGGGATCTTGCGCTGGTCAACGCCAACATGACCGCTCTTGCAGCCTCCGGCGCCGAGCTGGAGCTGCGGATTCCCCTGGTGCCGGGCTTCAACGCGGACGATGCGTCGATTGAAGCCATGCTCAGCTTTGCCGCAAGCCTTCCGAACCCGCGGGGCGTGAAGCGGCGCATCGACTTTCTCCCCTACCATGAGCTGGCCCTGGGGAAATATGCCATGCTGGACCGCGAATACCCGTGGAAGGCGGACCATGCCGGGAATGGCCATGACGTGGACCCGCGCGACGCGGCACGCTGGGAATCAAGGGCCGCTCATTTCGGCTTTATGACTTCAACAGGGGGCTGACCATGACCGAACGCATTGCCCGGATCAAGGATGGGATCCTGTCCACCAGGCCCTCCATCTGCATCGAGCGCGCCCGCATCTTCACGCGGTCCTACAAGGAGACGGAGAGCCTCCCCATGGTAAGACGCCGCGCGCGAGCGCTGCGGCGCACGCTGGAGGAGATGACCATCTGGATCGGGACGGATGAGCTTGTGGTCGGCAACCTTGCCTCCCGAAACCGCGCGGCGCCCATCTTCCCGGAATATGCCGTGGCATGGATTGAGAAGGAGATCGACGGGATCGGGAACAGGCCCGCGGAGTCATACGAGATTGCGCCGAGGGACAAGGCGGAGCTGCTGGAGCTTGTGAAGTACTGGAAGGGCCGGACGCTCCACGACAAGGCAGAAGCGCTTCTCAGCGCGGAGCTCAAGGCCATTCACGATTCCGGGATGGTGCGCGCTGAAGGAAACATGACTTCCGGTGACGGCCACATCGCCCCCAACATGCGCAGGATCCTGGACCTCGGGCTGGGCGGTTACGCCGCGCTGGTGGCCCATGAGCTGGAAGCGGACGACGTCTCCACGTGGGACGGCCTGAGGCGCCGCCAGCTTCACCTGGCAATGATGGACGCGCTTGAAGGCTTCACGGCTTACATCCGCCGTTTTTCCGACCTGGCGGACCAGGAGGCATCCCGCGCGTCCTCCGCGTCACGGAAGGCGGAGCTCACGATGATTGCAAAGACGTGCAGGGCCATTGCGGAGGAGCCGCCCAAAAGCTTCCGAGAAGCCCTGCAGCTTGCGTACTTTGTCCAGGTTGTGCTCCAGATTGAATCAAACGGCCATTCACTTTCCTTTGGACGGATGGACCAGTTCCTGGGACCGTTCTACGACCGGGACCTGGACGCGGGGCGCATTTCCCGTGAGGAGGCCGCCGAGCTGCTTGAAGCAACGTGGCTCAAGCTCCTGGCGATAAAGAAGATCCGCTCCTGGTCCCACACGCGCTACTCTGCGGGCGGCCCGCTCTACCAGAACGTCACCATTGGCGGCGTTGACAGGAGCGGGAAGGACGCCGTCAACAGGCTCTCCCTCCTCATCCTGGAGACCGTGGGGGAGCTCAAGCTCACGCAGCCCAACCTCTCCGTGCGGTACCACAGCGGGATGACGCGGGAGTTCATGGACGCCTGCGCGCGTGTGATAGACCGCGGATTCGGCATGCCCGCCTTCAACAACGACCAGGTGGTTGTGCCGGGGATGCTGGAACGCGGCGTAAGCCTGGAGGACGCGCGGGACTACTCCGCCATCGGCTGCATTGAAGTGGCGGTTCCCGGCAAGTGGGGCTACCGCACCACCGGCATGAGCTTCCTCAACATGCCGCGGATCCTCCTGGCTGTGCTGAACGACGGCGTGGATGCAACAACGGGAAAGGCCTTCCTACCCGGCACGGGACGTTTTGCGGATTTCACGACGTTTGACGATCTCATGACCGCGTGGCGCGCCCAGGTGGCGTTCTACACCCGGGCCAGCGTGGAGGTGGACACCGCGGTGGACGCCGCGCTGGAGACGGAGGTGGCGGACGTCCTGTGCTCCGCCTTCACGGATGACTGCATCGGCCGCGGCAGGACGGTCAAGGAGGGCGGCGCGATTTATGACTGGATCTCCGGCCTCCAGGTGGGGATTGCCAACATGGGCAACGCGCTGGCGGCCATCAAGCGCCTTGTCTACGAGGAAAAGACCGTCGCCAAGGAGGAGCTCCTTGCGGCGCTTGCAAGCGATTTTGCCGGCAAGGACGGTGAGGTGCTCCGCCTGAAGCTTCTCAACAAGGCACCCAAGTACGGCAACGATGATGACTCCGTTGACTCCGTAACGCTCCAGGCCTACCGCGCATACATGGATGAGATCAAGCAGTACCACAACACGCGGTTCGGACGCGGGCCCATTGGCGGAGGCTACTACCCCGGCACCTCAAGCATCTCCTCCAACGTCCCTTCCGGGGCCGCCGTCAAGGCTACGCCTGACGGGCGCAAGGCCGGCACGCCGCTGGCGGAGGGATCCTCCCCGTCTTCCGGCACCGACCTCCTGGGGCCGACGGCGGTCCTTTCATCAGTGG
>Ga0335078_10013755_pt1 | contig 11989 bp, 10 predicted proteins | sample Lox_Sample_32_FD_206711 | JGI IMG/M metagenome (GOLD analysis project Ga0335078, IMG submission 206711) | Soil microbial communities from Loxahatchee National Wildlife Refuge, Florida, United States - Lox_Sample_3.2 | ecosystem: Environmental > Terrestrial > Soil > Wetlands | place: USA... | reverse complement strand
TGGCTGCGGCCTAGACGCACCGCGCTCACGAGGAAGCACGTTGACCTGTCTAATTCCCACATTATTAAGTGAATTTGCGGTAGGCCCTTGCGGAGCCGGATTGCCACTAACACCCCGTGTTTGGACTCACACTTGCTGAGCTGACACGGAGATCAGACTGTCCGCTTGACTTCTACTCACACGAATGCGTTTTATCTGCACCCCCCCCGGACACAGCTTCGAGGAGGTAGAAGTGGTTGAGTCGAGAAGTCTCCCGCCCAGAGTGGCCGTCCTTAAAGACAACCCATTGAACAAGCGTGAGCCTGAAGTCAATCGCAGCAAACTAATTCCTCCAGCGCCTGCAGCGCTGTTGATCGTTGCGGTTGCCGCTTTATTTTGCCTCCGCTTGCTGATCGGCGGTGTTCCACCGAACGGCGATGCCCGAGACCATGCCGTGTATCAGTTCAATTTCAGTCGGCAGTTCTGGAGCGGAGATCTTTACCCGCGCTGGCTTGCAGACGCTGACAAGGGTTATGGCAGCCCCATCTTTCTCGCGCAATATCCGTTTCCCTACTTTGTGACGGCACTGCTTCGGCCCGTTCTTTCGTTCGCGCCTACTGATTCGAGAGAGGCACGGGAACTTGGAATCTACTGTTTTCTTATGGTCGTCGGCGCCGGCCTTGCTTCCTATTATTGGTTTCGTTATCGCTACAGTGCCTTGGCTTCCACACTCTCAGCCATAACATACATGTTACTTCCCTACCTGGCGGAAGTGGTCCTATACAATAGGGTCGCAATCGGAGAATTGGCTACCTTCGTGTGGATGCCCCTGCTGTTAGGCTTGGCCGATCGTGCCACAACTAAACGGCTACCGATCTTGAGCGCAATCGCAGTCTCCTTCGCTCTCTTGTTGATGAGCAACATTTTGACAGCCATCTTATTCGTTCCGGCTCTGCTTTTATATGCAGCCGCCTCCGGACGGCGCACGACGCTCTCGGTTCTTTTCGGTCTCGCGTTTGGAATTTGTCTCGCCGCTATTTACATAGTCCCGGCTTTGTATTATCAGAGATTGTTTACTCCCAAGGAAACCATCGTACATCGCCCTCTTGCGCAATTAGGCCGCAATTTGTTGTACGTGAGTTCAAGTGAGCTGCACTCACGCCGAATCGCTATACCAGTCATGGCGATCGTTATATGTCTGTTAGCATTCGTCGCGTATCAGATTGCACGTTCCGCCGCAGGCTCGACAACACGCATGTCTATGCTGCTGGTCCTTGGCCTTGGGTTAGCGTTGCTGATACCGGACCTTGGGCCGAAGCTAATTACGCTGAGCGGGCTAAGAGTATCGGGTTTCGACAGCTACAGCTATTATGCTATGGATATCCTACTCACGGCCTTATTCACCATAGGGTTGGGATTCCTCTCGTACTGTCGAATTTCCGCTCGGCGGACTCATTCCCAAGAGCGCGTACTCCTCGTCGTTGTTTGCTGCGCATTTATTTCGATGCTCCCGTGGGCCGCCATTATCTGGAAGGTTGCCCCGTACACCGATGCAGTCCAGTACCCTTGGCGCTTTACTTCGATTCTTACAGTTGCGGTCGCCGGTCTTTTCGCCGCCGGAATCGATGACTGCTTACGTGGAGACTCCCGCAGCAACAGAGGGCCATCGCTGCGTGTCATGGCGTGCGTGGCGATTATCGCCATCGGCGCCGGGGGCCTCGTCTGGCGAGTGGATCGCGTTTGCCGAGACCTGAGCGTGCCACGAGTGGATATAACCCGATGCATGGATCCGATGTATTTCGCTTTCATTCCGCCATCGAAGATATACCAATTTGCGAAGCGCGTAGGTACCTCCCCCGACAGCGTCGACGTGGAGTCAACACCCGTACAGCCGGGCGTGAGCGCATTATATACGGCAGGGGATGGTCGCATATCGCTTAACCGCGTTACACCTGAAAGGCTTTGGGTCACGGCTGAGTCTCAAGGAAAGTCGCAAGTACAGATTGGGCAAATTTACTTTCCTCTTTGGAAAATTGTCCCGGCAAAAGGATTCTCCGTCGACGGCGAAACGTTGGGTAGTTCCGCTGACGATCTCATGGAAGTCTCACTCACTCCTGGGCAGCACGAGTTCTGGTTAGTGTTCGACACAGGACTACCGGAGCGCCTGGGCGGCTTCTTAAGCTTGGCTTCTGTCCTGGTCATGGTAGCCGGACTTGCATTCGTTACTCTGCGCCGGAGAAGACCTGGCATACCTGACGAGGAGCTACCTGCCGTCGAAGCCATTGTAGGCGGAAGGGAGATCTAACTTAGATTCCGCTGCGAGCGAAGTGGCGTTCGTTTACGCAACAGTGATGTGGCGGCCGGGATTCTTTATCTGGGGGGCTAGAGCGAATTTCTATACTGGCAATTCTGAGCAAAGCAGAGAAGTTGATGAGACTACAATCCGAACATGAACACCGCCCGCCCTGCTGACACCAAGATGACCTGGTGCCCGTCCACGGTGAACGATATCGGCGCCGCGTAGGTATCCCCTCCCAAAAAGACCCGCCACAATTCGCGTCCGGTCGCTGAATCTATTGCAAAAGCAAATCCTCCTGATGTCCCGAATACGAGGCCCCCGCCTGTCGCCAAGAGGCCACTATGACCATAAGCGTCCTTCCAATTTGGCGAGAAACACTCCCATTTTTTCGCTCCGGATGCAGCGTCTAAGGCGCGCACAACCGGATCCGGCGGTTCAGTCCAGGGACCAGCGCTACCCGCGTAGAATCCAAGGTCTCCGCGCCTAGCGTTCCGGGCCTTCGTAAATACACCCGCTGCTTCCGTGGCCGGGATGAAGATCAACCCGCTCTGGGGGTCAAAGGCCGCATTTTGCCAGTTCGTGCCACCTCCGGCGCCGGGTCTCGTCAGTCGACCCGAAACTGAAACCTCGGCGCCTGAGGAGAGTATCGGACGCCCAGCCGGATCGAGACCTTTCGCCCAGTTCTGTTCGACGAAAGGCACACCCACCAGGAATTCACCGGTTATCCGGTCGAGTGCGTAGTAGAACCCATTCTTGGTCGCAACGCAGAGCACATGACGTAACACTCCCTTGATCAGGAGGTCCGCCAGGACAGGAGTCTCGGTTGCATCCCAGTCGTGTTCATCATGAGGAGTGAATTGGAAATACCACGCGAGCTTCCCTGAGCTGGCATGCAAGGCGATCATGCTGGCGGTGAACAGATTGTCGCCAGGACGGGCTTCTCCCAGCATACCCGGGGTCGGATTACCTACACCCCAATAAACAAGGTCGAGCGATGGGTCGTAACTCCCCGTGACCCAGGTTGCACCGCCACCGGTTCGCCACGCATCGTTCTTCCATGTGTCGTGCCCGAATTCGCCCGGCTCGGGGATCGTGTTAAACTTCCATTTTTGCCGGCCAGTTTCAGCGTCGTACGCGGCCAAGAAACCGCGAATTCCATACTCACCGCCAGCGACGCCAACCACCACCGACCCGTTTACGATGAGTGGCGCTCCGGTCATGGTGAAACCGTCAGACGGTTTGGCCACCTCGGTTTGCCAAATCACTTTGCCATTGTTTGCATCAATGGCGACCAGAAAATCGTCGAGGCTGCCGAAGAACAACAGGTTCCCCAGGATGGCGAGGCCTCTGTTTGACCTGAAGACTTCGATCGGTAGCTTATCGGGCAGACTTCGCTGGTATCGCCATCTTACCTCCCCGGACCTAGCATCCAAGGCAACGACAGTGGAAGCCGCCTGCGTCGTGAAAATGACTCCGCCTACAACGATCGGGGTTGATTCGCTCATTGACTCATTTGAGTCGAATTGATGAATCCATCGAACTCGCAGTCGCGATACATTTTGGGGGTTGATCTCCCTCAAGGGCGTGTAACGTCGGCCGTCGAGAGATCCTGAATAGGTCAGCCACTGGTCCGGCGCGCTTCCGGCAGTGCGGATCTCTTCGGGACTGACTTGGATGGGTACCTGGGACGCTTCGCTCACCTCCTGATTGGAAGTAGCAAGCTGCAAGGTCCTTAGATAGCCAACCACCTCCCACCGTTCCAGGGGTGACATCGCGATAGCAGCCATGCCGGTCTGGGGAATACCGTCTCTCACTACTTTGTAGACGGCGAGGTCACTGTCACCGTGGCTGAGTCCCGAACGATTCAAGGCAGGGGCCTGCCCTCCGACTCCGTCCTTGCCATGGCAGACGGCGCAGCGTTGGCGGAAGATCTGGGCGCCCCTCTGATGATCATCCGTTGTGACGTATGAATTTGAGACCGCACCTTCCAGGCTAAATCCCTGCCTGACAAAAGCTTCCATCCCAAAACCACCGCGAGCGTGCAGCATGAACCAAAGCTCACGCCATGACAAGTCAGGGACGTTACCTTCCGCTTTGCGTGCAAACAGGAGCGCGCGCCATGAGATCGTCCGCCACGACCATTCAGTTGGGGTGGAATATAGTGATTTCACCTTGAAGATCGCCGCTGCCGCGACGCCGATTACGATAAGGACAGCAAGTCCTGCCAGGAGCTTGCGGAGTCGCTTCGCTCCCGATCGATGGTTTTTCGGGATCGTGGGTAACAGGGTCACGGCTAAGCCGGGAAAACTGCCGAACAAGGATAACTCATTCTAATGGTTGGGTAACCCCAAAGTCAACACGATTTCTTGTTATCACTCAGTTAATGGCGTTTCTCCGCACTCTGGGTGAGCCCGTTCGGTCCAGGTGACGTCCGTTGCTCAAGCGGGGACTCGAGACCCGCTGAACCAATCTTCTCTCCTTAGCCTTCAGTCCCCAGTTTTCGGTTTCAAAATAAATCAAGGGCGGAACTGAAAACTGATGACTGAGAACTGAAGACCCACGACGGGTTCCGGTTCGTTCTCAGGTTCGCTTCGGGTTCGTTTTGCATTTCGCCCATAGGCGTCTTTGACGCCCGCTCCCTCGCCTGCGGGGGCGTCAGATCCGTATCGTCGGGCGAGAGCTGACGTCTTGAGCAGCCTTGTGATTACCCGTTGCATGCGGTCAACGGCCTCGCGTAGCCGCTCCACCCGTAGGCACATCCACTGGTCTTGCTGGTGGGGAGCCAAGTAAGCGATGGACGTCGAGCCGGTTACCGTTCTCTTGTCCAACTCCAGCTCGTAACCGCCCATGACCCACTTCTGTTCATCTTCGAGGGCGCGTAGCAAGTCGCTAATTTCCTCTTCGCTGACGGACTGCCGCTTCTCGGGATCCAGCAGGCGTTGGCAGTCGATGCAGGACAGCTTTTTCTCCTCGCTCTTGGGACTCAGTTCATTGACATAGAGCAGACGCAGCGAAAGTCCGATCGTATCGAAATCACGCCGTTCGATACTGTCCCTGAGCGCATCAATCGGGTTGCCTCTTGAGCTTGGCGTGACTGTCCGGCAGGTCGTGCAAGCCGCGCTCAAAGGCCTTCCTGGGGGCCACCCCGGGCTCGGCGTCCATATCCCGGTGGCTACTCCGCACCTCGATCGTGTTCTGTTGCGCGCGGTGATCGAAGGCGGTATCGCGAATGGACTCCATGGCTTCGAGTTTCAGGTAGAGGCGCGCCAAGCACTGGATATGCCGCGCCAACAGCGCCGGCGCTGGTTCGTAATCACGTTTCCTCCCTCGGTAGCGGGCTCCGCTGCGGGAAGTATCTCGGTGATCAGCAACGCCTCCGGGTCCCCTCTCGTCCTGGCTTTGTCCGGCACAGGTGTGAGATATCAATTGACGTCCAGCCCGGCAAGCTTGAGCTTCGGCGATGTGTTGATCAGGCAGAGCGCTATTCTGCCAGTGACGCTCAGCAGTGCCGGAACTGCGGGCGTCACGATTTCCCAAGTCTCTGGCTCCCGGACTGTCCACAGGCCTCCGTGTGACATTCGCTCCCACCGCCGCAGGGAGCGTCACAGGCGCGCTTAATGTGCCGAGCAGCGCAACGGGTTCGCCGCTCATCGCTGTCTGGCGCCGGCATTCATTGGGTCGATCTCACTTGGACGGCGAGCACATCGACGGGAGTCATGGGATACAATGCGTATCGTTCCCAGGCGAGCTCTGGTCCCTACAATGTCATCAACACAAACCCAGTCACCTGGCACCTCGTTTGCGGACTCAGGCGTCACTGCGGAGACTTACTATTACATGACTACCGCGATCGGCGAAGAGGGCGTGGAGAGTCTAACGTGGCGTCCGTCACGGTTCCGCCGCCTCCTGAAAACACACGAAGCGCCTCTCTGGCGAGTGGCCGGTGTGAAGCTCCGCTGCAGCAGGGAGCAAGGCTTCATCAGCCTTTGACAGGCCTCCCGAGTTTGACCAGGATTGTGCACATACGGTAATGCTCGATCACTACTTTACTGAGGCCCGGGAAGTAGTTAAAATCTTGGGTATGTTCAGGACCGGACATGAATGAAACAGCTTTGTTGAACGGAGAAGCTCCAAGCAAAGCCTGTAGCAGTGTCACAAACTCTGACAAGAGTTGCGAAACGAGCTCCGCCAATGTCCTTCTGACTGAGTATTACCGGTGCCTGCCCGATCTCCCGCGGTTCCGGTCGGCCGAAATTCAACGGCGGCGTGCAGGATATTTCAGAATGGGGCCGGACACGGTTTGCTACGGCCGTCTTTCTTCCGGGAATGTCCGCCGGAGGCCGGCTGGGCAGCTCGATGACGCCCTCGAGAACGTGGAAGTCGGAGCGCAAGAGATCCGGCTTCGATTTGATGCCGAAGAGCTTGTTGAAAATCTGCGTCGCGAGCGCTATGCCGCCCACTTCCGCCAGGAAGGAAGAATTACTAACGAAATCCTCAGGAAGACGTACTACCTAATCCGGCCAGCGCTGGGAGCGTCGGCCCGCCGCCGTCTTCAGAAAATGAGACTGCGGAGATGGGATAGAATCCAGTTCCCGGCTTGGCCAGTGGACTGCACCGTGGACCGGGTTCACCAGAAATTGCTGGCCTTGGCCATGCGAGCTCAAGGCCTGAAGACCATTCCTTTTATCTGGTTCTGGCCGGACGGCTTTTTAAGTTGTGCCATCATGACCCACGACGTAGAGGATTCATCGGGCAGGGACTTTTGCCAGCAGTTGATGGATTTAGACGAGTCATTTGGAATCCGGAGCGCCTTCCAGTTAGTGCCGGAGAATCGTTATGTCGTTTCGTCGAGTTTTCGAGACAGCATTATGAACCGGGGCTTCGAGGTCAATGTTCATGATTTGACGCACGACGGGCGTCTTTACGCAGACCATGCGGAGTTTCTGCGCCGGGCGAAGCGCATCAACGATTACGTCCAGAAATACCGCGCCCAGGGATTTCGGTCCGGCATCCTGTATCGCAACGCGGACTGGTACGAGGCCTTCGATTTCTCCTACGACATGTCGCTTCCCAACGTGGCGCACCTCGACCCACAGCGCGGGGGCTGCTGCACTGTCATGCCCTATTTTATTGGAAAGATTGTCGAGCTGCCGCTGACCTGTACCCAGGACTATACGCTCTTTCAGATTCTCGGTGACTACTCCATTGACCTGTGGAAGAAGCAAATCGGCATGGTCAGGGAACACCACGGGTTGATCAGTTTCATTGTTCATCCGGACTACATCATGGAACCGCGGGCACAGGACTGTTACAAGGCTTTGCTCGGTCATTTGGTAGAGCTACGAGCGAATGACGGTATTTGGTCCGCTCTGCCTAGGGACGTGGCCAATTGGTGGAGAGACAGAAGCAAGATGAGCCTAGTGCAGAAAGACGGCACTTGGCGTGTTGAGGGTCCAGGCCAGGAACGGGCCCGCGTGGCCTACGCGACTTTGATAGGAGACAAAGTGACTTATAGCTTGGCCGAATGAAAGTGCGCCCCACTTTGCTGCATTCTCGGGCTTTGTGCAACCAGGTTGCACTGTCAAATCTTCCCCTTGGCTCCGGGCCACCTTGGCCAACTCCAGCCTCCAGTCGCTCGGGCACCTACGTCCTGAAGTCTTTCAAGGAGGGATCGTTCCGCGCCTCCGCGCGTTGCTCGTGGGACTGAACAGCGGGGAACTGCGATTCTCTGAACATATTGAACATCTCGCACATTAGCCTGATATCGCAGCGGGCGAGGAGAACGCCGCGCTTTGGCCGTTTGACGAACATGAAGGCCTGTCTATCCACAATCTGGCGAGGCCTGGAGTCGACCTGTATATTCCAGATCGCTACACGGTCTTCGACGAGAAGTTCTTGGAGCGACCCTGGGACGAGTACAGTCCTGACTGGGGCTACTTGAAAAGTGTTCTGATCAACATCGCAGGCTTTATACCCCTCGGGTTCTTCTCGAACGCCTACCTTTCGTCCATACGGAAGCTCAGGCGCGCCGCCCTGTTCACCATTCTTCTGGGTTGCGTGGCAACGCTCACCATTGAAACCCTGCACCCATATCTTCCGACGCGAGATTCCGGGATGACGGACCTCATCACTAATACCCTTGGCACCTGTCTCGGGGGCGCGATGTACCGTGTCGGGGCGGTTCGAATGTTGTGCTTTGCAATTCTGAACCGCATATCATTCGCGAGATGCCACGAGTTTCCGCAGAGTACGCATATAAGCTGAATTGGGTAACTCCTGAACACGGGCGGCCACTTCACGTTTCTTGCTCGGCGCGACTTGCGGATGCCGGTCCGGTTTATACTCTTTGGGAGTGAGGCGGCCATGACCGAGGCCATTCTTCGCGCTAACATCGAAAGCAGCGTCGACGTGCACGCTCGCCTTATCCCCGCTTGTCTGCCGGCTTTGACGGCCGCCGCCGACGCACTGGTTGCGGCGTACCGCGCGGGCTGCAAGGCACTGTTCTTCGGAAATGGCGGCAGCGCCGCGGACGCGCAGCATCTGGCCGCCGAATTTGTGGGGCGCTATTTGCGCGAGCGGGCGCCGCTGCCCGCGCTGGCCCTCCATGGAAACACCTCGGCGGTCACGGCAATCGCCAATGACTATGGGTATGAGCAGGTTTTCGCCCGGCAACTCGAAGCGCTCGCCTCGCCGGGCGACGTCGCCGTTGGCATCAGCACCTCCGGAAAGTCGCCGAGTGTGACTCAAGCCTTAGCGTGCGCACGTCGGCTGGGGCTGCGTACGATAGGGCTCACCGGCGCCTCGGGCGGCCTGCTGCGCGATCTCGTTGACGTCCTCATCGCGGTGCCCTCCGAAGAGACGCCGCGTATCCAGGAGTGCCACATTCTACTCGGTCACGCGCTTTGCGATGCCGTGGAACAGGCTCTTACAGACCCGCGGGGCAGGGTCTCCGGTGTGCCGACGGCTATCGCAGATTAGTCTTTCCCTACCCGGCGACCGCCCGCAGTTGATTCATAATTCCGCACGTTCCTAACCGAAGCCGCCGGATCGTCCACCGCCTGTCCTACCTCCGCCCCCCGCCCGCATCAAACTCCTCGACTCCCGCTCCTTCCCTTGCGTGCGCCGCGGCGTCGACAGCGCCGCGCTCAGAATCCTCCGATCTCTGATGTTGCGAGCCTCTATTGTATGTGGCCGCCGGGCGGTTCTTCGCGGGAGCGTCCGGCTGCTCCGAGGACCATTTCTTCCAGAGGGCGGGATCCGCGAGCATTTTGATGTAGACTCCGCCCACCACCGAGCGGGCCTGAAACCCTTGCTGCTTTCCCGTGATGGTGGAGTACCAGTCGGTGAGCGGGACCCGCTTCGGTGTCTGATTCACCCAGTCGTAGATGGGTCCTACGAGAGCATTGAAGTCGGAGGGAGAATCAGCCAAGGTGGCCGTCCAGAATTCCCAATCCAGTTTCGTATAGTCGCGCCGGTTGTCGAGCGGCAGGCCGAAACGGTTCAGCTTGGTCTTATAGAAGGCGATGTCCTTGCGCGCGACGTCGCTGGGAAACAGGTTCAGCCCCAGCAGACGATCCCAGACGAGGTTGTAGTCCTGGCTCCAAGTGCCGGGCTTGTCGAAGGCCAGTTTGTAGTGGTCGCCATCCGCCGCCATGCTCACCCAGCGCGAGGCGAACTGCTCCGCGGTCAGGCGATAAGCGGTCGACTCGTCCTGGTGGCCTGCCAACTCTGCGAGCCTAGCATACGAGCCCAGGGCTTCGATGGCCTTCAGAGACAGGTTCGCATTGTGGGCCAGGTGGCCGGCGAAATCGTCGGTGCAAAGCTGATTCTCGGGGTCGAGGCCGGCGCTCTTGAGATATGCAGCCCACTTCTCGAGCAAGCTCCAATACTGCCGGGCGAAGGCGGCGTTCCCTTCCACCTTGGCGAGCGACGCCATCAGAATCAGGAAATTGCCCGATTCTTCCACCGGCATCTGGTCTTTCTCGGATGTCTCCTTGCCTCCGTAGACCTGACCCTCCGCGAGCGGGTAGGTGCCCAGATCGTGAGGAGCAAAGGGGAAGTGCCACCGGCCCGAGTTGGCATAGTCAAGTACCGGCGCCAGCGAAGCGCGCTCGAGCGCGGGATTCAGAAGCAGGAGGATGGGGGCGGTCGGATAAATCACGTCAACGGTGCCTATGCATCCGTTGGAGAAGTTTTCCTTTGGGAACAGATAGGGCTTGCCTTCCGGACTGGCGACGAGTTTCTGGGCGGCAAAGCTCTGGCGATAGGCGAGGGCTGCGATGCGCGCATACTTCTCACCTCCCTGGCGGGCGAGATCCGCCATCAGGTCTTCATCAAAGCGGCGGCACCTGGCAGTGAGGGACTCGCGATCGCGCCAGGCCCAGGTGAGAAGGTCCGCGGCGCCGGCCCCGTTTCGGCGCCACCAAGCCCGCAGGTGATGTTGAAAGTAATCGATGGAGTAGACGTCGTCATAGGCGAGAACGAGTGTGTGCTTCAGCGTACTTCGCGAGACGCGAGTCGCGGGAAAGGAGACCGCCAGCACGGGAGCGGTTTTGGCGGGCTCGGGGCCGCCGGAAGCGTCGCTGCCGGGCAGCGCCTTGTCTTGCCCGAACGCGTCCCGGGCGGCTCCGGCCTCGGCGAAAATCATCCGGCCCAATTTGTCAGAGGAGACGTAGAGGTACCCCCAGTCAATACGCAGATTGTCGCCCTTCTTGGCGAGCACGGGTTGCGCTTCCGTTCCGACGCGAATCGCCGCAGGCCCGCTCTTCCACGCCTCGCCCTCGGCGCGTGACCAAACAACCGGCTCGTCAAGCGTATTCACGGCGAGGGCCGGACTTGCGTCAAAGTAGACAGCCACCCGGTGCTGCTTTCCATCGCTCGCCTGAATTCCCCATTCGATGTAAGTCGCCGGTCGCGACAGCAGGTCGAGATCGGCTGGCAGCAGCGGCGTCATGAAGGTCAGCGTGACGCGCACGCCCGCGCCCTCAAAGGCGTAAATGGTGCGGCTGGGCAGCACTTCAACACTCGACTGCGGCAGGGCCGGCACACTTTGAGGATCGGCGCCCATCAGGCGATAAGGCTTGCCGTCGATTAGCACCATGGACGTCATGCTTTGCGGAGTGCCGGTCCAGTGGCGCGTGGTATCGTCCGTGAGATGGTCGGCAAAGGACCAGATGCTGAAATAAGGATCGCTGGTGACCAGGGGAACGGCAGGCGGACGAAACTCGTCACCCGCGGCGGCAAGCGCATTCGGGCACACCAGACTCAGGACGATCCAAACAGGCAGCAGGGACTTTAGAAAGTCTCGCGCAATAGAGTGATTTGTCCCCTCACCCGGCGCTTCGCGCCACCCTCTGCCCCAAGGGGGCGAGGGAACACACACCCGAAGGAGCGAGGACAGACACATCCGCAGGAGCGACGGAACCGTCACCCAAGCTAGTCGGTAAGGGAAATACGCATTCGCTTGAGACCCTCGCCCGTTTGGGGGGGAGGGCGGCGCGAAGCGCCGGGTGAGGGGCATCTGACTTAATTGTGCGAAACTCATGAGAAGGCCTCGCATTCACACCAGACGAACCGTGATGGTTACCACCGAGAGTCTCGGCAGGTCAAGCTGGATATTGCTTCCCTCGACTCGAGCGAGATGGGACTGCGGCGCAAGCGCTTCAGGGCCATCGAATCCGTTGAAGGCATTCAGATCATCAGAGTGGAGGA
>Ga0335078_10013754_pt1 | contig 11989 bp, 13 predicted proteins | sample Lox_Sample_32_FD_206711 | JGI IMG/M metagenome (GOLD analysis project Ga0335078, IMG submission 206711) | Soil microbial communities from Loxahatchee National Wildlife Refuge, Florida, United States - Lox_Sample_3.2 | ecosystem: Environmental > Terrestrial > Soil > Wetlands | place: USA... | reverse complement strand
GGGATCGGATAGAGCGGCGTTGATGCGATGCGAAACCTGCGGATCTGCCACAGCCCCGCCATCAGCCAGCAAACTCGCACCAGTGCCCCGGCACAGAAAAGCCATAGCAGCAAGCGCGGGCTCACGATCCATGGCCATCGGCCCAAAGACAGTGCCTGCGTGGCGCCGCGCGGAGGCGCTGTCGGCGCCGTCGAGCCCCGTGCCGGAACATCGCGCACTCCGGCCGGCGGAATCGCTGGCGCCTCGGGTTCCCGCACGCCCGCGTCGGAAGCCTGAACGCGAGGATGCGACCACGGCTCGATCAGAGGAAGCAGCAAGCAGGCGGCAAGCAGCGCCTGGCAATAGGCGAGTTGCGTCTTCGGGTGCCGCAGCCGCAATAACCAAGGCAGAACCGCGCCCGCCGAGGCCAGCAGAATGGCCTGCATCATCCACGAAACGAGATTGTGGCCGGACATCCGTGTTACTCTTTCTGCTTCCTGCGCGCCCGCACCAGCTTTTCGATCTCGGCCAGGTCTTCGGCGGGAATGTTAGCGTCCTCCACAAGGTGCACCAGCAGCGGCTTCGCCGATCCGCTGAACACCCGGTCCACGAACTCGTTGACCATCTTCCCAACAACGCGGCCCCGGGGCTGCGTCGGGCGGTACACGTAAGCCCGTTCCCCGGCGAACTTCCGCAGATGCCCTTTGTTCTCCAGCACCCCCATCATCGTTAGCACGGTAGTGTAAGCGATCTTTCGCTGCTTGGAGAGTTCCAGGTAGACCTCCCTTACCGTGGCCTGTCCCCGCTCCCAGATCACTTTCAGAATCTCCAGCTCCACGTCGGTCGGTACGGACTTAGGCGGCTTCATGCGGACTGACTAATAACTTAGTCATTAGTGATGCAAAAAGCAAGTACAATCGGGGCCGGTCGCTCGCAAAGCCCCTTCTCCAGAATCGTGGTACGCTGGTCGCTTCGAATAACCATGGCCGTAATCCGCGAGAAAGCGCAGCTCATGAGCGCCTCCGAAATCGACCGCACGCTGGTCCGGCTGGCGCATGAAATCCTCGAGAAAACCAAGGACCTCGGCAAGCTCGTCTTCATCGGCGTTCGCCGCCGCGGCGTGCCGCTTTCACAGCGGCTGGCCGCGAAGATTCGCGATCTTGAAAACATCGACGTTCCGGTCGGCATCCTCGACATCAACCTCTATCGCGACGATCTTTCCACCGTCGGCGACAAGCCGGTCCACAGCGGAACCGACATTCCCTTCGATGTCACCGGCAAGGACATCGTGCTCACCGACGATGTTCTCTACACCGGCCGCACCATTCGCGCGGCTCTCGACGCGTTGTTCGAGCGCGGGCGTCCCGCGCGCGTGCAACTGCTGGTGCTGATCGACCGCGGCCACCGCGAACTGCCCATCGGCGCGCGCTACGTCGGCCGCACCGTGCCCACCACCGAGCGCGAAATTATCGAAGTGAAATTCCGCGAAGTGGACAGCCTTGAAAAGGTGATGCTGGTGGAACGCGTGCCCGGATAAGCGCGGAGAAATTCATGAACACCGGACTGCTCGGTATCGAACCGCTCGATCGCGCCGAGATCCAGGCTATCCTCGACCGGGCGAAGCATTTTCAGACTGCCCGAAATCAGCCCGTCCAGAAGCGCGACGCGCTGCGCGGGCGCACCGTGGTGAACCTCTTCTTCGAGGCCTCCACGCGCACCCGCACCAGCTTCGAGATCGCCGCCAAGCGCCTGGGCGCCGACGCCGTCTCCATCACCGCCTCCGGCTCCAGCGTGTCCAAGGGCGAATCGTTGGTGGATACACTCAACACGCTGGCGGCCATGCGTCCCGATGCCATCATCATGCGCCATGCCGCCTCGGGCGCTCCGCATTTTCTGGCGCGCTATCTCCCCACGCCCATCATCAACGCCGGCGACGGAACGCACGAGCACCCCACCCAGGCCATGCTGGACGCGCGCACCATCCTGGATCGCCGCGAAACTCTGGAAGGTCTTCGCGTGGCCATCATAGGCGACATCGCCCACAGCCGCGTGGCCCGCTCCAATATTTATCTGCTTTCGAAGTTCGGCGCGCACATCGTGCTCTGCGGACCGGCTTCTCTGGTGCCGGTGGAGCTGGCGCAGATCACGCCCGGCGTGGAGCTCACCTGGGATATCCGCCATGCCATAAAGGACGCGGACGTCATCATGATGCTCCGCGTGCAACTCGAACGTCAGCATGAAGCGGCTTATCCCGCCAGCGAATATTTCCAGTTTTACGGCCTGCGGCTGGAGCATCTGGCGCTGGCTCGCCCCAACGCCATGGTCATGCACCCCGGCCCCATCAATCGCGGCCGCGAAATTTCATCCGAGGTGGCCGACTCTCAGAAATCGGTGATCCTCAATCAGGTGGAAAACGGCGTTGCTGTGCGCATGGCTGTGCTGGAACGAATTCTGGGAGCCAACTGAACATGGCCCGCATCGTCATTAAGAACGGCCGCGTGGTGGACCCCGCTAACAACATTGACGCGGTTCGGGATGTCGCGCTCGAAGACGGGATCATCGCCGAGGTTGCGCCGGACATCGATGCCACCGGCGCGGAAGAGTTCGATGCCAGCGGCCTCGTGGTCGCTCCCGGCTTCATTGACATGCATGTGCACCTGCGCGAGCCTGGCTTCGAGTACGCCGAGACCATCGAGACCGGTGCGCGCGCCGCGGCGGCCGGCGGATTCACCTCCGTTTGCCCCATGCCAAATACGTCGCCGGTGAACGACAACGCTACCGTCACTCGGTACATTGTCGAGACCGCCTGGCGCGTGGCTCCGGTCAACGTCTTCCCCATCGGCGCAATCACCAGGGACAGCGCTGGCGAGCAGCTTGCCGCCCTTGGCTCCATGAAGCAGGCGGGCATCGTGGCCATTTCCGACGATGGCCGCCCGGTGATGAACGCGCGCGTCATGCGCCGTGCCATGGAATTCGCCAAGGCCTTCAACCTGCCGGTAATCGATCACTGCGAGGATCTGAATCTCAGCGCCGGCGGCGACATGCACGAAGGCCGCGAGAGCGTGCGCCTCGGCCTGCGCGGCATTCCCGGCGCATCCGAAGACGTCATGGTGGCGCGCGATATTCTGCTGGCTGAGATTACCGGCGCGCGCTACCATGTGGCGCACATTTCGTCGCATCACGCCGTCGAAATGGTGGCGTTCGCCAAGACACGCGGCCTGCAGGTCACCTGCGAAGCCACGCCGCATCATTTCTCTCTCGCCGACGCCAACATGCTCCCCTTCGACAGCAATTACAAAATGAAGCCGCCCCTGCGCGCCTGCTGCGACGTGGACGCGGTGGTGGGAGGCATCGTTTCCGGCGCCGTGGACGCCATCGCCACCGATCACGCCCCGCACGCCGGCAGCGACAAAATGCAGGAATTCGAAAAGTGCCCCTTCGGCATCATTGGCCTCGAAACCGCCCTCGCCCTGGCCCTGGAAAAGCTGGTGCACGCGGGAAAGATCCCGCTCTCGCGCATGGTGGAGTTGTTCACGGCAGGCCCGGCGCGAATCCTGAAACTCGACCGGGGCACTCTCTCGCCCGGGTCCACCGCCGACGTGACCATCTTCGATCTCGATCGCGCCTGGACTTACGACGTGAACCGCTCGTGCTCAAAGAGCCGCAACTCGCCGTTCCACGCCCACGCGTTCCGCGGCGGCCCCGTCGCCACCATCGTCAACGGCGCCGTGGTGTGGTCCGTGCAGTAGGCCGATTCAGCCGCTCCCCGTGCGTGATTCCGCTTCCGCCAGCCATCCCCGCACCAGCCCTTCCTCAGGCACGCTCGAAAGGTACGGCTTGATATCCAGAATAGGCGTTCCGTCGAGCATGTCCACCCCGCGGACACGTAGCCGGCAGCCGTCCCGCCCCATCAACTCCACCACGGTTAGCCCCAGAGGATTGGGCCGCCGCGGCGACCGTGTCGCGAATACACCATGAGGCCGCGTATCGCTCGGCGGAGTCGCCGTCAGCTCGAAGCCTTCGACGCGATCGAATACCCAGATGACGTACAGATGGGAAAAGCCTTCGATGTCCGCCAGACCGGCGTCGAACTCCGCCAATACCTCAAGCTCTCCCTCCGCCTCGTGCTTCGCGCCCAGCCCTTTGGGAATCTCCTTCGTATTCGAAAAAGGACTTCTCACGTAGCCGATCGGCCGCATCGAGAACATAAAGATGGCTTGCTCCTGATGCCCAACTTAGCACCGGTGAGCGGAGCCTGCCCGCCGCGTCTCTGGAATCGGATCCCCCTTTAGACACATGACCGGCGGAATCGTCCCGCCGGTCCCGTCAGGTATCGCCTCGAAAGCTCAGACTTAATTCCGATGCGCCCACTCGATGGATTCGTGCAGCTCCCGCTCGGCGGCGCGCAGGTGTTCTTCCGCCTTCACCCCGTGCCCATCCATGTCATAGTGATTGGCCGCCCGCGCGCGTTCCATGTCGTGAATCGCCGCGACGATGTGCTCGTGAACATCCACGATGTCCCGCCAATCGCGCACGCGGTCCGCGAACACCGTGCCCGCGAAAAACGACAGGCAGACAGCACCGGCTAACAGTATCTTCTTCATGATTGGATTCCCCTCCGGGGTCCGATTTTATCGCGAGCCGTGCCGCACCGGCAATGGCCCCGAACATCGGATCAGGAGCCTCAGGGCCCCGCCGCAATGCCTGACGACGGGGCCGTGATCACCGCGACGCAACTTGCAGGCTTAGTGGCGGCGAGCCCACTCGATCGACATGTTCAGCTCGCGCTCGGCGGCGCGCAGATGTTGTTCGGCCCTCGCTCCGTGGCCGCCCATGTCGTAATGATTGGCGGAGCGTGCGCGCTCCATGTCATGAATCGCCGCGACGATATGGTCGTGGACATCCTCAATGTCACGCCAGTCGTGCACCCGGTTGGCAAGGGCGGCGCCTGCAAGGAAGGATAGACAGATAGCACCCGTTATGAGAGTCCTCTTCATGTGGTCCTCTGGACAGCGAGTCTATCGCGGGCAACCGGCGCAGACAATCGCTCCTGCGGCTGGCTCAATCAGGCAGGCGATCAGTAGGCCCGGGCGGCGAGATACAGCATGACCGCCCACGTGCAGGCAGTAACTACAACCACCACGGCCATATAAAGGTTCTCACGGGAAAGGGCGGATTGGAGGTGCTTCATGGCGACCCCATCCCAAGCGCAACCGGCCTTCCACACAGCTAAGTGATGGAAAACACAACATCAACTCGCCAATAACTGCGTCATTCAACCCAGTTCAGGCCTGCATTCCACCCACGACGCTCGCCTGACTGCGGAGATTCACCCATGCCAGCAAACGCCCAAATGCCTTCATTCGTGGAATCTTTGACTTGCCGCCGCCGTTGTCACCGTGACTCGAACGGCCCGCCCCAGTCCGGCGTCTAACAGACGGTACCCGCGTACCAGCGGCATGTGGAGAACGGTGTGGATCGAGTCCCGGGCTGTATTGCCGCGCTGAAAAAAGTGCGGTACCAGAAGATGCCGCAGAAACCCGCGTGACTGATGCCGCTGCGGGGAGTCTCGGGCGCGAACGGCACCAGAGTATCCCGCTCCCAGGGAACCTCGACCGGCGTCCGCCAACGGTGTTCCGGATCGAGTGCGTAGGCCCAGATGCCGTTCAGCGTCTGCCCGTGGGCGCCAGCCGAATCGCCGTCGCTCTGTCCTGTGGCACAATCGCACTGATGAATCGCCAAACCGACTTTTTCGCCGCTGTCGAAGCCGGCGATCTGACGGCCGTCCGAACGATGCTCGCGGCCGATCCGGACCTCGCTCACGCTCGCGACAACGAGGGCGCCACCGCCCTGCACATCGCCGCCTTCCACGCCGGGCGCGACCTGGTCGATCTGCTCTGCCAGACCGGCGCCGACCTCAACGCCCGCGACGGCAGGTTTCATGCGACTCCGGCCGGATGGGCCCTGCACTACCTGCGTGAGAAGGGCGCGTTCCTTGGAATCGAGCTGGATGATGTCATCCACGCGATCGGGACTCACGACGTGCCGTGGACCCGGCGCTTGATCCAGCGCCATCCTCAGATCGTTACAGCGCACGATGGAAATGGCCGGCCGCTCGCTGAATACGCCCGCGAGTCCGGCGTCCCGGAGATCGTGCGTCTGTTCGAGCCCTGAGTCCCCCGAGGTCTCGGTTTGGACCAGGAGAAATCCGAATTGGCCCTTGTTGGTTTCCGCCGTAAGCTGAGGAGCAAACCCATGATCACTCTCTACCTTGGAATTCCCGCCGTCAGCGGAATCGATTGGGATCGCGTGCGCTGGTCCGCGATTCAGGACAATCTCAAACAATGGCTGAACTCCTGCGGCGCCTCGGATCTGGTGCGCGTGGTGATCACCGACAAGCGCCACACCATGGGTGCTCAGGATGGGCTCGTCTATCTGGTCGGCGACCTGACCGACAGCATTATCGCGCGCGTGGGCGCGGTCGGCTCCGGCGAGTTTCACATCGGCTCGACGTCGTCTCTGCGCGGCGAGATGATCTCCGAGGTCTACCTGAACTTCATGAGCAGCTATGGCATCGCGGCAACCATCTATCACGAGCTGCTGCACAACAAATTCCGCCTGTCCCGCGATATTCACGTTGAGCCGGACGGAAACTTCATGTCGGCCAGTGCTCCATACTCCACCGGCGGCCCGTCTGCCGGCGACCAGAAAGTGATGCGCGACGCTCTCGCCGAGCACGCCACACAGTATCAGGGCGCGCTGAACTAATCGGGACTGCGGCCCGCGCGCGGAAATCGCATTCGCCGCGCTAGCTCAGCGTTTGCCGGCTGCGCCGTGCACCATGCGCTGCAGTTCCGCCGCGTAGCGGTCGAGATGAGAAGCCTGCTCCTTCAGCGAGATTGCCGATTCGGCGCACTCGCGCGCCCCCGACGCATTCGCATGCGTGATCTGTCCCACCTTCTTCGCCGCCGCATTCATCTGCCCAATGGTGTCGGTCTGTTCGGCGGCGCCGGCCCTGATCTCGCCGATGCGGCGCACCACTTCGGAGCTGCGGGCTAGCACGGCAGCCAGCGCCCGGCCGGACATCCGTGCGGCGGCCGTGCTCTGATCGTTGCTCCCCGCCGATTTCTCGATCAGTTCGTCGGTGGCGTGCGAGGCCTCGGCGGAGCGCTGCGCCAGGGTCCTGACTTCATCCGCCACCACCGCGAAGCCCGCGCCCAGATCGCCCGCTCGCGCCGCCTCGATGGCCGCATTCAGGGCCAGGATGTTGGTCTGGAAGGCGATGTCGTCGATGGTGTGCAGAATGGTCCGGGTCTGCGAGTTATTCGCGGCTATCTGTTGAATGGAACTGTTCATCTCCGCCACCGCGGTTTTCGATTCCTCGATGGCTTGCGACGCCCGCTCCATGGACAAGCCCGCTTCGTGCGCGTTGCCGTTCATGGCGTCGGCGCTCGCCTGGACCCGCTTAAGCATGGACAACGTCTGGTCCACGCTTTCCGCCTGCGATGTCGCGCTGCCCGCCAGAGCTTCGCTCGCCGAGGCGATCTGCCGCGCGTCGCTGAGCACCTGGTCCGCTCCCGTGGCTATGCCGTCGGTGATCCGGGTGATCTTTCGCGAGATCGAATCCCCGGCAAACCAGGTAAACAGGATGCCTGCCACCAACGAGAACAGAACGATCGTCACCGTCAAATCGCGCCGCATGGTGAGACTGGAGATCCGCTCGCCGGTGTAGGCGACAATGTCGCGCCGGATGGCGGGCATGATCTTCGCGAGGTCGGCATTCCGCCCTTCGCCTTTTACCTTGAACTCGGCCCCCGCGGCCTTATCGTGATCGAACTGGTGCCAGCCATCCGTGGTCAGGAAGCTCTTCACCTGAGCATCCACCCAGCGGCCGCGGTCGTCGTTCAGGAGCGCATCCACCTGGGCCACAACCGCCGGAGGCGCCAGATTGCGGAAATGTTTCAACAGCGTCTCGCTTTGCCGGTAATACGATTCGTATCGCGCATATGCGTCCGGCGGCAGAACATCGATCTGATGCCCCCAGATCATCGTCGAAATGTACTGCACGCACGAAGCGTGGTAATCCAGATAGAGGCTGTAGGCGGTGAGCTTCGCCGCCAGTTCCTTATCCGTGGTCTTCCGAAGGAGCGCCGGATAGATGGCCTGAATCGCGTTGGTGAGCTGGTTGTGCGCGGCGGTGACCATCTGATAGCTCAGCCCATTGCGCATCTGTTCGCGGATTCCGGGCAGCTTCTGATAAGCGTCGTCCACCCACGCCAGGATGTCGGCCAGCGCCGGATCGTCCCCGCCCGCGCCGATCTTCTCTTCAATGGTCTTCACCTTTGCATAAGCGGCATCCACATCCCGCCCATTTTGAGCGAGCTCGGCGCGGATCTGGTCCACCACTTCCTGGCTGTTATCCTGAACGGCCGTCGGGCCGTAGCACCACGCGTTGGTCACTTCGGCATTGTCGGCTTCCATGAGCTCCGACAGGGCGTCGGCCAGGGTCATGGTGTCTCGGAACGTAAGGAACTCTTCGAGGGCATTCACTCGTTCGAGCGTCAGATAAGCACCGAGTCCCAGCGCGCAGGCCAGCGGTATGCCGGACAATGCCAGCAGCTTCGAACGCAGCGAGAGTGAGCGACGTCCCATACCAGCAAGTTCATATCGTGAGCCGGAAAGCATTTTCGAGAGAAAGTCGCGGGCCGCGCTCCGATCCCCGGCGCGGCTACAACTGTGCCTTCCGCGCCCACTATCGCGTGAGGCAGGCGCTGTTCCGGCCCTGCCGGATCAGCGGTCCCGGTCCGGCCCCGGGCGTGCAGACGCCGTTCCATGCTCAGATCGGCAGCGACGCTGTTCCTCGCCGCGGCCTTCGTCCTGCACGCGGGCGATTCGGATGCCGCAAAGAAGTTTCTCGGGGAGTGGAATGCGAAGTACAAGGATACGGTCGTCTGCACCATCCGCCTGACCGCGGGAGATCCGATTGATGGCCAGTCGGAAAACTGCAACCTCAACGTGGACGCGAACGGAGATCTTCAGGAGCCGGACCCGTCCGTTCACTCGGATTCACCTTCCCCCATCCTTAACCCCAGGGTGCTAGGCTCGACTCTCGCCTTTGAAGAAAAAGAGGGAGACGAAACCCTGAAGTTCGAATTCACCCTCGTCGCGGATGGAAAGGCGGAGCTGAAGATTATCGACGCGCCAGTCGCGGTCAAGCCGATTCCGTTCTCGCGGAAAGCCGGCTAGCCCCGCTCCGTCTCGCGAACGTTATGCAGCCGTCGCAAACCAGCGCCGCATCTCCGTCATCGGGACCACGCCTGCATGGTCGGCGATGATTACGCCTCCGCGCAGGACCACGAAATAAGGAATGGCCTGAACGCGGTACTGGGCGGCTACGGCCGGGTGGTCCTCCGTGTTGACCTTGAGGACCAGTCCTCGCCCGGCGATCTCGCGTGCCAGTTCGCTCACCTGCGGAGCGGCCGCCCGGCAGGGGCCGCACCAGGGAGCCCAGAAATCCACCAGAATGGGCACGCGGGCATCGCGAGTGATTTCCGCGAATTGAGTTGCGTCAACTTCGATGGGTTCGGAGACCGGCGGCAGTGTGGCTTTGCAGGCGCCGCAACGCCCGGTATCGGCCAGATGTTTCGCCGGAATGCGATTGCTCGCGCCACAGCTGGGACAGGTTCGGATCATCAGCGCACTTAGCCGTAAGCTACCACGAACGGGTTTGTCGGCCGGCGGGTTTCTATCCGAACCAATGGATTCGCCACCAGAACACATGCCACGGCTGGCGTGGGCGCCGGCACACGAAGATGTCGGTGTGGTCGCCGATGGCGCTGTTCACAATGCCGTAGGGAATGGTCACGTGGCCGGCGGGCTCGCACGACTCGAAAACCCTCTCAAGGTCGCGGCGCAGAAAACCCGCCGCGATTACCGTTTTCGGCGCGGGATTGCCGTATCCGTGCAGCCAGTGCGAATTCGAACCGCTGATCGCTTCCGGCAGGCCATGGCCACGGCCATACAGGTTAATGGCGGCGGCTTCACCGGCGTCACCGGCTAACACGCCGGCGGGCGCGCTGTCTGGCGGTAGCGAATCGCGAACGCGAACCACCTCGCGGGCCATTTCGGGCCAGCCAAACTCCTCGTTGAAATTGCCCGTCGCGGCGTCGGCGACTTTCCACCAGCCAGAGGCCGGCGGCGCCAGCGGCAGAACCAGCATAGTGGACACAATTCCGCCAATCGCCAGACTCACGGGGACCACTCCCCACCTGCCCGCGATGGTCTCCGCCGCTGCCGGCGATAGCCTTCCCACCCACTGCTCGCCCCACACGGCGCCCGCGGCGAACAGCATCGGATATGCCGGGGACAGGTAATACGGGCGCCCTTTGGCGATCAGAAACAGCACCAGCGGGATCGCATACATCCATCCGATCGTGCGATACCGCCGTCCCTCCGGCCGGAAAAACAGAAAATACAACCCGGCAAGCCAGATTGGCGCGGTGGGAGGATTCGTGATCGCCCAGAATTGCGCGGGCAAGAATCCATCTGTGCTGCCTCGCGCGACATCGCGCGCATGAATGAACTTCAGAAAATCCAGCGTGATGAAGTTGTGCCGGATCTGCCAGATGAGATTGGGGAGGAAGATCAGGAATGCGATCGCTGCTCCGAGCCACAGCCACTTGCTGAGGAGCCAGCGCGGTCGGGTGAGGATGATGCCACCGGTGATCCCCGCAAGGAAGAACGCCATCGTGAACTTAGTCATCATGCCGATACCGACGGCGGCGCCGAGCGCCAGAAGCCAACGCTGGTCGCTCGACCGCAGCAGGCGCACGGTGGCCCAGGCGGCCAGCACCCACCACAGATAATCGAACGACACATACTGGAAAACACTGCCCAGGAAAACGGCAGGACCGGCAATGGCCGCCGACCATGCGGCCACCAACTGGGCCCGGCGATTACCGCCCATTTCGCGGGCCATCAAACCGGTCAGCAGCAGGGCGACGCCCGCGGCGAGGGCGCCAAACAAGCGCAGACCGATCATCGAAGGCCCAAACAACGCGAGCGACACTCGCGCGATGAAAGGTGTGACCGGCGGGTATACAACGTACCCCCAGCCGAGGAACCGAGCGTCGTCGATGGTTGCAAGCTCGTCACGGTGGAAACCGTACTGGCCGTTGGTCGCGGTGTGCAGCGCAACCACGGACAAGGCCGACAGAACAAGCATGCCGGTGTCGCTGGCGGCCATCCTGTGGAAGATAGCGGGCATCCCCATCGGCCACCATCGTACATCCGGATTACACGAGGACGGCGCAGATCCCCTTATCCTGCTCGGGGCTTCAGGTTCATCTGGCAAATCCACAACAACGAGACAACCCGCGGTCATGTAGCAGGGTGCAACGAACCCGCTGAGCGAATCCGTGCGAGGCCGCCAACACGGCGACGCTAAGGCAGCAAATGGGCGCGCGGCAGAACCGCATTCCACTTATCCGCCTTCACTCCTCCCTTAGCGTCGCCACCGGGTCAATGCTGGCCGCTCGCCGCGCCGCTGACCAGCTTGCCAGCGCCGCCGTGGACGTGATCACCAGCACCGCCATCGCGAACACCGCCATGTCCGTTGCGTGGACGCCGAAAAACATCCCTTCCAGCAGCTTCGCCAGGCCGAAGGCCGCCGGCGCGCCGATCAGCATTCCCACGCCCGCCAGCCGCAGGCTCTGCCGCAGGAACATCCACACCACTTGCCGCCGCTCGGCGCCCATGGCTACGCGCACGCCGATCTCCCGCCTCCGCTCCGATACCGAATGGGCCATGATGCTGTACACGCCCACCGTGGAAAGCAGCAGCGCCAGCACGCCGAATGAGCCCATCAGCGATGCGATGAGCCGTACCGGCGATACCTTCATGCCGAATGCGTGCTCCACCGTCATCACGTCGTAGACCGGCAGCTCGCTGTCCACCGCGTGAATCGCCGCCACCGCCGGCGAGGACACCAGGCCTGGGTCCGCCGCGCGCA
>Ga0335078_10013753_pt1 | contig 11989 bp, 9 predicted proteins | sample Lox_Sample_32_FD_206711 | JGI IMG/M metagenome (GOLD analysis project Ga0335078, IMG submission 206711) | Soil microbial communities from Loxahatchee National Wildlife Refuge, Florida, United States - Lox_Sample_3.2 | ecosystem: Environmental > Terrestrial > Soil > Wetlands | place: USA: Florida... | reverse complement strand
TGCTGGATCAGCCGGTCCCGAATCAAGCGGCCGTTGACGAAAACGTAGATCGAGTTCCGGTTCAGTTTCTGGATTTCGGGTTTTGAGACGAAGCCATGAACGCGAAATTCGCCGGGAGCCGGCGCGGCGGCTTCTTCTTCATGCTCCGTTTCCGCGCGCCGCCATGGTGGCGGCTGCGGCAGACCGATTCGTTCCAGAGGCTGCACCGCGGCAACGGGAATGAGCTGATCGAGAATCTCCCGGCCGAACACCTGGTACACGCGCTCGCTGTATCCCGCCACCGGCGGTGCCACCAGCATGGCGTTGGTGGCGGAGTGCAGCTCGAAATGTTTGTCCGGATGGGCGAGCGAATAGTGCGTCACCAGCGACGCGATATGCGAAAGTTCAGTCGATTCCGACTTCAAGAACTTTTTTCGCGCGGGAGTATTAAAGAAAAGATCGCGGATGGTGATCGACGTCCCCGCCGGCAGCCCGGCTTCCTCCACCTTGAAAATCTTGCCCCCGTTAATTTCGACGACGGTGCCGGAAGCCTCATCCGCTGCACGGGTTTCAAGATGCAGCCGCGAAACTGAGGCGATCGACGGCAATGCCTCGCCACGAAAACCGAGCGTGGCCACACTCAGCAAGTCCGCGGCGTTTTTAATTTTCGAGGTAGCATGGCGCTCGAAGGCCAGCAGAGCATCATCCCGCACCATGCCGCAGCCGTTGTCCGCGATCTGGATCAGCTTCTTGCCGCCGGCTTCGACCTGAATCTTGATGCGTGTGGAACCGGCGTCGAGCGAGTTCTCCAGCAACTCCTTGACCACCGAAGCCGGCCGTTCGACCACTTCGCCGGCGGCAATCTGGTTGGCAACAGCCTCGGAAAGAACGTGGATACGGCCCATGCGCGAAGATCAGCTCTCCGCTGCTTAGTTTCGCAGATGAGCCAGACAAAACAAAATTCATCAACCACAAAGGACACAAAGGTCACAAAGTAAGGACCCCACACGCCCAATGATTTCCTTTGTGGACCTTTGTGGTTCTCGCTGTTGGGCTCTCCTTTTATTTTCCAATCGCGAACAGCACCGCGTCGTTGATGGCGTAGGCCGTTCCGTCCGGGCCAATCACAGTCGGGGTATAGGCTTCTCCCAGACCGCCGCTGAGCGTGATTCTCTGCACCAATTTATTGGTGGTCAGATCCCAGCGGTAAAGCTTGCCATCCTCGCTGTTGGCGAGAATGACCTTGTTGATGGGATCCACCGCCGCCGCGTTGATGCACCACTCCCGCACCGCGTGTGGAAATTCCGGGAACTCCGGATCGGGCGTCACACCCTTGACGGTCAACACTTCCTTCATCACTTTGACCGAAGGAATCACGGGATCCGGTTCTGTAGCATCCGGGTCAAGAACCGCGATCTTGTTCACTCCGTTCCCCGTCCCAATATCGGCATAATTGTTGTACTTGCTCATCAACAAATAAGATGACGTGCCCGTATACGTACTGACCAGCGACGCATCGACGACGGACACCGTGTCATCCCAGCCAAAGCTCCCGGGCGCCTTGCTCTGGCTCAGGAGGCTGTCAAAGTGCAACAGCCAGCCGCGGTCGTTGTGCGCGGGAAAGGGATTTTCCAGCACGCCAAAATACACATCTCCATCCGGGCCCACCGTGGGGCTGGCGCTGCTGCCGTCGAAGATCCACGCATCCAGTCCCGAAGAAGGGTCTTTAAGTCGGACCGCTGCATTGGTTCTCAAAGTCTGGCTGTCGAGAGACACCAGGTAACCGTATCCCGCAATCGGCCCGTTCACGCCCACGTAGAGCGTCTTCTCATCCGGCGACAGCGCCGGCGCCGAGCACATATCGACCTCCGTCATCTGCGGGTCCACCGCCGCCGCCGCGGCGCTGATCGACGAAACGGCCCCGCTCGCGCTGATCCGGGCTAGGCCGCTCTGCAATCCAATCGGCGTCGGGCCCAGCACCAGATATCCAAAGTAGATGTTGCCCTGTGAGTCGGCCGTAATCGGAGTATTGATCTCCACGTTCGCGTTATAGGTCTGGAAGTCGGCGTTGTAATTTGCCAGACCATAGAACGCCAGCCGAAAGACTTTGCCGGTAGGCTGGTCGGGATCCTCACGAACCAGCACGATACCGCCTGCGGCGGGAATGTAAAGCCGATTATGCGAAAACACCGGAGAGAAACTCGGCAGAAATTGCGCCGACGGCGCGTGATAATTCGTAGTCTGGGTCCACAGCAGCGTGCCGTCCTGGCCGCTGTGCGCCTCCACGCGGAAGCTGTCCGTCCCGGTTTTTACCGGCACCATCACCGTGTTGGCCGCAGTGATCAGCGGCGAGCCGTAGTGAATGAGAATCTCGCCGCTGGGCGGATTCAAATCCACCGGCGTGCTCCAGTGAATCTTGTTCAGCGGCTGGCTGCCTACCGCGGAGATTCCGCTATGTTGCGGGTCGTGAGCATAGCCGGGCCAGCTGCGGCTGCCGGCCTGCTGCGCAAAAGCACATGAGAGCAATAGCGTCAAGGTCGCCAATGCGCCAGCGAATCGGCCAGGTCGAAGTTTGGTGGCGTTTTCTTGCATAAGTTCCTCAGTCTCGCCCCATGAAATTAGCCGGATGCGCCGGCCAGGGTGAGTTCTCGCTCATTTCATAGCAGCCGGCCGGCTCATATTTGTCACGAAAGAGTAAAACTTGCAGGAATGGGAGTTATGCCACCGGCGGTGGCTCACTGCGATTCAAATGGCAACCACTGCAGCCCGCCATCACGCTCGATCTGCAACACGACCGGGGATTCGGGTTTAAGAACGCGCATCTGGGCGCGCAGAGACTCCACCGATTCGACGGGTACGCCATTCACGCTATGAATAACGTCCCCGGTCTTCAATCCGGTTTCAGGACCAAGTAAATCCGCAGCGCGCGCGATGACCACCACCCCGGAAGGGATTCGCAAATCACCGAGCGCGAGGCGCAGCTGGTCGGTCAGGTCGACCGCCAAGACTCCCAAACGGCGTACGAAGCTGGTATTCGGATCGACCGCATCCATCAGCTTATCCATCGGATCGCGGCGTTCGATGACGGCGACTTCGATGGTCTTTTTTTCCTTGCCCCGCAGAACTTCGAGTTTCATCACCTTGTCGAGAGGATGCAGGTACATCACAGTCGTCAGTGCGGGAAGGGTGTCGGTGGGCCGGCCATCGGCGCTGACTACGATATCCCCGATCTTCAGTCCGGCTGCCTCTGCCGGCCCTCCCGGGGTTACATCGTCGATGATGACGCCATAGCTTTGGGGCAGCCCAAGTCCCTCGGCAAGGGTGGGAGTGATGTTCTGGGCTCCGGCGGCAATCTCCACCCGGTGGACGTGTCCATATTTGCGCAGACTTTGATAGACGAACTGCACCACACGAGCAGGAATGGCGAAGCCCAGACCCTCACTGCCTCCGCCCTCGGAGAAGATCATGGTGTTGATGCCCAGCACGTAGCCGTCGATATCCACCAGCGGTCCTCCGCTGTTGCCGGGATTGATCGGCGCATCCGTTTGGATGTAGACCATCGGCTTATCGGGCTCGGGCTGGCGTCCCACCGAACTCACCACTCCCATGGTGATGGTGTTTTCGAGGCCTTCGGGACTGCCAATGGCAAACACCAACTGGCCCTGGTGCACCCGGCGGGCATTCCCCAGCTCCAGCGTGGGCAGGCCAGTTTGCTCGATTTTGAGCAGCGCCAGATCCGACTCGGGATGAACTCCGATGACCTTGGCATCAAGAATGTGTTCTTTTCCAATCGGCTCAACTCTGGGAACATCTAACGAAGGCATGGGGAGAATGACGCGCACCCGCTGTGCGCCCTTCACCACGTGCGCGTTGGTAATGATGTAGCCGTCGGAGTCGACGATCACGCCGGAACCGATAGCGTGCTGGCGGGCAATCAGCGCCGTCTCACTGTGGTTGCTGTCGTCCAGGGCTCCGTAACCAGTGACCTGGATTTGCACGACCGCCGGGGCAACCTTGGCGGCCAAACCCTCAAGGGCGGAATTCAGTTGCTGCAGGACCTCGGGAGCTTCCGCGCGTGTAGCGGCTGTGCCGGCCTCCGAGCTCTGAGACGCTGCTGGCTTCGCTGTCGCAGTAGCGGGTTTTTGCTCGGCAAAAACCGGGATGATTAGCAATAAGAGAATGAAGGCGCAAGGGATAAACGACCGCCTTCGAGATCGGGATGCGAACACCGGCATGGGATCACTCCACATTCGACCTGCAGCCAGTTTAGATGAATCCCGAGGGCACGGGGAAACAAGCCCTTAAATTGGCGCAAGGCTCATGGAGAACCAGCGCCGGCGATGCCTCCCGCGCAACGGAGCTCAATATCAACCGTATCTCCGACTTTGAGAAATAGAACGCTGGGGTTCCTCATTCCCCACGCAACGTACGGAATCACGAAGCGCGCCGTGGCGTTCCACTTGTCAGCACTCAGAGTGACTTGCGCCGGGACCGTCAACTCATGGTCGCTCCCGTGAATTCCGAACAAGCCATGCACTTGCAACGTGGACTCACCTTGCCGCGCGAGCGAGCCTTCGGCACGATCCGGACGGAAGGTGATCTCCGGGTATCGCTGGCTTTGCAGAACGTCCTTGTGCATCTTGCGATCGCGCGACTGGTTGCCCGTTTCGCCGCTGCTGGCATCGAAAACGATCTCCCCGCTCGCCTTTCCCGAAGCCGGGTCGAAGCGGATCTCGCCGCTCTTGAGATTGAAGGTGCCATGAACCGTATGCCCGGTTCCGGCAAGGGTAAAAGCCGCGCTGGTCTGGCTGGGATCCACACGGAGGGTCAGTTCCTGCGCGGCAGCCGCGGAAACCCCAGCCACTAGAAGAAACCCGGCCCACAGAATTGCCCATGTGGGGCGGACATTCCTGTCGGCCGGCTTTGCCCTTGATCTACAGTCGTTCTCGAATAAGTGAGCCATGGCGAGGTTATCAGACACAATCAAGAGAACCCTTAACTGCGGCGGACAAGAATGTCCGCCCCACACATATATCCCGAACTCACTCCGGTAAGTGTCTGTCCCGGGTCAAAGGCTTGTCAAAAGCCCGGCCAGCCGGGCAGGGGGAATCTAGTTCCTACCCTTGGCAAACCAGTAATCAGGCTTTTACGGGGAGTACCATCCGTGATATAACCGCCAATTAGCAGGACCCTGGAGTCCATCCGGAGATGCCGCATGGAGCTGGCGTTTACAGCGAATAACGGCCAGGAGCGAGGAGGGTTTGTGTCATCCGAAGCACGAACGGGAAAGCGCTTCCCCCTGGAACTGCCCATCAAGATTCATGGGGCGGAAGAGAGCGGGCAACACAGCGGAGTCACCGGAAATCTGAGCGCGGCCGGCGTCTATATTCGCGCCGACGCCTCGCTGGAAGTCGGCTCCAACGTCGAATTCGAGATCGCTCTGCCGCCCGAAGTCACCGGGGCGAAGGAGAATGTAATTGTGCAATGCCGCGGACGGGTGGTGCGCACTGACGAACCCGGCACTCCCGCGGATACGCGCGGCGTGGCCTGCGTGATCGATTCCTACGATTTCATTCGCCACGACTGAGTAGCGCCGCCGTTGCGGCGGCCCCGGAGCGGACGGGATGTCCGCTGGACAGCCGGCTTTAGCCGGTGCTACCAAGATTCGAGGAACTGACGCCATGCTGAAACTGATCCTGGCCGACAATCAGGCAATTTTTCGTGCGGGCATCGCCAAAGTGCTGGCGGTGGAAGACGAGATGCGCATTGTGGCCCAGGCGCAAACCGCCGAGCAAATGTTCATGGCGCTGGATAAATTCCGCGCGGCCGTTCTGGTCGTGGCCGGCGGATTTCACGGCGACTTCAACTCCGTTCTGCAGAATGCCAACAAGGTCAAGACGCGCGTGGTGGTGCTCGCCGATACCGGCGAGAGCGCGCAACGATACATGGGAGCCGGGGCCCACGGCGTCGTCTACCGCAACGTCACCAGCGCGGCGCTGGTAGACTGCGTCCGCAAAGTCGCCCGGGGCGAAACCTGGGTGCAGGATATCGCCGTGCCCAGCGAGCTGACCGAAAACGATATGGTGGGACTGCGGGTGCGCGACCGTCTCACCGCCAAAGAACTGCGTATCGTCGCGCTGATCGTGCAGGGATACAAGAATAAAGAAATCGCCTCCCAGCTCGGCACCACCGAGCAGGTCATCAAGAACTACCTGCGCAACGTCTACGACAAGATTGGCGTCTCCGACCGCCTGGAGCTGGCGCTGTTCACCATTCACCACCGCATCCTGAACGAAGCCGCAGCCGCTACGGCAGCGACCACGCCGCAGGTGCCGGGCCAGGCAGTCCCGTCGTAATCACCTTTTGTTGTCATCGCGAGCTATTGCTTTGTCATTCCGGGCCCTCGTTTTGTCATTCCGAGCGCAGCGAGGAATCTGCTTTTTCTCCGGCGCCGGCAGACAGCAGATTCCTCGTCGCGGCGTTCCTCGGAATGACAACCCACGAGGTGAAGTTCAAGACACCCCAAACTTCCGCCTATACGAGCTCGGCGACACCCCCGTGTGCCGCTGAAACAGGGTGCGGAAAAATGCCGCGTCCCGATAGCCGACGGCATCGCTGATCTCCTGCATGGTGCGATGGTCGCTTTCCAGCAAGCGCTTGGCGGCAGCAATTCTCAACTTCTGCAAATAATTCAGCGGACTGTCTCCCGTCGCCTGCTTGAAGCGGCGAATGAAATTGCGCAGGCTCATGCCCACGCGACGCGCCGGCGCTTCCAGAGGAAACGTACGATGAAAATTCTCATGCAGCCACTCCTGCGCGCCGGAAATGGCATCATCGGAATGCTCGGTCTTCAGCGGAACGATGCCGAACCCCGCCTGCCACGCCCGCGGGGTCTCGATCAGCAGCGCCTTGGCGCTCTGCATGGCGATGTCGTGGCCGCAGAATCGCTCCACCAGATGCAGGCTGAGATCAAGCGCGGCGTGCACGCCGCCTCCGCAATAGAGCCCGCGGTCCTCGGTCACCATCAGCTCGGGCATCCATCGCACCTTCGGATATTTTTCGCGAAACCGCTCCGCCAGCCCCCAATGCGTAGTCGCCCGCCGGCCATCGAGCAAACCCGTCGCCGCCACCAACCCCACGCCGGAACAAACGCTGGCAATAGCGACACCGCGTTTGCGCCACCGCCGCAACCACGGCACCACCGCGGCGTTGCGCTCGACCACGTCATCCACGCTCACGCCGGTGGACGGAATAAAAATGAGATCGATTTTGCGGATGTTATTGATCGCCGTTTCCGGGCGGATGTGAAGCGGCCCGTCGCAATGCACCTCCCGTCCGTTCGCCGATGCGGTGGTCACGCGGAACCGCGGCGACGGCCGCGTTCCGGCAAACATGTTCCACAGAGTTCCGGCATGGCGGAAGACTTCCATCGGGCCAATGGCGGTGGAAGAGAAGGTTTGGTCGAGAAAAAGGATTGTGACCTCAGTCATAGATTTCTCCCGGCGACAAGTGGCTTAATCACCTATGTACAATGTCATATCTGCCATCTTGTTTCAAGCCTGCCCGGCGGCTAGTCTCGATTCATCGCAAGCACTTGTTGAGAAATTGCTGCCCCGAGGAGGACCAAATGAGCGAACACTACCATGATCCCGGCGATCTGAAGTTTCTCAAGGAGATGAGTAAACTCGCGCCCGCCGAATTTAACGCCTGGCTCGGCCTGGATAACATTGTGCGCCGCGAGGACGGCGCCATCCCCAGAAAGTATCGCGAGCTGATCGCATTAGCGGTGGCCTTCACCACCCAGTGCCCGTACTGCGTCGAAGTGCACGTCAAGGGCGCGAAAGCTGCGGGTGCCTCGCGCGAAGAACTCGCCGAAACTTCGCTGATTGCCGCCGCTTTGCGCGCCGGCGGCGCAGCTACGCATGGTGCCATGGCATTGAAGTTCTACGACCACTCTTGAATCTAAGTCGCTTGCCCTGCTCAAGCCGGTGTGGCTTCAGTGGGGTTCGGGTGTCGAAATACGGATACTCCACGCCGATCGTGAAGGCTTTCCCCCAGGCCTGCTGACAATTACTTAACAATTCTTCCGACAACAGGCCTGCATCCCAACCCGCCTTGCGCGAGTCCAATCTTTATAAGTGGCAAGAGATTTTAGAAGTGAAGGCAGGACATTACCGTGGCAAAGATCATCGAGTTCTACATTCCCAACAGATTCCGCAAGAATGTGAAGTGGGTTTCTCCGGAAGAGCGCGGAAAGGTAATTGAATTCCCGCAACCGATCAAGAAATCGGCGTGAAATCCACGGCCTGCACTCCTGGGCGAAGGCAGGCGTTTACCCGATCTTCTCCGCCACCGACTTCCCCTGGGTGAACAAGTACAGATAATCCGGACCGCCCGATTTCGAGTCCGTTCCTGACATGTTGAATCCGCCGAAGGGTTGCGCGCCCACCATGGCGCCGGTGCACTTGCGGTTGATATAGAGGTTGCCCACGTGGAACTCCTGGATGGCGCGGGCGATCTTTTCTTTGGAATTGGTGAATACGCCGCCGGTCAACCCGAATTCGGTGTCGTTGGCGATATCGAGAGCGTGATCATAATTCTTCGACTTGATGACGGCCAGCACCGGACCGAATATCTCTTCCTGCTCGAGCTTCGATTTAGGCTTGATGTCGGCGATCACGGTCGGCTGAACGAAATAGCCCTCGCCTGCCGCTCGGCTGCCTCCGGTAATCAGGCGCCCATCTTTTTTACCGTACTCGATGTATTCCAGAATCGTCTTCATCGAGCCCTCGTTGATCACCGCGCCCATGTTGGGGTTTTCCGCGGGATCGCCGATAGTGATCTTCTCCACCCGCGTCTTCAGACGCTCCAGGAACGGCTCATAGATGCGCTCGTCGATGATAGCGCGCGAGCAAGCCGAGCATTTCTGACCCTGGAAGCCGAAGGCTGCCTGCGCGACGCCTTCGACCGCAGCGTCGAGATCGGCGTCGGCGTCCACGATGATCGCGTCCTTGCCCCCCATTTCGAGAATGGTGCGTTTGATCCAGATCTGGCCCGGAGTGGGTTGGGCGGCGCGCTGATTGATATCGAGACCCACTTCGCGCGATCCGGTAAAGGCGATGTAGCGCGTCTTGGGATGGGCCACTAGGGCGTTGCCAAAGGTCGCGCCCGATCCCGGACAGAAGTTGACCACGCCATCGGGCAAGCCGGCTTCTTCCAGCAACTCCACAAACTGGGCGGCGATGGTGGGGGAATCGCTTGACGGTTTCAGGATGACAGTATTGCCGGAGACGATGGAGGCCAGCGTCATCCCGGCCATGATGGCACAGGGGAAGTTCCAAGGTGGAATCACCGCGCCTACGCCCAAGGGAATATACATGAGCGAATCACGTTCGCCGGGCAGTTGCACATCGGCCGTGACCTTCGCCAGCCGCAGCGCTTCGCGGCCGTAGTATTCGCAGAAGTCGATGGTCTCGGAAATATCGCCGTCCGCCTCGGCCCAGTTCTTGCTGACTTCGAACACCAGCCACGCCATGAACTCAAACTTGCGCTCCCGCAGCAGGTCGCCTACATGAAACAGCAGGCTGGCCCGCTCCTCCACCGAGGTTCCCTTCCAGTGCTCAAAGGCGCTGAGCGCCGCTTGCATGGCCGGCTCCACGTGCTCTTTGCCCGCCTTCTGATGGATACCGACCACCTGTGACGGCCTGGCCGGGTTGATGGATTTGATTTTGTCCTGCGTCTTCACCCGCTTTCCGCCGATGATCAGGTCATACTCGCGGCCCAGCTGGTTGCGAACTTTGTCGAGCGCGGAACGCATCTTGCGCACATTTTCTTCTTTAGTGAAATCGACCATGGGCTCGTTCACAAACGGGCCCTCATGCAGACGGATTTTGGGCTGGACGGGAGCTTCGACGGTTGCCATAGGTGCACCTCAAGAGGATATGGATGCTATTCGAGATGGAGTAGAAGCTAAATTGTAGCACCGGAGAAAGACGGGGATGGTCACCGCCGACGCCGATTTCCTCAGTGGTCAAAGCCTTGTCACTCTTAAGCGTATGCAGCCGAGCTTTGTTCGGCATGGGCGGACGAGCGCGTTCCGCCCCTACGCTAGCTCTTACGGGACTTTGACCGACTCCTGGCTCTCCGGAGTCTCAAAACTCATTTTGGCGGTCCGCTCCAGCTTGTCCCACGCAAAGCGCTGGCCTTCGATCGCGCGCTTCAGCGTCTTCAGCAAAACCACGGAAAACAGCTGGCGGTAAGCAAAGCGTTGCAGCCACACCTGGCTGAGTAGCCACGCATCTTCGCGGGCTTCTGGTTGACGGCGTTCCAGCGCGAACGCCATGGCCGAAGTAATGAAGTCGATCAGCAGGAAAGCGGCGAAAAACAATACCAGGCGATGGAAGCTCTCGGGATCGGTGGAATCGGGATGAAAGTGCTTCTGCACGAAATACCAGATCGTCCCCACGGCGAACATGAGATCGATGAACGGCGAAACCAGCGGCAGCAGGATCTGGAAGATAACAATGTTCGGTAGCGCCACCCAGCCCAGTGCGCCCTTCCGCGCAAACACGGCGCGATGCTTCCACACTGACTGCAGAATCCCGAACGACCAGCGGAACCGCTGCCGCATTAAACCGTTGGCGTTGACCGGCGCCTCCGTGTAAGCCAGAGCCAGGTCTTCATATTCCACACGATAGCCGCGCCGCAGCAGCGCCATGGTGAGGTCGGCATCCTCCGCCACCGTGTCGGTATGGTATCCGCCTTCTTCCAGAACCGCGGCCGTTCTCCACGCGCCAATCGCACCCGGAACCACGCTGACGGCGCCGAGAGTGTTCAAGGCGCGGCGCTCAAAATTCTGGCTGGTGATGTATTCCAGCGCCTGCCAGCGCGTCCACAAGTTCACCCGGTTGCCGACCTTTGCGTTCCCCGCCACCGCCGCCACCTTGGGATTGAGGAAGTGCGGCACCAACCGGCAGATGGCGTTCGGTGCAATCACAGTATCGGCGTCGATGCCGACAAAAATCTGTTCGTCGCGCAGATGTTGCAGTCCAAAGTTCAGCGCCTCGGCTTTCCCCGCATTGGGTTTGGTCAAGATCAACACGCGGCCGGACGCCTCTTCTTTGGCGAAAGCTGCGCGGGCAACTTCCAGAGTGCGGTCGCGCGAACCGTCATCGATCACGATCACGCGCAGATTCTTGTAGGTCGAAGCCAGTGCTCCCCGCACCGTTCTCACGATGACTTTCTCTTCGTTATATGCGGGAATCAGAACCGCAACCGTCGGCTGATAGGACGCGGCCCCGGCAGGTATGCCGGCATGGCGCTCGCGCAAGCGGTCGAACAAGGCCAACGCCCCCACGATCAATAGACGCCCGGTCATCAGCAGATCGCCGACAAAGAAGATCCACACGATCGCCAGGCTGACGAAATCCCAGAGGGCAAAACCGAACCGGTCCAGCAGCGCCGCCCAGCGCTCATTCGAGGGCAGCGCCGGCATGATGTCCGCCTTGGTCTTGCCCAGCAACTGGTAAAGCGGGACGATGGTCAGCCCCTTGGCGCGCGCCCCTTCGATAATCGCCGGCAGGGCTGCTACCGTATGGCTGCGGTCGCCGCCGCCATCGTGCAGAAGAATGATGCTGCCGCAGAATCGGTCGCTGGGCGCGCAGGGCGGCAGGTGCGTAATCACGCGGTCGGCGATTTCTTCCGCGCTGGGGCGGGGATTATCCCGCCAGTCATTGGGATCAATCTTGTCGCCGACACTGATGTAGCCCATATCCTGCGCCCACTTCAGCGGGCGCACCTGGTCGGTGGTATCCGGCTCCTGATCGATCGAATACGGCGGGCGGAAGAGAATCGTACGAAAACCCAGACGGCTGACGAACAACTGCTCGGTCAGGTTGATCTCCAGCTCGTTAAAACTCTTTGAGATGTTGCTGACATCCGGATGGGTGAAAGTATGGTTCCCGATCTCGTGCCCTTCGCGGTAAATGCGGGATGCGATGCCGCCAAATCG
>Ga0335078_10013752_pt1 | contig 11990 bp, 10 predicted proteins | sample Lox_Sample_32_FD_206711 | JGI IMG/M metagenome (GOLD analysis project Ga0335078, IMG submission 206711) | Soil microbial communities from Loxahatchee National Wildlife Refuge, Florida, United States - Lox_Sample_3.2 | ecosystem: Environmental > Terrestrial > Soil > Wetlands | place: USA... | reverse complement strand
TCGCACGATGAACCAGACAGCAGCGAGAACGCCAACCAGCGCCAGCAGGATGGCATCGGCGCGGCGATAGAGCGCGAGCGCGCGGCGAATATCGGCTGCCGACACGCCGCGCCGCCCCTGCCCCATCATCGCATCGTCAACCACAACGCCGCCGTAGACACGCGGACCTGCGAGCGCCAAGCCAAGCGCGCCCGCCATGGCGGCTTCCGGATAGCCCGCATTGGGCGAACGGTGCTTTGGCGCATCGCGCGCGACCGCACGCCAGGCCGGCCCCGCCGCGGCATCGCCGCGCAGAGCCGCCGCGGCGACGATCAGCAGCGCGCCAAGCCGCGACGCCGGCAGATTGACGAGATCGTCGAGCCGCGCGGCGGCCCAGCCAAAGGCCTCGTACCGCGGCGTGCGATGGCCGATCATACTGTCCGCCGTGTTGATCGCCTTGTAGAGTGCCGCGCCAGGAAGCCCGCCTATGATCATCCACAGCACCGGCGCGACCACGCCATCTGAGAAATTCTCGGCGAGACTTTCGATCGCGGCGCGCGCAACGCCCGCTTCGTCGAGCATTGCGGTATCGCGGCCGACGATATGGCCGACAGCGCGGCGGCCGGCATCGAGCCCGTCCTTCTCGAGCGCGAGCGCCACGTCGGCGACGTGGCGATGGAGGCTACGCTGCGCGATGAGTGTGGACGCGGCGAGCGCGACGAACAGCAATCCGAACGGCAGACGGAAGAGCGCGCTCTGTGCGAGCAATGCAACCGCCCCGACGACCGCACACATGATCACGACAGCCAGCACGCCGGCGCCACGGCGGCGCTGGGGCGTGTCGGTCTCGCGATTTAGCGAACGGTCGAACAAGGCGATGAGCCTGCCTATCCAGGTCACCGAATGGCCGATCGCGCGCAGCAGCGCCTGCGGATAACCGATCGCGAGCTCGATCAGCATGGCCAAGAAGGCAAGCAAAGGCGCGAACGCGAACGGCATGTTTGCATTTAGCGGCGACAGCGAACCGCTCCTCCATGGCGGCGACGTTACTGCCGCCCGGCGCCTTTTTCCCGACGCGCCACAACCTTTCATCGACCTTTCGACCGGGATCAATCCTCATCCTTACCGGTTGTCGCACTTTCCGGCGGATCTATTCGAACGCCTGCCGGCTTCGGCCGCAACCGCCGAACTCGCCGCCATCGCCGCAAAGGCCTACGGCGCGCCATCGGCGGCCTGTGTGGCGCCGGCACCCGGCACGCAGATTCTGCTGCCGCTTGTTGCCGGCTTGGTGCGCCCGGGCCGAGCCGCCGTCTTATCGCCGGCCTATGGCGAACTGGCCCGCGCCGCTGCACTTGCCGGACACAAGGTCGCCGCCGTCCGCGATCTCGCGGCGGCGAGCAACGCGCGGCTGGTCCTCATCGGCAATCCGAATAACCCCGACGGCCGGCTGTTCGCCCGGGACGATCTGATCGCTCTTGCCAAAGATTTGCGCGCGCGTGGCGGCCTGCTGGTGATCGACGAGGCCTTCATGGATGTTGGCCCACCCGACGCGAGCCTCGTGCCCTCAGTCGCGCGCGGTAACATCATCGTGCTGCGCTCGTTCGGCAAATTCTTCGGGCTGGCCGGCATACGTCTTGGCTTCGCGCTGGCCGAATCGCGCATCGCCGCACGCATCGCGGCGATGCTCGGCCCCTGGGCGGTTTCCGGTCCCGCACTCGCCGCGGGCGCTGCCGCATTGGCCGACGCGGCGTGGATGGAGAAAACACGCCGCCGGCTTACTACATCGGCCGCGCGGCTTGATGCCATGCTCGCCGCCAACGGGTTGGCAATCATCGGCGGAACAAGCTTGTTCCGTCTCGCGCGCGCGCCGAAAGCAAACAAATTGTTTCGCCATCTCGGCCGCGCCGGCATTCTGGTGCGCATCTTTCCGGAGCGGCCCGAATGGATCCGCTTCGGACTGCCGGCGAACGAGTCCGCCTGGCGACGGTTGCAGAATGCATTGGCCGCCTACCACTAAGCCGCTAAGGTTCGGCGCATGAGCGCGCCTTCACGGTCGCGAAGCACGAACCCTCGCGTGGGAGCAAGCAACCCAGCCGAGTTCGATCCCGCATTCCGCGCCCGGCTGCGCGACCTTCTGCTGTGGCGCCGCGATGTCCGCCGCTTTCGCGGCGATCCATTGCCGGGCGGCGCCTTGGACGCGCTTATCGAGCTTGCGTGCCTCGCGCCTTCGGTGGGCCTGAGCGAGCCCTGGCGTTTTGTCATTGTCGAGGATGCGGCGCGGCGCGCGGCGATCCAACGCGATTTCGAATCCTGCAACGCCGCCGCGCTGGCCGCGCAGCGGAGCGAACGCGCCAGCCTCTACGCACAGCTCAAGCTCGCCGGTCTTCGAGAAGCGCCGTGCCATCTCGCCGTGTTCGCCGATCGCGAAACGGCGCAGGGTCACGGCCTCGGGCGCCGCACCATGCCGGAGATGGTTGAGTATTCGGCCGTCACCGCAGTCCACACCATATGGCTTGCGGCGCGCGCGCAAGGCATCGGCATGGGCTGGGTGTCGATCCTGGATCCGCACGCCGTTGCACGAATTCTCGCGGTGCCGCCCGAGTGGAAATTCATCGGCTATTTCTGCCTCGGCTATCCGCAGGCCGACGACACAATTCCTGAGCTGGAGCAACGCGGCTGGGAACGCCGGCGCCTGCCGGCGTCGGTCGTGATCCGGCGCTGAACAGCATCCGACGGCGCATCAAGCTTAACGCGCGGAACAGCCGCTGTGCCAAAACAGGGCAGATAGGCTGGCATCTGCCTTGCTCTCCCGACTGACGCTTGCCGCATCTTGCTGAACGCCGGCCGCGGCAACTGTCGCCAATCGTGCCGCGCCACGCGACCCAGCAAAATCGCGACGCGCGCAAGGGAGAGTGCCGTGTTAATCTTCGCCTGTGCCAGAGCGCTACGCGCTCCGCGATTGACGGTGCTGGCGGGCGCCGTGCTCGCGCTGCCGCTGATCACGTTTGCAACGTCGCGACCGGCTCAAGCCGAAGGGGTGAGGGTCGACAGCTGTGTCGGCGCCTGGCAGGCGGTCGGCTGTACTACGATCTGGGCGCCGCTCGGCGGCACATATATCAGGAAGGTGCCGCAGCCCCGTGACGCGGCCGAACGCGCGCGCGCCAGCGAGGAAGACCGGCGCTGGGTGGCGCGTTGCCGGCCGACGCTGCGCCAAGACCGCTACGGCGTGCCGCGTTATCAATACGCCCGGCCCGGCTGCGAATTCGGCGTTGGCGAGTATTAATTCCGGCCCCCGGCGCCTGACGTCACACCGAACCTCAATCCGCTAGCCTGCAAGAGTCGCGCGCGCAGCTGCTTGGTGCCGCGGCGCCTGCGCTCTCATTAATCGACGTGTATTTTGGCGTCACGGATGATCTTCCCCCATTTCGCCGAGTCAGCGTGGATTCGCGCGGCGAATTGTTCCGGTGAGGAGGCGATCGAATAGATGAAATTGGGATCAAGAAATTTTTTCCGGAATTCCGGATCGCTGAAGATCTTCAGCGTCTCGGCGTTCAACTTTTCCACGACATCCCGCGGCGTGGCTTTCGGCGCAACGAGGCCATACCACGACCCTGCTTGATAGCCGGGTAGTCCGTTTTCGGCGAGGGTCGGCACGTTGGGGAAGCGGGCGATCCGCTCCGTTGAGCCAAACCCGAGGACCTTGAGCTGGCCTGCCTGCCAAGCCTGCGCCACCAGACCGATGCTGACGATCATCATCTGGATGTGGCCGCCCAAAAGGTCGACGATCGCCGGCGCCGCGCCATGATAGTGCACCGCGGTGAACTTGGCGCCGGTCGTCTCCTCGATGAGAACGATGTTGAGGTGGCCGCTCGTACCGATGCCGAACGTCCCGTAGTTGAGCGTGCCGGGCTTCTGCTTGCCGAGGGCGATGAGGTCGGCGAACGTCTTGACCGGCACCGAAGGGTGAACGACCAGCGCTTGCGGGCTGATACCAAGCCCAGTGATCGGCGCGAAGTCGTTGATCGGGTCGTATGGAAGCTTGCTGTGGGTGTGCGGATCAGTGACGAACGTGGCGTCCGCGCTCACCAGCAGCGTGTAGCCGTCGGGAGGCGATTTCGCGACGTATTCCACGCCGACCAGACCGCCGCCGGCAGGCTTGTTTTCAACGATGAAGGGTTGGCCCCAAGCCTCCGACAGTTTTTGAGCGAGCGCGCGGGCGAGGATGTCGGTGATGCCGCCAGCCGAAAACGGCACGATGATGCGGACAGGCTTGCTCGGGTAGGATTCGGCTAATGAAGGCCCCGCGCCCGCAACACCGGCCGCCAGCGCCGCCAGCAACGTTGCCACTACATTCCGCTTCGTCATCTCGATCTGAAACAACTGCCACCCTCCCCATAATCGGTCCGCGCCCGCTCTTCGGCGCCCTACGATGAATTTCCGCTTATAGCGAGGACTTTCGCAGCGAGCGAGCGATAGCGCAACGGCCCGGTTACAGACGCAGGGCGGACGGCGCGACGGCGGACCCGGCCAAAAGCGCGACGGCGAATTTGGAGGCCGCCGGCAGCGCCAGCACTCGCAGGTCAGATCAGAGTTTCCGGATGGAACTTGTCGAACGCGCACTAACGCGTCGCGGCGAAATGCTTCAGGCCGCTTGCGGTGCGGCGGTCGTTTCGAACGCGCCGTCCGTCATGTGGAGACCGTCACCAAAGCCCGCGCCGACCGGAATTGACAGCACCAGCGACCCTTCGCCGTCTTGGACCCCGATTGTCCAGCCGGTCCACTGGCCATTTGGGTCGATGCTCAACTCAGACGCAATGAGTTCCGCCAGGCAAAATGCGTGTTCGAAATCGGGAAATTGTCCCATGCGATAAAGCTGTTCCGATCCCGATGGGCTCGCGAGTATGAAAGAGTAGCTGCGCATTGCCGCCGTCATCATCGATGTTCCGTCCGCCATGCTGTAACAGCATTGGATTCACCGCGATTTGACGGAATATCTAAAAGTTTACCGATTTGACCGATCGCACGGGCTGCAATTGCGCCGCATTGCGGGAGAATGCGGCCGCCACGTATAACGATTCGCACGGGGGAACGAGAGGTGATGGGCCTAGTTTTGCAAATTCGATCAATATTGCCTCGATCCGCGTCGCAGCGGAGCGACCCTCGATCCTGGTCGGCCGCACCAGGCGAACCGCATTCCCCGAGGGGACAAAACGACAATGCATAGCGACGCAATCAGCCTTGCCGTCGCGACACTGGGACTTCTCGTTGCCGGCATCATCAAGGGCGCGACGGGGCTGGGCTATGCATCTTGCGCTTTGCCGTTTTTGGCGATGGCAATGGGATTAAAGCAGGCGATCGCGCTCGTCATGTTGCCGGCATTGGCCAGCAATTTCCTGATCATCTGCATTACGCCGCATCGGGTCGAGACACTGCGGCGCTTTTGGCCGCTTTATACCGCGGCGGTCCCCGGTATCTTCGCTGGCATCTATCTGCTGGTTTGGTTCGGTCAAAAAATTCCAACGATGAGCCTCGGCATATTGATCGTAGCCTACGCGGCCTATTCGATCGTGCGGCCATCGCTGCTGGTTCCCAAGAAGCTTGAATCGCCCTTGCAGGTACCCGTTGGGCTCATCAACGGCTTTTTCACCGGCCTGACCGGATCGCAGGTGCTGCCGTTCCTGCCCTACATCCTTGGACTGAACTTGGACCCCGACCGCACCACGCAGGCCATCAATCTGGCGATCACCATATGGTCGGGCGTCATGCTGATTGCGCTCTACCAATCGGGAGTCGCGTCGACCGGCTCTTTGTTTGCTTCAGTCCTGGCGCTTGGTCCGGCACTTCTCGGCATTTACGTTGGATCAATCTTTCGATCCAAGATTCCAGCGCAGCATTATCGACTAATCGTCCAGGTTGTGCTAGCCTTTTTAGGTGTCAGTCTTGTTGCAAAGCAAATTTACTGAGGCACAACGCCATCCGACATCGCCGTAAATTGTTTTCTAATATGGCAAAGGGACTTGATATGGAAACAAAAGGTCGCGTCGCGCCAAGCCGCATGTTCGCGAGGCTGTATTTCAGCATGGCAAACCGGTCGCGCCCAATAGATACAGTTCGTTAATCTTACAGGTCTCATACTCGGCCAACTTGACAAACTAAAACTCTTCGGTCGGTTTCAATAAATTATTTGCATAGCCGAACGATTCTGGTTCTAACGCAATATATTAACAAGGCACTTGCCATACGTTCGCCCCCGACGGACGGGACAGTATGAGCAAGAACACTCTGCATATTCTTCGACTTCCCAAGCTGCTGGCGGAGCATCGTAGTTCGGCGCTCTTCGGGGCCGTCGTTATCGCGATGCTTTGGGGCGGCATTTTTCTCAAATATGTAGAGGACCGTAACGACGATCTGGTGCAGGCGCGCCAGACCAGTCATAGCTTTTCTATGGTGTTCGAGGAGAACGTAATTCGGTCGATCGACGAACTCGATACGACGTTGCTGTACTTCCGCGGACAGATCGAGGACGCTGGCCCGTCACCGGATTACAATAAGATCCTGCACAAAATAGACATCCCCTCCGACATCGTTGTCCAAGTTGGCATCATCGATGCAAAGGGCATGATGCGGGCGTCGACTGCGGGTCCGCAACCGGCGCCGATATTGGACCTCCATGATCGCGACCATTTTCAGGCACAGCTTCATGCCACCGGAGATCACCTCTTCATCAGCCGCCCGGTGATAGGGCGAGCGAGTGGAGAGTGGTCCATTCAGCTCTCGCGTCGTATCATCTACGATGGGAAATTTGGCGGCGTCGTTGTTGCGTCGTTAAATCCGGACCATTTCACCAAGTTCTATACTCGCGTTGATCTGCCATTCTCTGAGTCCATCGCGCTCATCGGCGAAGACGGGATCGTTAGGGCGGCAGGAGGCATGGCAAGGGACCACAGAATGGGTGAGAACCTTCTCGGGACCCCTTTGTTTGCTGTGATGCGCGGTGGCGTGAATAGAACGTTCGAGGTACAGGATGCGGAGAACAGCCCGGCCAAAATTGTCACCCTCCGGAAAGTGAATGACCTTCCGTTATGGGTAATGGTGAGCCTCAACAAGAATGAAATCCTTGCCGATGCTTTTCGCGGATTCCGCATCGCAGCTATCGGCGGCCTCGTGCTGACGCTGCTTATCCTTGCGGCCATGGAACTTATGTTCCGCACCGAAGAAGGGGCGCGCCAAAAATCCAAGCAGCTCGAGTCGACGTCCCGCGCCATGGCAAGACTGGCGTCCGAGGACGCATTAACCGGCCTGCTAAACCGCCGAGGCTTCCAAGATGCCCTTCAGCGCGCCGCGGAAAAACAAGAGTCGACACGGCAAACTATAGAGTATGCGGTCCTTTTTCTCGATTTGGACCGCTTCAAGATTATCAACGACACTCTGGGTCACCGGGTCGGTGATTTGCTCTTGAAGGGTGTCGGCGAACGATTACGAGCGTCATTGGGTCCAAACGATGTTTTAGCCCGCCTTGGCGGGGATGAGTTTGCCGTCATGGCGGTCGGCCATGCCGGCATCGCCGACATTGCCAATCTCGCTTCGCGATTGAGCGAATCAATCCGAATGCCGTTTAGCCTGACTGATCATCGTGTCCAAACCTCAATCAGCATCGGCATCGCGCTTGCCCCTTCCGACGGTAAAACCCCGGATGATTTGCTGGCGGCCGCGGATCTGGCGCTATATGCCACAAAAGAATCGGGGCCGAACGGATACCAGTTCTATCGCCCCGCTATGACGGAAGAAATGTCGGAGCGACGGCAGATCGAGGCCGATTTGCGCGACGCGCTCGATAGGGATGAATTAGAACTGCACTATCAGCCGATCGTCAGCTTGCGTGACAGAAAAGTACACGGCTACGAGGCGCTAGCAAGATGGAAACACGCGGATCGGGGTTTTATCCCGCCTGCGGTCTTCATACCTATCGCTGAAGATACCGGTCTGATGGCCAGGCTCGGCGAGTGGGCGCTGAACACGGCTTGTCGTCAGGCTGCGACACTGCCGGCTGACATTCGCATCTCTGTGAACCTGTCACCGTCACAGTTTTCCACTTGCGATCTGGTCAGCACCGTCGAACGGGCGCTGAAGACAAGCGGCTTGGAGCCCAGCCGTCTCGAGCTGGAGATAACCGAGCGATTGCTTCTTGAGAGCAGTGCGCCGACCTTGTCCATCCTGGAAGAGCTCGATCAGCTTGGGGTTTCGATTGCGCTTGATGATTTCGGAAGTGGCTATTCGTCGCTCAGCTATTTGCGCAAGTTCCCGCTCGATAAGGTCAAGATCGATCGCAGCTTCATCACCGATCTCGATCACCAGGGCGAGCAAATAGCCATCATTCAAGGCGTGGTCAGCATCGTGCGCGCGCTCGGAATGAATCTGACCGCCGAAGGCGTGGAAACTGAAAGTCAGAGCGAAGTTTTGCGGGCGCTCGGTTGCGATGATGCGCAGGGATACCTTTTTGGCAAACCCATGCCATTCGAGGAAATTGCGGCAATGAGCCGCCAGTCTTCGCTTCGGACGGCCACGGCGGCCTAGCCTGTTGTCGCCATTCCGCTCGGAAGGGCCAACCGCCGGCCGAGCGAGAGCGGCAGCCCTCGCGCGAGCCGTCCCGCCGCGCGTCTAGACGTATCCCGCACCCAAGTACAATCCGTCAGCCGATCCAATTTTGACCGTCGACGACGCCGCTGATCAGGTTGGAGACCCGCAGCCTGGCCGAAATCTCGACATTGGTCCGAGGGATCGGCTCGAGCTTATCGCGAATCCCGGCAATCACAGCCGACAGTTCTCGACGCAGATTCAGCGCATCCTCGAGTGTAACAAGCTCAAATGCGATCTGGCTTCCGATTGACAGTCTCCCGAGCGCAGGAAGATCGGCAGAGATGATCGTCGCAATTTTTGGATAACCACCTGTAGTTTGACGATCCGGCAGCAGCACGATCGGCTGCCCGCTTCCGGTCACTTGGATAGAGCCCGTTGCCGTGCCATCGGACGTGAACGTAGCTTCATTGGCTTGAACAATCGGCGGACCTTGCAGCCGCATGCCAATGCGATCGGAATCGGTAGAGACTGCGAAGGTACTGCCAAAGAAAGTATTGATAGCGTCGTCCGGGAAATAATCGTGCTGCGGACCAAGAAGGACGCGCAAGCGCCGCGGTGGACTCACGTCAAGCTCAGCAAGCCGATAATCGTCGCGGTCGCTCACTCGCACGTTGTGCAGCGGCAGCCGGTCGTCCGCCATCAAGGCACGCCCCTGCCAACCGCCGAAGCGCCCACGCGTGTCAGTCGAGACGCTGCCAAGCGCAGCTGTTATGTCGAAGCCACCTTCAACCGCAACGTAAAGCACGGCGCCTCGGGACAGCGAACCGATGCGGACCGCCTCGCCGCGTCGGAGCCGGACACTTCTTAACGTGTTCATTCGCTGGCCGTTGATTGCGCTCACATCCGGCAACACCTCGATCGTGGCGTGCGCACCGACGAAGGCAAGCCTTACCTCCTCGGCCTCAACTGCAAGCGTCGGACCCACATAGGCGGCTTCGAGCGCGCCCGTTCCGAGCGGATTGCCCACCAGGGCATTCGCGGCGCGAAGGCTGACAGGGTCGAGCGCACCGCTCACGCTGATACCGAAGCGCTGGTAGCCGGGTCGGCCAAGGTCTTGAATGGTTGTCCGCAACCCTGGTTTGACCACGCGTAGCGCCGGAATCATGCTGCTCCTTCCGCAGTTTCGCCGACGGGCATGATGTTCAACTTGCCGGATGCGGACTGCGCTGCGAGCTTTTCGTATTCGTCCAGCGATACCGGTGCAAAGTTCACCTTATCGCCTGCGGCAAGAAGCGCCTCGGGATGAGGTCGCCACCGAAGAAACGATATCGGCGACCGCCCGATCAGATGCCATCCGGAGGGCGTTTCCAGCGGGATGATACAAGTCATCGTCGTTGCAATGGCCAGTGAGCCCGCCGGAACCTTCAGTCGCGGCGTTGGCAGCCGCGGCAAAACCAGTGCTGCAGGCAGGTCGCCCAGATACGCCATGCCCGGCAGAAAGCCGAGCATATAGACGTGATAGGTTACCGCACTATGAGCTTCGACGACCTGGGCCGGCGACAGTCCGGTCCGCGACGCAACGTCATTGAGGTCGGGAGCGACCTGCGCGTCGTAGCAGACAGGCAAATGCCAAACCCGGCCGGATATCTCGCGAAATTGCAAGTCCTGGATCAACTTGACGATGTGGGCGGTGAGCGAAGAAACGGGCAGCGAGAGTGGGTCGTAGTGCAGCATCAACGAACGGAATGTCGGCACATATTCGATGAGCCCCTCAATAGGCTCTTGGCTCAGGCGATGAGCGAGCGCCAGGACCTGAGAATTGATGTTTCGATCGATCGAATCGCCAAACTCGATGACGATCGCGGAATCTCCGGCAGGCAAAATTCTGTAGGCGCCAGTCTCTGATTTGGCGTTGGCTTGCATCCCTCCCGGACGCGCGGCGGAAAGCTGCTCGTCAGCAGGGCGATCACGCTCCGGCATGATTGTTGGCCTCGGGATGTCGGCACTGAGTCGGAAATACCACCAGCTTATGTACACCGAGATGTGAAAGGCACCCGTTAATCCGGTGCCCCACGCGAAGAGACAAAGAGTCGCGCGAAGGCGATCGCCGGCGCGGTGCAAAGCGAGGCCAAGCTGCGCTGCAGCAATGCCATATGCAGCAATCAAAACAGGTCATCGGCCGGCGTCGAGAAGCACCAGCTCAGGTCCGCCTAGCGGACATGAGCCCAGGCCCTTCGTCAGAATTGGTCCACCCGACGGCGCGTCAGCGAGCGCGCGCGACCGCTTTATTGCGTGGGGCTGCCCGAGCGCGCCGTCGTTTCCGGATGTCGCTTGGCGGCGCTCGAACCTGACGGCGACGTTGCGCCGGAAAAATAGTGTCCGTAACGCGCGATGACTTTCGGATCGAGCTGTTTGAGGTCAGCATCGGGCAGGCGGTGCCATATCTCATCCTTGCCGAACAACGCGATGCCCAGATAGCCGCGCACTGTCAGGGTCTGGCCATCGGGGCTGACCTTCATCAGAGCGTGATAGATGGTGCCGTCGCGCGGATCGAGAATGTTGCCGTCCTTGTAGTCCAGGCCATTGCGTTTCATGCCCCGGATCAGCGGCAGACCGAGCATCGGCTCATCTTTGCGGTCGTCCTTGCAGGCCGAGCAGACCTCGTCAGGCTTGTCGCCTGGCCGCAGCGTGAACTTGGCGATCACGCCCTCGTAGAGGCCGTTGTGCTCGAAAAACAAAAACCAGCCGACCGACTGGCCGGTGTCTTCATCGGTCTTCTGCCACAGCCCTGTCACGGACGGTTGGGCAGCAGCGGCACAATTGACGGCAAACAGCAACGCGACCGCCGCCAATGCGAAAATTCGAAAATGCGCGATCATCGGGCCTCCGTTCCTCACTCTTTGGCCGAATCAAAATCAAATCGTTCGTGGTTATATCTAATCGCGCCACAATGAGGAGATTTGACGACGCATTTTCGGTCTTCGGCTGTCATTCGAAGAGCGGAAAGTTACATATTTTCAGAGGCTTGAAGGCCTGGATGCGATGTCGCCATCGGCGTCCCGGCCTTGTTCCGCCTGCAACTCTGCCAATATCTTTGTGACGATCTCGCGCGGGCGTGGCTCGATCGGCGCGACGATCGGGTCCTCGTCGGGGCCTGGCTCTTCCAGGGCTTCGAACTGGCTCTCAAGCAGACTTGCCGGCATGAAATGCTCGTGCCGCGTGGCGACACGGCGGGCGATCAATTCGATGCTGCCTTTAAGATAAACCAGCCGCACGTCGGGCCGGTTGCCGATGATGACGGCGCGGTAACGGCGCTTGAGCGCCGAGCAGGCAATGACGGCACGAGTGCGCGCAAGCCGCGCCTGGTCGATGAAATCGGCGATCGCGATGAGCCACGGCGCGCGATCTTCGTCGGTCAGCGGGATGCCGGCATG
>Ga0335078_10013751_pt1 | contig 11990 bp, 7 predicted proteins | sample Lox_Sample_32_FD_206711 | JGI IMG/M metagenome (GOLD analysis project Ga0335078, IMG submission 206711) | Soil microbial communities from Loxahatchee National Wildlife Refuge, Florida, United States - Lox_Sample_3.2 | ecosystem: Environmental > Terrestrial > Soil > Wetlands | place: USA: Florida... | reverse complement strand
TCGCCAAGAAGCTGGTGAAGCGCGAAATCACGCGCGTCATCACGCCCGGCACGGCCACCGATCCACTGGCTTTGCGCGCGCACGAAAACAACTACCTGGCGGCGGTGGCGAGGTTCGGCAACCGCTCGGGCGTGGCTCACGTAGATGTCTCGACGGGCGAATTCCGCGTCACTGAATTGGACGCCCCGGAAGTGGATGCCGCGCTTGAGCATCTTGGTGCGCGCGAAGTGCTGTTTCCAGGCGGCCTGCTACCGCCCGCCGCCGAAGATCAGAAGCCGCGCTACCTGCGCACGGAACTCGAAGACTGGATCTTCAGCCTGGACTACGCCGATCGCGCGTTGCGCGAGCATTTCCGCCTGCTGTCGCTCGATGGGTGTGGGCTGGCCAACCGGCCGGCGGCGGTCTGCGCGGCCGGCGCGATCCTCTATTACCTGCGCGAAACGCAGCGTGCCGCGCTCGAACACCTCGACCGGCCGACCTACTACGACCGCGCCGAGAGCATGGTGCTGGACGCGGTGACCGTGCGCAATCTGGAGCTCGTGGAGCCGCTGTTTGCCGGCGAGCGAACGGATGCCACGCTGCTGCATGTTCTGGATCAAACGCAGACCGGCATGGGTGGCCGGCTGCTGCGCCAGCGTATGCTGCGCCCTTCGCTCGACCGCGGCGAAGTGGAGGCGCGCCTCGATGCCGTGGACGAACTGCTGCGCGAGACCATCCTGCGCGCCGAGTTGGGCAAGCAGTTGAGCGCGATTCTAGACCTGGAGCGGCTGCTGGCCAAAGTCACGATGGGCGTGGCTGGTCCGCGGGACGTGTTGGCGCTGGGCCAGTCGCTCGCCAAGATACCCGCGCTGAAGGTGACGCTGAAAACGCCCCGCTCGGCGCGCCTCTCGGATCTGCGCGCGCGCCTGGACGAAGTGGCCGAAGCGCGCGACCGCATTCTGGAGGCTATCGCCGACGAGCCGCCGGCGAACCTGGCCGATGGCGGCGCCATCCGGACCGGCTTCCACGCGGAGCTAGACGAGCTGCGTGACCTGAGCCGAAATAGCCGGCAGCACATCGCGCAGATCGAGGCGCGCGAACGGGCCCGCACCGGCATCCAGTCGCTGAAGGTGCGCTTCAACAACGTGTTCGGCTATTACATTGAAATCTCCAAGCCCAACCTGCACCTGGCCCCCGCCGATTACGAACGTAAGCAAACGCTGGTGAACGCCGAGCGTTTCACGACCCCCGAGCTGAAGGATTACGAGCGCAAAGTGCTGGATGCGGAGGACAAGAGCCTGGCGCTCGAGAGGGAGCTGTTCGCCGAGGTCCGCCAGTTCACCGCGGGGCACGCGCAGCCGATCAAAGCCACCGCGGCCGCGGTTGCCGAACTGGATGTGGCCGCAGCCCTAGCGCAGGTGGCGGCGGAAAATCGCTACGCGCGGCCCGTGTTCTCCGACGACGGCGAAATGCGCATCATGGCCGGCCGCCATCCCGTGATCGAGCGGCTGGTGGAACAGGAAGCAGGGCGCTTCATCCCCAACGACCTTTATCTCAACTCCGGCGCCGACCTGATCGCCATCATCACCGGTCCGAACATGGGCGGCAAGTCCACCTATTTGCGGCAAGCCGCGCTCATCGCGATCCTGGCGCAAATGGGTTCGTTCGTTCCGGCCGATTCCGCCAGCCTGCCGCTGATTGACCGCATATTCACGCGCATCGGCGCGTCGGACAACCTGGCTCGCGGCCGCTCGACGTTCATGGTGGAGATGACCGAGACCGCCGTCATTCTGAACACCGCGACGCCCCGCAGCCTGATTGTGCTGGACGAAATCGGGCGCGGCACCGCCACCTACGACGGCCTGGCGCTGGCCTGGGCGGTGGTCGAGTATATTCACGCCCGCACGCGCGCCAAGACGCTGTTTGCCACGCACTATCACGAGCTGACCGACCTGGCCGAACAGCTCGAAGGCGTGCACAACCTGAGCGTCTCGGTGAAGGAAGCCGGAGAGCGCATCATATTTCTGCGCAAGGTCGAGCCGGGCAAGGCCGACCGCAGCTACGGCATTGAGGTGGCGCGGCTGGCCGGGCTGCCGCTGGCAGTGATCGAGCGCGCCACGGAAGTGCTCCAGCTGCACGAGCGCAGCGAGCACGTGGTCACCGAAGAGCTTTCCGCGCCGCCCGCCCAGCCGGTGCAGATCCAGCTCTTTGAGCCGTTGAATTACGGCATCGCCGAGCGCATCCGCAATTTGAAGATCGATGAGCTGCGGCCCATCGAGGCGCTGCGCCTGCTCGCGGAGTTGCAGGACGAATTGAGGCGCGGGTGAGAGTCGCCGGCGTTATGAGCGGCACGTCCCTCGACGGCATCGACGTGGCCATCGTGGAGATTCGCGGGCGCCGCGTCACATCCATCGGCTTTCAATCGATGCCTTATTCCGGGAAAGTGCGCCGCGCGATTCTGGGAGTTTCGAACACCACAACCACCACGCGCGAGATCTCGCGGCTCAACTTTCTGCTGGGCGAGCTTTACGCGCGAGCGGTCGAGCGCGCCTGCCGCCGCTTCGGGCCGGTCGAACTGATCGGCTGTCATGGCCAGACCATCTATCACGAAGGCGGCGCCCACACGCTTCAGATCGGCGAGGCGGCCGTGATCGCGGAGCGTACGGGCGTGCCGGTGGTCTCCGATTTCCGCCCGCGCGATATCGCAGCCGGCGGGCAGGGCGCGCCGCTGGTTCCGTTTGTGGATTGCCTGCTGTTCGGATCTTCGCGCCGCACGCGTGTGGCGCTCAACATCGGCGGCATCGCCAACATCACGGTGATTCCGGCGGGCATCGCCTTCGACACGGGGCCGGGGAACATGGTGATGGATGCCCTTGTACGCGACTACACCGGCGGCCGGCAGAGTTTCGACCGCGATGGCCGCATCGCGGCGCAGGGCTGCGTGAACCGGCAGCTGCTCGATCGCCTGCTGGGGGATCCCTACTACCGCCGCAAGCCGCCTAAGAGCGCCGGCCGCGAGCAATACGGCGCGGAATTTGCGGCGCGTCTGAAGCAGACCGGATTGCCGTTGCCGGACCTGATCGCGACGGCCACCGTGCTGACGGCGGCCACCATTGCGGGGGGGGTAGCGCCATACCGCGCGGAAGAAGTGATCGTTTCCGGAGGCGGCGCGCACAATCCGCGGATCATGGCGCACCTGGCCGGCTTTCTTCCGGCCGTGCGGCTGGCGACATCGGCCGATTACGGCATTAACGTGGACGCGAAGGAAGCCATCGCCTTCGCAGTGCTGGCGTATCAGACGTGGCGCGGCCGGCCATCCAACCTGCCCCCGGCTACCGGCGCGCGGCATGCGGTCATCCTGGGAAAACTCACTTCCCAATGCAGAACGTCGAGAAGATCCGGTTGAGAATGTCGTCCGCCGTGGTGGCGCCGGTGATGGCGTCGATGGGCCGCAGCGCGCTGTAGAGATCGAGCAGCAGCATCTCGTGCGGGATGTTCCGCGCCACAGCGGTGGCCGCTTTTTCGAGATATTCGAGTGACTCGCGCAGCAGGCGCTCGTGGCGCATGGTGGTGATAAAGCCGGTCTCCACTTCCGGGCCGCCCGCCGGCGCGACGGCGCGGAATGCCGCTTCGCGGAGGGCTTCGATGCCCTCGCCAGTCAGCGCCGACACCGCGTATACGCCATCCATCTCTTCGGCCCGCCGGGGTAGATCGCACTTATTGCCGGCCACGATCGAGCGGCCCTGCCGGCGCGCGCGGGCGACTAACTCGTGGTCCTCATCTGCGACAGGCGCGGACAAGTCCAGCACCACCAGGGTGAGATCCGCATCCGCCATCGCCTGGAAGCTGCGTTGGATGCCGAGCGTTTCCACCAGTCCTTCGCCATCGCGAATACCCGCGGTGTCGAACAGCTTCACCGGGATGCCGTGGATGGCGGCCACCTCGGAGACGACATCGCGCGTAGTGCCGGGAATGCCTGTGACGATGGCGCGTTCCTGTCCCAGAAGGCGATTGAACAGGCTGCTCTTGCCCACGTTTGGCCGCCCGACAATAGCGAGCGTCAAGCCTTCCCGCACCAACTCGCCGAATGCGAAACTGTCCGCCAGCCGCGCCACGCCTTCGGTGACCGGCGCAAGCCGCCGCAGGATTTCGGCGGCGGGCGCCACGCTGACATCGTCCTCGGCAAAATCGATGCCCGCCTCCAGCAGCGCGATCAGCTCCAGCAACTGCTCCTTCAGCGGCGCGATGCGGCGGGAAACGGAACCGCCGGCCTGCTGCGCGGCGATGCGCGCCTGGTAAAGTGTGGTGGACTCGATCAGGTCGCGCACGGCTTCGGCCTGCGGCAGGTCGATGCGGCCGTTCAGAAAGGCGCGCAGAGTGAACTCGCCCGGCTCGGCGAGGCGGGCGCCCGCATCCAGCGCCCGCGCCACGGCGTGGCGCAGCACTACGGGCGAACCGTGGCAGGAGATCTCGATGACATCTTCGGCGGTGTACGAGAGGGGACGCGCGAAGTAAGTGACCACCACCTGGTCTACGATCCGGCCTTCGGCATCCAGCAGGTCCGCCATGCGGCAGGACCAGGGCCGCCATTCAGAAGCGCCGGTGAAGCGCACCATGCCGGCCGCGATCTCGAGGGCCTGAGCACCGGAGAGCCGCACGACTCCCAGCCCGCTCCGGCCGGGAGGGGTGGAGATGGCGACGATGGTGCCTGCGAGGTTCAACTAACGGCGCGGGCCACGGCGATGCGGACGGTCGCCGCGTCCCCGGTCCCGGTCCTTCGGCCCATCGCGGCGGGGGGGGCGCGCGGCGTGGGGGGGCGGCGGCGGTGGTTCGGGGAGGCTGGGCATGCCCGCCGGATACACCACCACCTGGCGGAAGGATCCCGAGCCGCAGCTTTCGCTGCGCACGTCCGTTTCGTTCCGCAACGAGAGATGGATCACGCGCCGCTCGCGGCTGTTCATCGGATTGAAGCGGAAGGGCTGGCCGGTGCGCTTCACCTTTTCGGCCGCCGCAGAGGCGCTGAGGCGCAATTCCTCGATGCGCAGCAGCCGATAGTCGTTGGCATCGAACGAAACGCGCGAGTGGTCCTCGGAGGGGATGCGCAGCGCCTCCATGGTCACGTGTTCCAGCGCCAGCAGCAGCTCGGCGCGGTTGGCCAGCAGGCTGTCCACGTCGGGACCCCGGAACTCGACCACCACGTCGGGAGTTTCAAAATCGCCGCTCGCGGCGCGGCCCTCCGCCATCTCGTAGTCCACGCGCAAGCCGGCCTGTTTCAACAAGGGCCGAAGGAATTCCTCGATGCGCGGACCGATGGACACCAACGAATACTTGTTACCGTTCACCGTCTACTTCCTGCCATCCTTCTTTTTCTTCGGCGGCTGCACGGATTCCACGGCCACGGCCGCCAGCGACGTGCGGTTGAAGAACCACTGCTGCGCGATGCCCACCAGGTTGCTGGTCAAATAGTATAATACCAGCCCGCTCGAAAGGTTATAGAACATGAAGCCGAAGATCAGCGGCATGAACTGCATCATGCGCTGCTGGTTGGGATCGGCGCCGGCGGTGGCCGGGGTCATCTTCTGCACCACGAACTGGGTGACCACCATGATGATGGGCAGGATGTGGATGGCCAGGGTTTCGGGCTGCGAGAGGTCGGTAACCCACAGCCAGTGTGCCCCGCGCATCTCCACGGATACCGAAAACACCTTGTAGAACGCGTAGAAGAAGGGGATCTGAATAATCATGGGCACACAGCCGCCCATGGGATTCACTCCGTACTTCTTATACAGATCCATCATCTCCTGGTTCTGTTCGGCCTTGCGCGGGTCGCGCATGCTGATTCTCTTGTACTTCGCGTTGATGGCGGCGACTTGCGGCTGCAGCGCCTGCATCTTCTTCATCGACTTCATGCTGGAGATCTTCAGCGGAAACAGCGCGAAGTTGAGGACGATGGTCACCAACACGATCGACCAGCCATAGTTGTGGATAGCGTGGTCGGTGGACCAATTCACGATCAGGAAGAGCGGCTTGGCCAGAAAGCTGAACCAGCCGAAATCCACCACCTGCGCCAGCTTGGGATTGACGGCGCGCAGCGTGTCGATATCCTTGGGGCCGACGAACACCGAGAATTGATTCACCGGGCCATTGCCGACCGCCACGCCGGCGAAGGGCAGCTCTTTGGTCTCGAGCGGGGTGCGCTCGCTGTCGCTGAAGGTGGTCGTCTCGATGGTGATGCCCGGCTGGGGGAGGAACACGGCCACGAAATACTGGTCTTCGATACCGGCAAAGGAATAGGCGCCGGTCACCGTGACGGGACCGTTCTTGGCGACCTTGGCTCCACTCTTGATCAGCTTGGCCTCGGCCACATCGAAGCGCAGGGTTTCCTGGGCGCCCGCCGGATTTCCCACCGCCATATCGCCGAATCCGCCCCGCCATTCGATTTCGTTCGGCAGCGGCTGGCCGTTCTCGCTCACTTCCGACGAGACATCCACCAGGTAGCTGGATTTCCGGAAGCGGAATGATTTGCGCGCTACCACGTTGCCATTCGAATATTCAAACTGGATGCCCAGGCCATCCGGATCGGTATGTGTGGCAAAGAGCGCCTGGTTCACGTCTACCGACGGTTTCCGCGCGGGGAAGTAGAGAGCGGCGGGCAGGTCGGAGTGCGACGCGGTATTCACCAGCTCCAGCGGCGCGCCGCTATGCGCCTCGAATTTCTTCAGCAGCCAACTGGTCACCACACCGCCGCGATTGCTGAACGTGATGCGGAACAGGCTGGTATCGATGATGTGGACTTCCTCGGCTTGCGCGGCGACGGCCGGCGCGGGGGCCGCAGGGGGGGAGGGTTTGGATTCGGCGGGCGTAGCGGCGGGTTGTGGCGTTTCGGCAGCCGCTGGCGCCGGCACTATCTTGGCGGCCGCCGGAGCCGTCTTCTTCGCCGGCGGCGCGACGGTCTTATAGAAGTACGGCGTGACGAACAGAACCACACCCATAAGGATGAAGGCGAGCAGCAGCCGCAGCTCCATGGACAACTCTTTCGGTTGTTCCGGACCGCCCTGAGTTCCGCCGCTGGTAGGTTCAGCCATGCCTTTTTACCGGACGGGATCGAAACCGCCCTCGTGGAAGGGGTGACATTTGGCCAGCCGCCTGGTCCCCATCCACACGCCGCGCCAGACTCCGTGCTTCTGGACAGCCTGCAGCATGTATTCCGAGCACGTGGGATAAAACCGGCACGCGGAAGGCAGGAAGGGCGAGACGCACAGCTTGTAGCAACGCAACAGCGCGATCACGATCCACTGCATCGTAGAAAGAGACGCTCCACTTCCCGTTCCAGTTCGGGGAACGGAGCATCCATCGCTTTGCGCCGGGGATTGAAGACGATTGACCACTCTGGACTCAATTGGGCGAGATGCAGGCGCACAGCCTCCCGCACACGGCGGCGGATCCGATTGCGGGCCACCGCCTTGCCGAGCGCACGCGGCGTGGTGAAGCCGATCCGCGGTCCCGCGGCGTCCGGCTCCCGCACGCAGAAGGCCGCGAAGAAGGGGCCTGAAAAATGCGCCCCCCGATCGTAGATTCTGCGAAAATCCGTGGATCGTAACAGGCGAACACGCTTCGGGAAACCAGGGATGCTTACCTCTCGGAACTGACCGTGAGTTTGTGCCGGCCCCGCGCACGGCGCCGCGAGAGAACGGCCCGCCCGTTCTTGGTTTGCATGCGGGAGCGGAAACCGTGCGTTTTGGCGCGCCGGCGATTATTCGGCTGAAAGGTGCGTTTGGGCATCTGGTTTAAACTATACAGTATAGCGCACGGATGCCCGCGTGCGCGGCGATCACGAAACGCGCTTCAAATCCACTTTGGCGGACATCTTTTCACCCCCCTTGCCGGTTCCCGTGGCGCTGCCGCGGAGCGATTCGCCATCGAACACCAGGTCGAACACGAGCGACCCGTTATCGGCCCCGTCGCGGAGCATGGTCACCTCGAAGGTGAGCCGGGTGCCTTCCAGCTTGCCGTTCTGGATGGTCCACTGCTGGCCTTCGTTCGGGCCGGCTGTGCCGGTGACTTTGGCGCCCTCCAGTTTGAGGTCCATGTACGCGGAGTCGGCCTTGGTCTCCCCCTGAGAGTTGGTGATATCGAACTTGCCGCTCCATTTGCCGGTCAGCTCGCCGGCGCTCAACGTCAATGCGGTTAACAACAAACAGCCAATCAGCGTTTTCATAGGCCCTCCAGCCCAGTTGTCTGATACCCTGCTGGACGGCAATTCAGGCCGGTTTGTTCCCGGAAATAGAGACTAATCGCTGATGTGGAAGGCCGACGCGAGCGGCCCGGTGAACGCCTGGTACTCACCTGGAACCAGCTCCCAGCCGTTCTTATCCGCATTGAAGATGGAAAGATAGAGCGGATCGAGCCGCAGCGTGACCGCCTTCGATTCGCCGGGCTTGAGCGGAACCCGTTCCCAGGCCACCAGGCGCTTGAAGGGCTCACCCGCAGCCGGCGGCAACATCACGTACACCTCCGCGATCTCCGTGCCGGCGCGCTTGCCGGTGTTCTTCACGGTGAAACTGACCGTGCGCGCGGCGCCATCGGCCTCGAAGCCCGAATAAGTAAAGGTGGTGTACGAAAGCCCGTAGCCGAAGGGGAAGAGCGGCTGCTTGTGTTCGGCCTCGAACCACTTATAGCCAACCTTCAGGCCTTCGGTGTAATGCACGTCGAAGGGCGGCGGACGGAACACCGGTTTCAGGTCGATGCCCGGCACCTCGGGATGCGGCAGGTCGGCGTCGCTCCGGGCGAAGGTGACGGGCAGCCGGGCGGACGGATTCACATCCCCAAACAGGATGGCCGTCAGGGCCTGTGCGCCGCCGATGCCGGGATACCAGGCTTCGAGCACGCCCTGCACACTGTCTACCCACGGCATGGAAACCGGCCCGCCGCTTTCGATAACCACAATGGTGCGCGGGTTGGCCGCCGCCACCGCCGCCACCAGGGCGTCCTGATTGAGCGGGAGCGACAGGGTGCGGGCGTCCCGGCCTTCGGTCATGTACTGGTTGACGAACACGATGGCCACCTGCGAGGCCTTCGCCAGCTTGGCTGCGGCGGCGGGATCGGCGCCATCGTCATACTCCACGGTGGCCAGCGGCGCCCGCTTGCGGATATATTTCAAGGGCGCCGACGGAAACCACACCGGGTGGTTCCATTGCGAGACTCCCTGATGGTGGGTAACGGCGTCGCCTCCGGGCGGATCTACCTGGGCCGAGCCCCCGCCGGAGAGCACGCCCACATCGGCATGCGATCCGATGAGCGCGATGGATGCCACGCGCGAGGCGTCCAGGGGCAGCAGGCCGCCTTCGTTCTTCAAGAGCACGATGGATTCCTCAGCGATGTGCTCGGCGTCATGGCGGCCGCGGAACGGATCCACCACGGTGCGCACGGGCGGGTCATCGATCACGCCGCAGGCGAACATGCTGCGCAGAATCCGGTGCACCATATCGTTGAGGCGCGCCTCGGGCACCTCGCCGCTGTCCACGGCTTTCTTCAGCGCCGGGCCAAAGTAGCGGTCGCCGGGCATTTCCTGATCGAGACCGTTCAGCGCCGCCTTGGTAGTGCTGTGCGTCCCCCCCCAATCCGACAGGACCCAGCCCTGGAAACCGAAATCTTTTTTGAGCACCTGGTTCAGCAGATAGCCGTTCTCGCAGGCGTAGTCGCCGTTCACCTTGTTGTAGGAGCACATCACGCCGGCGGGCTGCGCAAGCTTCACGGCGATCTGGAAGGCCAGCAGGTCCGTTTCTAGCATGGTGCGCTTGTCCATAACCACGTTGAGGATGTTGCGGCCGGTTTCCTGGTCGTTAAAGGCGTAGTGCTTGATGTCGCCCATCACCCGCTCCGACTGCAGGCCTTTCATCAGCTCGCCGATCATGGTTCCGGCGAGGATAGGATCTTCACTCGCGTACTCGAAATTCCGTCCGTTACGCGGCTCGCGGATGAGGTCCACGCCGCCGCCGATGGACATGTTGAAGCCTTGCTCGCGCAGTTCACGGCCGATCACGGAGCCGTAGAGGAAGGCGGCCTGAGGATCGAAACTGGCGGCCAGGCCGATTGTGGAGGGCAGCAGCGTACCGTAACGGCTTTCAAGGGCGGCCATGCGCACGCCCACGGCGGAATCAGCCAGGTTGATCGCCGGAATGCCCAGGCGCTCGATGCCGGGCACGAAGCCGGCGCCCTCGTTGGAGCCGGGTGGAATCGGGGCGCCCGGGCGCAACGCGCCCCACCCCATGCCATGCACGAGCTGGATCTTTTCGTCCAGCGTCATCTGCGCGATAACCAGGTCGGCACGGCGGTCGGGGGAGAGCGATTTGTCCATCCAGGGGCCGTTCACTTTGGGCCGCGGCTGCGCGGGAGCCAATAGCGGGATGGCAAATAGGAGGGCTATTTTGTGAAGACGCATGAGAGTCCACGGCTATTATAAACGGATGACTCTCGATGGCGGTCACTTCACGATCACCTGAGCCACCGCGCGATTGTCGCAGGCGTCTTCTACGCGTACGGCCAATGTGTGCTCGCCGGACGGGACGTAGTTCAGTTGCAGCGAGTAGGCCAGGTCGTGCGAATCGGAAAGTCCGGTGACCGGCGCGACCAGCGTCCAATCGCCGCCATCGAGCGAGTATTCCGCTTTTGCGATATTGCTCAATGCATCGGCGGCGCTCCAGGAGGCGCGCAATGCGCCACCCGCCTGGCGGGCCTCCAGGTTTACGATGCGCGGCGGCGTGTTGTCGATCACAAAACCGGCGCTCACGATGGAAGCGGACAGGGCCTCCGCCGGCGGGTTTGAAGGCAGGTCCGAAGCAGTCACTCGCAAGCGATACTCGCCGTCGGGAAATGCGGTCGAATCCCAGCTCCAGTATTTTTCCTTGACCTTGTCGCGCAGGAGCTTCCAGTTGGTCTCACTGGCGCCGCGGATCTCCACGCGGTAGATCAGCCGGTCGCCGTTGTCGTCGGTCGCGGCCCAGCGCGCGCCCGCGAAGCCCTTGGCATATTGCATAGCGGGCGTGCCGGAATCCGCGGCGGGCGCCGATGCCGCGCTCGAAGCGGGCTTCCCGATGGGCGGCAGCGCCAGTATTCGCGGCGGCGCCGCCGTGGAAGGTGGGGGAAACTTGTAATTGGGCGGCGTGACCTCGATGGCTTCCAGGCGCGGCGGCACGTTGTGCTCGAGATAGGCGAGGTCCACGGAGCGCAACTCGGGCGCGCGCGCGCCCCCGCCGGTGAGGGTCGCCTTCCACTGCACGAAACGTGCCGCCGGCGCGGTGATGCGGGCGCCTTCCGTGGAAGTGACCGGCGGCGACCAGGGGCTCCAGTTCTTCTGTGGCTGATCCAGGTTTCCGCTGCGCGCGGCCACGGAGATGCTGCCGCCGTTCAGGTTGGCCTCGAAGCTGAGGCGGCCCCATTGCGAGAACAGGCCCGCATCGAACACCTGGCTGGCGAGGGAACCTTCGTGCGCCAGCGCCGGACCGATCTGGTAGATTGTCCCCGCGTTGCCAGCAGCGGCGTACAGCGCACCGTGGTCTCCGGCTTGAAAGGCGGTGATCTGTGTGGCGGGCGAATCCACCAGCGTGGTCGACAGCACATCGGAGTCGATGCGGTAGATGTAGCCCTTGTTGCCCGATCCCAGCAGCGGGCGCCCCTGGGTATCGAAGGCAATCGCGTACACGATGTCGTGTGCGCGGCTCCAGACCTGGTGCGGATTCCCGCTGGGATCGATGCGGTAAACCTCGGAGCCGGTGACGGACACGCGTCCGGCGGCGGGCGCCATGGAGGGGGGCGGCGGCGCGGCGGTGTGGAGTTGCAACGTCTGGCCTGCCGGAGACTGCGGCATGGGGGTCACGCGGGCTGGAGGGGGTGCAGCGGCCGACGCGCTCCCCTGAGTACTGCCCACTCCGGCGGCATAGATGGAACCGTCGCCGGCCACGGCTACGGCGGTGACCTCCTGGTTGTTCATCTGGTACAGCACGAAACTGGCG
>Ga0335078_10013749_pt1 | contig 11992 bp, 9 predicted proteins | sample Lox_Sample_32_FD_206711 | JGI IMG/M metagenome (GOLD analysis project Ga0335078, IMG submission 206711) | Soil microbial communities from Loxahatchee National Wildlife Refuge, Florida, United States - Lox_Sample_3.2 | ecosystem: Environmental > Terrestrial > Soil > Wetlands | place: USA: Florida... | reverse complement strand
AAGGCGTCTACTCATGAAAGCCGTCGTCAAGACGGTCGAGCCCGCCGAGCGCGAGGTGCGGTTCGACCATATTCGGCCACATTATCTGGAGGCGCTGACTTTGGTCGAGCGCCTGCATCGGCGATTGCTCGACGTCATCAAGGACGAATTCGATCGCCGCGGCCGCGCTGACATCAACTCGGTACAAGCGCTGCTTCTCTACAATATCGGCGACAAGGAGCTGACCGCGGGCGAATTGCGCACGCGCGGCTATTATCTCGGCTCCAACGTCTCGTACAACCTCAAGAAGCTGGTGGAGATGGGATTCCTCGACCATCAGCGCTCGCGTATCGACCGGCGCTCCGTGCGCATCAAGCTCACTGACAAAGGCCGCGAGGTCCGTGATATCGTCGACGCGCTCTACCACAAGCACGTGCGCACGGTCGAACAAGTTGGCGGCATTAACGCCGACGAGTTCAGTGTCCTCAATAAGGCGCTGCATCGCCTCGAGCGTTTCTGGACCGACCAGATACTCTATCGGCTGTGATCAGCCGAGAGCTTCTTCAAGGCGACCTTTTGGCCCCGGCGAAGTGCCGGGGCTTTTTTTTCAAAGCGGGCGGGGCGGGCCGCCGAAAAAAAGCGCCAGGACGCCGCGGTCGCCGTGATATCCTTAGGCATCCTCTGTCGGACCGCAAAGTCCCCGTGGTATCCGATCCTGGCCAATTTCGGCCTTCATACTGTGTTTGGGTGAGTGTCGATGAGGGAGTCCAATCACCGGGTCGGGCGTCGTACAGACCGGCGCAATTTTCTCAAGCGGCTCGGCGCCGCAGCTGGCGCGCTGGCCGGTGCGCAGTTGGCCGGGGGTGCGGCCTCGGCTGAAGATCAAACGCTTGAGGCGCTGATCGGCGATACCCAGCGCGGCCAGTTCGGACAGTCGTTCGACGATGCATCTCGCACCATCCATATGCCGACTCCGTCGGAGCCAACCGTCTCGGCAGCGACCTCGCATACCACCGAAAAAGCGATCGAACGCTATGCCGACATCGTCGGCCGCGGCGGCTGGCCGCAAGTGCCCTCGGTCAGCGTACTGCGGCTTGGCGACCGGCATCCGAGTGTGCCCGCGCTTCGTTCCCGGCTTGGAGTCTCGGGCGACATCGATCCAAATGCAGTCGGCAACGATATCTACGATTCATACGTGGAGGCGGCGGTCCGCCGTTTCCAAGCGCGGCACGGTCTAACGACCGACGGGGTCATCCGCGGCGAGACTTTGGGCGCGCTAAACGTGCCGGCGCCGGCGCGCCTTGCCCAACTCAAAGTCAATCTGGCTCGCCTTCGCGCATTGAGCGCGAATTTGAGTCCGCGTTACGTCGTATGCAATCTGCCGGCGGCGCGCATTGAAGCCATCGAGAACGGCGCGGCCGTGTCCCGCCATACCGCGGTCGTCGGCAAGCCAGACCGGCCGTCGCCCGAAATCAACTCGAAGATCATTCAGATCAACTTTAATCCGTATTGGACGGTGCCGCCGTCGATCGTGCAAAAGGACCTCATCCCGAAAATGCAGGATCAGCCGGACTATTTGTCGAGCAACCACATCCGCATTTTCGACGCCGGCCACCGCGAGCTGGAACCGTCCCAAATCAACTGGTACTCCGCCGACGCGACCCACTATTCGTTTAAACAGGATCCCGGAAGCTTTAATTCGCTTGGCTCGATCCGCATCAATTTTCCGAGCCAGTACGGCGTCTACATGCACGATACGCCGCTGAAGAATTTGTTTGGCGACGATTTCCGCTTTCACTCCTCCGGTTGCGTGCGCGTGCAGAATGTGCGGCAGCTGGTCGCCTGGTTGCTCGACGGCATGAAGGCCTGGTCGCTCGACGACATTGACCGAGTCATTAAGTCCGGAGATCAAAAAAACGTCGAACTGAAGAAGCCGGTGCCGCTACATTGGGTTTACATCACGGGGTGGGCGACGGAAGACGGAGTGGTGCAGTTCCGCGAGGACATTTACGGGAAGGACGGTGTCTCTGCGGCGCAGGCGACAACCAGCAATCTTTGAGCCGTCGGCTTCGAAGCAACATTGTGGAAGGGCGGGCGGTGGGCGGCGAGCTGGGGCCGGCTCGTGCTCATGTTGGCCTCTCTGTCAGCAGGCCAAAATCGCTAAATATGGGAGGGGATTGGGGCTTCGGCGCGAGACCTTGCGCTATAGGCCCGGTATGCTATCCGCGGGCCTCGCTCCGGCTAACGATGTGTGGCGCCGGCAGGGAAGGAATTTGCATGTCAGTTGCCCGTGGTGCCGAGTTGCCGATCGAAGGCTTCTTTTCTGCGTCGCTTGATGAAAGCGATCCGGAAATCGCCAAGGCGGTCGACGGCGAGCTCAATCGCCAGCGCCGTGAGATCGAGCTGATCGCGTCGGAAAACATTGTTAGCCGCGCAGTATTGGAAGCGCAGGGCTCGGTCCTGACCAACAAATACGCGGAGGGATTGCCGGGCAAGCGCTACTACGGCGGTTGCCAGTTCGTCGACGTCGCCGAACAAATCGCCATCGATCGCGCCAAAAAGCTGTTCGGCTGCACTTTTGCGAACGTCCAACCGCATTCGGGAGCTTCAGCCAATGCCGAGGTTTTCATGGCATTGATGCAGCCCGGCGACACGTTCATGGGGCTCAATCTGGCTGCCGGCGGCCATCTCACCCACGGCTCGCCGGTCAACTTGTCCGGTCGCTGGTTTAAGCCCGTGCCCTATGGAGTGCGCCGCGACGATCATTTGATCGACTTGGAAGAGGTCGAGCGGCTGGCCGTGCGGCACCGGCCAAAGGTGATCATTACCGGCGGATCGGCCTATCCGCGCATCATCGATTTTCGCCGCTTTCGCGAAATCGCCGACCAAGTCGGCGCCTATCTCATGGTCGACATGGCGCATTTCGCCGGCTTGGTCGCCGGCGGTGTCCATCCCAGTCCGCTGCCGCACGCCCATGTGGTCACCACAACGACCCACAAGACCTTAAGGGGGCCCCGCGGCGGCGCCATCCTGTCCAACGACGAGGAATTGGCGAAGAGACTGAATTCGGCGGTTTTCCCGGGAATGCAAGGCGGACCGCTCATGCACGTCATCGCCGCCAAGGCCGTCGCGTTCGGCGAGGCATTGCGCCCCTCCTTCCGAAGTTACGCGAAGAACATGATTGAGAATGCCAGGGCGCTTGCCGAAACGCTCAAATCCAGCGGGCTCGATATCGTTTCAGGAGGCACCGACACCCACCTGATGCTGGTCGACCTGAGAAAAAAGGGCCTTACCGGAAAAGTAGCTGAGGCAGCGCTCGAACGGGCTCAAATTACTTGCAACAAGAACGGCATCCCATTTGATCCGGAAAAACCGACGGTCACCTCCGGAATCCGGCTCGGTACCCCGGCAGGCACCACCCGCGGCTTCGGAATTGGCGAATTCCGGCAGATTGGCGAGATGATAGCCGAGGTTCTCGATGCCCTATCGCGAAATACGGCCGACGCCGCACCCACGGTCGAGGCGAATGTGCGCGATAAGGTGAGGCGATTGGCCGACCGGTTTCCGATCTACCAAAATTAAGCCCGGGGGCCGGGAATGCGTTGTCCGAGTTGCGGAAGTCTCGACACCCAGGTCAAGGACTCGCGGCCGACGGAAGATTCCTCGGTCATCCGCCGCCGGCGCATCTGTCTCTCCTGCAATTTCCGCTTCACGACGTTCGAGCGCGTTCAATTGCGCGAACTGATCGTCATCAAACGCAACGGGCGCCGCGTGCCGTTCGACCGCGACAAACTTCTGCGTTCGGTGCAGATCGCACTGCGCAAGCGGCCGGTCGAGCCGGAGCGCGTCGATCAAATGGTCTCAAAAATCGTGCGCGAACTTGAGAGCCAGGGGGAAAGCGAGATTTCCTCGGAGACCATCGGTGAAACGGTGATGGCCTATTTGCGCGACCTGGACGATGTCGCTTATGTACGTTTTGCCTCGGTCTATCGCAATTTCCGGGAAGCCAAGGATTTTGAGACTGCGCTCGCCGAATTATCGGGCGAAGAGGCCGCAGAGATCGCGCGCAAGTGAGTGCGTCTGCTGCAGCCGCGCGTGCGGATCAACGCTTCATGGCACTGGCGTTGACACTTGGCCGGCGCGGGCTGGGACGCACCTGGCCCAATCCTGCGGTCGGGGCGGTTATTGTCGCCGGCGGCCTCATTGCCAGCCGCGGCTGGACGCAATCCGGCGGCCGTCCCCACGCGGAAGTCGAGGCGTTGCGGCGGGCGGGCAAAGCCGCCCGCGGCGCCACCCTCTACGTCACGCTCGAACCGTGCTCGCATCAGGGAAAGTCGCCGCCGTGCGCGGACGCCATCATCGCTGCCGGCATTGCGCGGGTTGTCTCGGCGCTGGAGGACCCTAATCCGAAGGTCGCCGGCGCGGGGCATGCGCGCCTAGTTGCTGCCGGAGTTGCGGTCGATGTCGGCATCGGCGCGGACGAAGCGCGCCGCGCCCATGCGGGGCACATCCGGCGCGTCCGCAACGGGCGCCCGAACGTCATGCTCAAACTTGCAATCTCAGCGGACGGAAAGGTCGCGGCCGCCGGGCGGCGTCCGATTGCGATCACCGGCAGCGAGGTGCGCGATCGCGTCCACCTCATGCGCGCGCAAAGCGATGCGATCATGGTCGGCATTGGCACCGTGCTGGCCGACGATCCGCTTCTGACTTGTCGACTCCCCGGGATGGAGCGGGACTCCCCAGTCCGCATCGTGCTCGACGGCCATCTGCGATTGCCGGCAAGCTCGCGCCTGGTGCGAACAGCGCGCGACGTGCCCGTGTGGCTCATCGGCGGCCCGCATGCGCCGTCCGCCAACGAGCAAACCTTAGTTGCGGCAGGGGTAGATATCGCGCGAATGCCCAACCGCAATGGACATTTCGACCTCTCCACGGTGCTAAAGCTGCTTGCCGAGCGCGGCATCACGCGCCTGATGGTGGAGGGTGGGCCGACACTGGCGGCGTCCTTCGTCGCTGCCGATCTCGTGGACGAGGCCGTATTGTTTCGGTCGGCACGCAGCGTCGGCGCCGACGGCATCGATGCGCTCGAGGATTTGCCGCTCACTGCATTGACCTCTTCGCTGCAGCTCTCGCGGATTAAGAGCGAGCCACTCGGTGCTGACACTTGGGATGTTTTCGAACGAAAGTGATGGACGTGTTTACCGGCATTATCAATGACATAGGCGAAGTTCTTGAGGTCAGCGAGCAAGCGCAGGGGCTGCGTCGCCTTCATGTCGGGTGCAGTTATGATCCTGAAACAATTGAATTAGGCGCTTCAATCGCGTGCTCTGGTCCGTGCCTAACCGTCGTGGAGCGTGGTCGCCGCGGCAAGTGCGCGTTCTTTACCGTCGATGTCGCAGAGGAGACCCTGCGCGTCACCACCGCGGGGTTCTGGCAGCGCGGCACAAGGCTCAATCTGGAGCGCTCGCTTCGCCTTGGAGATGAACTCGGCGGGCATTTGGTCAGTGGGCATGTCGATGGCATTGCCGAACTTGTGATCCGCGAAGACTTGCCGGGCATGGCGCGCCTGACGCTGCGGGCGCCGACGGCGCTGTCGCGTTTTATCGCGTCCAAAGGTTCGGTCGCGCTCGATGGGGTTTCGCTGACAGTTAATGAAGTCGCCAATAACGATTTTTCCGTGCTGATCATTCCGCATACGCTCGAAGTCACGACCTTCGGTGCGTTGCGGTCGGGATCGCGGCTGAATCTCGAAGTCGATCAAATGGCGCGCTATGCCGCGCGGCTCATGGAAGCGGCCAGGCCGGCCGGTTGACCCGGGAATCAAACGACAATGAGCCGTCCTTGTTAGCGTCGTCTCGGCTTGCTAGGACCGCGGCGCCGGAGCGCAATCGCCTCATATTGGATCGATTGGCGCTCTAGCATCTTAGTGGAGCATGATCTTTTCGGAAAACCGGTCTCCACTTTTCCGGATCGTGCTCTGGGAGTTTAGCGATGGCCGGACCGCCGCGGGGCAAACACGCAACGAGCGACGTAAAAGGCGTGCGCATCCTCATCGTCGAGGCGCGTTTTTACGACGACATCGCCGATTTGCTGCTGGCGGGCGCGATGAAGGAACTGAAAGCCGCAGGCGCCGTCGTCGACCGGATCTCCGTGCCGGGGTCGCTGGAAATTCCCCCCGCTATCGCAATGGCGCTCGATGCAGCGACCAAGAAACGCCGCCTGTACGACGGCGTTGTGGCGCTTGGCTGTGTCATTCGCGGCGACACTATTCACTTCGAAATAGTGTCCAATGAATCCGCGCGCGGACTGATGGACCTTGCCATGACCCGCAACGTACCGATCGGCAACGGCATCATCACGGTCAATACCGAAGCGCAGGCGTTGGCCCGCGCCCGCCCGGAGGAGCAGGACAAGGGCGGCGATGCGGCCCGCGCCGCGCTGTCGCTCGCGCGCGTCAAGCGGAAGTTGACAGGCCGATAGATCGTGCGCGCCGGAGCCAAAGTTGGGGCCAAGGACAAGCGCAAAGCCAACAAGCGCGGCGCGGCGCGGCTTGCCGCCGTGCAAGCGCTTTATCAGATGGATCTGGCCGGCACGGGCCTGAACGATATTTTGGCCGAGTTTGAAAGCCACTGGCTTGGCGGCGAGGTAGAGGGCGCGCATTACCTTCCAGCGGAGGCGGCGTTTTTCCGCGACATTGTCGGGGGCGTCGTGCGGGAGCAGACGAGACTCGATCCGCAGATCGACGCGGCATTGAGCCGGGGCTGGCCGCTCAAGCGCATCGAGGCGGTTTTGCGCGCCGTGCTGCGTGCCGGCGCTTACGAACTTGCCTGCCGGCGCGACATTCCCGCGCGCGTCGTCACCTCCGAATATGTCGACGTGGCTTCTGCCTTCGTCGACCAGGATGAGACCGGCATGGTCAACGCCGTGCTCGATCAACTGGCGCGGCAGTTGCGAAGCGAGGAGTTCGAAGGATGATCGCAGGAACCCCCTGCTGATAAGTCCGGTCAATGTCCGCTTCGGATCGAAAGCGACCGAAACGCTGCGCCGCCCTGAAATGACGCGAAGTGCCAACCGCGATCAAATTTTGCGACGCATTGAAACGACGCTCAGTGCTTTAGGCAACCGATTTTCAAGCTGAATGCGCCGTTGCGGAGAGCCCGACCCAATGCAAAAATGAATTTCTCGAAGTGTGGGGGCAATGGAACAGCAGATACGATACTGCACAACGCGTGATGGCGTTCGATTGGCGATTCCGTTATCGGCAAGGGAGCTCCAATGGTTCGCACGCCGCATTGGTTTGCGCTTCTCGAATATGATTTGAAGGGCGGCGAAACGCAGTGAATTTCCCGTCTAGGGCGTTCCTGACACCTTCAGTATTTCGATCAGCTTGCGGTCGCGCCAGTGTCGCAGGTCGCCGATGCTGCGCGAGCCGGCTTCCGCCGCAACGCCGTCGATGATCAATTTGCGCACGGGCTCTGTGAGCCGCGTTGTGCCGAGATCGTCCATCTGGCTCTGAAATTGGTCACCGAGATGCGCCATGAAATGAGTCATGCCGCCTTCGCCACCTCCGAGATGGAACGTCAGGTGCGGCCCCATCAGCGCCCAGCGCAGGCCTGGGCCGAAGGCGACTGCGGCGTCGGCGTCGGCGACTGAGACCACGCCTTGGGCCACCAGGTGGATGGCTTCGCGCCATAACGCCGCCTGCAATCGGTTGGCGACGTGGCCGCGCATTTCCTTCTTGATGTGGATAGGGTGTTTGCCGAGCGCACGGTAGAAATCCATCGTCGCGGCCATCGCATGAGCTGATGTCTTTTCACCGCCGACGACCTCAACCAGCGGAATCAGATGAGGCGGATTGAATGGGTGGCCGATCACACAGCGCTGCGGATGCGTGCATTTGGCGCTCACGCGGCTGATCAGCAGGCTTGACGAGCTTGAGGCGATCACCGTGTCGTCCGGTAGCGCGGCATCAATCTCGGCGAACAACTCGATTTTCAAATCCTCGAGCTCCGGGGCGTTTTCCTGGACGAACTCTGCACCGTTGACGGCCGCGGCCACGCCGCGGTGGAAACTCATACGTTGGGTGCTTGCGCCCGGCACGACCAACCCGAGCTTTTGCAGTGTTGGCCAGGCATTGTTGATGAAGTCACGGGCAAAATCTTCCGCACCGGCCGCCGGATCGGTGGCGGCCACTTCCAAACCGCGGGCGAGGAAGATGGCTGCCCAGCTGGCGCCGATGGTGCCGGCGCCGATTACCGCTACGCGACGCGTCATGGCAAACTCGCTGTTGGCGTGGTGTAGGAAATCCGGATAACGAAGCGGGATGCTAGCTTTTTCCGGCCGCGATTAGAAGACTAGGGTCTCGTGATGGAGAGCACGGCCGGAAGCTACACATGTCCGCTGTGGATCAAACGACCGAGTGTGCTGCAAAAAAGTCGCGGCGATTTTGGGGGCGCTGGTCAGGCGTGCAGGTCGTTGAGCAAGGTCTTGGCCTCTTTCAGATCGAGCGTGTCGAAGCCTTCGGTGAACCAGTTGTAGACCGGAGCCAGCACGGCATAACCCTCGCTGGGCCTCCCCTGTTCGCCCAGGAGCTTTGCCAGGCTTGTCGCCGCGCGCAGTTCAAACGACTTTGCCTGCTGCGACGCCGCAGCGCTGATTGCTTGGCGATACATCCGCTCTGCTCCCGCTGGGTCGTTGTTTGGGCCGCGCAGCAGCAAGTCGCCGTGCACGCGGAGGTACCCCGCCCGCCACCATTGGTCAGTACTTCGTTCACCCTGGAGCAGCAGCGCCGCGGCGTCCTCAAAATTGTCGGCTCGCAGTTCGGCTTCGGCCAAGATGGCGCGGTAAAGGTCCAAGTTCACATGCGCAGTGGTGGCATAGGTGGCAACAGCCGCGCGCAATTCGGCCAGGCCGGCTTGCGCGTCAAGCTGTTGAATGAGCGCCCACCCATGAAAGACGCCACCGATCGCCTCGTAGAATTTCAGGCCATGCTCGTTACCTAGCGCTAGCAGCCGCGCACTGCACGCGAGTACCTCAGCCACTTGCCGCCGCAGAAAATAAACGCTGGTAGCGAACCACAGCGAGTGAAGGAGGCTCGGCAAATGGTCCAACGCCTCACCCAACACGATGCCGTCGCGGGCACTCTGCACGGCCTGATCGGGCCAGCCCAGCGCCCACAGCGCGACCGCACCCTGTCCCCTGCCGCAGACCCCCGGATCGTGACCGCCGTACATGAGCGCGTGGTGGCGATGCCTTTCCGGGTCGTAGAGCGCAAGCCCGGCGCGCGCGTGTTCGATGGCGCTGGAGAATTCCCCATTCCAGATGCGTGTCGACCAAGAGGAATGGTGGGCTTGCAGTTGCAGTTCGGCGTCGCCCGACCGCTCGGCGGCCTCGACCATTTCGCCCAAATATTGGAGCCGCAGGCGCATGTGGTCGCGAGCGCTGCTCGTCCGGATCGAGATCCATAACCCCCAGGTCGCGGCAAATCGGTCGCGATCGTCGCCGAGCCGCCGAGCCAATTCGGCGGCGCGCTGATAGCCGGCCGACGCATCTGCATCGCCGAACCCACGGCTCGACAGCAGCGCCGGGCCAAGGGCAAGCAACAATGCCAGCTCCTGGCGGTTACGCTCCACGGTCTCCGGCAACCCGCGCACCGCGGCGATTCCGTGCCCCAGATGCGCAACCGCTTCGCGGTTCGCCGAACGCCGGGCGGCGAGCCGGCCGGCGGCAAGCCAGTAGCGGGCCGCCGTATCCGGTTGTCCGGCCTCCGCATAGTGATAGGCCAGCAGTTCCGGCTCGCGCTCAACGCGCTCCGGCATCTTCGTTTCGATGGCGGCTGCGATCCGCGCGTGCAGTTCCTGACGCGGGCCGCGTAACAACGTGCCATAGGCTGCGTCCAGCACCAGGGCATGTTTGAACAGGTAGGTCGCATGCGGCGGCGCTCCCTGTCGAAACAACAGGCCGGCGGCAACAAGGCGGTCGAGCGCCGGCTCTAGTTCTGCCTCCGGCTTGCCTGCCACCGCGGTCATCAGCCCGTGCGAGAACTCCCGGCCGATTGCCGCCCCGATCTGTGCCAACTCCTTAGCCGGGCCGAGCCGGTCGAGACGTGCCATCAACGAGGCGTGCAGGCTCGCTGGAACTGCAACCGACGGCGATGGAATAACTGCAACGACGCGCTCGGCCGTTCCCTCGTTGGCTGCTTCCAACACCGCCTTGGTTATCTCTTCAACGAATAGTGGAATGCCATCGCTGCGCTCGATGATGTCCTGCCGGACGCTCGCCGGCAGACGCTTGTTGCCGACCACGCCGTCGATCATGGCGTCGATGTCGCGCTCCGCCCATCGATTGATGGTGAGCGTGGTCACATGCGGCCGTCCAATCCAGGCCGGTTCGAATTCCGGCCGGTACGTCACAATCAATAACAGACGAAGGGTCCGAATCCGGTCCACTGCTCGTCCGAACGCTTCCAAGCTGGTCGGGTCGGCCCAATGCGCGTCCTCGAAGATCATGAGCACCGGAGCTTTGTGGGTCAGCGCCTCCATTTGCAAACTGAGCGCTGCCATTGTTTTTTGCCGGCGTTGCTGCGGGGTCAGCTCGGACGCGGGATAACGTCCGTCGTTCGGCAAAGACAACAGGTCGGCGAAAAGCGCTGCGTCTTGCGCCGGCGTCGCCGTTTGCGCGAGCAGTAGGTCGAGTTTGTCGAGTTTTTGTATCGGCTTATCGTCGTAGCCGAAAGCAGCGGCGCGCTCCATTTGGCCGACGATCGGATAAAACGCGCTATCGGTATGTTGCGGTGAGCAGAAGTAGCGCAGCCGCGTGTTCGGCTCGCCGGCAACGCCGTCCAACAGCGCCGCGGTAAGCCGCGACTTGCCGATGCCGGCTTCACCGGACAGCAGGACGACCTGGCCTTCGCCGCTCTTCGCTTTCGCCCAGCGGCGCATCAGCAATTCCGCTTCTTCTTCGCGGCCGACGAGCGCCGTGAGGCCGCTGTCGTGCAGCGCCTCGAAGCGGCTTTCGACCGAACTCCGCCGCAGCGCCGACCAGGTTCGCACCGGTCCGGCAATGCCCTTGAGATCCTTGGCCCCGAGGTCCTCCAGCTCGAAGAGATTGCCGAGAAGTTTTCGCGTGGCCTCGGCAATGACCGCTGTATTGGGCTCCGCGATCCCTTGGAGCCGTGCCGCCAGGTTCGGCGTCTCGCCGATAATGCCGCGCTCCTGCGCTTCGCCCGAGCCGATCAAATCGCCGACGACAACCAGGCCGGTCGCAATGCCGACCCGGGTCTGCAGGGGTGTGGGCGATTTTAACGCACGGACGGCTGCGATCAGTTCAAGCGCGGCGCTAACCGCCCGCTCCGCGTCATCTTCATGCGCCTGCGGATAACCGAAATAGACCAGAACGCCGTCGCCCATGTACTTCGCCACAAAGCCGTCGAAGCGGCCGACAGTCTCGGTCACGCATTTCTGATAGGCGGAAATGATCTCGCGCAGGTCTTCCGGGTCCAAACGGGCCGACAATGCGGTCGAGCCAACAAGGTCCGAGAACATGACCGTGACCTGGCGGCGTTCGGCGCGGTCTTCGACAACGGTCTCGGGTTTAGGAGCGGCCGTGGCTGACGACGCCTTCGTGCTCTCGTCAACTCGCGGGGCGCCAATTGCGTCGAGAATTTTACGGCGGTGCCCAACTATACCGATGCCCAAATCCTTCAGGTCCTCCGCCGTCAGGTTCGGAAGGACGGTCTCATCTATTTCGTTCTCGCGGAATGCCGCCTCGTACCGTTCAAGGCCAAGGCTCCGCAGCCAAGCACCGATATCCATCCGCGGCCCTAGATCCCACCCCGGAGGAGTATGATTGGCCAACCCAAAGTCGATGTCTACAGATGCAGTTGGAATGACGGCCCGGGTTTAATAAGGTCTTTTGCAACGCAGTGTTGGCTGTGGGTCAATTCAGGCCATTTTGCCACATTTCTCGAATGTCGGATGACCCATCGATCGGGTCGAAAACAGCGGCCACAAAAAAA
>Ga0335078_10013748_pt1 | contig 11992 bp, 12 predicted proteins | sample Lox_Sample_32_FD_206711 | JGI IMG/M metagenome (GOLD analysis project Ga0335078, IMG submission 206711) | Soil microbial communities from Loxahatchee National Wildlife Refuge, Florida, United States - Lox_Sample_3.2 | ecosystem: Environmental > Terrestrial > Soil > Wetlands | place: USA... | reverse complement strand
ATCGGTGCATACCAGAGGAGCCACGCTGTCCTTCGCCCGGTCAGGTCTTTGGCGGAACATTCAAGTGAGCCAGAGGCGTTGTGCATCTCGATCCTCCAACCTAGCGGCTTGCTGGCGGAACGATGCTGTTCATACGGAGGTATTCAACCAGTTGACCGTAGTGGTCTGAAATGTGCCATAACGCCGAGTTCAGCACCTCAAGCCGATTGTCGCCCGCGTATGGGCCTTCCATAGGAGCCATAAGGTTATCCAGTTTGCTCTTTGCGATCTCGCCGTCCATCATGACGAATGATTCGCGCAAGTAACCCAGAATCTCAGCTTTGGTTCTTGCCGGACTTGGCCCTACAGTATCGCAGCGGTCTGGCGGTGTCTCTCGTCGCAACTTCTTTGCCCATGCTTCGTTGGCGCAAGCCACATGCTTCACCTGTTCGCCGAAAGTGCGCACATCAGTGAATGCCCCGTGCGTTGGCTTGAAGTTCCATTTGTCTTCGGGCATCGCCTCGGCAAGTGAAGTAAAGTCGCTCTCGACCATCTTCCACATGTAGTTGATTGAGTCGGGGATGGTCTTCGCTGGCGATGGCTGTTGCTGTTGTGCGACTGCGGGTAGCGCAACCAGCAACAGGGCGATGGCGGCGAACACACAAACTGATGAGGTCTTCATGATCCTCTCCTGTTTTCGTGAGCGTGTGCTAACCCGCCCACAGTATAAGTGTTCACCCGGCGTAAAGCGCAGGGTGTACTTTCAGGTATCCGGGGACTAGACTTGTGCCCATCTCACGAAGTCCAAGGAGGGAACGATGGCAACCGCAGAATGCCTCAACCAAGCGGTGACGACCCCGTGAAAGTTGATCCCAAGCATTACAAGGTTGAATTTGAGAATGATCGCGTCCGAGTAGTTCGGATCGAGTACAAGCCGGGCGAGAAATCGGTGATGCACAGCCATCCGGAATCCATTGGTGTGTTCCTGACTGACGCCCATGCCAAGTTCACCTACCCGGACGGGAAGAGTGAGGACATCAAGGCGAAGGCTGGCTCGGTGCAACACATGGATGCCTTTACTCACCTGCCGGAAAACACCAGCAAGAAATCGTTCGAGGTTATCCAAGTTGAGTTGAAATAGGCTCTGGGGATTTCCATCGTGCTGATGTGAGAGCGGGCTTGCTCCCGCTCTCTTTTTAAGGTGCCGAGTGCCAACCCCGCCGCGCCAAAACGAAAACCTTTCGGCGACCGAACGTTGACCTTCCCTTCTATCCGACCTAACATTCCCCTCAGTGTCCACGCCCTCCCAACCCGTAGGGCCAACGGTTTCCCACTACCGCATCCTCAGCAGGATCGGGTGCGGGGGAATGGGTGTGGTGTACGAGGCGGAAGACCTGAAGCTGGGTCGCCAAGTCGCCCTGAAGTTTCTTCCCGACGAACTCGCCCACGACGCACAAGCACTCAGCCGCTTCCAGCGCGAAGCCAAGGCTGCCTCTTCTTTGAACCACCCGAACATCTGCACGATCTACGAGATTGACGAGTCCGACGGTCGAACCTTCATCGCAATGGAACTAGTGGAGGGGCAGACGCTCCGGCACCGGATCGCTGGCAAGCCGCTGGAGATCGAAACGGTACTCGATCTGGGCATCCAGATTGCGGATGCCTTGGACGCGGCACACGCAAAAGGAATCGTTCACCGAGACATCAAGCCCGCGAATATTTTCGTGACAAATCGAGGACAGGCAAAGATTCTCGATTTCGGGCTGGCGAAGGTCACGCTCAAGCCAGAGAGCATTGCTATGAGCGCAGCGACCATCGAGTCCGAGGAGCATCTGACCAGCCCCGGCAGTGCGCTGGGCACCGTCGCCTACATGTCGCCGGAGCAGGTTCGAGGGAAGGAACTCGACGCTCGCACCGACCTGTTCTCGTTCGGCGCAGTGCTGTACGAAATGTGTACGGGCACACTTCCGTTTCGCGGAGGCACCTCTGCCCTTATCTTCAACGCCATTCTGGAACGCGCTCCCGTAGCTCCGGCGCGGCTGAATCCCGACGTTCCAGCAGAACTGGAACGGATCATCAACAAGACGCTGGAGAAAGATCGAAGCATTCGCTGTCAGTCTGCCGCCGAGTTAAGGGCTGACCTCAAACGAGTGAAGAGAGATAGTGAGTCGCAGCGACTCCAACTTTCAGCTTCAGGTTCAGAAAGTGCCCGTAAAATGAACGCGGCAGCGAAAGCCTTTTTGACCAGCACTGATTCTGCGCGGGTTACGAGGGCTGCACCGCCTGAACGTTGCGAGCTTGCCACGTACGTGCGTCACGGCTTAACGCAGACGCCCTTGCGACAGACCAGACCCGTTTTTCCGCAATCTGCTTCCTCCGTGCAGGTCTTTGGGCAACCGCCAATGAAACACGCAGGAGCGGATGTGTATTCCGTCCGCGAGCCAACCGCACAGAAAATATCGACCACGTCACCGTCGCAGCCGCAACGACCTCCGGGGTCGATGCAGTGAGCATCGTGGCTGGGCACCACACATTTTCCTTTGCTCTTAGAGCCACTAAAACCGCAGCGTTGACCAGAAGGGCATTCCGAATCTTTCTTGCAAACAACGATCTTATTGGAGCCTTTGTTAGAAATGCTGCTTGTTGACGTCTGTGCTTGGGCATTGCCAAGCACCACAACTACCCACACCAACAAAGCGGCAAACAACCGTGCTGAAAGCTTGCCCATAATGTCTGATCGCACCTTGATCCTTTTCTCGCGAGTGAAATCGCGATGCGAGCCGAAGGGAGGGGCTGACTAACGTACCGGGTGACCTCTCTTTCTGGAAAGACGTCGACCCCGACATCCCCATTCTGAAGCAAGCCAAAGCCGAATACGCGAGGCTGCAATAGCCATTTTTTGCTGCGCATGGCGATTGACGTTTGTTACTGCACGACCTAACATTCCATCGCATTGATCTCCACGTCAGAGTTTCTAGGAGGCACCATGAATCGAGAACGGGCGTTGAAGGTTGTGCTGGTGCTGGTAGGGCTGATCTTCTTATTTGGTATCTACCCGTTGATGATGTTTCTCTGGTCGAGCGGATGGCGATGGCAACCGAATCAGCCGGAATACGAGCAGATGATCCTTGGGGTCTATGCCACGCTGGGAATTTTCCTACTGCTCGCGGCGCGTAACCCAGCGGCGAATCGCAGCCTGATCGCTTTCACGGCGTGGTCGAGCCTCGTTCATGCCGCGATTATGGCAGTACAGGCATTCCAGCATCCCAGTGAACACGGACATCTGCTAGGGGACATACCCGCACTGGTCATCGTGGGCGTTGCCCTGATCGCGCTGGCTCCGGCGAAGCAATCGGCGTAGCGAGTATCGGCAATGCGATGCGTAGGCTCACGGTATGGAAAGATGCCGACCCCGGGATCCCCATCCTGAAGCAAGCAAGAGCGGAGTACGAGAAATTGCGATAGCTGCCCACGCTAGCATTTAGTCACTGCACTACGAAAACAAGGCGTCGAAAGGTCTTGCCGATAAGTATGCATGTGCGGCAAGCAGACAGAGCAGTGCCCGTTCCTCGACAATCGCCAGTACAATTCTGAGGTATGCCCGGTCGGGAATGCCATCACTGCAAGCAGTGGATCGAGGATGGAGAAGAGCATGACTGTTGGACGACCACTGAAGCGGCTTTGACGCGGGAACTCTCCGACGATCTGCGGGATGCTTGGGAAAGGCTGCGCGAGACCGCTGTATCCTTCGGCGATCAGCGGATTTACGCTTCGCACAAGTCGATTATGTTCTCGCGCAAGTCCTGCTACTTCTTTGTGCGTCCCAAGCGGAAGTTTCTCGAACTCTGCGTTTTCCTCGGTCGCACGCTGAAGGCTCCTCAAGTGCGACGAAGCGACCGGGCTTCAAAATCGAAGGTGTATCACATCATTCACATCAAGCACCGCGATGAAGTGGAGGCACCGATTACCGAGTGGCTTCAGGAAGCCTACGAGCTTTCTGACGTGCTCGTGTCGAAGGCCAAAGTTCAGAACCCGCTCTGTTAACAAACGGCGACAGTGAACATCCCCATCGTGAAGCAAGCCAAAGGCGAATGCGCGAAGTTGCAATAAATGGTCGCGTCATTTGGCTTGCCGCGCAAAGCAACAAATGCACGACTCGTGCATCTCTGAACGAGGCAGTAACTCCGAAATATCTTTGGTAAGGCTTACCATTTTCTCCCTCGATTTCTGGACGATGTGGCGCAAATTCCCCTATTACTGAGACTGGGAATTCGATTGACGATCCGAGAACTGATCGCAGAGCAGCGCCAGCGCATCATGTGCGGCCGTTCTTCGTTGTACTCCTTCTGCCACGCGCTGATCTTTCGCCGCGCATCGAATAGGTTCTGGAACCAACTCACTGCCAAACACTCCTCCCGAAGCCGCCCGTGAAAACTTTCCACGTGTGCGTTCTGCGTCGGCTTGCCCGGTTGAATGTGCACTAACTCGATCTGCCGCTCGATACACCACGCCAGAAAATGCCGACTCGTCAACTCCGGCCCGTTGTCGCAACGGATCGCCGAGGGCTGTCCTCGCTCGGCCACTATCGCCTCTAACGTTCGCGTCACTTTCCGACTGGCAAAACTCGTATCTACTTCCAAGGCCAAACACTCCCGCGTGTAGGCATCGACTACGCTCAGCACCCGGATCGCTCGCCCGCAGGCCACGGCATCATGCGCGAAATCCAGCGCCCACTCCTGATTGGCTGCTGTGCACACCACCAGCGGTGTTCCCACCCGCACACAGTGCTTGCGCTTCCTCCTTCGAATCATCAGTCCCGCTTCGCGATAGATCCGATGGAGTCTCTTGTGGTTCACGTGTTCTCCACTTCGTCGCAATAGCACATGCAGACGCCGATACCCGAAACGCGGCTTCTCCCGTGCCAACTCCACCAACCTCGTGCGCAACGGCTCATCCGTTCGCTGGCTGCGATAGCGGTACGTTGTCGCGGCCAGCATCATCAGCCGGCATGCTCGCCGCTCGCTGAAGGCGTACTCTTGTTTGATCTGCTCGATAGCGGCCTTCAACGCTACGAGCTCCAGCCGTTTTTTCTTATCACCGACTGCAAGGCTTCTTTGTCCAAGCTCAGATCGGCCACCAGCTTTCGCAGGCGCGAGTTCTCATCCCGCAGCTGCTTGGCTTCCTGCGCTTGGCTCACTTCCATCCCGCCGTACTTCGCCTTCCACGCGTACAGCGTATGCTTAGACACTCCCACTTCCCGTGCTACGTCTTCCACTTTCCGCCCAGCCTCGACTTGCTTCAGCGCCCCGATCATCTGTGCTTCTGTGTGAGTGCTCCTCGACATAGACCCTTCCCCTTTCTTTCGCAAAAATCATACTCAGCTTTGTTCCGAAAGAGGGGATCAGGTCAATCCCTGCTGTATCAGTTTTCGGGTTTTGGATCAAAAGAGAAATCCTCAGCCGACCGTGAGCTCCCTGAGCAGCTGAAGTGTCGTTGTCGAAGATTTCTGTCTGTCTCGCTTAATCTTCCTCTCACAACAGTCAATGCCCTTCGTCCATCAATTGCGCTTGGGTCGACAAACCCTGTTTACAACATCTGCACCGAACCATACACTTGCAAGGATCATCCGATGTGGTCCTTTCCGAGGACTTGGCCACCGGCAACAGTTGTCCCTGACCTGAGGCTTCGACTGGTGACTGAGGGAGTCTGCAGGCAATGAACCCGCTGAACTTTCCGCTTCTTGTGTTCGCTTTGTCGTTCGTGGTTCTGTGGCTCTCCGCGCAAGCCGGCGATATCCTGCGCAATAGACTGCGCCCATTGCAGGACGAAGAACGGGATGATTTCGGGATTGTGCTCGGTGCTCTCCTGACCCTGCTCGGACTGCTCATCGGTTTCAGCTTTTCGATGGCCATTAGCCGGTATGATCAGCGCAAGAATTACGAAGAGGCGGAAGCCAACGCGATTGGTACAGAGTTCGTACGGGCCGACCTACTGCCTGCGGATGACGGGGCGAGATTGCGTGTGCTACTGAAGAAGTATACCGATGAGCGCTTATTGTTTTACACGACTCGCAGGCCTCAGACGCTCGCCAAAGTCGACGCGGATACCGCCAAGCTGCAACAGGAGTTGTGGTCCGCCGTCCGGCAGGGGGCAGCGACGCAGGCTACGCCCGTGGTTGCCTTGGTCATTTCCGGCATGAATGATGTGTTGAACTCGCAGGGATACACTCAGGCTGCCTGGTGGAACCGTATCCCCACTGCGGCGTGGGTGCTGATGGCTGCTGTCGCTATCAGCTGCAACTTGTTGCTCGGGTACATTGCACATCGTACGAATCGCCGCCTGTTTCTGATCGCGCCGATTGCGGTGTCGATCTCGTTCTTCCTGATTTCTGACATTGATAGCCCGCGCTGGGGTGTTATCCGTGTGGCTCCGCAAAATCTGTTAAGCCTCTCCCAGTCCCTGCGTGCGCATTAGATCGAAGGGGGAAACAAGGCGTAAGCTGGATTTCGCGGACCGGGGCGACTGTCGGCCAAGAATCGAACTACACAGAAGACTGGAAGGAGAGCGGATGAAAAGAATTTCTCAGAAAGTATTGCTAGTCGTAACCTTGCTATCGCTGGCGATGAGTCTCGGGCTTCCCGCCAGAGCCGCCGCGGATAATCAAGGATCATCTCAGCAGGACAAGGTCAAAGCTTGTAACGGTGCGGCGGACAAGAAGGACCTCAAAGGAGACGATCGCAAGAACTTTATGCAGGACTGCCTCAGCAAAGCTGGCAATCAGCAACTTAACGACATGAGTCAGAAGGACAAGTTGAATACCTGCAAGAATCTTGCCGACAGGAAGAACCTCAAGGGAGACGACCGCAGGTCGTTCCTCAAGGACTGTATGAATAAAGCCAACCCCAAGTAAGCTGAACTCGAGGGCATGAAAGCTTGCTGCCCATGCGATCCAGGGCCAGTGCTGTGTGCAATCTCTTGGAGCGATTAGGTTTAGCGGTGGCCGAATAGAAGGTGGGGTGGCGAGACCGGGCACTTCCTCAAGCGAGAGGTGGCCAAGTTCTTGCACGCTGTTGGACTTCGCCCGATGGACTTTCTAGCTGATTAGTGCGCAATCCATTGTGCCCCTCGATTTAGACTGAGGTCCGAAAATGCTCCCGGGAACGACATGCCCGCTGAAACAGAAGGTGCTTAAAGAAGCCAAGCGAATGCTTGTTATTACCGTCTACCTCTGGGTCCTATTCAGCGTGTTTGAGGTGCACCGTCTGGCGGTTCTTCGAGGACAGCATCTTCCCTATTCATATAGGGTCGGGTTTTCTCTGATCAACGCGCTGATTCTGGCCAAAGTAATCCTGGTCGCCGATGCCCTACATGCGGGAAAGCGCTCCGCCGGCGCAACGGTGTTTGCAGCGGTCATGTTCAAATCCGGCCTCTTCGCAATCATCCTGGTTTGCTTCAACGTCGTGGAAGAAGTTCTGGTCAGCGTCTTTCACCACAAGACTCTTGCCGAAAGCCTTCCGGAAGTTGCGGGAGGAGGTCTCGAAGGTCAGTTGCTTGTCGGCGTTATGATCTTCGTGGTGCTGATCCCGTTTTTTGCCTTTGTCGAACTCCGCCGAGCCGTCGGACAAGATGCGTTCGATGACTTGGTTTTCCGCCGCAAGACGCCCTGAGCTTCACGGCCGTGCTTTCCCGAACAGCCATCGCGGCCGTGGACCGGTCATTGCTTTACGGGCTAGTCTTCTGCCAAATCAGCCGCATCCTCGGCGTCACCCACGGCCTTTTGATCAGCCGGGCTCAGTCCAGACGGAGATATGTCAATCGTCACTTTCACGATGGTTCCAGTGAACTTGTTGTCCCCTTCCTTGTAGTCGTCGGACACCGCGGTTTCGGCGTCCATTCCCACGTCCGCTCCCTCGTCTCCTGAGAAGATGAAGGGCACCGTCTTGGGAATGTGTCCCTGCGCCACCTGATTTCCGTCCACAAAGAGCATGCACTTGCCGCCCGTTCCTGGCCTGGCTGCATCGGGGATGAACTCATACTTGATGACGTGTTTGCCGGCGGAAAGTGCTGAGTCGCCGGCGATGTTCGTTCTCTCCACGCCAAAGAAGTTGTATTCGTGGTGGACTTTCCCGTCTTTCATATAGAGCGTCCAGCCAGCGAACCTGCCCCCTTGCGCAATGATTACGCCATTGGTGTTGCTGTCGCTCAGTTCCACCGGCGCAGTGACGGTGTAATGGCGGTTCTTCACGTTGATGAAGGCGTTCTCCATCATGCCCACCATTCCGGGATACACGGTGAGCGACGTGCGGTTCCCCATGAGGTCCGGCCGCCCCGCGAGCACAGGATTGAAGCGCTCCGAGCGGCGGTCGTCGATGGGCAACACGTGATTGCGAATCGCCTCCTTCATAAAGCGGTCCTGCATCTCTTTCAGCTTGGCAGGGTTTTTCGCCGCTAGATCATGGGCTTCGCTGAAATCATCAGTGATATGGTAGAGCTCCCACACGTCCTGGGTGAGCGGCGGATTTTGTGTCTGGATCCAGGGGATGGAGTGGCGGGTTGCTGCGATCCATCCGTTGTGATAAATGCCCCGGTTGCCGAACATCTCGAAGTATTGCGTGGTGTGCGTCTCTGCGGCTTTGGGATCGTCGAAGGTATACATCATCGAAGTTCCATCGAGTGGCAACTGCTCCGTCCCGTTCACACTCTTGGGAAACGGCAGATCTGCCGCTTCCAGGATGGTCGGCGCAATATCGGTGACGTACGTGAACTGTGAGCGGATCTTTCCTTTATCCTTGATGCGCGCCGGCCAATGGATCACCAATCCGTTAGTAGTCCCGCCGTAGTGTGAGGCGATCTGCTTGGTCCATTGGAAGGGAGTGTCACCGGCCCATGCCCAGCCAATCGCATAATGGGGGAACGTACTCGGGCCGCCCCAATCGTCCAAGTGCGAGAGCATGTTGCTCGCCCCACTTTCGATGATGCCGTTAAGCGCCATGGTCTCGTTGTAGGCACCGAACGGACCTCCCTCAGCGCTGGCACCGTTATCACCGACGACGTAGAAGAACAGCGTGTTATCCATTACTCCCATCTCATTCAGTGCGTCTACCAGTCGTCCGATCTGCTCATCTGTGTGCTCGCCAAATCCCGCGAAGGTCTCCATTTGCCGCGCTTCGAGCTTTTTCTCGTCGGGTGTTTGCGAGTCCCAGGAGGGAATCTCATTGGGACGCGGGGTCAAGTCCGCATTTGCCGGAATGACTCCCATCTGCTTCTGGCGCGCGTAAGTCTCCTGGTTCAGCTTGTCCCACCCTTGATCGAACTTCCCCTTGTAACGCTCGATGTATTCCTTGAACACTTGATGCGGTCCGTGAACGGCGCCGGGGGCAAAGTAAACGAAGAACGGCTTGTCCGGCGTCAAAGCATGCTGTGCCTGCATCCAGTTGATCGCCTGATTGGTCATGTCAACGGTGAAGTGGTAATGGGGGTCGTGGGGAGGTTCCACACGGGTGGTGCCGTCAAAAATCGCGGGCGCCCACTGATTGGTCTCGCCGCCGATGAAGCCGTAGAACTTGTCGAAGCCGGAGTGGGTGGGCCAGCGGTCGTATGGCCCCGAGACGGAAACCTCCCAAGCCGGCGTCTCGTGATACTTGCCAAACGCCGCGGTACTGTACCCATTGAGACGCAGCATTTCCGCCAACGGCGCTACACTCAGCGGACGAATGCCGGTATTGCCGGGAAAAGAAGTAGCAAGCTCGGTAATGGCGCCGGCGTTTGCGACGTGGTGATTGCGCCCGGTCAGGAGCGCGTTCCTTGTGGGCGAACAGAGCGCGGTCGTATGAAAGTTGTTGAAGCGCAATCCATCGGCTGCGAGCATATCGAGCGTGGGCATGTGAATGGGACCGCCAAACGCGCTGGATTGCCCGAAGCCCATGTCGTCCAGCAGCACGATGACGACGTTCGGAGCGCCCTTCGGCGCCGTGACTTTGAAAAGCGGTGGCGCTTTCACGTCGCGGGCATCGAGTTCAGTAATCACTGGCGGTTTGGGTTCCGGGATAGGCAGTACCGAACGGTCTAAGACATCCTGTGACCAGCCCAGCTCGGCCATGACGACGACAGCCAAGAGTTGTAAGACAATGCGTGAGCTCCTCATTATTGAATCATCCCCTCTGCTCTGATTAGCCGCGGGCGAGGCAGAGACTGTTTCCGAGCAGTCAGAGTGATCGCTGACCCGGCCTTGAGCTACTTGAACCTGATTGCTAACCCTAAAAGCATGCCATTCATGTTCGTGTCATAGATAAAGCCGCTGTCTCGGTAATCAACGCTCAAGCGGCGATAACCAACGAAGCTCGAAAATCTCTTCTTGAATTCTTTGCCGACGCCGCCATAAACCTGCCATGTCTCTTGTGATCCCTCACCAAAACCTCCGGCGTCGCCCTTGAGCATCACGAAGACCCCTTTCTTTAGGTTCACCCGGAAGCGCGCCCCCATCACCGGATCAACCCAGTTCTTGGAAGCACTTGCACCGAAAGCCGGCAAAATTCCGGGGCGCAAATCAAGAGTGCTGCGTAAATGCCAATATCGGACCCCTGCAATCGCGTCGGCGGAGAATTTCGGCGTTTCGATCACGCGCCCGTAGATTTCTGGATCAACAATGTATTGTTGCGCTTCGGTGTGAGCGCTGGTATAGAGCTTGCCAAAAGGGGTTGCTATCTCGTCGGATGACAGATCGATGTACTGGAAGTCGGCCAAGAGACCGACCCGTTTTCTGCGAACGTCGAACGCGGTCATGAAGCCGATATTCAGTTTGTCGAAAACATCGGAGAAGCTCGCGCTCACAGGAATTGTTTTCCCTGCGACCCCCATATTGCCGCTGATGCCACTGAGCCACAGGTACCCTGGCACCCAGGTGATGTGCCAATCGCTTTGGCTTGGCGGGTCGTTCGATGCTGATGTCGATCCGGGGGAGAGAGCGCTGTCGTTTTGACAAAACGCGGTCGCTCCAAAGGCTAGGCACAGCAAGATCATGAGCGCCAACTTCTTCATAGCAACCCCCTCCCAATTTGCTTTCGTAATGCGCACAACAGAAAGCCCGCTGTCGCAGCCGAGATCACTTTCCTCCGCCAGCCGCGCCTGACTGAAGCGCGTCGAGGAAGGCGCTCACGCTCATGGAACCGGATTTTTGGCTCGGCGGGAACTCCTTGAAGGTCTGCAAAAATTGTCCAACAATCGCCTGCGCGGGAACTAACGTCCAGAGTTTGACGGCCCACCAGCTCTCATATGCACCGGACTCTTCGTAGTAGCGCTCGAACGGATCCTGCCGGAGGTTGGTGACAATTGGCACATTTGTAGTAACGCGCCTGCCGCTGAACAGGTTGCCCTCGATCGTGGCGAACGAGATCTTGTAGTCGTTGTAGCGCAGCGCGTTGAGATTTGCGTTGTCGTCGAAATAAAAGATCTCGTGTCGCGGCCCATGCGCGGCTTCGCCCTTGAAGAAGGGCACGAAGTTGTATCCATCCAGATAGGTCTTGAACGTCTTGTCGCCCGCTTTCATACCCTTCAAAAGCTTGTCTTTCACCTCCGGATCGCCCGCAGCAGCCACGAATGTGGGCAGCCAATCCTCGTGGGACATGATGTCGTTAACGACGCTACCGGGTTTAATGACGCCCGGCCAGCGAGCGACACAGGGAACGCGCATGCCACCCTCCCACGTGGTGCCTTTTTCGCCTTTGAAGGGAGTGTTGCCGCCGTCCGGCCAGGAGAAGGTCTCCGCTCCGTTATCACTCGTCAGGACGACGATGGTGTTGTCGGCGATTCCCAGGGCGTCAAGCTTCTTCAGCAATTCGCCGACTTCCCAATCAAACTCCATCATGCCATCGGCAAAGAGGCCATAGCCGCTCTTGTTCTCCCACTTGGGCGAAAGGTGCGTGAAAACGTGCATGCGGGTGGTGTTGTACCAGAGAAAGAACGGCTGGTTGGCTTTAGTCGTGCGATCCATGAAGTCGACTGCGTGAGCCAGCAG
>Ga0335078_10013747_pt1 | contig 11992 bp, 10 predicted proteins | sample Lox_Sample_32_FD_206711 | JGI IMG/M metagenome (GOLD analysis project Ga0335078, IMG submission 206711) | Soil microbial communities from Loxahatchee National Wildlife Refuge, Florida, United States - Lox_Sample_3.2 | ecosystem: Environmental > Terrestrial > Soil > Wetlands | place: USA... | reverse complement strand
CAAAGCCGGTTGGATGCCCTACGCCGAAGTCCTTCTCGGTCTCTACTTCATCGGCACCATCTTCTACGCCGTCGCCAACGAAAATTACGCCACCATCCCTTTCCTGCTTCTTTTCGTTTGGGGCTATCTCTATACCGGCTTCATGTCTCTCGGCCAAACCTACTTCGCCCACCTCCGCTTCGGCGTCAACGCCCCCGAAATGCGCCCCGCCTCCACCGGCGCCCCTGGCTTCTAGCAGGTGACAGTAGCTACTTCCTCCAACGCAGTTCTTCGCTCTCAAAATCGAAGAAAATCTGCTTTGCTCCTAGCGACGACGGCCCGAGATATCCCGCCACATCATCCAGCCTCTTCACGTTCGGCGCATTCACCAACAGTACCCGCCGTTCCAGGTCCTGGCCACCCAGCTTGAATTGCAACACCACACCTTGGTAGCTCTCCACTGTCCCACCCAAGCTTCGCGCTGTTCCTCCCGTATCCATCCTGTAGGCCTGCAGCCGGGGACTTCGGCCGCGTTCATACAGCACGGCTCCCCACAGCCCCGTGTCCGCGATCATCCAAACCTTTCTCCCGTTTAACTCAGCTTCGACGCACAGCTCTGTCTCTCCCGCGCGCATCGGTGCCGCACGCATCCCGTCGCTCTCCCGCGCTCCGAACACCACTACTTTTCTTGCATAATCCACGAGAAAGCTCTTCCGTCGCAGCAGGTCCAGCCCAAGGATGCCGTCCACCCGCGCCCCACCCGGTCGCAAGTACCGCAGATCTTCGATCAGCACCCGCACATCGGACGCCTCTTCCGGCCCATAGTTAATCTCCGAAATGTTTCCCCACTGCGCCCGCACTGTCTTGTCAAAATTAATAAGGCTCGCCTCCTGTCCGATCACCCCCAGCCTCTTGGCCAACCGCCGATCGATGGCGGTACTGCTCGTTCCTGTATCCAGCAGAAAACGCAACCCGTGCAACTCTCCGATGCTGCCTTCCGCCACGATCAGGTATCCGTCGTCAATCTCGACCGACAGCTCATTGCCACCGCCCTTGCGTCTTACGTCCGCTCCGTACGCACTCCACGCCGCCAGCAACGAAAAACCTATTCCCATCGTCACGATTCTTTTCCAGCCCATAACGCCACCTCACCCGCGGTTGCGGTAGCGTCAAAAATCGTCGAGCCGCAAAAGCACCTCCATAGTCCATTGCTGACTCCCCGCTGGAACTTCCATGACACGCTAAATCTTGTTGTTTCAAGCACCTGCGAACCCTTCTGACATTCCCTCCGGAAGCATTTTGCCCGTTCCATCCGTCTATATCTGCGAGCGACTATTTCATGTCCGTCACGCCTCAAACCGTTCCTCTTCCGCCGTTGCAGCCTCGCTACCGTTTTGGCACTTTCGAGCTGGATGCTCGCTCCGGTGAGCTCCGCCGGAACGGCGTAAAGCTCCGGCTTCAGGACCAGCCTTTCCTGGTTCTCCGTAAACTGCTGGAAGCCGCCGGCACTATTGTTGCTCGCGAGGACTTGCACGCTGCCCTGTGGCCTGCCGATACTTTCGTTGACTTCGACACCAGTCTGAACACCGCTATCAAGCGCCTCCGCGAAGTATTGGGAGACTCCGCCGAGGTGCCCGTCTTTATCGAGACCATTCCCCGCCGCGGCTACCGCTTTCTTGCTCCCGTCCAAATCATTAGAAATGGCGCGCCTTTTCCTGTTCAGTCTTCCGTTGTCGACGCTCCCGTGGATGCGCCGCCCTCCGTCCCAGCCCTTCGTTTCCGCATCGCCATGCTGTCCGGAGGCTTGCTCCTCGCGGCCCTCGTCGGTGGCTTGGCTGTTGCGCTGCGCTCCGCGCCGGCCGTTCCTAGAGTGAGCGACTCCACGCAGATCACTTTCGATGGAGTGTCCAAGGTCAATCTGCACGTCCGCAGCGGCCAGGTCTATTTCAACGAGGTATCGTTCAACCGGGCCGCTCTGATCCAAGTTCCCGCAGCCGGAGGGCAGCCCGTCCTACTCTCTTCTTCTATACCCGGTCTTTTTCTGGGCGACGTTTCACCCGATGGTACGAAACTACTCGTGGGCTCATCTTCCCTCGGCAAAGGGCCGTTTCACCTGAAACTCATGGACGTCGCTTCCGGTTCTCTACAAAGCATCGATGACGTGGAATGTAACGACGCTTCCTGGGCTCCTGGCAACAAGCTGGTTTGTGTGCAGGGGAGCGAGATTTTTCAGGCCAACGGTGACGGCTCCAACCTAACCAAGCTGCTCACCGCACCCGGTCCTGCGAGCCATGTGCGCTTTTCCCCGGACGGCTCCCGCCTGCGTTTCAGCGTCGGCAACATGCATGTCGACAAATATAGTCTTTGGGAGTCCCGCTCCGACGGCACCGGCCTTCACGAAATCCTAACCGGCATGACGGATTCTCCGAATCGCTGTTGCGGCGAATGGTCTGCCGACGGCCGCTATTATTTCTTCCAAACCGAGCGCAACGGCGGCAGCCGCATCTGGGTGCTGCCGGAAACGCGTTCCTTCTGGCGCAAAGCCCCAGCACCTGTCGAACTCACCACCGTGCCTCCCAACTTCTACATGGGCGGCGCCAGCCCGGACGGCAAGAAACTTTACGTCACCGCTTCGCAGCCGCGTGCGGAACTCATCCGCTACGATTCCGCTTCCCGCCAGTTTGTGCCGTTTCTTTCCGGCATCTCCGCGGGTGATGTCGAGGCCTCCCGCGATGGCCGGTTCGTTACTTACGTGCACTACCCGGACGCCGGCCTTTGGCGCGCCAAACGCGATGGCTCGGAAGCCACGCAACTTACCGGGCCCTCTCTTCGTGTGGGGCTTCCGCATTGGTCTCCCGACGGTAGCCACATCGCTTTTTCCGGCTCTCGCCCCGGTCGCCCTTGGAACGTCTTCTTAATCCCCTCCGCTGGCGGTCCGGCCGAGCAAATCACCAATGGTCCACTGGCCGATCTGGACCCCACTTGGTCACCTGATGGCCGGACCCTGGCCTTTGCTCAAAGCCGCAACGACCCCAACAACCCTCCTTTTTCAATACAAATCCTCGATCTGGCTTCCCGTCGCGTTACTCTCCTTCCCGCTTCGGAAGGAATTTGCTGTCCGCGCTGGTCGCCCGATGGGCGCTTTCTCGTCGCCGCTCATCCCGATGGTGAGGATCTGCTGCTCTACGAATTTGCGACCGCCAAGTGGACCCTCCTTGTCAAAGACCTGGGTCACACCGGCTACATGCAGTGGTCCAACGACAGCAAGGAAGTCTTCTTTGACACCATTTCTGTCCCCGAGCCAGGCTTCTACCGGGTCCGCATTTCCGATTCCCACGTACAGCCCATCGTGAGCATCAGCGGCATCCATGCTTTCTACGGGCTGTTCGGTCCGTGGACCGGCGTCACTCCGGATGGCTCGCCTCTCCTCGTTCGCGATATCAGCAACGAAGAAGTTTATTCGCTGGACCTACAGCTACCCTGACGCTACGAAATTCTGGTGCCATTCTCAGACCTTCTTGCTGGCGCGTCGGTTTTCGCCGCCCGAAATCTGCTACTGTGTTGCGTGTTGCCAAGTCCAGGAAACCAACGAATGCCCCTGCTTCGACGAGCCAGCGTCGTCATCCTCGCCGCCGTCCTGGCCACCGCGGTCGCTAGAACCTCACACGCCGATCAGCGCGACTCCGCCCGCCAACTCCTCACCCGCACCATGTTCAATCCCGAATTTCGCCCCAAGTCCTTCCGCGGCGGCGAATGGTACCTCGATGGCTCTTCTTACCTCGCCCTCGAACCCGCCTCCTCCGGCCGCGGCACCGACATCGTTCGCTACAACACCGCCACCGGTGCCCGCGACATCCTCATCGCCGCGTCCCGCCTCACACCGCAAGGCGCCTCCGAACCTCTCGACATCGACGAATACGCCTTCTCTCCCGACGGCCACCAAATGCTTCTCTTCACCAATTCCCAAACCGTCTGGCGCCGCAACACCCGCGGCGACTACTGGCTCCTCAATCTCCAAACCAACGCGCTCCGCAAACTCGGTGGCGACGCTCCCGCCTCCACCCTGATGTTCGCCAAATTCTCCCCCGATAATTCCAAAGTCGCCTACGTCCGCTTCGACAATAAGAATATCTATTCCGAAGACCTCGCCTCCTCCAAAATCACCCAACTCACCCACGACGGCTCCGCCACCGTCATCAACGGCACTTCCGACTGGGTCAACGAAGAGGAATTCGACATTCGCGACGGCTTCTCCTGGAGTCCCGACAGCCAAGCCATCGCCTTTTGGCAATTCACCACCGCCGGCGTCGGCATCTACACCCTCATTTACGACCTCAGCGCCCCACGCGGCGAAATGGTCGGCCACATCCCTTACCCGCAGACCGGTCCTTACCCGCAAACTCTGCAGTACCCCTACCCCGAAGCCGGCACTCCCAATTCCGCCGTCCGCGTCGGCGTCGTTTCGCTCTCCTCTGGCCAAACCACCTGGATGCAAACCTCCGGCGATCCCCACGACTTCTACATTCCCCGCATGGAATGGGCCGACGAGCACCACCTCCTCGTCCAGCACATGAATCGCCTGCAAAACAAAAACGAATTTCTGCTCGCCGACTCCTCATCTGGCTCTTCCCGCGCCATCCTCACCGAAACCGATTCCGCCTGGGTTGAACTGAACGACGAAGTCCTCTGGCTCAATCATCACCGCGAGTTCCTGCTGCTCAGTGAACGCGACGGCTGGCGCCATCTCTACCGCGTCGACGCCGCCTCCGGCAAAACTCAGCTCATCACCCGCGGCAATTTCGACGTTGTCTCCCTCGCCCGCGTCACTCCCGATGAGCAGTCCATCTACTTCATCGCCTCACCCGATAACGCCACCCAGCGCTATCTCTATCGCGTCCGTCTCGACGGCTCCGCTCCTGCCGAACGCATCACCCCCGCCCAACCCGGCGTGCATTCCTACACCATCGCTCCCAACGGCGAATACGCCTTCCACAACTTCTCTTCCTTTAACGACCCGCCGCACTCCGATGTCGTCCATCTCCCCGATCACCACGTCCTGCGCGTCACCGCCGACAATTCCGCGCTCGCCGAAAAAGTCAAACCGCTCTCCTCCGGCTCCGCTGAATTTCTCAAGCTCGACGCCGGTAACGGCCTCCAAGTCGACGCCTGGCTCCTCAAGCCGCCCAACTTCGATCCCGCCAAAAAATATCCGCTTATCGTCTACGTCTATTCCGAACCGGCCGGCCAAACCACCGAGGACGCCTGGCCCAACACTTTCGTTCGCGCCACGGCCGCTGCCGGTTATCTCGTCGCCAGCTTTGACAACAGCGGCACTCCCGCTCCGCGCGGCCGCGAGTGGCGCAAAGTCGTCTATGGCAATGTCGGCCCGCTGTCCTCGCAGCAGCAATCCACCGCCCTGCAATCCCTCGAAAAATCGCACACCTATATCGATCCCAAGCGCGTTGGCGTCTGGGGCTGGTCCGGCGGCGGCACCGAAACCCTCAATCTCATGTTCCGCTATCCCGGCGTCTATTCCGTCGGCGTCTCCGTTGCATCCGTCCCCGATCAGCGCCTCTACGACTCCATCTACCAGGAGCGCTACATGGGCCTCCCGCAAGACTCGCCCAAAGCCTACGAACAATCTTCCGCCATCAACTTCACTGCTGGCTTGAAAGGTCCGCTCCTCGTCATGCACGGCTCCGGCGACGACAACGTCCACTTCCAGGGGTTCGAACTCCTCATCAACAACCTCATCGCCCTCGGCAAAAACTTCGACATGCGCGTCTACCCCGGCCGCACCCACGGCATCTTCGAAGGCCAAGGCACCACCTCCGACGTCTACACCAACATCCTCGCCTTCTTCGAAACCCACCTCCCGCCGAGCCCTCAGTAGCGCTGTTTGATAACCCACTGGTCCTGGCCAGGGTCCGGCTATAATGGACCAACAATGCTCCCGGCCTCTTCGAGATATCGGCAGCGAAACGCGCTGTTCAGAGCCGCGGTTACCCTGTTTTTTGTATGGGGGGCACGATTTTGCCCTGCTGCGGCAGATTCGTCTCCGGGGCTTCTGAAGGTATTTGGCCACGACCGTAATTTTGTTCGATATCGCGTCTATCCCGAGGCGCGAGGTCAAATGTTGTTCCCCAGCGCCGAAGCCCTCCTACAGGAACAGCAAAGCCCGGATACCTGGAGTATTCGCTTTGCGCCAATCCTAAGAAAAATCCGCATTTTCCGCATCTCGGACATGGCGCATCGTTTCACACTGTCTGCTGCTTCGGTCGGCGACCAGCTCTTCATCTTCGATCGCGTATTTTGTAGCGAGAATTCCAGCGCGATGACCGCACTAATCCGCGCGACTGACTCCAGTCCGAAGACTCCCACCGACGCTCTGAACGTCGCCAAGCTCTACCTCGCCCTCTCTTACTATCAAGCCGAAGATCCAGCTAGCTTTGTCGCGACCAGGAGTGACAAGCCCAGATCGAAGAACGACGGGGCTGGCCCGAGAACTTTTTCCGACTTAATCGGTGTCGCCCACTCGCCTCAGGTGATTCGGGAGGCCCGAGGCTACTTAGTGGACTTGTACACACGCAAGCTGGATACCGGTGGTGCGGCAATCCACTGGAAGATCGAGCTGACGTCCTCACAATTGGACGAGGAGATGGCTTCGACTGAGAAGTGGGCTCCAGGAGATAAACCTGCTGGAAACAAAAGCATTAAATTCCAGGTGGGAATCATGGCCGATGGATTCACAGAGGACGGTGCCAGAACGGATATTGAGCAATGGCTTGCTTCGGATGGGCCGGCTGTAAGTAGGGTTCACTACTACTATCCATCCTTTGAAAAGGCAGAAGGGCGTATGAGCGATACTCTGCAAAACGCTCTGGCCGTGTTACAAAACACTCCATGGACTGGCGCCGGTGGCCAGTCGACTGGGAAAGAGGCGTTAGTGATTCGGATCAATCAAGATCAGAAATCACTCTACGCATCACGCCTTTTTCTCAACCAAGACAGTCTTGTTGAGCTGTCGTGCGCGTGCCTCAGGAATGTTTCGGCAGGGCCAAGCATCAACGATGTGCGGAGCCAAGATTCCGGTCAACCTTAAAACCCGTCCCCAAAAAACCGACTGCCTTAACGGCTAGGCTGCCAGCACGGGTGCGGAACAAATGAGCCCCGGCAGATTTTCAGAGCCGGCGCGATTGCGCGGAATGGTAGCCGGCGGCACCGTACCGGCGTGGCCAGGCTGCCGTCGGGCCGGTGGCCCTCGCCTGATCCTGCATTTGCCTTAATCAGCCGCGAATCTAAATTCTGTTTTGCCGTTTGGCGAAGGGATTCTCGATAACTACCCCGGAAATGCGTTGCCCGGCATTGAGGTCCTCAGACAGGATCCGCGTCGCCCCGCTTTTCGCCGCAGCCGAGACAATCAAAGCATCCCAGAAGCCAATCCGGTATTCGTCTTCGATGCGGAATGCCGAGGCGATTTCGGTTGGCGTAGTTTCCGTGCACCAGATCGTGTACGCCTTGACCACCAGGCGAGCCGCATCCCTCGGCAGCGGAGAAGCAATCTTGCGCGTTACGTTCACGTAGAATTCCTGCAGCACCTGCATGCTAAGCACGCCGGTGCGCTCAGACCAGAGCTCGCCCAGCACTGCCTTCGCGATTTGATGTTTGCTGCCCGCGTCGTTGTCGTGGGCGTAGATCAGGACGTTCTTATCGACGAATGTTTTTCGCGTCATTTCCTGCCGTTCACACGTTCCCGGCGCTCGTGCAGTTCGTCACGCCCGACGCGGATGGTTCCGCCCAGCCTGAAGCCGCCTGCGAGCAACTCTTCTGCCTGCCGTTGGGAGCGCGTATAGGCTTCTTCTTCGCCCACCAGCAGCTCAATTTGTTGAGTCACCAGGCCGCTGATGGATGTGGAACGCCGCGCTGCAATAACCCGCGCTTTTTGAATGGTCGCCCGTTCCAGGCTAACCGTCAGGTTCTGTTTGCCCATCGACTTTGCATTCTTTGTCGTCGGCATAGGCCTTCTCGCACCTCTCACGTATCTTACGTGTAGCACGTATTCTGCGTGAAAGCAATCTTCCTGCTGTCTGCTGGGAGGAACTCAGTCCGGACGGGTGCCCGACGTCGGGCGGGGTGCCGCACCCTTCGGTTTTTCAAGGGTGCGGGGTTTGGCCTCAACCTCAAGCTGAGCCTGTCGCGACAGCCATTTAGGCCAAAGTGCCTACTCGAACTCGCTCGTAGGAAGGAAAATTCAGTTCACGTCTTCTGGAGAATGCCCTGCTGAGCCGACCATCAGATCCCGCACTTCGTTTACGCCGCCAGCTTCTGCTCCTCGAGCACATGCGCCGGCACCTTGCGCAAATCCCACACTACGCCGCACCACGACAGCGCCTTTAGCGTGTAGTACGTGATATCAATCTCCCACCAGAAAAATCCCTGCCGCGCCGCGGCCATGTAGTGATGATGATTGTTGTGCCAGCCCTCGCCCAGCGTCAGCAGCGCCAGCAGCCAATTATTCCGGCTGGTGTCCGTCGTCTCGTAGCGCCGCTTGCCGAACAAATGCGAAAGCGAATTGATCGTAAACGTGTCATGCCACAGCAGCACCGTGCTCAGGCAAAAGCCCCACACAAACAATGGGAACCCGCCCGCCAAAAACAGAATCACGCCCAGCAGCATCGGCGGCACCATGTGGTACTTGTTAAGCCAGCGCAGCTCCGGAAACTTCGCGAAGTCCCCGATGTACTCCAGCCGCGTGTCGTTGTACTTATCCGAAACGATCCAGCCCACATGCGACCAGAAAAATCCAAATAGTGTCGGCGAATGCAAATCCAGTTCCTGGTCCGAGTGCCGGTGATGATGCCGATGATGCGCCGCCCACCACAACACGCCCTTCTGCGCTGACGTCATCGCCACAAACGCCATCACGAACTGAAACACCCGGCTGGTCTTAAACGACCGGTGCGAAAAATAACGGTGATAGCCGGCGGTCACAAAAAACATCCTCCCCACCAGCAGCGCGGCACACGTGATCAGATACGACCAATGAAATGGAACAAAGAAGATCCACAGCGCCAACACATGAATCACCGCGAACGGCAGCGACAAAAGCAGCGAGATGCGGGATCCATTAGGCAGGGGTATCGAGAGTGCGCGCGGCGCGACTAAGGCCATTCATTTCCTCCGCGTCCGGGTTTCTTGCAGGCGGGACGCTCGTTAACTTCTCTGCGAGCGCGAAACCCAGCCGGAGCTTACGGCACCGCTCACCACATTCAGTCTAAGGACGCTTGCAACTACCGGTCAAGACGTACCGAAGGACAGGTATGCGTATAGTTTAGATGCTTCGCGCTGGGTTCTGTTGTACACAAGAACAGAAAATCTTCGCAGTGACTTTGCTCACTCCGCGCGATTTTTCTTGTCCGTGATGCAGCGCACGCAACCTCCGCGGCCCGCCGTTTCTGTCATTCCGAGCGTAGCGAGAAATCCGCTTTTCCTCCCGTTAGCACAGGCACTCTTGCCCGTGCCGCGTTTGCACGTGCAACCGTGCTCCGCGGAGTAAAGATATGCTATCGTCCTCAACGCAATTCCAAGGAGCAAAGCCGCAGTATGTAGTGGCGGGTCTTTAGACCCGTCCTTCGGCGCCCACAACCCAAATGGCTGAACGCCCCGTACTCGTTGGACTCGTTCCTCAGGTCGTCGTACTCGATCCCGGCGACCAGATCTCCTGGCTCTCGGACGCCGGCAATCTGCGCGTCGAATTCGACGTAAACCGCTGCCCCTTTTCCTCGAATGTGTTCCAGGCACCCGCCGGCGTGCGTCTTCTCAGCGGCCCGCCGCGCCCCGGCTCGAAAGCCGCCACGTACAAGTATCGTCTCTGGCTCAACGACCAACTCGTCGGCCAAGGCGAAGTCATCCTCCGCGACAAGTAACCGCCACGCGAAGCCATTCTGCAATGTAGGGGCGCGCTTTACCGCGCCCCTTGTGCTCACCAAAGAAAAACGCCGGGAAGCAACAAGCCGTTGCTTCGCGGCGAAAACACTTAGGAAAACTGTCATGGAGCGTAGCGAGGCATCTGTTCTTCGCCTCGCTCCAGGTGCCAACAACCGTTTACGACTTCGGCTGCTTCGCGATAATCAAATCCTTAATTTTGGCGTACGTCGCCGCCGGAACGATCTTCTTGTTCAGCAAATCCGTCTTCATCTTGTACGGCCGGCCGTCAATAATCTTCTGCGAGTACGCATCGCCAATCCCCGGCAACTCTTTCAACTGATCCTTGGTCGCCGTGTTGATGTCCAGCAGGCTCCCCGCTTTGGCCTTAGCATCGCTCGCCGTGGGCTTAGCTTGCGACGACGCACTCGCCGCTTGCGAACTACCCGCCGTCCGCGGGTGCGAATACGCCGCCACCGCCAACACCACCGTCAAAAGCGCCAGAACCACTGCCCTCAGTTGCTTTGCCATGCTTCCTCCTCCGTCTGAACTCCCAGAGAGTCTACCAATTCGACTGGCCTGCCCGCTGCGACGGTGCCAACCGCAAGAACGCCGAGCCCGAGCAGATCGGTCCATGCAAACTAGCCTCTTCACCGAACCACAAAAACTCACCGGCGCGCTCACTTTGTCTTGGTTTTTCATGAACTTGCCGGATTGCGCGCATCATGGCGAAGAAGCGCCATGAAGTCAATACAACGCCAGGACAGTCAGCCCCGGCCCATCAGGCGGGGAAGCGACTCCAAGGAACGCTGACTAGGAAGGTGCAATTCGTAGCTTAGTCGCCAGCGGCAGCGACGCGCGGCGGCTCCATGGATTCCGCCAAGCCACGGCGCATAGTGCCGAGGGCAAACGCCGGCACTTCGCGCTCCGGCGCCAACGAAATGTTGGCCGCCCGGCGGGGGAATTCGGCGCGCTGATCCAGCTTCAGCCCAGCTTCGCGCAGAAACTCCACCGAGAAGCCCATGTCCTCGGCGCGATCCACGCCCCAAAACCACAGCTTTTCTTCCTGCCGCTGCAGAAAATCCAGCGACTCTTCGAGTTTTTTCATCGCCCGGTCGAAGGAGCCTGCCAGAAAGAACACGCGCAGGGTCCACGCATGCCGCGGGTAGAACACCTCAATCCGCACGCAGTACTTGCCAGATTGGTTGCGTTCCATACTGCAGCGATAGTCGTTGCGGACGTTGGGCATGCGAGCAGGCGTCTTTTTCATAGGACCCTAAGTTCTGGCGCTGGGAAGCCATCACCGATTTGGTTTTGTAGGTTTCGATTGGGGCCCGGCCTTGCGATTACCCCCGTAACCGCGTATCTGGGCTGAAACCGACCCCTCAGGAAGACACAAATAGGCTAGCTGGCCGCAGAAGGAAAGGCAAGAGCCTGGCGACGAGATTGCCAACCCTCATTAACCTGCTTATTTTCTATGACTTAAGAGACGATATATCGCATCAGCTCAGATTGGCCGTGCGCAGCTTCTCGGTCATTAACTGCAGCTTGCCTTCTTTTTTCAGGCGGTCTTCCAGCGCGGTTTGGAACGCCTGAAACGCCATTGAGCGCTTGCTTTCGAGCAGCGAGTCGGTGATTTCCTTCTTCTGCTTGTCAAAGTCCGCCGGGTTCGGCTCCTGTTTGTCCACAACCTTGTAAACCAGCCAGCTCTGGCCGACCTGGAGCGGCGCGCCAATGTCGCCGACGTTGAGTTTAAACGCCGGCGCGAGCTGTTTGCCGCTGGCGACACCCGAGATCGAGCCATTGCGGGCAAACGCGTCGCTCGTCTTGGGATCGAGACCTAGCCCCTTCGCCGCCGCGTCGAACTTCTGGCCGTCTTTCAGTCGCTTCAGCAGTTCGTCCGACTTGCTTTTCGCTTCCGTCTGCGCCTTTTCTTGCTTCAAATCCGCGACCACCTTGTCGCGAACCTCTTCCAACGTCCCCTGGTGCGCCGGAAGCACCTGCTTAACGTCCAGCACCAGGTAGCCGCGGTCGGTGTGAATCGGCAAGCTCAGCTCGCCGGGACGCAAACCGAACACTTTGTCGCTGA
>Ga0335078_10013746_pt1 | contig 11992 bp, 10 predicted proteins | sample Lox_Sample_32_FD_206711 | JGI IMG/M metagenome (GOLD analysis project Ga0335078, IMG submission 206711) | Soil microbial communities from Loxahatchee National Wildlife Refuge, Florida, United States - Lox_Sample_3.2 | ecosystem: Environmental > Terrestrial > Soil > Wetlands | place: USA... | reverse complement strand
GTGCCCGGCCAGCCGGCGATCAGCACGGCGTCCAGGCCGCCGATGTTGACCCCCAGCTCGAGGGCGGTCGTGGCGGCCAGGCCGGTGATCGTGCCCGCCAGCAGGCCCTCCTCCAGCAGCCGCCGCTCCTCCGGCAGGTAGCCGGCCCGGTACGCCGCCACCTGGCCGGCCAGGTCGGCGGCGCCGGCCTCGGCCAGGCTCCGGCGGGCGCCCAGCGCGACCGCCTCGGCGCCGCGGCGGGACCTCACGAAGGCCAGGGCCGGCGTCCCGCCGGTCACCAGGTCGGCCAGCAGGCCCGCGGCCTCGGCCGTGGCCGTGCGGCGGACCGGCGCGCCCGCCTCGCCGCGCAGCGCCGTGAGCGGCGGTTCCCAGAGCCCGAACGTGAGCGGCCCGCGCGGGGCGCTGTCCCCGGTCACGGCGGCCGCGTCCAGCCCGGTCAGCAGCCGGGCACAGTTCTCTGGCTCGCTGATCGTGGCCGAACAGAGGACGAAGACCGGGGGGAGACCGAGCGTTCTGGCCCGGCCGTGGTGGCCCGCGACGCGCCGCAGCCGCCGCAGGACCTGCGCCACGTGCGAGCCGAACACGCCGCGGTAGGCGTGGCACTCGTCAACGATCACGCAGGACAGGCGGCGGAAGAACCCGTCCCAGCGGGCGTGCTGCGGCAGCAGCGAGTGGTGCAGCATGTCGGGGGTGGTGAGCAGGTAGCCCGCATGCGCCCGGGCCCACGACCGCCCGGCGGCCGGGGTGTCGCCGTCCACCACGGCCGCGCGCAGGCCGGGGATGCGCAGCGAGGACACCATCCGCAGCTGATCGGCGGCCAGCGCCCGGGTCGGCGACAGGTACAGCGCGGTGCCGCCCGCCAGCACCTGGGTCAGCGCGGGCAGCAGGTAGCCGAGCGACTTCCCCGAGGCCGGGCCGGTCGAGATGATCACGTTCCGGCGCGCCGCGGCGTGGTCGGCCGCCGCGGCCTGATGCGCCCAGGGACCGGGTATCCCGCCCGCCTCGAACGCCCGGGTCACCCGGGCGTCCGCCCAGTCCGGCCAGCCGACACGCCGGCCCGGGGCGGCGGGCACGTGCTCCAGGTGAGTAAGCTTGCCCGACCGCGCGCCTTCCCCCAGGATCCGGGCGGCGCCCGGGGGGATCTGGAGCTCAGCGTCGGCGAGCAGCGGCACCGCAGGCATAGGGTTTCAGTGTGTCATGACATGGGGGGAGTGCCTCGAACTCCGATCTGGTATAGACATGACCTCAGAGCGTGATTGAATGCGCGCGGGTAACATGGCCCGCCGCGGGGCGCGCGTTCGGGCTCCCGGGCGGCACGCTCAGTCCCTGACCGCATGGCGCTGGAGGAATTTGTGGATCTGAAGTTGGATCACCACACCAAGGATGGGATCGAGATCGTCGATGTAGAGGGCGAGATCGACGTCTACACTGCGCCGCGCTTGCGTGAGCTTCTGATCGAACTGGTGAACACCGGCTTTTACCAGCTCGTGGTCAATATGGAGAAGGTCGAGTTCCTCGATTCCACCGGGCTCGGGGTGCTGGTGGGCGGGCTCAAGCGGGTCCGGGCGCACGACGGATCCCTGGACCTGGTCTGCACGCAGGAGCGGATACTCAAGATCTTCCGGATCACCGGCCTGACCAAGGTGTTCGGGATCCACGACACCGTGGACGAGGCGATCGCGGCCAGGAAAGCCGAGAAGTAGCCCGCGGCTGACGCGCCGAGATGCCAACCGTTGAGGTTAGTTTCACGGCCCTGCCTGCCCACGTGCGGACGGCCCGGCTGGTCGCCACGGCGGTCGCGCGGCGCAGCGGCGTGGACGAGGCGCTGCTCGACGAGGTCCGCCTGGCGGTCGGCGAGGCGTGCTCGAGGGCGGTGGAGGCCCACCGGCTGCACTGCCCGGGCGAGCCGGTCCGGCTGGCGCTGACCGACCAGTCCGGGCGCTTCGAGGTGGAGGTCACCGACACCGGGCGGCCGCAGGGGTTCGGCCTGGCCGTTATCGCCGAACTCGCCGACGACGTCCAGATCAGCGAGACGTCGGCGGGGACCAGCATCCGGATGAGCTGGCCGTCGGTCGGGCTCACGCCCTGACCGGCGGCGTGAGCTGGGTCGTGGCGGCATGACAAGCGGGGGCGTATTACCATTCAGCGTCGCAGATGCGTAGACTCCCCGGCACTGCCGTGGTGGCACTCCTCGACGAAGTTCGACATGCCCGCGCCTAGGTGCCGTGACACCGCCCGTGACACTGCGCCGGGCCGCAGCATCGCGCGAAGCTCGTATGTCCTGTCAAGGAGGACAGATGTCTAGGCTCCATCTCGCCCTGGCGAGCGGGCCGGTCGTGACCGGCTCCAACCTCACCTGGGTGATCGTCGTGGCGGTGGTCGCCCTGTGCGCGCTCGGCGTGGCCGGCCTGCTGGTCCGCGAGGTGCTCGCGGCCAGCCAGGGCTCGCCGAAGATGCGCGAGATCTCGGCGGCGGTCCAGGAGGGCGCGGCGGCGTACCTGCGGCGCCAGTTCCGCACGATCGGCGTCTTCGTCGTGGTGATCTTCTTCGTGCTGCTGGTGCTGCCGGCGGACACTGAAGGGGTCCGCTGGGGCCGGTCGGCGTTCTTCCTGGTCGGGGCGCTGTTCTCGGGCCTCACCGGGTTCACGGGGATGTCGCTGACGGTGCGCGGCAACGTGCGGGTCGCCGCGGCGGCCAAGGAATCCGGCGAGCACTCGGCGATGCGGATCGCGTTCCGCACCGGCGGCGTCGCGGGCATGTTTACGGTGGGCCTCGGCCTGTTCGGCGCGGCGGTCGTGGTGCTCATCTTCAAGGCCAACGCGCCTGACGTGCTGGAGGGCTTCGGCTTCGGCGCGGCGCTGCTGGCCATGTTCATGAGGGTCGGCGGCGGCATCTACACCAAGGCGGCCGACGTCGGGGCCGACCTGGTCGGCAAGGTGGAGAAGGGCATCCCCGAGGACGACCCGCGGAACGCGGCCACGATCGCCGACAACGTGGGCGACAACGTGGGTGACTGCGCGGGCATGGCGGCCGACCTGTTCGAGTCGTATTCGGTGATGCTGGTGGCCGCGCTGATCCTGGGCAAAGTGGCCTTCGGCAACTACGGCCTGGTGTTCCCGCTGATCGTGCCGATGATCGGCGTGATCACCGCGGTCATCGGCATCTTCGCGGTCGCGCCCCGCAAGGGCGACCGCAGCGGCATGACCGCGATCAACCGCGGGTTCTTCATCTCGGCGGTGATCTCGCTGATCCTGGTGGTCGCCGCCGCGTTCTGGTACCTGCCGGCGCACTTCAGCCAGCTCACAGGCGTCAGCGGCGCGGGCAGCGCGGGCATCCTCAGCCACGGCGGGAGCCCCCGCTGGCTGGCCATCGGCGCGGTCGTGATCGGGCTGGTGCTGGCCAGCGCGATCCAGCTGCTAACCGGGTACTTCACCGAGACCAGCCGCAAGCCGGTCCGCGACATCGGCGATGCCTCGGAGACCGGGGCGGCCACGGTCATCCTGTCCGGCGTCGCGACCGGCATGGAGTCCGCCGTCTACTCGGCGCTACTGATCGGTGCTGCCGTGTATGGCGCGTTCCTGCTCGGCACCGGCAACGCGACCATCGCCCTGTTCGCGGTCGCACTGGCCGGCACCGGCCTGCTGACCACGGTCGGCGTGATCGTGTCGATGGACTCGTTCGGCCCGGTGACCGACAACGCGCAGGGCATCGCCGAGATGTCCGGTGAGTTCGAGGGCGAGCCCGCGGCGACCCTGACCCACCTGGACGCGATCGGCAACACGACCAAGGCCATCACCAAGGGCATCGCGATCGCGACCGCCGTACTGGCCGCGACCGCGCTGTTCGGCGCGTTCCGCACCTCGGTCGTGACCGCGCTCGGCAAGGCGGGCGGGACCTTCAGCCTGTCCATCGACCATCCCAACGTGCTCGTCGGCCTCATCGTCGGCGCCGCGGTCGTGTTCATGTTCGCCAGCCTGCTGATCCGGGCGGTGGGCCGCGCGGCCGGCCAGGTGGTGATGGAGGTGCGCAAGCAGTTCCGCCTGCACCCGGGGATCATGGACTACACCGAGAAGCCCGAGTACGGCCCGGTGGTGGACATCTGCACCCGGGACTCGCTGCGCGAGCTGGCCACCCCGGGCCTCCTCGCGGTGCTCGCCCCGCTGGCGGTCGGCTTCGCGTTCGGCTACGGGCCGCTCGGCGCCTACCTGGCCGGCGCCATCGCGGTCGGCGTGCTGATGGCGGTGTTCCTGGCCAACTCCGGCGGCGCCTGGGACAACGCCAAGAAGCTGGTCGAGGATGGCTTCCACGGCGGCAAGGGCTCCGAGGCGCACGCGGCCACGGTCATCGGCGACACCGTCGGCGACCCGTTCAAGGACACCGCGGGCCCGGCGATCAACCCGCTGATCAAGGTCATGAACCTGGTCTCGCTGCTGGTCGCGACCAGCGTGGTCAGGTACAGCCACAACGACGGGCTCCGCGCGGGCGTGGCGATCGGCGCGGTGATCATCATCGTGGCGGCCGTGGTCATCTCCAAGCGGCGGTCCACCAGCATCGCCGCCGGGGAGGCGGGCGGCGAAGCGGGCGCCGTGGCCGGGCCGGGCCCGGGCGCGGAGATCGGCGGCGCGACCGGGGCCGGCGCGGGCCCGGGCGCCGCGAACGAGGGCGGCGAGACGGCCGCGGAGAAGACCAAGGCGACCTAGCCGTCCGCCGGGTCCTCGGCGTCTTGGCCGTCTGCGGATCCTCGGCCGTCCTAGCCGTCCGCCGGGTCCTCGGCGTCGGCGGCCTCGACGTCGTCGCGGGAGATGCCGAGCAGGTGCAGGATCGCGTCGAGGTGGGGGACGCTGAGCGAGGCGTCGGCGGCGTCCCTGACCGCGGCCTTGGCGTTGAAGGCGATGCCCAGGCCCGCCGCCGCGATCATGTCGAGGTCGTTGGCGCCGTCGCCGACCGCGACGGTCTGGCTCAGCGGGACCCCCGACCGGGCCGCGAAGTCGCGCAGCGCGGCCGCCTTGCCGGCCCGGTCGATCACCGGCCCGGTGAGCTGGCCGGTCAGCTTGCCGCCGGCGATTTCCAGCGTGTTGGCGGCCGCGAAGTCGAGGCCGAGGCCGGCGGCGAGGGCATCGGTGAACTGGGTGAAGCCGCCGCTGACGATCCCGCACCGGTAGCCGAGCCGGCGCAGCGTGCGGATCAGCGTGCGCGCCCCGGGGGCCAGCGTGAGCTCGGCCCGGACCTCGTCGATGACCGACGCGTCGAGCCCGGCCAGCAGGGCCACGCGCTCGGCCAGGGCGGCCGCGAAGTCCAGTTCGCCGCGCATCGTGGCCGCGGTGATCTCGGCCACCTTCGCCGCGCATCCCGCGCGGGCCGCGAGCAGGTCGATGGCCTCGCCGCTGACCAGCGTGGAGTCAACGTCCATCACGACCAGGCGCATCGCCCGGCGGTGCAGCCCGCCGCGCTGCACCGCGACGTCGACCCCGCGCTCGACCGATTCCTGGGCCAGGGCCGCCCGCAGCGCGGCCGGGTCGGCCCCGGAGATGTCGAACTCGATGCAGGTCACCGGGCGGTGGGCCAGCCGGGAGATCCGGTCGATGTTCGCGCCGCTGGCGGCGATCCGCCCGGCGATGCCCGCGATCGCGGCCGGGGCCAGCACGCGGCTGAGCACGGTCACGTGCAGGCGGCCGCGGCGCAGCACGGGCTCGGCCGAGCCGGCCGTGATCTCGGCCTCCAGGCCCAGGTCGGCCGCCACCGCCGACACCTGGCGGTGGATCACGGTCAGGTCGGGATCGGCGCCGCAGGCCAGCAGCACCCCGAGGACGAGGCGGCCGCGGATCACGACCTGCTCGACGTCGAGCACGCTCAGCTCGTGCGCGGCCAGCACCGAGAACAAGCGGGACGTGACGCCGGGCCGGTCCCGGCCGGTCACGGTGACGAGCAGCGTCAGCTGAGGACTGGACATGGCGCTGCCCACGCTACCCGGCAGGCCCGGCCGCTAGGGCAGCAGCAGGTGCAGGTCGCCGAACTCGTGCCAGAGGTAGCCCCGGTCGATCGCGGCGGCGTAGCAGCGGCCGAGCAGGTCGGTCCCCGCGAACGCGGCCAGCATCCGCAGATGCGACGAGCGCGGCTCGTGCAGGCCGGTGACCAGCCCGTCCACGGCCAGCAGCCGGTGGCCAGGCGCGGGAGTGACGATATGCCCGGTCCACCCGGCCGCCGGGCTGACCAGCGGTGCCCCGGCGGCCCGCGGGACCCGGGCCGCGGTCTCGAGCGCCCGCACCACCGTGGTGCCCACCGCGATGACCCGCCCGCCGTGCCGCCGGGTCAGGTTGACCAGCCGGGCGGTGGCGGGCGGGACGTCGTAGGGCTCCGGGTACGGATCCTCGTCTCCCTCCAGCGAGGAGACGCCGGTGTGCAGGGTGACCGGCGCGAACGTGATCCCCCGCGCCACTAGCCGGGCCACGACCTCCGGCGTGAACGGGCGGCTGGCGCTCGGCATCTCCGCGCTGCCCGGCCTGGCGCCGAAGATCGTCTGGTATGACGCGATCGGCCAGGGCCTGCGCACGTAGGAGTACCTGATCGGCTCGCCGTGGCGGAGCAGGTAGGGCACCACCGCGGTGGACAGCCGGGCCCGCCACAGCCGGGCCGTGAACCGCTCGCCCAGCACCAGGACCGCGCCCCCGGGCAGCCCGAAGCGCTGCCCGGGGGACCCGCCGCGGTAGGGGGCCGTGGCGGCACCGCCGGCCGCGCGCAGCTCCACCAGCCAGTCGCCGTCCGGCAGCGAGGTGGAGAAGTGCACGGCCAGCCCGCCGGGCAGCGGCACCGCCGCGGGCAGCGTGGCCGAGGTGTTGACCACGAGCAGGTCACCCGGCAACAGCAGCGCGGGCAGGTCGGTGAACGCGTGGTGGCTGATCTCGCCCGCCGCGCCGCGGCTGACCATCAGCGCCACGCCGTCCCGGGGAGTGTCCCGCGCCTCGGGCGGCTCGTGGGCCTCGCGCTCGGGCGGGAGCGTGAACGCCAGCGCGGTGCGGGCATCGGCGTCCGGGCCGGCCGGGCCCCGCTCCAGGGCCGCCGTCGCGGCGCCCGGGCCCGCGGTCATGACCGCGCTGCCGACGGCATCAGCTCGGCGGCCCGGTACCGGCCGCTCGGCAGGCGTTCGGTGATCAGCCGGATGAACGCGGGGACGACGGCATCGGGCCGCGGGCGGTCGGAGATGTCTTCCCCGGGGAAGGCCCGCTGGTGCATGCGGGTGCGCAGGTCACCCGGGTCCACCCACCACACCCGGACCAGGTTCTCCTCCGCGGCAAGCACGTTGCTGGCCTGCTCGAGCGCGGCCTTCGCCGCCCCGTAGCCGCCCCAGCCCGCGTACGCCTCCACCGCGGCGTCCGAGGTGACCGACAGCACCGCGCCGCCCCGCCGGCGCAGCGCGGGCAGCAGCAGCTGGGTGAGCGCGATCGGGGCCAGCACGTTCACCTCCAGCGCATCCCTGAGCTCGCCCACGGGATAGTCGGCCAGCGCGGGCAGCGGGCTGGCGCCCAGCGTGCCGGCGTTGTTGACCAGCAGGTCGGGTCCGCCGAGGTCCGCCGCGGCCTGCCGGAGCCGGTCGCGGTGCGCGGGGTCGGTGATGTCGCCGGGCAGCACGGTCACGGCCGGGCCGGCGGGCAGGCTGGCCGCCGCCGCGCCGAGCGCGCCGCCGTCCCTCGCGTCGATCACAAGAGACCAGCCGTCGGCGGCCAGCCCGCGGGCCAGCGCCAGGCCGAGGCCGCGGGACGCGCCGGTGATCACAGCGTTCTTCGTGTTCGTCATGAACCTCACGCTAGGCAGCGGGCCGCGGCGGCACATCGGGCCCGCGGCCGGACCGGCCTGGTCCGATGGTCCTAGGACCTGCGGCCGGTCCGCGCCGGCCACCGCGCCGGTAGCGTGCGGTGTATGACCCAGGCGCGGCCCAGCGGCAGCCCGGGCGGCCGGCCGGCCGCGGGCAGCCAGGACGACGTGCTGCAGCGGGTGAGCCAGGTGGTGGCGGCGGTCGCCCGGCAGCTGTCGACCAGGGACGTGCTGCAGATGATCGTCAGGTCGGCCCGCTCGCTGGTCAACGCCAGGTACGCCGCCCTCGGGGTCCCCGACGACCACGGGTCGTTCGCCGAGTTCGTCGTCGACGGCATCCCGGACAGCCAGCGCAGGCAGATCGGCCCGCTGCCGCGGCAGCACGGCATGCTCGGCGTGCTGTTGCGGGAGGGACAGCCGATGCGGGTGACCGACATCCGCGCCGACCCGCGGTTCGAGGGCTGGCCCGACGCGCACCCGGACATGTCCGACTTCCTCGGGGTGCCGATCCGGGATGGCCGCGACGTCCTCGGCATCATCTTCGCCGCCTGCAAGCGAGTCCCGGGCGGGTTCACCGACCGGGATGAGCGGCTGCTCGGGCTGTTCGCCTCGCACGCCGCCATCGCACTGACCAACGCCCGCCTCTACGAGCGCGGCCGGGAGCTGTCAGTGCTCGAGGAGCGGGCCCGGCTGGCCCGGGAGCTGCACGACGCGGTGTCGCAGAAGCTGTTCAGCATCAGGGCCAAGGCGCGCGCCGCCGAGGTCCTCGTCGGGCGCGACCCGGACCGGGCGAGCGCCGAGATCCGGAGCGTGGCCGAGCTGAGCGGCCAGGCGCACGCCGAGCTCAGGGCGGTGATCGACGGGCTGGCGCCGCCGGACCTGGCGGCCGGGGGGCTGGCCGCCTCGCTGCGCAGCTACGCGGTGCTGGCCGGCCGGACGTACGGAGCCGAGGTGCGGTTCCACGCCGCGCCCGGGCTGCCCGCCCTCGGCGCGCGGGAGGAGACCGCGGTCTACCGGGTGGCCCAGGAAGCGCTGCACAATGCGCTGCGGCACTCCGGCGCGGCGGTGATCTGCGTGTCCCTGACCGCCCGGCGGCGCCGGGTCATCCTCGAGGTGACCGACCGGGGCCGCGGCTTCGCGGCGCAGACCCCGCTCGCGGCCCCTGACCGCTTCACTGGCGGCCTGGGGCTGGCCTCCATGCACGAGCGGGCGGCGTCGGCCGGCGGGACGCTGACGGTGCGCTCTGCGCCCGGGGAGGGGACGCTGGTGCGGCTCGAGCTATCCGCCGGCCGGGCGGCCGGCCGCGGGGCGGGCCGCCCGTGACCGGCACGGCGGGCCGGATCACCGTGCTGGTCGCCGACGACCACCCGGTCGTCCGGCAGGGGCTGCAGGTCCTGCTGAGCGTGCAAGATGACATCGAGGTGGTGGGCGAGGCGGCCGACGGCGGCCAGGCGGTGGCGATGACGGCGGAACTGGACCCCGACGTGATCCTGCTCGACCTCAAGCTGCCGGTCATGGACGGCATCGCGGTGCTGCGGGAACTGCGCGACGCCGGGCGCAGGACCCGGGCGCTGGTGCTGACCAGCGCGGGCGACCGGGACCTGGTGCCGCTGGCCGTGCGGGCCGGCGCCGCGGGTTTCCTGTACAAGGACGTCGATCCCGACGCGCTGGTCCGCGCGCTGCGCTCGGTGCACGACGGGAACACGCTGCTCGCGCCCGAGGCGGCCGGGTCGCTGCTGCGCTCGGGCGCGGCCGGCCCGGCCGGCCCGGCCGTGCGCGGCATCGGCGCGCTCACCGGCCGCGAGCGGGAGGTGCTCGCGCAGATCGCCGGGGGTCGCTCCAACCGGGAAATAGCCAGGTTGCTGCGGGTATCGGAGAAGACCGTCAAGACCCATGTCAGCTCGGTCCTGGCCAAGCTCGGCGTGGCCGACCGAACCCAGGCCGCGCTCCTTGCCGTGCGCCAGCAGGAGAGATAGCCTGCGCCCGACCCCGGCGGGAGCGGCGCAGCGGCGGGCGTCAGACCAACCCGAGGATGGCGCAGGGCCAGGAGGGAGCCGCATTGTCGGACGAGGTACTGCGGCTTCGCGGGGTCGGGGTCCGGCACGGGCGATCGATGCTGCTCCGGGACGTCGACTGGACCGTCCGCAGCGATGAGCGCTGGGTCGTCATCGGGCCGAACGGGGCCGGGAAGACCACCCTGCTGCAGGTGGCCGCGGGGCTGCTGGCGCCGACCGAGGGCACGGCCGAGGTCCTCGGCGAGGACGTCGAGGTGACCGACCTGGAGGACCTGCACACCCGGATCGGGTTCGCCAGCGCCGCCATCGCCGACCAGGTGCCGGCGTCGGAGAAGGTCATCGACCTGGTGCTGACCGCCTCGTACGGGATCCTGGGCCGCGATGAGGAGGACTACGACTCGTTCGACGTCACCCGCGCGGTGGAACTGCTCGACGCGCTCGGCTGCTCGCACCTGATCCGGCGCCGGTTCGCCAGCCTGTCCGAGGGGGAGCGCAAGCGGGTGCAGATCGCCCGCTCGCTGATGCCCGACCCCGAGTTGCTGCTGCTCGACGAGCCGGCCGCCGGCCTGGACCTGGGCGGCCGCGAGGACCTGCTGCGCCGGGTCGCCGGCCTGGCCGCCGACCCGCAGGCGCCCATGATCGTGCTGGTCACGCACCACGTCGAGGAGGTGCCCGGGGGGTTCACGCACGCGATGCTGCTGCGCAAGGGCGGGGTGCTCGCGGCCGGCCCGCTGGCCGAGGTGTTCACCGAGCGGAACCTGTCCCGGTGCTTCGGGGTGCCGCTGCTGGTCGGGTATCACGCCGGCCGGTGGACCGCCCGGGCCGCCCGCTGACCGTCAGGTTCCGGTGGTTGCCTGGCGGGGATGTGCGGCCGCCCGCGAACTCAGGCGGATGAGACGACGACTGAGACTGCGGCTGGAGCCGGAGGGCTGCCTCCGGCCCGGCCCGGCAGCTGCGTGCAGACCCGGCAGTACTCAGTGGGCGGGGAGATGGAGGAGCGCTGATGGCGAGGCGCCCGGGTGGCGTGAGGAGATCCGGACGCGCAGCGCCCCTGGCCGGATAGCGAACCGCAGCGGCGGACTCAGGTCCACCGCCTCGCCGTCCACCCCGGCATGCACCGATGCCGGAGCGCTCACCTTCAGACGCGGCGTGCTCCAGGCTCGCCCGGGAGCGCGCGGGCTGGCGCCGGGTCCGTCGAGGACGAGGATCCCGAGCTGGGCGCTGTCGAGCGTCGGGCGGGTGCCGCGAACCAGCGGGCGATCAAGCGCATAAGGGTTGTTCGACACGAGCACGACGGCGAGATGACGGTGCTCGCGCCCCAGGTCGTCGACCAGGCACAGCGCAGCCCCTTCGGCGCTCGGCCCCATCACCGCGGCCGCGGTCTCCAGGAGCGTTCGCGCCTTGGCTCCGCGGTAGGCCGGGCTGCGGACCGCATCACCGTAGATCCCGAGCGAAACGTTGTTGAGGAACGTGCGGCCGTTCACCTCTGCCATGTCGATCTGGCGCTCGACCCCGTCGGTGAACGCGTCGAGAGCGCCGGTCACGTCGTGCCGGTCCACGCCCACGTCGAGCGCGAAGTGGTTGCGCGTCCCGGCCGGGACGCAGGCAAACGGAATCCCGTGCGCAGCCGCCGCTGCGGCCACGACCGCCAGCGACCCGTCGCCGCCGGCCATCCCGAGCGCGTCCGCGCCGGCCGCTGCGGCTTCACCGGCCAGCGCCGCCAGGTCCTGGCCCGCTTCTAGGACGACGGCCTCGATCCCCTTTGCGCGCGCCTGCTCGGCTAGCCCGGCGCGTGCGGCTTTGCCGTCACCCGACCTCGGGTTGACGAACAGCACTGGCCGGCGCGGCGGATCAACCGGCCGCCAGCCATAACGTGACAGCTGTCGCCTGGACGGGTTCATCGCGGGTTCGGGAGGCGTGGGCGGATCATGGGCTGACGTCAGGTTCCGGCACGGTACTTCCCCTCCTAGTATCTCCCCGGCCTGGCGATCCCCGCGCTCGGCGGCCGTCCAGGATGTCCAGGCCGGCGCCGGTGAGGAACCCGGCGATGTCGGGGTGGGTCCAGCCGAGCCGCCCGGAGATCCGCAGGCCGACGGCGAACAGCTCCGCCGGGTCGGTGATGCCGGCGCTGGCGCGGTCGATCATCTGCCCCCAGCGTTCCATCACCT
>Ga0335078_10013744_pt1 | contig 11993 bp, 14 predicted proteins | sample Lox_Sample_32_FD_206711 | JGI IMG/M metagenome (GOLD analysis project Ga0335078, IMG submission 206711) | Soil microbial communities from Loxahatchee National Wildlife Refuge, Florida, United States - Lox_Sample_3.2 | ecosystem: Environmental > Terrestrial > Soil > Wetlands | place: USA... | reverse complement strand
CTCTCGGTCAAAGTGGTGGGCGGCGTCAGCCGAGCGACTGCGTCAGCGGAGCAAACCAGCGGCTGCGATCACCGGGGAGCCGGCGCCCGTGCCGCACCATGAGCGGCTCCGAGTAGCGCAGCACGAGTCCCCGTGATTCCGCCCATGCGCGCAGCGCCGGCTGGGACTCATCGAGATCTATTCGCACAGGCCCGGCGACCGTCCGTGCCGTGTCGGCGATGAGCGTCATGGCGTCATCGACACTCGCTGCGATGACCGGTCCGATCACCGCATTGGCGACGTTGCGCCACGCACCCGCGTACCCGGTGATGACGCCGTCCCGCTCGATCACCCTCAACTGCTCGGCGAATCCCGGCAGGCACTCGATGAGCCGTCCTCGGTCGGCACCCATCACCGCGGCGTCGAGCGCCGCGATCCCCGGAAGGTCGAGTGGCGTCGCGGGTCGCGAACCCCTCCGATCCGGCACCGGGACGAAATCGCCTCTGAAGGTGTGGGTGATGCCGACCGGGACGAATCCCACCCTTTCATAGAGCGGGCGTCCGTGCTCCGTGGCGTTCAGAAAGACGACCGCATCCCCTGCTTCGGAGAGCGCGTGCGTGATGAGTCGGCGGCCGAGCCCGCTGCCTCCGTGCCGCGCAGCGACGAGCACCATGCTGACAACTGCAAGCTCGATGCCGTAGCGGGTGAGGACAGTGGTACCGATGACCCCGCCCGAGTCATCGCGGAGGCCGAGAACGGTCCCCACCTCGAACAGCAGGCGCCATTTGTGCTCCTCGGCCTGCCAGTCGCGATCCTGCGCGAGCGCCAGGCACCCGGCGAGATCGTCCAGCGTCAGGCGCTCGACCGGACCGATCACGCCCCGATGCTAGGGCAGTGTGTCAGCGCGATGCGTGCGAGGGAAGCCCGAAATGCGGTGGATGCGTCGCGCGCTCCTCGAACTCCGTGAAGGCGGCCAGCGCAAGGATCGCAGCGCCGATGCCGATGTACACGGCAAGCAGGACGGAGAACCCGAACACATTCCACTCGACGATCTCGTAGGTGATGATCGCGGTCCCCGAAACGAGCGATGCCACAATGCCGCGCTCGACACGCACCACCACCAACCCAGACGCTGCGAGTGCGGGCCCGCCGACCGCGACCACCAGCAACCACGCGGGAATCGTGTAATCAGGAAACGGACTTCCCGCGAGCGAGCTCAACGGGAGGCTCATCCAACCCAGAAGCAACGCGAGGCCGCCGGCGACCGCGGTGACACCGAGGAACAGGTTGAAACCAAGCAGTGCTTGGCGATACGAAACGCGGGACATGCTCACCTCCAGGCGATGCACGTGGGACGTAACTGCTGTTGAGATCAGCGTTGATCGACAGCGACGTGAGCCACAAGAGCCGAAGGTCACTCAGCCGCACAGCGTGATCGAGCGGAGCCAACGACGGGCGCTCGTCGGAGCCGCGTCGCGAAGCATCTGTCGGTTCGTCGAGACGACGCGTCCCGATCGCCGCGTCAGGAGAAGCTCAGGGGCGTGGCGGGAGTTGCTGCAGAGCCCAGGTGTTGCCGTCCGGGTCGCTGAACCTGACGAAGGAACCCCAGGGCTGCACGTCGATCTCGCTCGCTGCCACGCCGCGGCCCAACAGCTCCTGCCGGGCAGCGGCGGCATCCTCGACGACCACCTGCACGCCGCGCTGCGACCCCGGTGCCATGTCCGTGATCCCGGTCCCCATGACGATGGAGCACGCGGAGCCGGGCGGTGTGAGCTGGACGAAGCGCAGAGCATCGTTCACCTGCACGTCGTGGTCGGCGTTGAAGCCCACCTGATCCACGTAGAACGCCTTGGCTCGATCGACGTCTGTTACCGGAATGGCCACCAATTCGATCTTCCAGTTCATGTCTGTAGTCTAGTCAGAGGTACCTCGATCGAGGCCCGCGCACAGGGGAGCTCAGCGATGCAGAAGCGGTTGGTCACACGCTACGCGACGAGGTCCGCCGAGGACGCGGACGAGAATCAGCGCCGAGTCGAAGGCGTCTTCGCGGAGCTGGCGGCGAACAAGCCCGACACTGTGAGCTACATCGTGCTGCGCCTCGAGGACGGCTCATTCGTGCACGTGTCATTCCACGACCACGGTGACGACGAGGTGAACCCCATATCGTCGACCGCGGCCTTCGCGCACTTTCAGGACGGTCACGCCGACCGGCGATCGGGCGGCGTGGATCAGCAGAAGGCGACGCTCGTGGGCTCGTACATCACGAAGATCGGCTGAGGCCCGCGGGGCGGCGCACCGCCGGCGGACTGCTCAGATCGCGCGCATCCGGTTGTTGCGCGGGTTGTGCTCGACCTCGGCGAGCCCGAGTGCCTCCATCAGCGGCGGCATGTACATCCCGAACCTGCCCCGCAGCCCCTTCTTGAGGCCGTACCAGCCGCCGAGCGGGTTCTCGGGCGAGCGCGCCCACGCCTCCACGGTGCCGTCGGTTGCCGGCTTCTGCTCATCCGCGCTGCCGAGCGGCACCCAGTCACCGCGCTCCTTCAGCATCTGATGGAGGTCCTCGATGCTCCGCAGGTCGTAGCGCAGTTGCGTGGTCCCCACCGTGCACACGATCGCCGGCGGGTCGAGCGTCTCGTCCCGATACATCTCATACGTCGACGACCCGCTCGGAGTCGTCAGCTGCCACGGGTCCGACTTCGTTCCGCTGCCGTCTGCCACCTGGTATCCCTCCGTGCACCGCGCGAATCGCCGAAGTATCGCGTTCGCGAGCGGAAAGGCGTCGCGCGCAGTCCTCGGACTGGACCCTTCATCCCGCTGACGCGGGAGGGAGGGGACACCTGCCGGCTTGCTCAGACAGCCCTCCGCTGCGGAATCGAGCGCTGGGGCCTTCGGCCATTTTGGCGCTCGATCCCTCCGCTGCGGGAACTCGCCACCGGCAGGTGTCCCCTCCCTCCCCGAGGCTCAGTGGTCTTCTCGGCGACCGCCGTGCCTCGACTCCTTGGCGGCTCGGTCGATCTGGTGGGCGTGGTCGTGGCAGTGCGCGGCGTAGATCTGCAGCCAGGTTTCGACGGAGTAGTCGCCGCTTTCCGTGTGTGTGCCGGTGCGGCTCCACTCTTCGTCGCTGAGACGCTCGAGGATTGCGGCTGAGGTTTCCCGGGCGGCGCGGACTGCGCGCAGCGAGGGGTCGATGGGGCGGTCGCGGTACCACCTCGCGCGGCGACCAGCCGCCGTCCGCGGGTGCGAAGTCGAGCTCGGTTTCCGAGAGGCCGCGGGCTGCGGCTTCGAGCCGGTCGGGTCCTTCGCGGTAGCGGGCCAGCAGCGCGGCTCGATCCATGTGTGCCTCCAGAGATGTCGACTGATCGTTCGTGGGTCACCCGCTGCTCACGCGCGTCGGGCGCGGGCGTTCAGCCATGATGCCCCGCATGATGGCCGTGGAGTGGGTCGGCGCGGCGCTGGGGCTGGTCATCGTGCTGTCCACGCTGCTCAGCGTGGTGACCGCGCTGGTGCTGCCGCGGCTCGGTTCGTCGAGAATGCAACTCCTCGTCGGCAGAGCGATGATCCAGGTCTTCTCGCGCGTATCGCATCGGTTCGAGACATACGAGGCGCGGGATCGCTTCCTGGCGATGCAGGCGCCGCTGTTCCTCATCGTCGTCCTGGCGTCGTGGTTGGCGGCGCTGCTCGTCGGGTTCGCGTTGATGCTCTGGCCCTTCATGTCCTCGGGCGGGTTCGTGCATGCCCTCACCGTGAGCGGATCGTCGATCTTCACGCTCGGATTCGCGTCGCAACCGGGCGCCGGTCCGCGGTTCCTCGTGTTCTGTGCCTCCGCGGCCGGGTTGACGATAGTCGCGCTGCAGATCGCCTACCTGCCTGTCCTCTACGGGGCGTTCAACCGGCGCGAGGTGCTGGTGACGATGCTCGACAGCCGCGCGGGGTCGCCGGCGTGGGGACCGGAGCTGCTTGCTCGTCATGAATTAGTCGATAACGTCCATAACTTGGGCGCCCTCTATCAGCGCTGGGAGGAGTGGGCGGCAGACGTCGCCGAGACGCACACGTCGTACCCGGTGATGCTGTGGTTCCGGTCGCCCAACCCGTACCGCTCGTGGATCCTCGGGCTGCTCTCCGTGCTCGATGCGGCCTCCCTCCAGCTGGCGACCCAGCCGCTGACCGCGCCATCCGAGGCACGGTCATTCCTGCGCATGGGGTACGTGTGCCTGCGAGAGCTCGCGAAGGTGATCGGAATCCCCTACGACAGCGACCCGAAGCCCGAGGACCCGATTCAGCTCACGGAGAGCAACTTCCAGGATGCGATCGATCACCTTGCGCGTGTGAACTGGCCCATGGAGCGCGAGCCCGCGCAGGCATGGGTTCACTTTCGCGGCTGGCGTGTGAACTACGAGGCCCTCGCCTACCGGCTGGCCGACGCCGTCAACGCTCCGCCGGCGCTGTGGGCGGGACCACGCAGCAACCTGCCCGCCAGGCTGCAGCCTCCAGACCGCCCACCGCATCGCGAGCCGTCAGCCGAGCTGAGCCGCATCCGCAAACTGACCGAGAAACGCCGGTCGACCCGTGCCGCCGACCCCACGCGTCCCACCTCGGAGCCCTGAGTCGGGCACGTCCCCGCGCTCACCCGAAGCGGATGTACCGAAGCTTCTCCATCGGGTCCTGCGTCCACTCCGGCGCGAGTGATTCCCAGAAGGCGCGCGCGAGCTCGTCGTCCCTGACCACGAACGCGTCGATGCGCCGCGCGCCCATCACCTCGAGGCGCTGCGTCGCCGCGCTGAGCAGCGCGCGTCCAACGCCGAGGCGCCGATGGGATGGTGCGACCGCTACCCGGTAGATACCTCCACGCCAGCCATTCCATCCGGCGATCACCGTGCCGACAGCGGTTCCGGCATCGGTTGCGAGCAGCAGTGATCCGGGCGCCTCGCGGAGCAGCAGGGTCACACCCGCCGTGTCGTCCGTGACGGTGCGGTGCGTTCCGGAGCGCTCCCAGAGATCCAGCACCGCTTCGACGTCGGCTTCGGTCGCCGACCGAATCTCGAGCGCTCGCGGGGTTGCCGGCATCGACATCCAATCGAGGATAGCGCTCGTTACGAGCTTGTCACAACCCAAGTCCGGTGGCACCTAGCATGTATGCGTTGCAGAGCGGGGCGGGACCACGTGGGTAAAAACATGAGCATCTGGCGCTCAGGCGCGATGCACAGGCACCCGTCCGACGGCGGGGCCGACTCAGCTGCGCGTGTCGCCGAACGCGCTGCGCCGGAAGCGGTCCTCGGCAATCAGCCGTGCTCCGCGTTGCGCTGCTCATCGCTCGCCGGGATGCCGTGCTGCTACGTGGACCGCCGTGGACGTCGCTGCAAGACCGCGTGGTGTCCCGCCGATCGCAACGTCGTCAACGGCCGCATCTACTGCGCGCTGCACGCCCACGCCATGCAGGGCATCGAGTGGGAGTTCGGCTCGGCGTCGCACCCGGACATCGACAGCCGGACGGTGCCGATCATCCAGTGGATCTCATCAGCGGCCGCAGACGAGATCATCGCGATCCTCAACGTGTTCTGCGCGCTCAACGGCGAGATGCTGGTGGCGGAACCGGTGCGGCGGCGCTACAACCCGGACTCGCGGAGCAGGGTGTGGGAGAAGCAATGGAAGACCCTGTCCCCCACCAACGTGTCGATGCGAGTGTCGGTCTCTGCCGACGAGAACCGGCCCACCGCGATCCACATCAAGGTCAACGGGCACGACGTCAACGTGGTGCCCCCACCGTGGAATCGCGAGCTCGCCACGCCGACCGCGGCCGACATGCAGTGGCTCGAGCAGGAGGTGCTCGCCCCGATCGGCGCGGCGGTATCGCGATGGATGGTCCAGGCCGCGGATGAAAGCGACCTCGGCTACATCCCGGCCGGCGGCGGGCACCACGAGGTGGATGCGCAACTCGTGGCGCGCGCTGCCGACGCCGGTGGCACCGCTCCGGCGCCCGGGACCCGAATCGATGTGAACGAGGCCGCGCTCGACGAGGTGCGGCGGGCTCACTTCCTCTACGGCCTCGAGGAGATCCAGGCGGTCGCGGAGCAGAAGGCACAGACGGGATAGACCGGTCGGCGCCGGGGCTCGCGCCGCACGGGATACGCTCCGGTCGTGACACCGCCGAGCGAACGCGCCATGCCGCCGAGTCCAGAGGGACCTCCGGATCACGTGATCCGAGCGGTGACGGCCGACGAGGTCCACATCTCGGCGTCGATACTCGACGCAGCGGCCGCGTGGGCGAAATCACAAGGGCGCGCGTCCTGGCCGCCGGGATGGTTCATCGAGCCCGACGGGGAGGGCATCGCGCGTCTTCGCCACGACATCGAGAGCAACAGCCTGTTCATCGTCTGGATCGGTGATGAGCCGGCCGCGACGTTCGCCCTCCCCACCGTCGACACACGGTTCTGGCCTGACGCCGCGGACGACGCGCTCTACCTTCATCGATTCGGCGTGCGCCGTCACGGCGCGGACATCGGACGCCGAGCCATCGGGTGGATGGTGGGTGAGGCGCGGCGTCGCGGGCGTCCCTATCTGCGGCTCGACTGCCTCGCTGACAACCCCGACATTCGACGCTACTACGAGGAGTGCGGCTTCCTCGAGCGCGGCGAGACGACGATCGACGGCACGCGCTTCAGCCTCTACGAGTTACCCGTCGCCGGCACCTGAGCATCCGAGCACCTCAGCCTGTGCGCGGGCGCCGTCAGAATCGGACGTTGTCGGCCCAAACCTTGAGCAGATCGGTGTCGCCGGTGACCATGATCCTCTCGGTGCCACGCCGGTTCATCGTCCACAGGTAAAGGTCCGAGGCGGCTCCTCGAAGCTCGCAGTGGCCCCTTCCCCGGTCACTGGTGAGCTCGAGACGCTCACCGACGATGAGGCTCCAGGAAGCATCGGCGTCGGTGGCGGCAAGCCGGAGAATCCGGCCGTGGCCGTCCGGCGCGCTCGCCCGGCGCTGGGCGAGGCCGAACCACTCGTCGATCGCATCCACCGCCTCGGTGGTGGTGAGCGCGCCGATCGCCCCGCGTGCCGCCTCGGCGTCACAGCGATGCACAGCGGTCTCGTTCGCCTGGCGCCGTGCCCAGAACCCGAGCGCATTCGGCGCCGGGCCCCAGAACCAGAAGTCGTCATCGGTTGAGGTGTTCTCGAGCGCGTCGATCAACGCTGCGCAGCCCTCGCGATACCAGGCGATGAGCTCGTCGCGCCCTGCCGGCCCCTGGAAGTCGCGTTGCAGCCGGGTCGGCAAGCGATCGCGAACGATCATGCCCGCCCAGCGGTGCACGTCACCGATGTGGCGCACGAGCTGCTCGACGTCCCACTCCGGACAGCCGGGAACCCGCGCGTCGAGGGGTCCCGCCGCAGCCGCGAGCGCAAGTGCTTCGCCGTCGCGCCGAACCCGCGCGATCTGGTGTTCCACGTCCATGCCGGCAAGTCTTGCACCACCGGCGGGGATCTCCGCATCCGGCTGCGCCGATGGTTCGGCATGCGCTCCGGTGACAAACCGTGCGATACGAATTGACAGCCGCCGGAGGCCGCCGGAAGATTGGCCCCCGGACTCGCGCACCGCGTTCGCCGGCACCGGAATCCGTCGTCAAGGAGGAGCTGTGACGTGAACGGCGATGTGGTTCGATCGACGATCCCCGAGCAGGTCGTGCCGGGCAGGCGGCTCGGCCGGCACATCGTGCACGACCCGCGCTCCCGGGACTATCCGGCGGACGCGGCGGCCGCGATCACGAGCGTCACGCACAAGGCGGTGGGGCTGCCCCTCAACCAGGGGGACATCGGATCCTGCACGGCGAACGCGCTCTGCGGTGCATTGAACTCCGCCCCGGACTTCACGGGTGGCGCGCATCGAAACGAGCACGACGCGATCGCGCTGTACGAGCTCGAAACCCGGCTCGAGGGGCAACCGTATCCACCGAACGACCCGGGTGGCAGCGGCCTCGAGGTCTGCAAGGCGGCGAAGCAGCTCGGATGGATATCGGCGTACAAGCACGCCTTCGGTGTCGAGCATGCCCTGCGCGCGCTGGTGCTCCGGCCGGTGATCACCGGCATCAGCTGGTTCACGAGCTTCGATTCACCTGCCCCGACCGGGCTCGTGGCCATCGCGGATGGCGCGACGATCCGCGGCGGCCACGAGGTGGTCGCCGATCAGATCGACGCGGAGAACAAGCTCGTCTGGTTCTGGAACAGCTGGGGAAAGAGCTACGGCGTCGAGGGACGGTTCTGCATGTCGTTCGACACGTGGGATCAGCTGCTCCAGCAGAAGGGCGACGTCACCGTCCCGACTCCCTGAGCGCCCGCCACCGCCGCGCCGTCACCGTCAGGATCGGCCGGCACCTGGTCTCGCGACGTGGAGCGGATCGATGAGGTCGGTGAAATCGCGCGCCAGGCCGCTCGTCCGCGCCTCGGCGATCACCGCCGCGGCAACCGCCGGCGCGACATCGCGGTTGAAGACCGACGGAATGATGTACTCCGCCTGGAGATCGTCACCGACGACGCTCGCGATCGCGTTGGCCGCGGCGAGCTGCATCGAGTCGGTGATCTGCGCGGCGCCGCTGTCCAGCAGGCCTCGGAAGAAGCCGGGAAAGCAGAGCACGTTGTTGATCTGGTTGGGGTAATCGCTCCGGCCGGTCGCGATCACGGCCGCGACATCCTCGATCGCTTCGGGCTGGACCTCGGGCTCGGGATTCGCGAGCGCGAAGACGATCGGTTGGGCGCTCATGACCCGCACGAGCCCCGCGTCCAGCACACCGCCCACGCTTGTCCCGATGAACACGTCGGCCCCGCGCAGCGCGTCAGCGAGGCCGCCGCGGACCCCGTGCCGGTTGGTCGCCGAGGCGAAGTCGCGTTGCGCTTCGCTGAGCTCGGGCATGGCCGGGTCGAGGATCCCCCCGCGATCGACACCGATGACGTCGGCCGCTCCCGCCGCGATGAGCAGCTTCGAGACCGCGGTTCCGGCGGCGCCGACGCCGAGGCAGACGACGTGCACATCCTCGAGACGCTTGCCGACGACCTTGAGGGCGTTGATGAGCGCGGCGGTCACGACGATCGCGGTCCCGTGCTGGTCGTCGTGAAAGACCGGGATGTCGACGCTCGCCGAGACGCGCCGTTCGATCTCGAAGCAACGTGGTGCGGCGATGTCCTCGAGGTTGATGCCGCCGAAGATCGGAGCGATGTTGACGATGGTCGCGACGATCTCGTCGACGTCCTGCGTCGCGAGACAGAGCGGGAATGCATCGATGGCGCCGAACTCCTTGAAGAGCATCGACTTGCCCTCCATCACCGGTATCGCCGCCTCGGGTCCGATGTTGCCGAGTCCGAGGACCGCGCTCCCGTCGGTGACGATCGCGACCGCGTTGCGCTTGATGGTGAGGTTGCGCGCTCGTCGCGGGTCCTCGGCGATCGCGAGCGAGATCCGCGCGACGCCGGGGGTGTACACCATCGACAGGTCGTCGCGAGTCCGGATCGGCTGCCGCGGCGTGACCTCGATCTTCCCGCCGACGTGGGCCAGAAAGGTGCGGTCCGAATACTCGAGCACCTCGACGCCGGGCACCTCGCTCATCCGCCGGATCAGGGTGTCCGCGTGCACAGCGTCGCCCGCGAGCACGGTGATGTCGCGCACGATGCCCTGGCGATCGACGCGCACGATATCGAGGGCACGGATGTCGCCACCCACGCTCCCGATCGCCGACGTGAGCTGCCCGAGCATGCCAGGACGGTTGTCGATCCGGCACCGCGCGGTGAACGCGAAGCTCGCGGATGGATGTTGAATCACGAGACGTCCGACCTTATAACCGATTGAGCGGCGAGGCGGGCGACGCGCGGGGACGCGCTAGTCTCGTTCCGGTGTTCACACGACGCCCCGATTGCGACGACGTCAGCCTGACCGGATGATCGACGCAGCCGGCGTCGCGGACCTGATCGAGCGTGCGGCGCGCGACGGCGGCACCTCGGAGCGCGCCGCCGGCGAGAAGGCCTACCTCAAGAGCGACCTCGACCACCTCGGCGCCGGCATGCCGGCGCTCCGCCGCATCGTCAAGGACTTCGCCGCCGAGCACCGCGACATCAGTCACGCCGAGCTGACCGCCCTCGTCACGGAGCTCTGGTCCCGTCCGATCCACGAATGCCGGATGGCAGCGATCCTGCTGCTCGAGGAGCACCGGCGGCTGCTCGGGGAGCGCGATCTCGCCCTCGTCGAGTCGATGATTCGCGGGTCGCTGACCTGGGCGTACGTCGACTCCCTGGCCGGTGACATCGCCGGGTCGCTCGTCGTCCTGCACCCTCATGCCGTGGCGCGTCTCGATCGCTGGTCGACCGATCCCAACTTCTGGGTCCGGCGCTCCGCGCTGCTCGCGATGATGGCGCCGCTCAAGCAGGGCGCCGGCTTCGAGCGGTTCGGGCGCTACGCCGACGCGATGCTCGATGAGAAGGAGTTCTTCATCCGCAAGGCGATCGGCTGGGTTCTCCGCGAGACGAGCAAGCGGCGGCCCGACGAGGTGGTGCGCTGGCTCCTGCCCCGCGCGAACCGGGCCTCGGGCGTGACGCTGCGCGAGGCGGTGAAGTACCTCGACGCCGCCGACCGTGACTCGATCCTGCGCGCAGCCCGCCACGGCTGATCTCACACCGTTCGGTCAAATACTTCACGTGCTGTACTATCTGTTCCCATGCAGCAGCGCGCGATGCTCCTCGAACGGCTCGAGGCCGCTCAGTCCGAGCTGCGGCGCCGCCTGCTCGACGTCGTCTCGCCGAGCCTCTGGTGTGAGCTCGAGGAGGTTCGGGGTATCACGATCCACCAGATGGAGGTCGTGCGCCGCCTGCTGCTCGGAGACGGGATGACGATGCGCGACGTCGCCACCGCCCAGGGAATCGGCCTCAGCGGCGCGACCCAGCTCGTCGACCGCCTCGAGCAGCGGGACCTGGTCGTGCGCGTGCGTGACGAGCACGACCGGAGGGTCCAGCACGTGGTCCCGACCGATCGAGCCCGCGACCTGGCGACGCGTTTCAAGACCGGGATGCGTCAGGCCTCGGAGGTGGTGTTCGAAGCCTTGAGCGATGACGAGTTGACGACGTATGTGGAGCTCACGGAGCGCATCGCGGCAGGCGCGCCCGACGGAGCCGAGCAGGACGTACGGAGGGCGACCGGATGACCCATCGACAGATCCTCGCGGTGCTCGGCGCCCTCATGCTCGGCATGCTCCTCGCGGCGCTCGACCAGACGATCGTCGCCACCTCGCTGCCGACGATCGTGGGCGACCTCGGCGGCCTCAACCAGCTCTCGTGGGTGGTGACCTCCTACCTGCTCGCGTCGACGGTCTCGACGCCGCTCTACGGGAAGCTCGGCGACCTCTACGGCCGCAAGTCCCTCTTCCAGCTGGCGATCGTCATCTTCATCGCCGGCTCGATGCTTGCCGGCCTCTCCCAGAACATGCTCGAGCTCATCGGCTTCCGGGCGATCCAGGGGATCGGCGCCGGTGGGTTGATGGTCGGCGCGCAGGCGATCATCGGCGACGTCGTTCCACCTCGCGAGCGGGGTCGCTACCAGGGCTGGATGGGCGGCGTGTTCGCGCTCGCCAGCGTTGCCGGCCCGCTCATCGGCGGGTTCCTCACCGACGACGTGTCGTGGCGCTGGATCTTCTACATCAACGTCCCCATCGCCGCGGTCGCCCTCTTCGTGACGGCGACCGTGCTCAAGACGCACACCGGGCGCATCTCGCACAACATCGACTGGCTCGGGGCGTTCTTCCTCGCCGGCGGTGCGTCGGCGCTCATCCTGCTGACGACGTGGGGCGGCACGCAGTACGCCTGGGCGTCGCTGCCCATCGTCGGGCTCGGGGTTGCGGGTGTGGCATTGCTCGCCTGCTTCATCGTCGTCGAGCGCCGCGCCTCCGAGCCGATCCTCCCGTTCCGGCTCTTCCGTCTCCAGGTCTTCAACGTCGCGAGCGGGATCGGCTTCGTGATCGGGTTCGCGATGTTCGGCGCCAACACCTTCC
>Ga0335078_10013742_pt1 | contig 11993 bp, 10 predicted proteins | sample Lox_Sample_32_FD_206711 | JGI IMG/M metagenome (GOLD analysis project Ga0335078, IMG submission 206711) | Soil microbial communities from Loxahatchee National Wildlife Refuge, Florida, United States - Lox_Sample_3.2 | ecosystem: Environmental > Terrestrial > Soil > Wetlands | place: USA... | reverse complement strand
CGTCGATCCCGAACGCGCCGGCGGGCGCGATCTCGCCGATTTGGCGCGGCTCTGCGCCGAAGGCGGCGCCACGCTGATCCAGTTGCGCGACAAAATGAACGAGACGCGCGTCATGGTCGAGGAGGCGCGGGCGATCAAGCGGGCGCTGGCGCCGCTCGGCATAGCCTTCGTGGTCAATGATCGCGTCGACGTCGCCTTGGCCGCCAAGGCCGACGGGGTGCATTTAGGGCCGGACGACATGGCGATCGAGGACGCGCGCGCGATTCTCGGGTGGGATGCCATCATCGGCGCCTCGATCAAATCGGTCGAGGCGGCCGCAGCGGTGCCGGTCGAGCTTATCGATTATGTCGGCTCGGGCGGCGTTTATGCGACGCTGTCGAAACAGCAGAAAAGCGAACCGATCGGTCCGCAGGGCTTGGCCCGCATCGTCGCCGCGTTGCACGCGCGCGCCCCGGCATTGCCGGTCGCCGGCATCGCCGGAATCGATGCGGCCAACGCTGCCGCCGTGATCGGCGCCGGCGCCGACGGCATCGCCGTGATCTCGGCGCTGTCGTTGACGCCGGATCCCGCCGCCGCGGCGCGCCACTTGCGCGGCATTGTCGATGCGGCGCTGGCCCGGCGAGGCGCCTGATGGGTGCGCCGGTCGCCCTGACCATTGCCGGCTCGGATTCCGGCGGCGGTGCCGGCATCCAGGCGGATTTGAAGACCTTTGCCGCGCTCGGCGTGTACGGCGCTTCGGTGATCACCGCGCTCACCGCGCAGAACACCAAGGGCGTGCTGGCCATTCACGAAGTGCCGGCTGAGTTCGTCACGGCGCAGATCGAGGCCGTGTTCTCGGATTTTACGATCGGTGCGGTCAAGATCGGCATGCTGGGCAATGCCGCCGCGATCGCCGCCGTTGCCGCGGGCCTCGCGCGCCACCGGCCGCGCAACGTCGTGCTCGATCCGGTGCTGGCCGCGACGTCGGGCGAGAAGCTGTTGCGCGCCGACGCGCTCGATGCGCTGCGCGGCCTGATCGGCAGCGCCAACGTCCTGACGCCCAACCTGCCCGAGGCGGCGGCGCTGCTCGACTTGCCGCAGGCGCGCGACGAGGGCGAGATGCTCAAGCAGGCCGAGAAGCTGTTGGAATTCGGCGCCGACGCGGTGCTTATCAAGGGCGGGCACGGCAGCGGTCCCGACAGCGTCGATCTTCTGGTCGAGCCCGCCGGTTACACGCGTTTTTCGGCGCCGCGGCTGCAAACCGGCGACGGTCACGGCACCGGTTGCTCGCTCGCCTCCGCGATCGCCGCCGGCCTCGCCAAGGGCTTTTTGCTGGGCGAGGCGGTGGGTGAGGCCAAGACCTATGTCGGCGCCGCTCTTGCCGCGGCCGATCGGCTCGGCGCCGGGACGGGCCGTCGCCCGCTGCATCATTTCTTCAGGTGGTGGTGAGGCCTCGGCACTCGCGCGTCCCCGCTTGCGCGGGAATGAGCGGAGCTTCAGCTCGCCGGCGCGCCGGGCTGCTTCAAGGGATGCGCGCGAGCGAAGGCGTCGATCTGCGACAGTTCGCCGACGATGCGGCTGAAGTTCGGGAACGGCGCGGTGTCGATGTTGAAAAACTTCGCGCCGGCCGCCTGGCTGGCGAGGCAGATATCGGCCGTCGTGATCGTATCGCCATGGCAGTAGCGGCCGGTGGCCTGGTCTTTGAGATGGGTCTCCAGCGCGGTGATGGCGGCGCCGTGCCAATGCCGGCACCATTTGGCGACCGCGGCCTGGTCGAACTTGAACTCGTGTTCCAGATATTCGCGCACCCGCGGCACGATCAGCGGATGGGAATCGCAGGCGACGAGTTGGCTCAAGCCCCGCACGCGAGCGCGGCCGCGCGGGTCGCGCGGCAAGAGCGGCGGATCGGGATGGGTCTCGTCGAGATATTCGATGATGGCGAGCGATTCGACCAAGGCGGGCCCGTCGCCGTCGATCAGCGCCGGGATCGCCATCATCGGATTGACCGCGCGGTAGCCGGCTTCGCGCTGCTCGCCCTTCATCAGGTTGACCTGGATCACCTCATCCGGCGCGATGCCTTTGAGGTTGAGCGCGATGCGCACCCGATAGGTCGCAAGCGAGCGCCAAAACGAAAAAAGCTTCACCGTGCACCTCCCTTAATTTACATAACCCGTCGCGCGGCCCCGCGGCGGCGCGCCCCGTGCCCGGGCAGCCGTCGCCCCGGCGTTAAACACCCGCGGCAGCCTTCTATTTCTTGGTTCCGCCCGGATCGGCCTGCAGGCCGGCCGCCGCGATGCCGGCGACCGCGATGACTTCGTCATTGTCCCCGGTGTCGCCGGAAATGCCGACGGCGCCGACGATCTGGCCGCCGGCGTCGCGGATCAGCACGCCTGCCGGATTCGGCACCAGCCGGCCGCCGCTCGCGGCGACGATCGCGGCGAGAAAATTCGGGTTTTGCGCCGCCCGCTCCATCATCGTCCGCGAGCCCCAGCCCATGCCGAGCGCGCCATAGGCTTTGCCGACGGCGATCTCGAAGCGAATGATGCCGGAGCCGTCCTCGCGCTTGGCGCAGACCACGTGTCCGCCGGGATCGAGCACCACCACGGTCTGCGGCATCTGCTTGAGCTCGCGCGCTTTGTTCAGCGCGGCGTCGACGATGGCGGAAGCTTGCGTGAGCGTAACGGCTGTCATTGGCGGCTCCGATTTTGCGGTGAATTAGCGACGCTGTTTGGCACGGTCAGCCCAATAGGCGGAAACGGTCGAAATCTCGGCTGCGCCCGAGCGGTGGCGCTTGGTTTCCTCGTAGCACGCCAGAGTTTGCTCCAGAACCGGCAGCGCGACGCCGCGCGATTTGGCTTCGGCCAGCATGGCCGTCATGTCCTTGATACCGCCGTCGACATTGAACGTCACCGGACCGGGATCGCCGCCCTTGAGCATTGCGGCGACGCCGGGCGCGCGCACCTTCGCGATGGTCGCCGCGCCGGAGGTATCGCTCAGCAAATCCATCAGCCGCTCCGGGGTGACCGGCAGTTGCCGGGTGAGGGCCAAGGCTTCGCCCAAGGCCTGCCAATACACCATCAGCGGCAGGTTGACGGCGAATTTGAGCACCGCGCCGGAGCCGACCGGGCCGGCATGTTCGAGACGACGGCACAATTGCTCGAGGATGGGCTGGGCACGCGCCACGTCGGCTTTGTCGCCGCCGACGAGCCCGATGAGCTTGCCTTGCCGCGCCGGCCCGGTCGAGCCGCCAACCGGGCATTCGACGAAGGCGCCGCCTTTGGCGCGCACCGCATCGGCGAGCGCGATTTCGGCTGCCGGTAAAACCGTACTCATGTCGATGAAGAGCTTGCCGGCGGCGCCGCCGCTCAACAGTCCCGCCGGTCCGTTATAGACCGCGTCGAGCGCCGCCGCGTCGGTGAGGCTGGAGATGATGGCATCGGCATGCTGCGCAAGCGCGGCCGGCGTCGTCGCGACGCCGGCGCCGGCGACCGCCTTGGCTTTGTCAGGCGTGCGATTCCATACGGCGACCTCGTGTCCGACTTCGATCAGCCGCGCCGCAATGGCCGCACCCATCTTGCCGATACCGGCGACACCGATCCGCATGGAATTCTCCCGACGCTGTCGTTTCGGTTGCGGACGATAGGCGATCGCCGCGTTGCGAGAAAGCCGCTTGCACGTGCGGCGACCGAATGTCATAGCGTCGCGTCCCGGTGCGGTGGACGCCGGCGCGAAGCGGGAGTGAATACGTAATGGGCTCGGCTAAGAAGGGTGTCGTCGGCATCGTCGGCCTTGGCATCATGGGCGGCGCGTTCGCGCAAAATCTCGTCGCCGCCGGCTGGCGTGTCGTCGGCTACGACATCGCGCCGCCGCGCCGCCGCGCGCTGGCGCGGCTGGGCGTCGAGATCGCCGCCGACGCGGCCGACGTCGCACGCAAGGCCAAGACCATCGTCACGAGCCTGCCGAAACCGGAAGCGCTGGCGGCGACGGCGGCGGCCATCGCCAAGGCCGGCGTGCCGCGCCGCGTGGTGATCGAAGCCTCGACCTTCACCATCGAGGACAAGGCCAAGGCGCAGGTGGTGCTGCGCAAGGCGGGCCACGTCTTGCTCGATTGCCCGGTCAGCGGCACCGGCGCGCAAGCCAAGACCAAGGATCTCGTCGTCTATGCGTCGGGCGGCTCGGCCGAAATCAAGAAGCTGCGCCCGATGTTCTCAGGCTTCACCCGCGCGGTGTACGACGTCGGCGTCTTCGGCAACGGCAGCCGCATGAAATACGTCGCCAATCACCTGGTCGCCATCCACAATGTGGCCAGCGCCGAAGCGATGGTGCTCGGCATGAAAGCCGGATTGCCGCCGCAGCTCATTTTCGACTTGATCAAGACCGGCGCCGGCAATTCGCGCATTTTCGAGCTGCGCGCGCCGATGATGGTGAAGAACGATTACGGCAACGTCACCATGAAGATTTCGGTGTGGCAGAAAGACATGGACGTGATCGGCAGCTATGCCCGCAAGATACACGTGCCGACGCCGATGTTCGATGCCTCCAGCCGCATCTATGAGAAGGCGCTCAAGGGCGGGCACGGCGCGCAAGATACCGCCGCCGTGTGCGCCGTGCTGGAGAAAATGGCCCACGTGAAGCGCAAAAAGGGCAGATCGCGTCAGGCCGCTTGAGGACGCGCCGATTGCCCGCGGGCCGGCCGTTCGAAAGCCTCGGGCCCGGCTTGTGCCGGGCATCGACGTCTTTAAGCTTAAAGCAGCACGCCGGCGCTCGATGGCCGGAACCGCGCGCTCCGCGATAACGGAAGAAACGTTGGGAGGACACGCATGTCATCGCTCGAAGGGGAAGCTCGCATGGCGCCAGCCCCCGGCGACCGCAAAACCCTGCGGCAGCGCCGCGAGGTTCGCGACGGCATGCATATCGACTGGAACGTGCCGATCGCGATGGACGATGGGCTCGTTCTGCGCGCCGACGTGTTTCGGCCCATCGCCGCGGGCCGCTATCCGGTGATCCTGAGCTACGGACCCTACGCCAAGGGTCTTGCCTTCCAGGACGGCTATCCGAGCGCTTGGGAGCGCATGGTGCGCGAGCATCCCGACGTCGCCGCCGGCTCCAGCAATCTCTACCAAAGCTGGGAGGTCGTGGATCCGGAAAAATGGGTGCCGCACGCCTATGCCTGCGTGCGCGTCGACTCGCGCGGCGCCGGCTGCTCGCCGGGCTTCATCGATCATTTCTCGCCCCGCGAAACCAAGGACTTCTACGATTGCATCGAATGGGCGGGCATGCAGCCGTGGTCGAACGGCAAGGTCGGGCTCAACGGCATTTCCTATTACGGCATCAATCAGTGGCACGTGGCCTCTCTGCAGCCGCCGCATCTCGCCGCCATGTGCATCTGGGAGGGCGCCGCCGACTGGTACCGCGACATGACGCACCATGGCGGGATTCTCAGCACGTTCTGGGAAAACTGGTACGACATGCAGGTCAAGACCGTGCAATACGGCGCCGGCGAGCGCGGCAAAAGAAGCCGCGTGCATGGCGAGCTCGTCTGCGGGCCGGAAATTTTGTCCGAGGAAGAGCTGGCGAAGAATCGCAGCGATTTCGGCACCGAGATTGCCGCCCATCCCTACGACGACGACTACCATCGCGCCCGCTCGCCGGTATGGTCGAAGGTGAAGGTGCCGTTTTTGTCGGCGGCCAATTGGGGCGGCCAGGGGCTGCATCCGCGCGGCAATTTCGAGGGCTTCGTTCGTGCCGCGTCGAGGCAAAAATGGCTCGAGGCGCACGGCATCGAGCACTGGACGCATTTCTACACCGATTACGGCCGCAATCTGCAACTGCGCTTTTTCGATCATTTCCTGCACGGCAAGAACAACGGCTGGGACAAGCAAGCGCCGGTGCAGCTTCAGGTGCGTCACGTCGATCGCTTCGTCGAGCGCGCGGAGCGGGAATGGCCGCTCAGGCGCACCAAATGGACCAAGCTTTATCTCGATCCGGCGGCCGGCTCGCTTGGCGAGAAGGCGCCGAAGCGGAAGGCCGTCATTCGCTTCGCGGCGATGGGTGACGGTGTCACCTTCATGACGCCGCCGCTTCCGCGCGAGACCGAAATCACCGGCCCGTCGGCGGTCAAGCTGTTCGTTTCGTCGTCAACCGCCGATGCCGATATTTTTGTCGTGCTGCGGGTGTTTTCGCCCGATCTGAAGGAAGTGGTTTTCCAGGGCGCCATCGATCCGCACACCCCGGTCGGCCAAGGCTGGCTGCGCGCCTCGCACCGCCGGCTCGACCGGCAGCTGTCGAGACCGTACCGGCCCTATCACACCCATACCAAGCCACAGCCGCTCAAGCCCGGTGAGGTGGTCGCGCTCGACGTCGAGATCTGGCCGACGTCGATCGTGGTGCCGGCCGGCCATCGGATTGCGCTGACGATCCGCGGCAAGGACTATGTTTACGGGGGACCGAGCGGCGGGCGATTGTCGAATTTCAAGAACGAGCTTACCGGCTGCGGCCCGTTCCTCCACGACGACCCGCGCGACCGCCCGGCGGAAATCTTCGCCGGCATCAGCGGCCTGCATTTCGGCGCACAGCGGCCGTTTTTGCTGTTGCCCGTCATTTCGCCACGAAAAAATAGTCACAAGACCGACGCCGCGGCTTGATCGCGCGGTCGTGCGTGCAAAGACAAAGCGCCGCGCTTGACCCAAAGGCTGGGCGAACGCCGTCTCAGCTTATCAAGCCGGGAAGCATGACGAGGCAGCGAGTTCCGGGCTTGAGTGAAGTTGCGACGTGGCGCGAGCGAGAATTCCCGACTTGTCGCGAGCGCCGGCCGTTGATCCGCCGTGGGCGGCTGCCGAACGGGCCGCGACAATGGTGGACTTTACAGGGCAGACCGGCTTCGCCCATGATAAGATGAAAACCAAGGGTTGAGAGTCGCGGGTTGCGTGCTGTTGCGTGGAGGGCGCAACGGCATCGCAGCATCGCGGAGAAGCTTGGCGCCAAGGGAGGATGCCCATGCCGATGTCTTGCAAATCGTTATCTCGGAAATCGTTATCTCGGAAACTCAGTCGCCGCGCCGTCCTGGCCGGCACGGCCGCGGGAGCGGCGGCGGCGCTGACCCGTTTCCCGGCGCCTGCCGTCGCGCAGGGCGCGCCGTTCAAGCTCGGCCTGTTGACCGTCAAGAGCGGGCCGCTCGCCCAGGGCGGCATCCAGATGGAACAGGGCGTGCTGACCTATCTGAAAGAGAAGAACTTCACGATGGGCGGCCGCAAGGTCGACTTCGTCTCCGCCGACACCGGCGGCAATCCCGCCGGCGCCAAGACCAAGGCGCAAGAGCTTGTCGAGCGCGACAAGGTCGATGTCATTCTGGGGCCGCTCGCGGCCTTCGAGCTGTACGCCATCAACGAGTATGTGCAGCAGCAGAAGATACCGACGCTGAGCCTGGCGGCGGCCGACAATCTCACCCAGCGCACGCCGAATCCGTTTCTGCTGCGCGCCTCGGCGACTTCGTCGCAGGCAATGCACCCGATGGGGCATTACGCGGCGACCGAATTGAAGCTCAAACGCGTGGTCTGCATCACCGAGGACTTCGCCTTCGGCTACGAGCAGATCGGCGGCTTCCAGGCCGCGTTCCAGAAGGACGGCGGCTGCGTCGTCAACAAGCTGTGGCCGCCGCTGGTGACGCCCGATTATACGCCCTATGTGGCGCAGATCAGCGATTGCGACGGCGTCTGCCAGGGCTTTGCCGGATCGAATCCGCTGCGCTTCATGAAAGCCTATGCCAGCGCCGGATTGAAATATCCGGTGGTCACCGGCGAGACCGGCGCCGACGACGCGCTGCTCAAGAGCTACGGCGACGAAGCGATCGGGCTTGTCTCCGCCTGTCCCTATACGCTCGATCTGCAAAGCGACGGCAACCAGCGGTTCGTCAGCGAGATCATGAAGAGCTATGACGTGATACCCGGCTTCTACGCCGCCGGCCTCTATATCAACAGCATGGTGGTCGATGCCGGGCTCACCGCCGCCGGCGGCGATTCCAGCGACAAGACAAAGTTCATGGCGGCGCTCAAGTCGGTCAGCCTGACCGACACGCCGCGCGGGCCGATCAAGTTCGATCACCTCAACAACGTGATCGGCAACATTTACATCCGTCGCGTCGGCACGGAGGGCGCCAAATACGGCCTCAAGCTCTGGAACAAGACCATCAAGACCTACGAAAATGTCAGTCAGTTCTGGACGTGGCCCGAACAGGAATACCTTGCCCACCCGGTGTATTCGCGCGATTACCCGCCGCTGACCAAGTGCTGAGGTCATTGGCCGGTCGCCAAAGTCGCGCCGGATGCTAGAGTGACGCAATTCGGCCTATCAAGGGAGAACATCATGTCTCGCAGAGTCAATCGCCGCACGCTGCTTGCGGGCAGCGCAGCCGGTGCGGCAGCCGCATTGTCAGGTTTCCCGATGCCCGCGGTCGCGCAGGGCGCGCCGTTCAAGCTCGGCCTGTTGACCGTCAAGACCGGCCCGCTCGCTCAGGGCGGCATCCAGATGGAACAGGGCGTGCTGACCTTCCTGAAGGAGAAGAACTACACGATAGCCGGCCGCAAGGTCGATTTCGTCTCCGCCGACACCGGCGGCAATCCCGCCGGCGCCAAGACCAAGGCGCAGGAGCTTGTCGAGCGCGACAATGTCGACGTCATCCTCGGCCCCCTTGCCGCATTCGAGCTCTATGCCATCAACGACTATATCCAGCAGCAGAAGATGCCGACGCTGAGCCTGGCGGCGGCCGACAATCTCACCCAGCGCACGCCCAATCCTTATCTGCTGCGCGCCTCGGCGACCTCGTCGCAGGCGATGCACCCGATGGGGCATTACGCGGCGACCGAATTGAAGCTCAAACGCGCCTTCTGCATCACCGAGGACTTCGCCTTCGGTTACGAGCAGATCGGCGGCTTCCAGGCCGCGTTCCAGAAGGACGGCGGCTGCGTCGTCAACAAGCTGTGGCCGCCGCTGGTGACGCCCGATTATACGCCCTATGTGGCGCAGATCGGCGATTGCGATGTCGTTTGCCGGATCGAACCCGCTGCGCTTCATGAAAGCCTATGCCAGCGCCGGATTGAAATATCCGGTGGTCACCGGCGAGACCGGCGCCGACGACGCGCTGCTCAAGAGCTACGGCGACGAAGCGATCGGGCTTGTCAGCTGCTGCCCTTACACGCTCGATGTCGACACCGACGCCAACAAGCGCTTCATCGACGGCATGTTGAAGAACTACAGCACCGTGCCGGGCCAGTATGCCGCGCTGCTCTATGTCAATTGCCAGGTCGTCGAGGCGGCGCTCAAGGCAACCAATGGCGATTCCGCCAAAGACAAGTTCTTGGCGGCGCTCAAGGCCGTCAGCCTGACCGATACGCCGCGCGGTCCGCTGAAATTCGATCACCTCAACAATGTGATCGGTACCTTTTACATCCGCCGCGTCGGCACCAAGGGCGCCAAATACGGGCTCAAGCTTTGGAACGAGGTCATCAAGACCTATGACAATGTGAGCCAATTCTGGACGTGGCCCGAGCAGGAGTACCTGGCGCATCCGGTCTATACGCGTGACTATCCGCCGCTGACCAAGTGCTGAGGTGAACCGGTAAGCAATGGGCGTCGAGCGGTCAAAAGGGCGGTGGGTATGACATTTTGGCTGCTGCTCACCGTCAACAGCGTGACGTTCGGCGGCTTGTTGTTTTTATTGTCGGCCGGATTTTCCCTGATTTTCGGGCTGATGCGCATTCCCAACCTGACGCACGGCTCGATGTTCATGGTCGGCGCCTATCTCGGCACCACGCTTCTGTCCGGGGCGCTGGGCTTCACCGTGAACTTCTGGCTGGCCGCAATCCTCGCCGCACTGGAGGTCGCCGTCTTGGGCGCATTGATGGAACGGCTTCTGCTGCGGCGGCTTGCCGGCCAGCAATTGGCTCAGGTGCTGGTGACCCTCGGCGTCTCCTTCATGGTCGCCGATCTATGCCTGATGGGATGGGGCGGCGATCCGATTTCCGTCGCGACGCCGCCGCATCTCGCCGGCTTTATTCGCGTCGACGGAGCGGCTTTTCCGCTGTATCGCATGGCGGTCATTCTGATCGCGGTGGTGTTCGCCATCGCTCTGTGGCTGATGCTGGAGCGCACCCGGCTTGGCGCCATGATCCGCGCCGGGGTCGATGATCCGCAGATGGCGCGCGTCGTCGGCATCCGCGTTTCGCAGCTCTTTACCGTCGTGTTCGCACTTGGCGCCGGGCTGGCGGGCTTCGCCGGCATGATCGGCGGGCCGATCCTTTCGGTCTATCCGGGACTCGACCAGGATATGCTGCCGCTCGCTTTGGTCGTCGTCATCCTCGGCGGCACCGGAAGCCTGCTCGGCTCCTTCGTCGGCAGCATCGTCATCGGCTTCATCTATAATTTCGGCCAGGCGCTGCTGCCGGAGCTTGCCTATTTCGTCCTGTTCCTGCCGATGGTGCTTGTCCTGGTGCTGCGGCCGCAAGGTCTGTTCGGAGGCCAGATCCTGTGAGCGATCTTGCCGCCACTCCGGCATCGGCTGCCGTATCTGGGGCCGCCATGACGCGGTGCGCCGCCGTCACCATCGCCGTGCTGGCGCTTGTCGCGGCGCCGTATGCCATCCAGCAAGTATATTACGTCAATATCGCCAGCCAGATTCTGCTCTATGCCGTCTTTGCCCTGGGCCTCAACGTGCTTGTCGGCTATGCCGGCCTGGTGTCGCTCGGCCATGCCAGCCTGTTCGGCGTCGCCGCTTATATTGACGCCTATTTGCTTGCCGCCGGTCACGGCCATGTCGTGGCGATCGCCGGCGCGCTTGTCGGCGGGCTGGCGGCAACGGCGGTTTTTGCCGCGCTGTCGCTGCGCGCGTCCGGCATCAGCTTCATTATGATCACGCTTGCGCTCGGCGAAATCATTTGGGGCCTGGCATACCGCTGGATCAGCATTACCGGCGGCGACAACGGCATCAGCGTGTCGACGCGGCCGGCGCCGTTCGGGCTGGCGCTTGATTCGCCGCGCGCGTTCTATGACGCGACGCTGGTCGTCTTTCTGATTGCGGCCACCTTGGTCGCGATCTTCGTGCGTTCGCCCTTTGGCGCCGCGCTCCGCGGCACCCGCGATCAGCCCCGCCGCATGAATGCGCTCGGCTTCCACGTCTGGATGACCCGGTTCGGGGCTTTCATGTTCTCCGGCCTCTTGACCGCCGCGGCCGGCATCCTGTTCGTCTATTACAACGAGTTCATCAGCCCGCAGGCGGTGGCGCTGACCGCTTCGGCCGAAGGTCTCTTGATGGTGATTTCGGGCGGCGCCGGCACGCTGCTCGGCCCGGTGGTCGGCGCCGCGCTGGTCGTGATCGTCAAAAATGTCGTGAGCGCCTATATCACGCGATGGAATTTCATGCTTGGCGCCATCTTCGTCGCCATCGTGGTGTTCATGCCGGAAGGACTGGTGCCCGGACTGGTGCGGCTGACCCGCTCGGCGTGGCGCGCAACCAACCGGCGCAAGGTCGCGGCGGTCGCCGGGGCGAAGCGATGATCGCGCTGGCCGTCGACGGGCTGTGCAAATCGTTCGGCGGTCTGCGCGTCGCGACCGATGTCAATCTCAGCGTCGCCGCCGGCGAGCGGCGGCTGATCATCGGTCCGAACGGCGCCGGCAAGACCACGCTGTTCAACCTCATCACCGGCGAAATCGCGCCCGACAGCGGTTCGGTGGCCCTGTTCGGTCGCGACATTACCCGCCTGCCGAGCCGCAATCGCACCCATCTCGGCATGGCGCGGACCTATCAGATCATCACCCTGTTCGCGCAGGATACCATCGCGCACAACGTGACGCTCGCCTTGCTCGGCCTGTCGCCGCTGCGCTGGAATCCGTTTATTGCGCTCAAGCGGCAGGACGGGCTGATCGCGCAAGGTCGCAACGCGCTCAAGCGCGTCGGCCTCGAGCACATCGCCGGGCGGCCGCTGGCGCAGACCTCCTATGGCGAGCGGCGGCGCGTCGAGATC
>Ga0335078_10013741_pt1 | contig 11994 bp, 12 predicted proteins | sample Lox_Sample_32_FD_206711 | JGI IMG/M metagenome (GOLD analysis project Ga0335078, IMG submission 206711) | Soil microbial communities from Loxahatchee National Wildlife Refuge, Florida, United States - Lox_Sample_3.2 | ecosystem: Environmental > Terrestrial > Soil > Wetlands | place: USA... | reverse complement strand
GGTTCAGGTGGCGGCCTTCGAGCTGCTGGTAGCGCGCGACGCCGGCATTGCTCACCCGGCCGTCGATCGCCGTGACCACCTCGACACGACCCGACCAGTTCTCCGGGACGAGCGTCCACTCGATCCCAGCGTGGTGGGCGTCGGCCATGCTGACGAACCGGCGGCTCTTCAGCATCGTCACCCGGCTGCGGCGATCACGAAACCGAAGGTGGCGGATCACGGTCGCGTACCGGATGTCGAGCTCGTGCCGATAGTCGAGCAGGTCGACATCGGCCAGCCGGACTGCGTCCTCGCCCTCGATTCGCAGCTGAAGGACCAGCCAGTTCGGCATGTTGACGAGATCCTCGTTGAGCACAGGGAGGCCGCCGAGGATCGTTGTCTCGCGGTTGTAGCCGCCGTGCACGTAGGTACCTGGATAGTGCACGCCATCGGCGTCCTCCCATTCCGCCGCACCACGCGTGCATAGGTAGCCGTTACCCGTCGAGGTAAGCGCTTCGCGAAGCCCCTCAGCCCCTGGGTCGAATCCGTGATAGGTGAGAGAGAAACCGTCCACGGCACCTCCTCGTCGGTTCGAGACGGACACGCCGCTGGCTGGTCAGGGCGGGGTGAGCGCCGGGGCTGCCGCAGTGACAGCCCCGGGCCGGGTGAGCTTACCGATGGCGTTCAGATGGCGCAGTGCCTGGGCGTATGACCCGAGCAGGGTTGCCTGGCAGTAGGGCAGGTCACGCTCGGCGCAGAACGCGGCGACCAGCGCCTGGGACCGGCGCAGGCTGGGGCGCGGCATGGACGGGAACAGATGGTGCTCGATCTGGTAATTCAGGCCGCCCATGGCGAAGTCGGTGAGCCAGCCGCCGCGGACGTTGCGGGAGGTGAGCACCTGGCGGCGTAGGAAGTCGGTCTTCTCGGACGCCGCGAGGACCGGCATCCCCTTGTGGTTGGGTGCGAACGAGCACCCGAGGTAGAACCCGAACAGGCCTTGCTGCACCAGGATGAATGCCACGGCCTTGACGGGCGGGAGGACGAGGAAGATCGCGGTGAGGTAGCCAGCCGCGTGGACGCCGAGCAGCAGCGCTTCCGGGGTCCGATTCCGGCAAGAGCGCCGCGTCATTGCCCGGATGCTGGAAGCATGCAGGCCGATCGCCTCGAAGAGCAGCATCGGGACCAGCAGGTATGCCTGGTAACGGAAGACCAGCCGCTGTATGCCCCGGCTTGTCAGCGCCTGCCCGCCGGAAAACGCTAGCGCGCTGATCATGATGTCGGGGTCGGCGCCTTCAGTGTTGGGATGGGCATGGTGGCGGTTGTGCTTGCCTGTCCACCAGCCGTAGCTGAGCCCGATGCTGAGATTGCCGCACAGGATGCCGAGGACGTAGTTGGCCCGCCGTGAGCCGAAGATCTGCCGGTGCCCGGCGTCGTGGCCCAGGAAGCCGATCTGAGCGAAGACCGCCGCCAGGAACACGGCGGTGCCCAGCTGCCACCACGAGTCGCCGAGGACGGCGAACGCGGTCCATCCGCCCGCCAGCGCCAGCGCAGTAAGCGTGATTTTCCAGGCGTAGTAACGCAGTCGGCGATCCAGCAGGCCCGCCTGTCGCACGTGACGGGACAGCATCGCGTACTCGCTGCCGCGCGAACTGGCGGACTTGGCGCGTCGCCGGGCCAGGATCCTTGGCCCGGCGACGGCCATCAGGCGCCGGCCGAATCATGCGATACATGGCGTTGAGAGCGTCATGAGCGCGGACAATCATGACCATCACGTCCATGTTCATGAGCTCCTCCGGTAGCCCGGGAAGCTGGCCGTCGTGGGCAACTGACGTCCGGTACCTGAGCTCAACCTACGCCGGAAGCAGAATACTAGCAAGGATTTTCCCGAATCTGGTAACTTACCAGCGTGGCGAACTGGACCTTCCTGACCGCCCACGCGCGGGTCCTGCTGCTGGTCGCCCATGACCCCGGGACCCGCTTGCGCGACATCGCGGCCAGCCTGGACATCACCGAACGCAGCGCCTTCGGCATCATCACCGACCTGGTCGAGGCCGGCTACGTGATCAAGGAGAAAGACGGCCGCCGCAACCGCTACCACATCCAGGCGCACCTCCCGCTGCCCGAACCCACCGGCCGGGAACGCACCGTCGGCGAGGTGCTGGCCCTCCTGACCGGCACCGACGCGACCGTGACCCGCGAGCCGACCGCGGCGGCCGGCAGTCCTGATCCCGGTTCCGGCCGGGACGGCCAGCGGTCCTGATCCCGGTTCCGGCCGGGACGGCCAGCGGACCGTGGCGGGACGGGTGCGCGGCGGCCTGCTGCCGGGCGAGCCGCCGTCACCCCCCAGTGCGATGGCGGGCCGTAATGGGGATAGCCCGCGGAGTGCGGCAGCGGGAGGGAGGAGGCAGGGACGTGACCGACGTATGGGTAGCGAATGATGACGGTACTGAGATCGTCCGCGCCCGGGATATCGCCGTGGCCAACCTGGATTACAACGGCAACGTCAAGGTGCGGCTGGCCGGCGCGGACGGCGCGGTCGTGACGCTCGTGGCGCACCGGGCGCATCATGAGGAGCACCGGCCTGGCGATCTCCACCGCCAGCTCATCGGCGTCATGGCCGAACTGTCCGATGCGGCGGGAGCCTTCCTGGTACGGGCGGTGCACGACGAGGCGCGTGGCTGGCAGTGGGTCCCGAGCCGCTGTAATGGCGAGCGCCGGGGGCGCATACTGGTCGTGATGAAACCTGCCCGCGCCGCCACCCGGCGCCCCCTGCCCACAAGTCCCTTCGGTGCCGCAGCCCCCGCCTCGCCTGCCGAGCAGTTCGCGGAGCAGGACCAGGTAACACACGATAAATACGGCCTCGGCCGGGTAGTCAGTATCCAGGACGGCGCCACCCTGGTCATCGATTTCGGTGCGCGCCGGGTGCGGATCACGATGCCGTGCGCGAAGCTGGCCAAGCTCTGATGCCGTCGGCGGCATCCGGCGGCCGCTGTGCCGCGGCCTGACGCGTGAGCAGAGCCGCAGCCGACTGGGCGACCACTGCTTTTGCGGTCACGCTGACCCGCTTGGGCGGTCGGGTGGCGAAGCCGGTCGCCCAAGGAGTCCTGGCCCGGCGATAGCCGAATGTCAAGGGGCGCGGTCATCCCGCAGGTCCGTATGACCCTCCTTGCGGCGCTGGTCCTAGATCATGGAAGCGATGCGCCGTACGCACACCTCGAACGCCAGCGGGTCTTGCTCGTGCATGCCGCGCAGCTTGTCCATGAACGTGGCCATGTTCCGCACGGTGCGGTCCGGCAGGCCCGTCACGCTCAGGAATTTCCCGCCGCCGGCCTCCGCGAATCCGGGGATCGTACCTGGCCGGATCCCGTAAAAGTCAGTCACGCTCACCTTCCGTGTCCTTACAGTACGGAACCGCCCCGAGGGAGCGCCGCCATCCGGGGACTCTGGCAGCTACCAGGTTCGCGGGCAGGCTGCCCGGAGTCGCGAGCAACCATTCCCGTGCTGCCAGCGTCCCGGTTACAGGCCACCCGGGGGGGTCTGGATCCAGACCTCACCCAGGGTCCCGCGCGACCGGGGTCTCAGATCGGGCGGACCTGCTCCGCCTGCGGTCCCTTGGCGCCCCGGGTGGCGGTGTACTCGACCCGCTGGCTGTCCTGGAGGCTGCGGTAGAGGCCATCGCCGCACCTGCTCACCCGGGTGCCGGTGAAGCGGGCGTGTCGAAGCCACCAGCCTGCTGGTCAGCTCAGCACGCGACCGGCGAGCTCCGCGGGACAACCGCGGCGGACAGTCACGTCAGACGATGAGGATTTGGGTGATGCCGAGGTTACGGCTGGTTCCGCAGGCTATTAGGCCACTGACCTGCGGTTGGCGCCACCTGGGGGGGTGGGTGTTCTGACTGCTTCAAGGTGAGCGGGATCGGGGGCAGGCGCGCCACGAGTGCGGGTTGGTCTGTCACGGCCCCGCTCAGCGCATGCGGTAGAGTCAGGATGGCGCTAAAGGCGCATTAAGGCGAGCCATAAGGGCACGCCGGTCGTATGTCGCTCGGTGAGCGAGCTGGTTTCCACGGACGTGGCGCCTTCGACGACGCGGCCACTTGAGTCCCGGAGACGATCTCTTGTCAGCCCTGCCTGCTGAAAAGCTCGTAGTCATGCCCGCTGGCCGGCCGCGAACGGCCCGGCCGCGGCGGTCTGGGCGGCAGCCCGGGCTGCCGCCTGCTGCCGGCGTCACGTTCGCGGGCCTCGGTGTCCCCGGGCCCCTGGTGGCTGTCCTTGCCGAAGGCGGCATCACCACGCCGCGTCCGATCCAGGCCGCCGTGCTGCCCGACGCGCTGGACGGCCTCGACATCCTCGGGCGTGCCCAGACCGGATCGGGTAAAACGCTGGGCTTCTCGCTCCCGCTGGCCGCCAGGCTGGCCGGGGGGCACACGATGGCGTGCCGCCCGCGCGGCCTGGTGCTGGTGCCGACCCGCGAGTTGGCTACCCAGGTCCAGGCGGTCCTGTCGCCGCTGGCCGCAGCCATGGGACTGGCCGCCGCCGCCATCTTCGGCGGCACCCCGCAACGGCCGCAGGTGGCCGCGCTACGCAACCGCGCCGATATGGTCGTAGCCTGCCCAGGACGTCTGGCCGACCTCATCGGACAAGGTCACTGCCACCTCGGAGATGTCGAGGCTGTCGTGCTGGATGAAGCCGACCAGATGGCCGACCTGGGATTCCTGCCAGTGGTGCGGCAGTTGCTCGAGGCCACCCCGCCAGGAGGTCAGAGGCTGCTATTCTCGGCCACCCTCGACCGCGAGGTGGACGTCCTCGCGCGGCGTTTCCTGACCCGCCCGGCGCGGCACGACGTGGACGCCGCTGCGCCGCCCGCCCAGATCATCCACCATCTGCTCACTGTCACGCCAGCGGACCGGGTGGCGGTCGTGACGGCCCTTGCCAGCGGCGAGGCCCGGGTGCTGATCTTCACCAGGACAAGACACGGAGCACGCAAGCTCGCCCGGCAGCTGACCATGGCCGGGACGCCGGCGGCCGAACTTCACGGCGACCTGGCCCAGGGCGCGCGCAGCCCGAACCTCGCGGCGTTCGAATCCGGCGAGATCCGCGCCATGGTCGCGACCGACATCGCAGCCCGCGGCCTGCATGTGGACGGCATCGGCCTGGTGATCCACGCCGATCCCCCGGCCGGGCACAAGGCCTATGTCCACCGGTCGGGCCGGACCGCCCGGGGCGGCGCCGCCGGGACCGTGGTCACCGTGCAGACCGCGGCGCAGGCGGCCGGGGTCCGCGCCCTGATGCGCCAGGCGGGCGTGACGCCGCGCGCCGCCGCCGCCAGTCCGGGCTCGGCGGTACTGCGCTCGATCGCCGGCCCTCCGGCCCGGCGCACCGCTCCGGTGGCCAGGCTCGCCCACCTGGCACCGGCCGCCACCCAGGCCACCGGCTGCGGTGCCGTCGCCGCATCCGGAGGCTTCCGCGGCCGCCGCAGGAAAGGACGGCGCGGCTGAGGGACCCAGGCGAGCGGCCCGCCTCGTGTGGCCTTATTGAGAGGAGCAGTTGCGTCGGCGGGCAGGCTCTTGTGACGGTCTCGGACGCGTGATCGGCCGATCCGGTCGGACGCCGGAAGGGCGCATTTCTGCTGCCGTCGGGGGGCGGCGCCCTGAGGCCGCGGGGTTCACGGGGCCTGCAGGTGCTGATCGAGGCATCTGTCCGCACCCGGTCTACCCGTCCGCCGGGCTGATCCGTACCTTCGGGCACCCCGGCGGGGCCATGGTGCGACCGGCGCGCGATGAGTCACCCGGAGGGGTGTGGATCAGCGGGCCGCTGAAGTGCCCGCGCTGCGGCCTTGCTGGAGCACGGATATCATCGCCAGGGTTGACTCCGCGCCCTGATTGCGGCTGCGGCGTGTGCGGCTGAGGGCATCGCTGCAGCCGCCAGTATTCGGGTCGAGCATCGCGATGTCGGCGTCGTTGTCGCCGAGGAGCCACGTCACACTCATTTCCACGCCGGTCAGCCAGGTGCTGTCGCCGGTGACCGCCGCTGCGCGCATGCAGGCGTCCGCGAGCGCCGCCACCTGGCTCGGGTGCTGATCGAAAGCGGGGCGGTCCTCGCCGCGACCCCAGCCCCCGGTCGGCACCACCGACAGGTGGCCGTTCCGGGTCTCCCCGGCCAGCAGCCAATCGAGCATGCGCAGGCCATTCCGCAGGAGGCGGCCGCGACCGAGTTTCTCGCCGGTCACGATGACGGCCTCGGCGATGGCCGCGTTCGCGTAACTGAGCCTGGGCGCCGGCCACGGCCACGCCGCGTCGGCGGGCGGCTCGCCGATGACGGTACCGGCGATGGCAAGCAGCGACAGCGCACCGGGATCGCCGGGCCATCGCTGGAGTACCTCGGCGGCACCGAGTGCGGCGAACGCCATTGAATGCGGGTACGGAGAACCGATGCGTGCGCTCGCGTCGAACCGGGCACGGGCCTCCGCACGGATCCCTGCTGTGGGACCGCGCGCCGCGGCGGTGCCCAGGGCCCACAGCGACCGGCCCCAGGCATCCCGCGCTTCCGGCTTGCCGCGCCATCGGCGGTCGTCGCCGAGGCGGTTACGGAACTTCCCGTCTGCCGCCTGAGCTTGCGCGAGAAAGTGAAGGTATCGGCGGCCCAAGGTGATGAGCTCGGCGGACGGCGACGGTTCACGGCACACCACCACCAGGCCGCCGGCCACGTCATCGACGCGGTACCCCTGCCCGTACCGGGGCACGACCCCGTCTGCCCGCTCGAGTACGCCGACGTTATCGGTCAGCCGCTGAAGATGCCGGAACGGCGCCGCGGGGCTGGACGAGATCTTCATGGGGAACCGGAGGCTGACTCGAACGGCCTCGCGTGCCCGCTGACATCCCCGAGCAGTGGCTGAGCGCTCATCACGGCCTCGCGTAGCGAACGCATCACCAAGGTACCCCAGAACTCGCATGCATGCGGGCGACCCGCGCGCCGCGCGCCGGTCTGCCGCCGTTCCGGATTTCTATTCAGCTGGACGAGCTGTGGTGAACGCCTCGAGAACGACCCGGGCTCGACTCCTGGTTACCGTCAGCCTCGGTGATGTCACTCGTGGGCTCGGTTCACGCATAGATAGCGAACGGGGTCCCGGCTGGTGCCGACGGTGCGCATAACCGCTTGCTTTTGCTCCGTGAGGCCTGCCGTTGCTGGCCCAGGCGGTGCCGGTGCGCGGGTAGGCGGCGGCGAGGACGATCTTCCCGTGCCCGCGAGCCGGGAGGATGAGGTCGTCTCGCGCAGGGCAACGGCTTCTTCCGGGCGGAGCGCCGCGTAGTACAGGCAGCCGGTGCGCCCAGAGATCAGGAGGTGATCGTCCAGCGGTTATGACCTGATCGGAAAGCCTCGTCGTCGCCTGCCGGTGAAAGTACGGTCCGGCTAATCGCCAGGGAGCCCGGTAGCAGGCTGGCGGTCTGGCCAGGAAACGGGCCTGGCCGGAGCCCAGCGTCGAAAGCAGCGTCTGTCAAGGGACATCAGGATCTCGTGGCCGTCGTCAAGCGTCCGAGCCGCCCCCGGCTCCGCGTAGTGTGGTGGGGGACGAGGCAGCCGCTGTGAGTTTGTGTCCTGTTGTCTTCCGACAGCTGGCAGGCAGCGCGGGTTTCAGCGGTATGTTCTGCCTTGTTGTCCTGGATCTCCGGGAGAGGATGCCCGTGTCGCGAGCCAGCCAGGCGTCGAACCCGGCACAGCGCGCTGCGCTCCGGTGATCGGGGGGTGCTCGCGGTGGCAGGCGCTGCATGCTTCGGGATGGCATCCGCCGGACGGGCGCGGGTCGCCTGCTCCCGGCACCTGCCTGGTCGCTACGCCGAGGTCGCGCCAGGCGCAGCTGCTCCTGGGCTGGGCTGGCCCGTGAGCCAGGCCGCGCTACTGCCGGTGGTGGTATCGGCGCTGCCATGGGCTTGACTGACCCGGCCGGCCCCGGCGGGGACAGCGGCGCCGCCCAGATCGGCGGGCCGCTGCCTGCCGCTCCGGTCGAAATGGCACACTCAGGCTCTGCCCAAGATGAGCCCGGCGCTGCGCGGGAGGCGGCCAGCGGTCAGGAGCGGGGCACCGGCCGGGGCGACGTCGCGGCTGCTGCCGGCCGCCCGCCGCAGGCGGCGAGCGAGGAGAGCCAGGACGAGCCGTGGGTTTCCGGCGATGACGGCGAGGACCTTCCCGCCGCCCCGGTGGCAGCCGCCGGGGCTACGGCCGACCCGGTTAAGGACTACCTCGGGCTGATCGGCAGGGTGCCGCTGCTCAACGCCAGGCAGGAGGTCGAGCTGGCCAAGCGGATCGAGGCCGGGCTGTTCGCCGAGGAGAAGCTCGCCGCAGGCAGCGGGGTGCTGCGTGCCGGCCAGAGCCTCGATCTTGAGGAGGTAGCCGAGGACGGCAGGAGGGCCAAGGACCACCTGGTGGAGGCCAACCTGCGGCTGGTCGTCTCGCTGGCCCGGCGGTACACCGGCCGCGGCATGCTGTTCCTGGACCTGATCCAGGAGGGCAACATCGGCCTGATCCGCGGCGTGGAGAAGTTCGACTACACCAGGGGCTACAAGTTCTCCACGTATGCCACCTGGTGGATCCGGCAGGCGATCACCCGGGCGATGGCCGAGCAGGCCCGCACGATCCGCCTCCCGGTGCACATGGTCGAGGTCGTCAGCAGGCTGGCCCGGGTGCAGCGGCAGATGCTGCAGGACCTGGGCCGCGAGCCCACCCCGGCCGAGCTCGCGGCCGGGCTGGACATGACCCCGGAGAAGGTCATCGAGGTGCAGAAGTACGCCCGGGAGCCGATCTCCTTGCACACCCCGCTGGGCGAGGACGGTGACAGCGAGTTCGGCGACCTGATCGAGGACTCCGAGGCGATCGAGCCCGGTGAGGCGGTGACCTTCACGCTGCTGCAGGAGCAAGTGCACTCGGTGCTCGGCATGCTGTCTGAGCGCGAGGCCGGCGTGGTGTCGATGCGGTTCGGGCTGACCGACGGGCAGCCCAAGACGCTTGAGGAGATCGGCAAGGTGTACGGGGTCACCCGGGAGCGGATCCGGCAGATCGAGTCCAAGACCATGTCCAAGCTGCGCCACCCGTCCCGATCCGAGCTCCTCCGGGACTACCTCGACTGACCGGACCTGTCAGCCGTCAGCCGTCAGCCCCGGGATGTAACCAGCGATCCCGGTCCGCCCGGCTCGACGCACATAATGCCCAGATCTGGACGGCCAGTCCCTTGACCGGCGCCTGCCGCGCCCTCCGCTGGGCCGCGCTCGGCCGGCCCTGGAGCCGCTGGCTTAGCGGGTGATCTGATGGGCCTTCTCCTGCTTCTCACGCGGCGGCAGGCATTCGGTGGTGGGTCGGGTGGTGCGGAGGAACCACCCGGCCGTCGGGCAGGATCTCGCCCATGTCGTCGAAGACGATCACTCCGTTACAGAGCAGGCTCCACCCTTGCTCGGGGTGGAAGGCGACGGTATGGGCGGCGCCGCGGGCCGGGCGGTCAGCGGGTGGGCACGGGGGCCGGTGTGGGCACATTGCGCACCTCTGGGTATGTGGCTGCGGTCATTGCGGTTTTGGGTTCCAGCGGAAGCGGCCGATGGCGATGAACGCGCCTGCGGCGCCCCAGGCGGCCAGGACGGTGAGGTTTTTCCAGTCGAACCCGGTGTGCTGGGCGAACGGGCCGAGCAGGGCCTGGTTGAACGGCCGCACCGGCAAGGCGCCGGAGATGCGGTCCAGGACGTCGGAGTGGATGGGCATGTAGGTGCCGGAGATGAATAGCAGCGGGAACAGGACGAGTTGCACGACCGCGGGCGCGGCCTCGGCATTGCGGATCAGGGAGGCCACCGCGACGCCGAGCGCGCAGAAACTGGCCGCGCCGAGCACGAGTGCCAGCGCGATCGCGGGCCAGTGGGTGGGCAGTGGCCCGCCGAACAGGGCGCCGATGCCGGCGATCAGCACGACGTCGACGACGCTGACCATGATGCAGTGCGCCAACAGCCCCAGGAAATACGTCCAGGCGGGCAGCGGTGTGGCCCGCACCCGCTTGAGGATGCCGTCCTGGCGTCGCATCGACAGCACGATCGCCAGCTGGCTGTAGCAGGCGCCCAGCACCGAGAGCGCGGCGATGGTGGGCACGTAGTACTGCAGGGCAGACAGCCCGTAGAAGTACGGGCTCCCGCCACCGCTGTGGAAGAGCGCGCCGAAGATCGTGATGAGCACGACGGGGAAGAGGAAGGTGAAGAACGCGCTTTGCGGATTGCGCCAGAACGACAGCTGCTCGCAGCGGATCTGATGCCACAGCAGGCCGGCATCAGGGCGCGGGGCGTGGTGGGCGGTGGTGATGCTCACCGGCTGCTCCTTTGGGGTCTGGGTTCGGTTGTGCCGTGGTCGGTCAGGCGCAGGTAGATGTCTTCCAGGCTGGGCCGGTCGACGGTGAGCTGGCCGAGCACCGTGCCATGCTGCAGCGCCCAGCCGGTCAGCTGGTGCAGCGTTCCGGTCGGCTCCGCTGTCTGCACGGTGACCAGGCCGTCGGCCGGCGTGGCGTCGACGGGCAGGTCGGCGGCCGTCCACCCGGGCGGCAGGATGAAATGGATGCGGGCCTGCTCGGTGTCACGTCCACCGACGGTGGCCGGTGTCCCTTGGGCCACGATCTGGCCGTCGGAAATCACCGCCACCGGTCGGCCAGCGCCTGGGCCTCGTCCATGTAGTGGGTGGTGAGCATGATGGTGGTTCCCGCGCCGCGCAGATTGCGCACGACTTCCCATGCGTCCCGGCGCGCGTTCGGGTCGAATCCCGTTGTCGGCTCATCGAGGAACAGCAGTTCCGGGTTGCCGATCAGCCCCAGTGCCAGGTCCAGCCGCCGCTTCTGGCCACCGGACAGGCTGCGGACCTTCCTCCGCTCCTGCCCGGCCAGGCCGACCAGGTCGATCACCTCGCCCACATCCCGTGGCGCCGGGTAGTAGCCGGCGTTGCGGGCGATGGTCTCGCGGACTGTCAGGTAGGGCTCGACCGCGATGTCTTGCAGCACCAGCCCGATCCGCTCACGCAGCGCCCGGCCGCGCTGGCGGCATGTTCTGGCTTGACGTGGACGGCAGACCCGGCGTGCGTGCCGTGTGGCCGCGGCTGGGGCGGTCTCCGGGGTGCCGCCGAGCCACGCCAGCCATCTACTTCGCCTACGGGATCAACCTTGTCTACCAGTTCTTCGTCCACACCGGGACCATCGGGAAGCTCCCCGGGCCGGTCGAGTTCACCTTCAACACCGCGTCCCATCACCGGGTCCACCACGGCTCCGACGCGATCTACCTGGACAGGAACTACGGCGGCATCCTGATCGTCTGGGACCGGATGTTCGGCACCTTCCAGCCCGAGCTTTTCCGCCCGAAGTACGGTCTCACCCATCCCGTCGGCACGTACAACCTTATCAAGCTGCAGTACGGCGACTACACAGAACTGTGGCGCGACGTCCGCCACGCCTCCTCGTGGCGTGCTCGGCTCGGCTACCTGTTCATGCCGCCCAACTGGCAGCCAGGGCAGGCGCACACCCCCGATCCCGAGTCGGCTCCGGCCTGATCGGGCCTGCCATACCCGCGCAACAATTAGGTCGTCCGGGTGTGGCTCGGACGATATATCAGCTGACTGGGGACTTGCCAGGTAGGTCGGATCTTGCACGGCGGACGCGGCCCGCAATCGTGACGCAGTGTGCTCCGGAGCATGACATGAAGGGACGTTAGTCCCTACCGGAACCCTCGGCAAAGGCGATCGGCTGGGTCCCCGCAAACCGGCACCGAGTGGGTGTGAGGGGGCCGTCATGAATCACGTGCAGTCGTTGACGGGCCGGATGCCCCGTGCCGGGTAAGGCACCACGCCCGCCAGTAATGGGTTACGCACGGCCGCGGCAGCGGGCCACCTGAGCCGCTACGTGCTGCTGGCCTGGCATTTCAAGAGAGGGGGTCTCTGGTGATGCAGAGGTCTAAATTCAGGAATGGACATGCCTGTCAGGGGTGACTCCGTGCGCGAACAGATCATGCAGGCG
>Ga0335078_10013740_pt1 | contig 11995 bp, 9 predicted proteins | sample Lox_Sample_32_FD_206711 | JGI IMG/M metagenome (GOLD analysis project Ga0335078, IMG submission 206711) | Soil microbial communities from Loxahatchee National Wildlife Refuge, Florida, United States - Lox_Sample_3.2 | ecosystem: Environmental > Terrestrial > Soil > Wetlands | place: USA: Florida... | reverse complement strand
GGTCGAGCGGCGAGGACCTCGACCCGCTCCGCGAGCACGCCCACCTTCCGGGCGAGGTCCGCGTTCCCCTGCTGCAGCGTCCGGACCTCCGTGCGCAGCGAGGCGAGTTCCTGGCGCAGCGCCGGGTCCTCGGCGGCGCAGCCGCACAGAAGGAGGACCGCCGCGACGGCCGCTGGAGGCAATGTAGCCAAAACCTTCAAGATCTTCGGGTCCCTACGTGTCACAGTCAAGAAAGCGGAGCAATGAAGGCCACCTGTCGGCCCGTGCGCCCCCGGTCCCGGCGGTGAGAGAAGAAGGAGCGGTCCTCGCAGGAGGTACACCGGCGCAGCAGGTCCACTCTCTCGCGCCTCAGCCCGGCGCGGCGGAGCACCACCTCGTTCGCGAGCCAGAGGTCGACCCGGGGCTGAGCCGGGCTCGGGTTCGCGGCGGGGCGACCGAGCTCGTCGCAGAAGCGCTGCGCCAGCTCCGGCGCCACCTCGTAGCAGCAGGGACCGATGGCCGGGCCCACGGCGGCGAGGAGGCCGTCCGGCCGGGCGCCGTGCGCCTCCACGAGGGCCCGGACCGCCTCCCGGGCCACCCCGGAGAGGGTCCCCCGCCAGCCGGCGTGGACGGCGGCCACGGCTCCCGTGGCCGGATCGGCGAGCAGGACTGGCACGCAGTCGGCCACCGAAACGCAGGCGGCGATACCGGGCGCCCCCGTGACCACGGCGTCCGCCTCGTCGAGGGGCGGGCCGGCGCGCTCGGCGCGCACCACCCGGTTGCCGTGGACCTGGCGAAGGCGGGCGAAATCGAGCCCGCAGGCCCGCCGGAGGCGGGCCCAGTTCTCGGCGACGCAGGCCGGGTCGTCTCCGACGGATTCCCCCAGGTTGAGGGATTGGTACGGCCCCTGGGACACTCCCCCGGCGCGGGTCGTGAAGCCGTGCTGGAAGCGCTCCAGCAGCGGGCTCGTCAAGATCTCGGGCGGGCCGTTCACGGGCGTCACGCCCCCTGCCCCGCGCCGCCCGGGGGGAAGCGCTGCGCCTCGGCGGCGCCCGCGGGCGCCTCGGGCGAATCCTCATCCGGCCGGCCCGCCGGGGCCGCCTCCTCCCGGCGCCGCACGAGCTCCTCCAGGCGGCGGCACTCCCGGCTCGAGGCCGCGAGCCGCTCCTCGAGCGCCCTGAGCGCCCCCTCCCGGTCGTCCACCCGCGCCTGGAAGGCCTCCGCCGCGGAGCGGGCGGCGGCCTCCGCCTCCTCTCGCTCCCGGAGCGCGCTCGCGAGCGCCCCCCTCGCCTGGCCGAGCTCGCGGCCCGCCGCCTGCAGGTCCTCCTCGCGGCGGGAGATCTCCCTCGCCATCTCCGACTGGCGCGCCTCGGCCTGGGCCTGTACCTCGGCGAGCCGGCGCTCGAGCCGCGACGACTCCTCGGCCGCCCCCTCGAGCGCGATCTTCCGGCGCGCCAGGTCGTCGTCCCGCAGGCGCAGCTCGCGCTCCAGCTCGTGGATGCGGCGCTCGCTCGAGGCCACCACCTCGATGAGCTCCTTCTCCTGGCCGAACTTCTCGAGGAGCAGGTCCTGGATGGAGGCACCGTGCTCCCGGTCTCGCTGCAGGAGGAGCTCGCGGGCCGCGGCCAGCTTGCGGGCCAGCTCCTCCGCCTGGAGCTTCAGGCTCTGGAGCTCCACGTCCTTCTTGTGGACGCGCTCGTCGGCGGAGGACACCTCGCGCTCGCGCACCTCCCAGAGCTCGGAGAGCCTCGCCACCTGCGCCTCTCGCTCTTTGAGTTCCTCCCGGAGGAGCGCCACCCGCCCCTCCGGCGAGGAGAGGAGGTCGCGGCGCGGCGGCGGGCGGCGGCGGTAGGACTCGAGGATCAGGGCCTGGCGGCGGTCGGACAGGGACCGGAAAGTCCGGTCGAGGAAGAGCCGATCCTCGTCCGTGAGGTTCTGGCGGCGGGCGCGCTGCGGCACCGGCGGCGGGGCCGCCTCCGGGGGCGGGGGGGGCTCCCCCGCCCGGCCCACCGGCACCTCCACCGCCGGCTCGGCGCCCTCGGCGAGGACGGCGTCGTCGGCGGGCTCGGCCGTCCCCGCCTCGAGCAGCCGGTGCGCCAGGGCGGCGAGCGCCTCCGTGTCGAGGGGCATGGCGAGGTACCCGTCGGCAGCCCCGGCGCTGCGGGCGTGCTCGGCGAAGGCCTCCGGGACCGCCTCCGAGGACAGCAGGATGATGGGCACACCCGCGGCCGCCGGAGTCCGCCGGATGCGTCCGGTCAGGTAGAAGCCGGAGACGTCCGGGAGCTCGGCGCGCAGGAGGACGAGTTGGGGCGGGCGCTCGGCCACGGCGCGTTCGGCCTCGGCGGCGCTCCGCGCCACCGCCGTGGAGAAGCCGTCGCCCTGGAAGAGGGAAGCGAGCGACAGGGCGAAGGGACCGTCCGGCTCGACGATGAGGACGCGCTTGGGGTCCATGGGGGCGGCCGTCCGCCGCGGGAATCGAGTCTAGCGTCGGAAACACCGGACGGTCCACCGCGCGCCCGTCCCGGCAGGAGCCGGTGTGGGGCGATGTGCTACGCCCGGCCCGGCGGCGCGCCCCGGGCCACCTCCGCCACCCTCAACCGGACGGCGGCCGCGTCCGCCTCGTGCTTCAGGAGGACGCGCAGGGTCTCCGAGACGATGCGCTCGTCGATCTCGCTCGCGCCGAGGAGGAGGAGGGAGCGTACCCAGTCGAGCGTCTCGGAGATGGAGGGCGCCTTCTTGAGATCCAGGCCGCGCAGGAAGGCCACGGCCGAGACGGCCTGCCGGGCAAGCTCCTCCCCGGCCTCCGGTACCCGGGAGCGCACGATGGCGAGCTCGCGCTCCAGCGTGGGGAAGTCGAGATAGAGGTGCAGGCAGCGCCGGCGGAGCGCGTCGGAGAGCTCGCGGGTGGCGTTGGAGGTGAGCACCACGAGCGGGGGGTGGCGAGCCCGCAGGGTCCCGAGCTCGGGCACGGTGACGGCCTGGTCGGAGAGGACCTCGAGGAGAAAGGCCTCGAACTCCGGGTCGGCCTTGTCCACCTCGTCCACCAGCAGGAGCACCGGGTGGTCGCTCGTCACCGCGCGCAGGATCGGCCGCGGCAGGAGGAAGCGCTCGCTGAAGAATACGTTCCCCTCGGCGGAGAGCCGGTCCGCCGCCTCCGCCAGCGTCCGGGCGCCGGAGAGGGCCTCCCCGATGCGCTCCTTCAGCATCTGCGTGTAGAGGAGCTGCTTCCCGTACTCCCACTCGTAGAGCGCCTTCGCCTCGTCGAGCCCCTCGTAGCACTGGAGCCGGACGAGCTCCCTCCCGGTGGCCCGGGCGAGCGCCACCCCCAGCTCGGTCTTGCCGGCGCCCGCCGGCCCCTCCACCAGGAGTGGCTTTTCGAGCCGCTCGGCCAGGAATACCGAGGTGGCGATCTCCCGGGAGGGCAGGTAGCCCTCGGACTCGAGGCGGGAGCCGGCCTCTGCCGCGGAGGCGAACACAGGGGGATAGAACCACAGGCCCGAGCTTCCCACCAGGGAGGTCCGCCCCGCCCGTGGGGGAGCCGCAGTCTGGTGGCGGCGGCGGACGCGGGCTACACTCGGTGGCATGGAAGCTCCCCAGGGTCCTCTCGGCGAGGAGATGTTCCACTCGTTCCTGCAGCTGGCGGTGAAGCGGCAGGCGAGCGACGTGCACTTCGAGGTCGGCTATCCCCCGACCTACCGGGTCTTCGGCGAGCTGCTCGCCGCCAAGGTGCCGCCGCTCACCCACGCCGACACCGAGGCCATCGCCAACTTCGTCTTGCAGGCGCCCGGCTCCGGCTTCGCGCCCCTCGACTTCCGGGAGGTGGACCGCAGCTACTCCCTCCCGGGAGTCTCCCGCTTCCGCGCCAGCATCTTCAAGCAGCGGGGGAGCTGGGGCGCGGTGATGAGGACCATCCCCTTCGCCATCCCGGACTTCGGCAGCTTGAACCTGCCCCCGGTGGTGTCCACCGTGGCCGAGGCCCGGCGCGGCCTGGTCCTCGTCACCGGCGCCACCGGAAACGGAAAGTCCACCACCATCGCCGCCATCATCAACCACATCATCGACCAGGAGCGCCTCCACGTGGTGACGGTGGAGGACCCCATCGAGTTCATCTTCAACACCGGCAAGGGGCTCGTCATCCAGCGGGAGGTCGGCACCGACACCGCCAGCTACTCGGACGCCCTGCGGGCGGCCCTTCGCCAGGATCCCGACATCCTCATGGTGGGGGAGCTACGAGACCGGGAAAGTGCCGACATCTGCCTCAAGGCCGCGGAAACGGGCCACCTCGTCATCACCTCGCTCCACACCCCGGACGTGGCCCGAGCCGTGGGCCGGGTGGTGGGGCTCTTCCCCTCCGACGAACAGGAGACGGTCCGCGCCCGGCTCGCCGACAACCTGCAGGCGGTCATCGCGCTGCGGCTCCTCATCCGCGCCGACGCGGCCGGGCTCATCCCCGCCGTCGAGGCCCTGCTCGCCACCTCCACGGTGCGCGAGATGGTCCGGGACAGCGGTCGCATCAAGGAGCTCAAGCCCTACATGGAGACCGCCGGCGCCGACCTGGGCATGCACTCCTTCGACCAGTACCTCTACAAGCTCCACGAGGCGAAGCGCATCTCCCTCGACACCGCGCTCGGGAACGCCACCAACCGGGCCGACCTGGAGCGGCGCATCCTCATCGAGACGGGAGGCCGCAGCGCGTGAGCTCCGCGGGACTCCCGCCGGCGTCGCGCGTCCTCGTGGTCGGAGCAGACGCGGACGTGTCCGTCGCGCTCCACATGCACCTGGAGCGCGCCGGCTTCGCCCTGTTCTGCAACCCGAACCCGGCGGAGATGGAGACCATGCTCCGGGCCGTGGCCCCCTCCATCGTGGTCCTCCTCATGCCCGCCGCCCCCGACGCCAGCTGGGGGAACGCCCTCACCGCCGCGCAGTCCGCGGCCCGGGTGGGGGTGCGGGTCATGATGGTGGCGCCCTCGCGGGAGATCGTGGAGCCGCTCGCGGCCGTGGCCGGCGCCGAGCGGGCGCTCGCCCGGGCCGAGGTCCTCTCCCGGCCTCTCTCGGTGGTGGAGCGCGGGGCCCAGCGCCCGCCCCCGCCCGCTCCGCCCCAGCCCCCTCCTCCCACTCCGTCGGTCACCGCTCCGGTCCCGAGGGGCGCCCCTGCGAGCCCCCCGGCGCTCTCCGAGCCGGACGAGCATCCCTTGCGCCAGGCCCCGCACCCCAACGTGGACCTGATGGCGCTCATCGACGAGGAGCTCATCGAGGAGCGCCCTCGCCCCCAGAACGCCCGCGTCGAGGTGAGCGTCAGCCTGGTCTCCGAGCACAACTTCTTCGTGGGAGCGACCCGCCGCATCGACTCGGGGGGGGTCTTCATCGCCTCCACCATGCCCCCGCCGGTCGGGACGCGGGTGCAGGTGCGCCTCGGCCTGGCCGACGGTCGCAAGATCGACCTGGAGGGCGAGGTGACCTTCATCCGCGGGAAGTCGGCCACCACCGGCCGCCAGCCCCCCGGGTGCGGGGTGCGGCTCCACAGCCTGCCGGGCTGGGCGGTGGACGCCATCGAGCGCTTCTTCCTGGCCCGCCAGCCCATCCTCTACTCGCCCACCTGAGGGGCGCCGTGCGCCGGTCCCCTCTCAGTCGTCGACCGGCCGGTCGGCGCGGCGGGTCCCGAGCAGGTAGGGCTGGATGAAGGGATCGAGCTCGCCGTCCAGGACGTCGTCCACCTTCCCCGTCTCCACGCCGGTGCGGAGGTCCTTCACCATGCGGTAGGGGTGGAGGACGTAGCTGCGGATCTGGGAGCCGAAGTCGATGTCCTTCTTCTGCGCCTCCGCGGCGTCGCGGGCCGCCTGGCGCTTCTTCTCCTCGAGGTCGTAGAGGCGGGAGCGCAGGATCTTCCAGGCGACGCTCCGGTTCTTCTGCTGGCTCCGCTCGTTCTGCACCGCCACGACGATGCCGGTGGGGAGGTGGGTGATGCGCACCGCCGAGTCGGTCTTGTTCACCTTCTGCCCCCCGGCGCCGGAGGAGCGGTAGGTGTCGATGCGGACGTCGGCCTCCTTGATGTCGACGACGATGTCGTCCTCCACCTCGGGGGTCACGTCCACGGCCGCAAAGCTCGTCTGGCGCCGGGCCGCCGAGTCGAAAGGGCTGATGCGCACGAGCCGGTGGACCCCCCGCTCCGCCTTCAGGAAGCCGTAGGCGTACTCGCCCCGGGCGATGAAGGAGGCGCTGGAGATCCCGGCCTCCTCCCCGGCCACGAGGTCGGCGGGCTCCACCTCCCAGTGCCTTCGCTCGCAGTAGCGGACGAGCATCCGGTAGAGCATGGCGGCCCAGTCCATGGCCTCGGTGCCCCCGGCCCCGCTCTTCACCTCGACGATGGCGTTGGCGCGGTCGTGGGCCCCGGAGAGCATGCGCCGGAACTCGAGCGACTCCACCCGGCGCCCCAGCTCGCCGGCGTGCTCGGCGGCCTCGGCCCGCGCGGCGGCGTCGCTCGCCTCCTCGGCGAGCTCGTCGAGCGCCTTCGCGTCCTCCAGGCTCCTCAGCGTCCCGTCGAACTCCCCGACCGCGAGCTCCGCCTGGGCCTTCTCCTTGAGGAGCGCCTGGGCCTTCTGGTTGTCGTTCCAGAAGCCGGGGTCCTCGGAGAGGCGGGCGATCTCCGCGGCCCGGTCCCTCTTGCGCTCGATGTCAAAGGGACCCCCGGAGGGCCGCCAGCCGGGAAGCGATCGCGTTCAGTTGGTCGGCGGTGGCGCTGGCCATGGAGATCCCTCTTCCTGCGTCGAGGCCGCCTCCGCCGCCGCGTTCGCGCCGCGGTGCTCGCGGAGGCCGTGAGACGCCGCCGAATGTAGTGGAGAGGTCCCGGGCCCGCAAGAGATCGGCGAGGCCCGTCCCCGCCTCAGGGGCGCCGCCCGGCCCCGGCCCGGCGCGGGCCGGGGAGAGCGGCCCGGCCCCGGCGCCTCCGAGTCGCCCGGCCGCTCGCCCGCCCGCTGCGCGACCTCGCGGACGCCGGGAGAGACTCCTCGAGCATTCCGGCGAAACCCAGCAGCTCCTCCTCGAGGTCGGCCATGGCCCGGGCCTCCCCCGGGCGCTCGTGGTCGTGGCCGAGGAGGTGCAGGATCCCGTGGACGAGGTAGCGGTCGAGCTCGGCGAGGAGGGGGCGCCCCTCGGCGCGGGCGCGCCGCCGGGCCACCTCGAGGGAGAGGGCCACGTCCCCGAGCTCCGGGCCCCGGCCGGCTGGCTCCTCCGCCGGGAAGGAAAGCACGTCCGTCGTCCGGTCCACCCCTCGAAAGCGGCGGTTCAGCGAGCGGACGACCCGGTCGCCGGTGAGGAGGACGGAGAGGCCCGCCGCGGGGCGCCCGAGCGCCTCGAGGTGCGCGCGAGCGAGCTCCGCAAGGCGCCTCGCCAGGGCGGCCCCGCTGCGGCGGTCGCTTCGGACCTCGACCGTCAAGGCCGTACGACTTGCAGAGGGGTCGGCTGCAGCGCCACCGGACCGGCGCCGGAGCGGCGGCTGCACATCTCGTCGAGGACCTCGGCCATGACGCGGGCCACGGCCTCGAGATCGCGCAGGGTGAGGTCGGACTCGTCGAGCTGCCCCTCGTCGACGATCTCGGCGATGCGGCGGTGAACGAGCTTCTGGAGCTTCTCGGCCGAGAGGTCGGGCAGGTCGCGGGAGGAAGCCTCGCAGGCGTCCGCCACCATGACGAGCGCCGCCTCCCGCGTCTGAGGCTTCGGGCCGGGGTAGCGGTAGATGGCGTCCACCTCGGCGACCGCTCCGTCCGCGCTGCGCCTCTCCTTCGACCAGAAGAAGGACACGAACCGGGTGCCATGGTGCTGGGCCACGATGTCCACCACGGGCCGCGGCAGCTTCCAGCGGCGCGCCAGCTCCACGCCGTCCTCGACGTGGCGCTTCACGAGCAGGGCGCTGTTCGTCGGGGGAAGCTCGGCGTGGGGATTCTCGCCCCGGGTGTTCTCGGAGAACCAGCCGGGGTCCTTGCCCTTGCCGAGGTCGTGGTAGTAGGCGCCGACGCGGGCGAGGAGCGGGTCGGCGCCGATGGCCTCCGCCGCGGCCTCGGCGAGCGCCCCGGTGATCACGGAGTGGTGCCAGGTCCCGGGCGCCTGAACGATGAGCTCCTTCAACGCCGGGTGGTTCAGGTTGGCGAGGTCGCGCAGGCGCAGGTCGCTCGCCAGGTCGAGCAGGGACTCGAGGAGCGGCCGGAGCGCCAGCACCGCGAGCGGCAGGCAGCAGGCCCCGGAGAGGAAGGCCGCGGCCATGGCCATGAGGAGCGGCGCCGGCGCCGGCCAGAGGGGAAGACGCCCGGCGAAGAGCCAGCCGCTCGCGACCAGGACCGCCTGGAGGACCCCGACGGCCGCCCCGGCCCGCCACACGTGGCGGCGGCGCTGCACCCGGGCGAGGAGGAGCGCCGAGGCGATGGAGCCCAGGGTCACCGACAGGCCGAAGAGGACGGACTGTCCCCCGAGGAGCCCGGCCGCGGCCCCCACCGCCACCGCGAGCAGCACCCCGGCGCCGGAGGAGAGCAGCATGGCGGCGAGGGCGGAGCCAGCCGCCGCCGGCACGAGCAGGGAGAAAGCCTCCGAGCTCACCTCTCGCACGTGGTCGTGGAGGGCGTCGCCGAGCGTGATCCCCAGGGCGCAGCTGAGGAGCGTCGCCAGGTAGAGGCCGGCGAGGAGCAGGGCCCCCCATCTGCGGGGCCGCAGGGTGGCGCGGATGTTGGCGGCCGCGGTCCAGAGGAGGAGGAGGGTGATCCCGACGAGGAGGCCGGCGCCGGCGCGCATGGCGGCGCGGTCGAGCATGCGCCCCTGCTCGCGGATGCCGCGCAAGACGGCGAGGTGGCGGGGCTCCACCCGCTCGCCGGCGAGGAGCACCACCTCGCCGCGCCGCACCGGGATGACGACCGGGGTCACGCGGCCGGCGGCGAGCTGGCGGCGCCGCTCGGTCTCGGCCTGGGAGAGGACGAGGGTGGGCCGGAGCAGGGCCGCCCCGATCCCGGCCAGCGCCGCCTTGAGGCGCGGGTTGCGGCCCGGGAGCGCCGAGGCGGCTCTCCGCAGGTCGTCCCCGGCGCTCGCCAGGTCGCGCAGCTCGTTCAGGTTGACGACCGCTCGCTCGCCTCGGATCTCGCCGGCGCGCACCTCCCGCACCCGGACTCCGCGCTCCCGGTCGGCGGCGAGGAGCGCCCGGTCCTCCACCACCAGACCGTCCTGGCCGCGGCGCGCCAGCGTCACGAGCTCGTCCTCCAGGGGTTCGGCGAAGCGCGCCTCCACGAGCGCCGCGAAGTCGGCGTCCTCCGCCCACAGCTGCAGGCGCGAGGCGAAGTCCTCTCGGCGGGAAGCGAGCGCCTTGGTGAGCTCGGCCGACTCGGCCGCCGTCAGCCGGTGGCTCGGCCCGAAGCCGCGTCGCTCGCTCCACTGCGCTTCCGTGGAGCGCATGAGCTGGAAGGCCTCGCGCACCCGGGCCTCCGCCTCCTCGGCGGCGCCGAGGTCGTGGTCGAAGACGCGCGGCTCCGCGGCCGCCGCCTCCTCGCGTCGCCGGCGGGTGGCCTCGTCGTCCGGGACGGCCAGGTCCCGCGGCGCCCGGACGGTGGCGGGGGCGGCCTGCCCCAGGGCCTCGTCCCCGGGAATGGGCAGGTGGCCGACTCCAGGAAAGAGCACGAAGGCGGCTCCCACGGCCACGCCCGCGAGAAGGGCGGCGCCGGCGAGCCGCTCGCGCGCCTTCCGCCACGGTGCCGGGGAGCGCGACACCGGGGTGCGAGGGGGGGTCTGTTCGGGCACAGGGCCCGAGCGTGTCACCTGCGCGGGCCGGAGGCAAGGGCGCGCACCCCCCGGGGAGCAGGTCCCGCGACCCCCGGCGCCCGGCCCACCCGCACGCCGGGAAGGCTAGGGGGCGGCGGGACCCGGGCCCGCGTCGGCGCGGGCCGGCCCCTCCGGGCGCGGCCGGGCCTCGAAGGTCTCGTAGGCCTTCACCACCTCCTGCACGAGCGGGTGGCGGACCACGTCGATCTCGCTGAAGTGGCAGAAGGCGATGCCCTCCACCCCGCGGAGCACCTTCTGCACTTCCATGAGGCCGCTGGCGCGGCCGCTCGGCAGGTCCACCTGGGTGACGTCTCCGGTGATCACCGCCCTCGACCCGTAGCCGAGCCGGGTGAGGAACATCTTCATCTGTTCGCTCGTGGTGTTCTGCGCCTCGTCCAGGATGATGAAGGAGTCGTTGAGGGTGCGGCCGCGCATGAAGGCGAGCGGGGCCACCTCCACGGTGCCGCGCTCGATGAAGGCGGTGGCCTTCTCGTAGTCCACCATGTCGAAGAGGGCGTCGTGGAGGGGGCGGAGGTAGGGGTTCACCTTCTCGGCGATGTCGCCGGGGAGGAATCCGAGCCGCTCCCCGGCTTCCACCGCCGGCCGGGTGAGGACGATGCGCTTCACGCGGCGGTCGACGAGGTGCGCCACCGCCATGGCCATGGCGAGGTAGGTCTTGCCCGTGCCGGCCGGCCCGATGCCGAAGACGATGTCGTGGTCCCGGATGGCCTGGACGTAGCGCTTCTGACCGAGGTTCTTCGGGGTGATGATGCGGTGGCGCGCCGACACGTAGACGGTGTCCCCGAAGATGTCCTGGAGCGGGACCCCCTGGCCGGCGAGCTTGGTGGCCTGGTCCACGTCCTCCAGGTAGAGCGGGTAGCCGCCGTCGACGAGGTCGTAGAGCTCGCGCACCACCTTCTCGGCGAGACCGCGCCGCTCTTCGTCGGCGCTGGTCACGACGATCTGGTTGCCGCGGGAGCCGACCTGCACGCCCATCCGCCTCTCGATGAGCTTCAGGTGCTCCTGGTGAGCGCCCGCCAGGGCTCGGACCTTGTCGTTGTCGGGAAACTCGATGCGGGTGGATGAAGGAGTCTCGGCAGCCTGGCCCAATCGACCTCCTCGTCACGAGGCTTAGGCGGCGCGCCCGGTGTCGGAGGAATGCGCGCTCGCTGCAGCGCCCCGTAGCTTAACCGGAAAGGCCCCTGCCGGCACGCACGCGCGAGGCCCGTCCTACTCGACCGGAGGCAACAGGCGGTAGCCGTCCGCGCTGGCGCGGTAGTAGTACTCGCGGGTCCAGGGGTAGTGAAGGTCGCGGGGCGCGAGCAGCCCCGCTTCCACCAGGGCGCGGAGCGCCTCCGGGTACTGGCCCCGCTCCAGCCGGTAGACCTCCAGGGCGGCGCGGATGCGGGTGAGCTGGTAGCGCGCCAAGAAGAGCTCGGGGCGGTTGTCCCGAAAGCCGTGCACCCCCATCGGGTCCTCGGCCATGCCGCGCTCGGAGACCAGGAAGGCGAGGGTGGCGAGCGCGAGCGCGATGACGGCGGTGGCCAGCAGCCGCGAGGCCCCGTGGCGCAGCCGCTGTTGCCAGTCCCGGGCGTAGGCCCCGACCTCGGCTGCGGCCGAGCGGCGGGGGGGAGCCACCGCGCGCAGCACCCCCAGGTTGACGAGGTTGAAGAGCGCCTTGCAGGCCTCGAACTCTCCCAGGCGCGAGAGGTCGGCGATCCGCTCCACGGTGCGGCCCGAGACCGCGAGCTCGTACGCCCGCCACTCGTTGCGCCCGAGCGCCGAGGCGTCGCCGTCCTCGGCGTCGCCCTCCGGGGGTGGGGCCGCCTGGCGGCTCCACCCCGCCCGGGACTGCTGCATGTCGAGGTCGCGCACCCGCTCGAAGGTGACGGCCGTGGAAGGGATCTTCCGGCGGATCATGGGCCACTCGTCCACCTGCCGGAAGCCCTCCATGAGCATGGACTCGCAGCGGAGCGGCGTGACCGTCTCCCGGTCGTACTCGACCTCCCCGGGCTCGAACTCGTAGGTCCCGCTCTTCCAGTGGAAGAGCTGGTAGACGGTCTCGGTGGTCTGGAGCGCCGTCATCTCCCGGAGCTCTTCCTTCGCCACCATCCCGAGCTCCATGAGGATGTCCCCGAGTCGACGGAGCGTCCGCTTCTGGGCGTCGAGAGCGAGTTGGAGCTGTGCCTGGGTGATGAGCCCGGCGCGCACGAGCAGGCTCCCG
>Ga0335078_10013738_pt1 | contig 11996 bp, 10 predicted proteins | sample Lox_Sample_32_FD_206711 | JGI IMG/M metagenome (GOLD analysis project Ga0335078, IMG submission 206711) | Soil microbial communities from Loxahatchee National Wildlife Refuge, Florida, United States - Lox_Sample_3.2 | ecosystem: Environmental > Terrestrial > Soil > Wetlands | place: USA... | reverse complement strand
CGGACTCACAACAGGCAGAATTCCGTAATCAAGAAATTGGCTTCGTCTGGCAAGTTCACTACCTCCTCCCGGAATTTACCGCGCTTGAAAACGTGATGATGCCGTTGTTGATTCGAGGCCGCTCGCATGGGAAGGCAGCTTCGGAATCGCTGGCGAGGTTGGATGAAGTGGGTCTTAAGGCGCGCGCATCACATCGTGCCGGGGAATTATCCGGAGGCGAGCAGCAGCGTGTCGTTTTGGCCCGGGCGTTGGTGGGCCGCCCGCCGGTACTTTTGGCCGATGAACCCACGGGAAACCTGGACTTCCGGACCGGTGAAATGATCTTCGAACTGTTATCGGATCTGCACCGGAATCACCAGCTCACCTCGGTTCTTGTTACGCATAATCTGTCGTTCGCCCGGCGTTGCGACCGCGTGTTGAATCTACAGGCGGGGGGGTTGGTACCGGGTCAACCAAACGGAGCGCTACCACGCACGGAACCGGGGTATCTTTAGGTATAGGGGGCGTCACTTCATATGTTTGAAAGATACACGGAGAAGGCCCGGAGGGTGATCTTCTTCGCTCGTTACGAGGCCAGCCAGTTCGGTAGCCCGTACATCGAAACCGAGCATCTGCTGCTCGGCCTCCTGCGCGAAGACAAGGCCCTGGCGAATCGGTTTCTCCGCTCGCATGCAGCCGTCGAATCGATCCGTAAGCAGATTGAAGGCCACACCACCATTCGGGAAAAAGTCTCCACGTCCGTAGATCTCCCCCTGAGCCACGAATGCAAGCGGGTTTTGGCGTATGGCGCTGAGGAAGCCGAGCGCCTCAATCACAAACACATCGGGACCGAGCACTTGCTGCTGGGTCTGCTGCGCGAAGAGAAATGCTTCGCCGCGGAGATTCTGCACGAGCGCGGTCTGCGCCTCTCGACCATCCGCGAAGAACTGGCGCGGTCGCAGAGCGAAAAGGTCGCTTCGGCGCGGCCCAAAGAAAGCTCGCTCCTGGCGGAGTTCAGCCGCGACCTGACCCAGGCCGCCATGGACAACACGCTCGATCCGCTCATCGGGCGCGACTACGAATTAGAGCGCGTGGTGCAAATTCTCTGCCGGCGCACCAAGAACAATCCCGTGCTGATCGGCGAACCGGGCGTGGGCAAGACCGCTATCGTAGAGGGGCTGGCGCAGCGCATCGCGGAAGGGGACGTTCCTTCGTTCCTGGCGGAGAAACGGATCCTGGCGTTGGACCTGTCGTTGATCGTGGCCGGCACGAAGTACCGCGGCCAGTTTGAAGAGCGCCTGAAGACCATCATGAAGGAGTTGATGGAGAACCAGAATGCCATCATCTTCATCGACGAGTTGCACACGCTGGTGGGAGCGGGTTCCGCTGAAGGCTCGCTCGATGCCGCCAACATTCTCAAGCCCGCGCTTTCCCGCGGCGAGATCCAATGCATCGGCGCCACCACGCCTTCCGAGTTCCGCAAATCTATCGAGAAAGACCGTTCACTCGAGCGCCGCTTCCAGGCCGTCAAGGTGCCGCCGCCGAGCGAGGTGGATGCCGTCAAGATTCTGTTCGGCATCAAGGACCGCTACGAGAAATTCCACGCCGTGGCCTACACCGACGATGCCATCGAAACGGCCGTCTACACTTCGAGCCGCTACATTCCCGATCGCTACCTTCCGGACAAGGCCATCGATTTGATCGACGAGGCCGGCGCGCGGGTGAAGCTGCGCCAGACCACCCTACCCGCCGACCTGGCGGAGATCCAGAAGCGCATCAAGTTCATCGTTCACCGCATGGAGAACGCCATCGCGAACCACGAGTTCGAGAAGGCGCGCTTCTACTCCGATGAGGAGCGCAAAGAACGCGAGAACATGCGGCAGCTTCGCGAGAAGTACAACCTGGACGACTCCTCCACCGGCTGCGTCACCAAGGACGATATCGAAGAAGTGGTGGCCCGCTGGACCGGCGTGCCCATGACCTCGATTAAGGAAGAGGAGATCACCAAGCTCCTGCGCATCGAGGAAGAACTGCACAAGCGCGTCATCAGCCAGGAGAAGGCCATTTCCGCATTGGCCCGCGCCATCCGACGCTCGCGAGCCGGCTTGAAATCCAGCAGCCGCCCGGCCGGATCGTTCCTGTTCCTGGGACCCACCGGCGTCGGCAAGACGGAAGTCGCGCGCGCGCTGGCGGCGTTTCTGTTCGGCAGCGAGAAGAGCCTGGTCCGCTTCGACATGTCCGAGTACATGGAAAAGCACTCGGTCTCGAAGCTCATCGGTTCGCCTCCTGGATACGTGGGATACGAAGAGGGCGGCCAGCTCACCGAGCGCGTGAAGCGCAATCCTTATTCCATCATCCTGCTGGATGAAATCGAGAAGGCGCACCCGGATATTTACAACATCCTGCTGCAGGTGTTCGAAGACGGCCAGTTGACCGATGGTTTGGGCAACCAGGTCGATTTCAAGAACACCATCATCATCATGACTTCGAACCTGGGCGCGCGGTTCCTGGAGAAGCGCGGCCACCTGGGCTTCTCGGCTCCGGCCGGCGAAGGCATCCCGTCGAAGATCGAAGACATGGTGCGCGGCGAGGTGAAGAAGGCGTTCAACCCCGAGTTCCTCAACCGCCTCGACGAGATCATCCTGTTCAGCTCGCTCTCCGACGACGACCTGATCCAGATCATCGAGCTGATGGTCACCCAGGTGAATTCCAACCTGGTCGCCAAGCAGGTGAAGATCCGCCTGACGGCGGACGCCTCCAAGTACATCCTCGAAAAGACTTGCGCCGATCGCAGTTATGGCGCCCGCCCGCTGCGCCGCGCACTGCAGAAGTACATCGAGGATCCGCTCTCGGAATCGCTGATTCAGGGCACGCTGCCCCGTCCCGCGGACCTCGAAGTCTACCTCGGCGATACGGGCATTTTCTACCGCCAGTTGAACGCCGAAGGCGAAGCCGTTACGGCCGGAGGACCGGCCGAACCGTCGCCGGGCACGCTGCTGTACACGTTCTAAGAGCTGGCTCTCAAACCGGTCGATCGGGATGGCCGCGAATGGGCCACGTGGTCAGGCGTCACTCCAGTAGCCTGGTCGTTGACTAACTGCCATTCGCCGCCGCGTTTTTGCCAGACATCCATGACGCGAGTTGCCAGCGCGTAAGGTTTTCCGGTCTTCTGATCGATACCCCGGTCCACCTCCACAGCCGCATAGACGGCGGCATTCTCCAAGGGCCGCACCTCCCGATCGCTCGACTCCGATGAGACTTCTTCCCTTCCACCGACCTCAGCCAGCACATCGCGTTTGGTGATCATGCCCCCGCCCACGGTGATACCCGCATAGTCATCGGCGATCAATTCGTCGACGGCTGGAACCCGATGATGGGATTCGGCGTCATCCAGGCGTTCCTCCAACCGGAGGATGGTGGCGATCATCTTCTGCGGCGATTCGAGGGGCTTTGTGCGCGGAGGCGTGCGGGATCCCTCCAGGCAGATGGCCGCGGCTACTAAACCCGCGACGGGCACAAGAATAGACACTGGCCGGTACATCGGGTTCAGTCTATCCCAACCGAGGACCGCCTACGAGTGTTGGGAGGAAAAGCCCGGCGCGAGACGCGCGTCCGCCTGCCTTCCCGCACGCTTCGGACGCAGATACCAGCTCAGCAGCAGCGTCACGACTGCTCCAGCCAGCGCGAAGCTTACGGCCGGAGCGAAGTCGCTTGCCAGTCCTTTTTTAACCAGCAGCGCTACGATGGTGATCACTTCCACGCTGATCAAAATGAGCATCACGCTCAGCACCGGCGCCAGCACGTAGCCTTGTTCCTTGCGGCGAAGGAGCAGGATCGCGGCCATCACGACCGCGGGTAGAAGAAAACAGAGATCGAGTACGTGAATCGGGTTGGTAAGCTGTCCCGATTCGATAACGCTCGGCGGCGTCTGTCCGCTCAGGATCGCCGTGGCAATCTCCTTCAATTCACCCGCCGCAGCCGTCACGGCCACAAATAGGAACACGATGGCGATCGATTTCCGCGGAGCGCCAGGACTGAGAATCCTGCCGACTTCGCTTGCCGGCAGGAACTCCCGCGCTGTCATCAGGCCGTAGAAGCTGAGGCCCAGCACCGCACAATAGGCCAGGAACATCGCATTGAAGCGAATCGCAAAAGTGTAAATCATGAAGTTGTAGGCGAGGAACCCGAGTGTGCCGGTCCAGATCAGCAGGGCACGGAGAGAACCTCGCCACGCGAGAATCGTGCTGGCGACCAGGATCGGAACAATCAGGAACAGGTCTACGATGTCGCTGGCAATACCACCCGCCGCCGACATGGGTTTCTCCTGTCCGTAGATTTCCGGCCAAAAAGCCCCGAGGCCCGTAATCGCAAGAACAATGCAAAGCGGCACGGTGATCCACAGCAGGTAAGGACGCATTTGTAGGTTCATAATGCGGGCAGGGCATGGCCCGCCCCACACGACGGTATATCAGAGGTAACTATCCGAAACAAGCGGATAGCCGCTGGGGCCGCACCCTCCCGGCAAGCCCGTTGTCGACTTCCCGGCTACAATGAGGATTCACGATGAAGTACCGTTTGCTTGTGCCGTTGGCTGCCGCTCTAGGCATCCTCTCCCTCGCCTCCTGCAAGAAGTCGCCGCCCGCCAATGTGGCGGCGCAGGTGAATAACCACGCCATTACCTACGCGGAGCTCGACAAGACTTACCAGTCTCAGTTTCCTCAACCCGTCGAGGGTTCGAGTGAAGATCAGGTGATGACGCAGAAGCTGGACACGCTGACCAACCTGATCACCAGCGAGATTCTTCTGCAACGCGCCGAAAAGCTCGGCCTCATCGCCGTGGACGCGGACGTTGACACCGAGCTGAACAAGATGAAGGCGCCGTATACGAAGGAAGAATTCGAGCGCCAACTGGCCGCGCGCAAGATGACGGTGGAAGATCTGCGGTCGCAACTGCGCCGCGAACTCACGATTCAGAAGCTCATCAACAAAGAGATCACGTCGCACATTAGCATCACCGATGCCGACGTGGCGAATTTTTACAACAGTAACAAAGCCAGCTTCAACCTGGCCGAAGCGGGCGTGCACATGGCGCAGATCCTGGTGACCTCGACGCCCGATGCCAACGTCCGCAATCTAAAAAACAGCAAGGCGCAGAACGACGCCGAGGCCAAGGCCAAGATCCTGGATATCGAGGCTCGGCTCAAGCGCGGCGAAGATTTCTCGATGCTGGCCCAGAACTATTCGGAAGATCCCAACAGCGCTCCCAACGGCGGCGACATGGGTTTCGTCCCGGAGTCGGCGCTGGAAAGAGCCAACCCCGAGCTTCGCAAGATGGTGGTGGCTCTCCCGCCGGGAGGCCTGTCCGGCGTGATTCACACGCAAGAAGGCTATCGCATTCTCAAGGTGATTTCGAAGGAGCCGGCCGGCCAACGCGAGCTCAATGACCCGCGCGTGCAGCAAAGCATTCGCGAAACGCTGCTCAATCGCAAAGACAGCCTGCTCAAGGCAGCTTATTATGAAGTCGCGCGCGACGGGGCCAAGATACAGAACTATCTGGCCCAGAGCATCAGCGACAACGCCGGGAAGGTAGGCCCGTAGCGTTACTGCAGTTTCCCTAAATTCGGATTCCGTGGGTTCACCATCAGAGCCGAGGTACCCCGCGGCGGCGAAAGGGGTCCGCGTTCCGCGGTTTGCTTGGCGGTGCGGAATTCGTGCTGCATCATGCGAATCGCCGTGCGGCGGCCCGACGCGCGGACAATGCGCCCCGTCACCACCAGTTGCAGCGGTGCCACGTTGTGTAGGAGGACGGGCCACGCAATCGAGAGCTCCACGTTCAGCCCGGTGGGAAGCTGCCGGTCGGTCTCAAAGAGAATCCCGCCGCTCGACAGATCGAGGGTGATTCCCGTTCCGGTATCCAATACCCGCCGCCGCCGAATGACCTTCCAGCGCAAATCGAGGGATATGTCATAACGCCGGTCTGACCTGCGGTCGCCGGCGATCTTGTCTGCGTTTGTCTCGTCATGGCCTGGGTTGAATGAACTCATATACGCTCGATTCCGCTCCGTCGAAAATTCATTATCGAGTCGATTCGTGGCACACACGAGTACTGCGAGTTCTCCGTCGGTACTGCGTCTAAAGTGATGTATACGAAGGCGCTAGCCGCTTTACATAGCCGCTGGGATTAGTCTCGCCAGCGGCTTGCTATCCTCAGATAAGTAGAGGAGCCGCGAACTGCTGTGAAGCGAATCTGTCTGTTTACCGTCCTGCTGTTGAGCCCCGTGCTGTTGCCGGCGCAACTCTTGAAGGAATTTGAAAAGAAGGTTACTGAGTTCACCCTGCCCAACGGACTTCACTTTATCATCGTGGAGCGCCATGAAGCCCCGGTGATCTCCTTTCATACATATGTAAACGCCGGGTCGGCGGACGATCCCTCCGGCGAGACCGGCATCGCTCACATGTTCGAGCACATGGCCTTCAAAGGTACCGAAACCATTGGGACTACCAACTGGCCGGAGGAGAAGAAGGCGCTGGACGCGATCGAGACAGCCTACGATCAGTTGGAGGCCGAGGAGAATAAAGGACCGAAGGCAGACGCGGCCAAGGTCAAGATGCTCGAAGAGCACGTCCAGGCAGCCATCGACCGCGCCGAGACCTTCGTGATCCCCAACGAATATCCGCGCATCATCGAGGAGAACGGCGGCGTCGGCATGAATGCCGATACCGACTACGACGATACGGAATACTTCTACAGTCTGCCCTCGAACCGGATCGAGTTGTGGTTCCTGCTGGAATCGAGCCGTTTTCTGCATCCGGTGTTTCGCGAGTTCTACAAAGAGCGGGACGTGGTCCAGGAGGAGAATCGCATGCGCGTGGGATCCAGCCCGCAAGGAAAGCTGCTCGAAGATTTCCTGGCCACGGCGTTCGCGGCGCACCCGTATCGCAACCCCGCGGGGGGATGGCCCAGCGACGTCGCCCAATTGCGCGTGGCGGACGCCCGGGCCTTTTTCGAAAAATATTACGTGCCGGCCAACATCAACATCGCGATCGTGGGCGATGTGAACCCGGCCGAGGCGCGGCGCCTGGCGGAGCGTTATTTCGGGCCTTTGGCCAAGCGCCCGCTGCCGCCCTTGTTGCACACCGAAGAGCCGCCGCAACCCGGCCCCAAGACCGCCGTGGTGGATTCGCCCAGCCAGCCGCTGCTGATCCTCGGCTTCAAGCGCCCGGATCGCTACGATAAAGACGACCCGGTGTTCGACATCATTTCCGACATCCTCTCCAGCGGGCGGACCGGCCTCATGTATCAGGACCTGGTTCGCGACAAAAGGCTCGCCCTGGCGGCCGATGCGGGCGCCTCTTTTCCGGCGGACCGGTATCCGAACCTCTTCCTGTTTTTCATCGCCCCCGCGCTGGGCCACACGGTGGATGAGAACGAAAAGGCACTGTTGGCGGTGCTCGATCGGTTGAAAACGGAAAAAATGGACGCCGAGACGCTGGCGCGCGTCAAAACCAAAGCGCGTGCCGGCGTGATCCGCCGCCTGGATAACAATGCGGGCTTGGCTGCGCTGCTGGTGGCCAATCAGGCCGCATATGGCGACTGGCGCCGCTTGTTCACCGATCTAGATGAGCTCGACAAAGTGACCGCCGACGATGTCCAGCGTGTCGCCCGCGAATATTTTGTGACGCCCTCGCGCACCATCGGGTACACCACTCCCGGCGGCCCACCCGCCGCGGGCGAACGAGGAGAACGGCAATGAAACGCGCTCTGGCAAGTCTGTGGTTGTGCGCCGCTCTGGCGGGCGCGCAGGGCGCTCGTGCGCCCATCCCTTCCGTCCAGGATCTGAAATTTCCGCCGCTGCGGCCCATCAAGATTCCCGACGTCGAGATGGTCACGCTGCCGAACGGCATGAAGCTGTACCTGCTCGAAGATCATGAGCTGCCGGTGGTAAACGGCAGCGCGCGCATTCGCACCGGGAACCTGTTCGATCCGCCGGACAAAATCGGCCTGGCGACACTGACCGGAACCGTGATGCGGACCGGGGGGACGCGCGCCAAAACCGGCGACCAGCTCGACCAGGAACTGGAGAACATCGCGGCCAGCGTGGAAAGCCGGATCGATGAGACCAGCGGCACGGTCTCGTTCTCGGCGCTCAAGGAAAATACCCGCGAGGTGCTGGGCGTTTTCCACGATGTGCTCACGGACCCCCAATTTCGCCAGGACCGGCTCGATCTCGCCAAGAGCCAGATGCATAGCAGCATCGCGCGGCGCAATGATGACGCGCATGGTGTCGTCGAACGTGAATTCTCGGAGCTGGTTTATGGCCGGGACAATCCCTACGGCTGGCGCATTGAGAACGCCACCGTAGACCGCATCGGACGCGACGATCTCATCAGCTTTTACCGCCGCTATTTCTTTCCGGCCAATGTCATGCTCGCCGTTTGGGGGGACTTTAATGCCGCCGAAATGAAGAAGCAAATCGAAGATCTCTTCGCCGGCTGGACAGTCACGCAGCCAACCGTGCCGGCGTTCCCCGCGGTTCCGAAGACGCCCGCACCGGGGCTTTACTTGGCGGTGAAGACCGATGTCACGCAAACTTTCTTCGCCATGGGCCATCTGGGCGGCATCTTGCGCGATCCCAATTACCCGGCGTTGGAGGTGATGGCCGACATACTGGGTGGTGGGTTCCGCAGCCGCCTGTTCCAGCGGGTCCGCACGCGCATGGGCAACGCCTATGAGATCGAGGCCGATTGGGGCGCCACTTACGACCACCCCGGCATTTTCGAAATCACCGGCAGCACCAAATCGGCATCCACCGTGGAAACCATTCAAGCCATTCAGGAAGAGGTGGCGAAGATCCGGACTTCGGAAGTGACCGACGACGAGCTGACGACCGCCAAGCAGACCGCTCTGAACAGCCTGGTATTCGCCTTCGACACCAAGACCAAAACCCTGGCCCGCATCTTGACGTACGAGTATTTCGGCTATCCGAAAGACTTCATCCAGCAATATCAGAAAGCGCTGGCGACAGTGACCAAGGCGGATGTGCTGCGCGTGGCCAAGGAACATCTGATGCCGTCGGCTTTCACCATCGTGACTGTGGGCAATCCGCAAGAGTTCGGCAAGCCGCTCGACACACTGGGTCCGGTGAAAACCATCGACCTGACCATTCCTGGCGCGCCCGTACGTAGCGCGGAGAATCACTGATGAAAGCCGTTCGCCGGTTCGGAGCAGTCTTGTGCGCGCTGACGGCTGCCTCCGCGGCCGAGTCCCACGCGGACCGGGGAAAGCGCGTGGTCAACGATGCGCTCCAGGCGCTGGGCGGCGACGCCTACCTCAAGATGGAAGACCGCGTGGAGAGTGGACGCGCCTATTCGTTCTACCGGGAAGCGCTCTCCGGCCTCTCCATTGCCAAGATCTACACACGCTATCTGGTGCCCACGCCGGGGCAGCTATCGGTGCGCGAACGCCAAGCGTTTGGCAAGGACGAATACTCCGCCGTGCTCTTCACCGAAATGGGCGCGTGGGAGCTCACGTTCCGCGGTGCCCGTCCGCTGGCCGATCTGCGCTACGCACAGTATAAGGACAGCACCCTGCGCAACATCTTCTATATTCTGCGCGAGCGGCTCGACGAACCGGGGCTCCTTTTTTATTCCCAGGGGTCGGACATCTTCCAAAACGAACCGGTGGAGATTGTCGATATCACCGACGCCGACAACCGCACCGTGACGGTATATTTCAGTCAAAGCACCAAGCTCCCGGTGCGGCAATATTTCAAGCGCCGTAACGAAGAGTTGAAGGACTGGGACGAGGAAGTGACCCTGTTTTCGAAATACCGCGATGTGGGCGGCATCAAATGGCCCTTCGATATCCACCGCGAGCGAAACGGCGAAAAAGTCTACGAAATGTTCGCCGACTCGGTGGAGTTCAACAAAGGGCTTACCGATGATTTGTTCACTCTGCCGGCGAACCTGAAAATGTTGCCCAGGGCGAAATAGGCGAGGGAGTTGGTCAACCCAATTTGGCTAGAACGGCCTCGAACAGCTTCTTGTAGTTGGGGGCGGCCTTCTGGACCAGATCAGGATCGATCGTCTCTAACAGCCTAGCTCCGTGAGAAGTCTTGTTCCTATAGTAATCGCCTTTCTGAGTTTCCTTGGTCGCAGCCCGCAGGCCGTCCTCGAGATCTTTCTTGGAAATCTCCTCGATCTTTGGGTTGCTCTTCAGCGCGTTTTTTTGAAACCGGATTCGTAAAAGCGCTCCCAGGCGTCCTTGTCCGCATGAAACCAGGCTTCCGTCATTTGGACCATCCAAAAGATCGAACCGGCGTGAGACTCGTCCCATGTCTGCTTTCGGCACAAAGAGGCGGACATGTTGGCGGCAGGCGGCCCATCGCGATCGATGAGCAAATATTCCACGCTTTCAGGTGTGATTTGAGCGCACTAGCAAAATCGCGGCAAGCTTCGGCGCCGGAGCCAGCCGCGATGACCTCGAAGCCGCAACGCTTCTCCCTTGCTCGATCGCGGAGGTTTGGAAGAAAGCGGTGAAGCCGGGCCTCAGAAGGCGATCCCCTTCAAAGTAGATCCGAGTCTCTTCGGGCATCCGCCACCAACGGCCCCCGCCGATTTCGCCTTTTCGCCAAAGCTGACCCAACGTGTAGCGGTTCCAGCCAGGCCTCCATATAATGAGACTTCATGCCCGCAGAACTAGCCTGCTTCGCGGAGAAGTGCCGCGCGCGGTTTCCCATCACCGAGGTCCTCTATAACTGCCCCAGTTGCGGAGGCCTGCTCGAAGCCGTCTACGATCCGCCGGAGCAATCCGCGCTTATGTTGAAGCGCACCTGGCGTGAGCGGCGCGTCTCGAATGCTCCCCTCGACCAGAGCGGCGTCTGGCGCTACCGCGAATTCATCCCATTCCTTTCCACGCACAATTGCGTGGTCACGCTGCGGGAGGGCAATACTCCGCTGCTCGAGGCGAAACAGGCCGCTCAATATGGCGGGCTCGACCGCCTACTGTTCAAGCACCAGGGCTTCAACCCCACCGGATCATTCAAAGACAACGGCATGACGTGCGGCGCGGCGCAGGCGCTGCGATTGGGAATGATGCGGGTCGCCTGCGTATCTACCGGCAACACCTCGGCATCGATGGCCGCCTATGCCAGCGCGGCCGGGCTGCAGCCCATCATCTTTATCCCCCACGGGAACATTTCGTACGGCAAGCTGGCGCAGGCGCTGGAATATGGCGCGCGGACGCTACAGGTGGAAGCCAATTTCGATCAGATCCTGGCGCTGGTGCGGCAACTGGCCGAGCGGCTCGGCATCTACTTGCTCAACTCGATTAATCCGTTCCGCATTGAAGGACAGAAGACCATCATGACCGAGATGATGGATCAGCGCGATTGGCACGTGCCCGATTGGATCGTGCTGCCGGGCGGCAACCTCGGCAACACCTCCGCCTTCGGCAAGGCGCTGCGCGAGATGAAAGACTGGGGCTTGATCGACCGGCTGCCGAAACTGGCCGTCATCCAGGCCGCCGGTTCCGCGCCGTTCTACGATCTCATGCAAAGTAGGCGGCGCAACCGTCTTAACGCCGTGGAACACCCGGAAACGCTGGCCACGGCCATCAAGATCGGCGATCCCGTCTCCTGGCCCAAGGCACTCCATGAGGTAACTACCTCAGGCGGCGTGGTAGAGAAGGTGACCGAGCAGGAAATCGCCGACGCCAAAGCCATCATCGGGCGCTGCGGCATAGGCTGCGAACCCGCGTCGGCCGCGACCCTGGCCGGCATCCGCAAACTGACGGCGGCCGGTGTCATGGCAGCGGATGCGGACGTCGTCGCGGTATTGACCGGGCACGTCCTCAAAGATCCCGATTACATTTATCGCTACCATACCGGCGCGCTGGACGCCCCGGATGGAACCCGGCTCCAGTCCACCTTTGGGAATGAACCGGTGGTGGTGCCGAACAACGCCGACGAGATCGCGCGAGTCCTCGGGAACTGACCTGGATACGCCGTAAGGGCTAC
>Ga0335078_10013737_pt1 | contig 11998 bp, 10 predicted proteins | sample Lox_Sample_32_FD_206711 | JGI IMG/M metagenome (GOLD analysis project Ga0335078, IMG submission 206711) | Soil microbial communities from Loxahatchee National Wildlife Refuge, Florida, United States - Lox_Sample_3.2 | ecosystem: Environmental > Terrestrial > Soil > Wetlands | place: USA... | reverse complement strand
GAAGACCTGTACGTGACTGCCGACCTCCGCAATCTCGCCGGATACGTCCAAACCAAATACCGCAGGCAATTTGGGAAGGGGCAGCTCGGGGAACCACTCTCCCCAAAACTTGAGGACGTTCGTCAGGTTCGGCACCACGCCGCAAGCCTTCACCTTCACGAGGACATCTGTTGGTCTGGGCTTCGGTATCTCGACTTCTTCAATTTGCATCGGCCCGCCAAACTTGTGGAGCCGCGCCACTTTCATGGCCTTCATCGTGTTTCCCTCCGCTGACGTATTCGGCTCCTTTGGACGACATCCTTTGAATGAAACGTCATACAAGGTCACCGTGGCCTTTGATATTCGAATGCGCGTTGCCTTCCATCGAGCGTGCGCCACGCTCGAACCTGTTACTGTTCTCCGATGATCACCAGATTGCGGGTGAGCCAACGGCTCTCCTGGACAGGCCGCCGCAATTGCGCACCACGAGCACCCCTCTGCAACGAGAAGACGCGACCGACGCGGCCGCGCCTCCCATTCCTCCGAGAGAGACCCTTCCGCTATGCGTTGTAGGGAATCAGGTGGTCGGTCACCTTGTAGTTCGGATCGGCCGCGTTCTCGGCGACCACCTGCACCACCTTCCACTTGCTGCCTTTTGGCGCCTTCCGCCATTGCGTGCCGAACAACGGCGTGACAGCGATGACGTGCGGCATCGGACCTACGTTGAAGTCGATCAGACCGACCGTCGTTTCGACCTTCAAATTGCTCAGCGTCTTGGCCAGAGCAGCCTTGTCCAACGGGTTGCCGGAAATTTGCAGCGCCTGAATGCCGGCGTCGAAAACGGCGTTGCTGGCTCCCAATTGCTGCGTCACTTGCTTGCCCGACGCCGCCTCGTAGCCGTCGGCAAGTTGCTGGCTGGTGACACCGAGAACCGGTGACTTGTAGGGCGCCGCCGGGACCCAGGGCGAGGTGGTGGTGAGGTTGTAACCCAGAGCGCCGAGCCCCTCGATTTCGGACGGATTGGTTCCCGATTTCGTGGGGGTTGCAATCTTCGTTGTCTTCGCGAAACCCTGTTGCGCTGCCTGACGCCAAATGGTGGCAAAGTCTGGCGGAAGGACAAGCGCGACAAAGAGGTCAACGCGCTCTTTCTTAAATAGGGCGACCTGCGCGGAGTAGTCGCTGGTCCCGTCTTCGAACGGACCGGGGTCGATCACGGTGTATCCGCCCTTTTTGAAAGCCTCCGTGAGGAGCGGACGGACGGCGTTGCCATCGGCGTCGTTCGGAAACATAGCCCCGACCCTCTTGTTGTTGGGTACCTGCTTCCACAGCGAAAGATACAATCCCGCAAATTGGGCACCCCCGAAGGCGAAGTGGTATGTCCACTTGAAAGGCGACGGTTGGCCAGGCTTCCCCCCGCGACCGAAATACCAAGCCTCCCAGGGCATCACCGTCGAAAGGCAAGGCACGCCCGCCGCTTCGCAGGCGTCAGCAACCGGATTCACCACCTCGGGGGTCGAGGTAACGAGCATGAAATCGATTTTATCGCTACTGATGAGGGACTTGGCTAGCTGGCCGGCCCGCGCCGGATCAGATTGAGAATCCCGATCGAGCAGTATGACCTTGTAGGTCTTGTCGCCGACCCGCAGACCCTTATCGAGCGCCTTGCGAACCTGAGCGGTCAGGTATCCATCACCGACACCGAACGTTCCCAGATTGCCGGTGACTGGACTGACGAAGCCCACCCTGATGACGTTCTCCGAGTCGGCCCACACGCGCCGGCCTGACGCGAACGGCAACGCCGCGCCCACGGCTGAGGCCGCAATGAAACTACGGCGCGAGAGCCCAGTCTTGCCTCGCTGCGATTTCCTGCCCGACGTCTTGCTGTCCGACATTTTCTCCTCCCATGCCGCCTGCGTTGATGTGGCGGTCGCGTGTTTGCAAAATCGGCTGGCCAATCGGGTTCACCGCGCGACCAGTAAGTCCGAGAACGGGATCGCCACTAGCGGGCATTAGTCCCACCCTCTTGCGTGAATGTTAGCCAAAACTGAATTTACGTCAATTCCGAATTATGTTCTATACGCCGCCATTATGCAGCCCCGACGCGAAGCGACCGGTGCCGAAATGCTCGTCGATTCACTCATAGCTGAGGGGGTCGACACCATCTTCGGGCTGCCCGGGCTTCAGCTCGACTACATCTTTGACGCCCTCTACCACCGGCCAAACGAAGTGCGCGTGATCCACACACGGCATGAACAAGCTGCCGCCTACCTGGCTTTCGGCTACGCGCAAGTCAGTGGGCGGGTGGGCACCTGTCTGGTCGTTCCGGGAGCTGGCGTACTGAACGCGACGGCAGCGCTGTCGACGGCCTACGCCTGCAATGCTCCGGTGTTGTGCATCACCAGCCAGATTCCTTCAGCGTATATCGAAGGCGGCCTTGGCTTTCTTCATGAAATCCCAAATCAAGCCGGGATGCTGGCCTCCGTTTCGAAGTGGCAAGGGCGCATCAGCGCACCTGCCGAAGCCCCGGCCGTCGTCGGTGAAGCATTTCATCAATTGAACAGCGGGCGGCGTCGCCCGGTCATCGTCGAAATTCCACCTGATATCGCGGCGGCGCGTGCCTCACCGCCACACCACACGCCGCGCCCGCCGAAAGCAAAATTACCGGCTCCCAACTCCGAAGCGATTGCACGCGCCGCCGCACTGCTCGGGCGCGCGAGCAATCCAGCTATCTTTGTCGGCAGTGGCGTGTTCGGCGCCGAAGAGGAGCTGCGCACGTTGGCCGAACTGTTGCAGGCGCCGGTGATCATGAGCGAGCATGGGCTTGGCGCACTCGACATCCGTCATCCGCTTGCGCAAACCATGCAGGTCGGCAACGACTTGTGGCCGCGCATCGATGTGGCGTTGGCCATCGGCACCCGGTTTTTCCACCCTATCGTCGAATGGGGCCACGACGAGGCCATCAGTCTGATCAGGATCGACATCGATCCGCTTCAATCCGTGACCGCCTGGCCGCCTGACGTGCATATCGTTGCCGATGCGCGCGACGCACTGACGTCTCTCCTCAGTCACTTTCGAACCGCCCATGAGCGCCGCGAAAATCGCCAATCGGAGTTCGAGCGAATAAAAAAAGCCAAGGAGGACGAGCTTGCGAAGATCCTGGCGCCGCAACAGGCATACACAAAGGCGATCCGCGATACGCTGCCCGAGGACGGCATCGTCTGCTTTGACGTGACACAACTGCATTTTTATTCGTGGTGGGGTTTTCCGGCATATCGAGCTAGGACTGTCATCCAGCCCGGCTACCAAGGCACGCTCGGCTACGGTTACCCGACCGCGCTCGGTGCGAAGATAGCGGCCCCTAATCGCGCGGTGGCTTACGTCGGTGGTGACGGCGGCTTCATGTTCAATTGCCAGGAACTCGCGACCGCCATGCGCTTTGACATCGGCGTGGTCGTGATCATGTTCAACAACAATGCTTTTGGCAACGTCCGCCGAATACAGAGAGAAATGTTCGAAGGCCATCTCATCGCCAGCGATCTGTACAATCCCGATTTCAGAAAATTCGTGGAGAGTTTCAGAATGCAGTACTGGCAAGTTGACAACGCGCAGTCGCTCGCACGCGTGCTACGGGCAGCGTTCGCGACGGGGAAGCCCGGCTTCATTGAAGTTACGGTCGAGGAGGACTTTCCCAATCCGTTTCCTCACATGTTCTGGCGCAAAGTCCGAGGCAAATAGATCGACGGTCAGGGCCTCGCTCTATCCGGGCACAAGAGTCGCGCCTAAGAAGGCTACGCCAAGCGAACAATGGAACGAGCGGCGGTTGCGGCGCGAGCGGCACCACTAAATAGTTTATATTTATCAGCTAGTTGCTTGGCTGGGGCGGGAGGATTCGAACCTCCGCATGGCGGAATCAAAATCCGCTGCCTTACCGCTTGGCTACGCCCCAAAACTAGCGTCGGATTGCCGCCGGCCCGCCGCGGGTCATTGGCGAGCGCAACATAGCGGCGTGAATGCCTTCGATCAATGTTTGCCTGGTAGCTGCGGCTAATCACGCGGCCTGGGCGAGCGCCTACACTCCCGTGGCGCAGCTCTCAAATGCATGGTCGCGCATTGACCCTTCGATCACATCGGCTAGGGTTACATCACTTACCTGCATCACCCTGACGAGCGATAGAGTGCAAAGGCCATGGCGAAGCGCGTGCGTTTTCCCCGACAGTGGAGTTGGCCCGGTGATGCGAAAATTGCCTTCAGCGTCGGCATTCCTTTCGAGGCGTTCGAAAAGCAGAGTCAGATCAATTACGTCGCCGCCAAAGGCGCGCTGGACAGGTTCTCGCTCTCCTACGGTGACTACGGCTGGAAGGCCGGGATTTGGCGTCTGCTCAACTTGCTCGACGAGTACGGCCTGAAGGCCTCGGTTTCGACCAACGGGCTTGCCGCCGAGCGCCACCCGGACATTGTCCGTATGCTGGCGCAAGACGGACATGAAGTGAACGGCCACGGCTGGGCGAACGACGTGTATGCCAAAGACGCCACACCCGAGCAGGAGCGCGCGGAAATCGTTCGCTGTACAAAAACGCTGACGGAAGCGACCGGCGGAGTGAAACCCGTCGGCTGGACCAGTCCGGGATCGAGCGGATCTGACTCGACCATCGAACTCCTAGCCGAACAAGGCTATATTTGGGTCGGAGACGATGCCAGCGACGATCTGCCGTTCGTGCAACAAACCAAGAGCGGACCGTTCGTCATCCTGCCCCGAACCAACATCTCGACCAACGATATTTCCGCCTGGGTTTTTCCGGCCAACCCGCCAAGCGTGTTTCATGAGAATTTCACCGAGACTTTCGATCAACTCTATCGCGAAGGCAAGGAAGGCGGGCCGAAGTGGCTGAGTATGACGTTGCACGCCCATATGGCCGGGCGCCCGACCATGGCCTCGACGATCCGCCGCTGCCTCGACTACGTCAAAAAGCATGATGGCGTGTACTATCCCCGCAACCGCGACATCGCCGAATGGACGCTTAAGAGAGAGAAGGCTGCGGCCGCGTAAGGTCGTTGCGCGGCTGGGCAGGCGTGAATGAGTTTAACGGACCAGGTGGCCTTGGTGACCGGCGGAGCGTCGGGCATCGGTGCAGCGATCGTGCGCCGGCTCGCAGCCGAAGGTGCGCATCTGGCAATCATCGATGTCGCCAAAGTTTCGGACGACGTGACCGTCGCCCTCGCGGCCTCGTCCGCCCAGCGCATCAAGGCGTGGCAGTGTGACGTGACAGAGTCCGCCAACGTTTCCGACGTCTGCCGCTCCGTGCGACGCGAACTCGGCGATCCGACAATCCTGATCAACAATGTCGGCGGCAGTGGGCCGTACAACACCGCCGACGTCGAGGACACGACCGACGAGATGTGGGATCACATCCTGTCGCTCAATGTCGGCAGCATTTTGCGGTTTTGCCGGGAATTGGTGCCGGCGATGAAAGCCCGGCACTATGGCAAGATCGTCAACGTGTCTTCGACCCTGATGAATGGCATGTTCGGATCGGCCGGCACTGTCGGCGCCCGCCTTCCCTATGTCACGGCCAAGAGCGCGATCGTCGGATTGACCAAACAGCTCGCCAAGGATCTCGCTCCATTTGGAATTGCCGTGAACGCGATCGCGCCCGGCTTTACCCTGCCGGACGAGAACGCCCGAATTACCAAGAAATTTCGCGCGCTATCGCCGGAGCAGCAGCGCCCGCTGGTTGCCGGTATACCAATGGGCCGCCCGGGAACCGGCGACGAAATGGCTTACGCCGTGGGTTTCCTTGTATCGCCTGGAAACACCTACGTCGCGGGGCAAATACTTGCCGTCGACGGTGGTGGCTGAGTTGTCCGCCAAGCAAACAGGAGTTGTTTATGCCCTTCGGGATCAAACCGCTATCGGAACATGTCGGCGCCGAACTAACCGGCCTTGATCTGCATGCTCCAATTTCCGAAGCGGCGGCGGAAGAACTGCGCGACGCTTTTGCCAAATATCATTTGCTGCTCGTTCGCGATCCCGAAGTGAATGAAGACGAGCAAAGCCGCTTCGGAGAGATTTTTGGCGAAATCAAAATTCGTCACCGTTATGCAAATATGAACGAGGCGAAGAAGACCCAATACGTTTCCAATTCGCGCCAGGATGGCATTCTCGGCGACGGTGAGATTCACTTTCACCAGGACCATACGTTCTACGAAAAGCCGCTGTCGGCGATCATGCTTTATGGCGTCGAGGTGCCGCGATCGGGGAGCGCGACCAAATTTCGCAAATCGGGTGCGATACTGGCGAAGCTTCCGGCCGAAATGCGGGCACGCGCCGAGGGTGTGCAATGCCTTCACCTCTACAATTACCAGGGTGACTTCACCAAGTGGCAGGATCCCAGCAAGGCCCCCCCGGATTCGCCGCGGGCGTGGCAGCCACTGATTTGGGAGAACCCGAAGAGCGGAGAAAAAGCCCTTTGGGCCATCCCAATTTCCACCGTCGCATTCGAAGGCATTTCGGAGCAAGACGGCCGGCACCTCATTGATGAGATTTGGACGTTCGCCAGCGAGAATGATGCCGATTGCACCTACCGGCACGACTGGGCTCCGGGCGATCTTTTGATCTGGGATAATCTGATGCTGCAACATGCGCGGCTGCCGTTTGATTCCAACGAGCCACGTACATTGCGCCGCACGCCCATCCTGTAGGCGAGCACGCGGGTTGAGCCGGACCAGGCGGGGGCTTTGGATCAAGTTCAGACCATAATCCAGGTGGCCGCAAGCGGCCTGCTGATGGGCTGCGCCTATGCTTTGGTCGCGGTCGGCTTCACGGTGGTGTTCGGGGTGATGAACATCATCAACTTTGCGCATGGGCATATCGCCATGGCGGCGATGTTCGCAAGCTTTGCGCTCAACCGCTATCTGGGACTCGATCCCTATGTTGCGGCGCTTTGTCTGTTTCCGACCTTTCTCATTGTCGGGGGTGTGCTTTATCGCATTGTGATCGCGCCTGCGGTCACAGCCAGCCACGCCACGCAGATGCTGGTGACGCTCGGCTTGTTGATCGTGATCGAGAACAGCGCCAACCTTATTTTCGGCGGCGATCTGCGCAGCGTCCGCTCGTCACTTGGCGAAGGCTCGTTACATCTCGGGTCGCTGGTGCTGCCGTGGTCCCGCTTAATCACCGCAACCGGCAGCTTGCTGGCGATCCTCGGGCTTTGGGCATTTCTGAAGTTTACGCGGTTTGGCACGGAAATCCGCGCCGCTGCGAGCAATGAGCTCGGCGCGCGGCTTGTCGGTATTCCGATTGGGCGGGTCTTCATCCAGGCATTTGCGCTGTCCACCGCAATGGCCGCTTTTGCCGGAGCGATGCTGGTGCCGTTCTATCTCATCAATCCCTTCGTCGGCTACGACTTCATGCTGAAGGCGTTCGTCATTTCCATTATCGGCGGCCTCGGCAGTCTCCCGGGCGCCGTGCTTGCGGGGCTGATTATCGGCGTCGTGGAAGCTCTCGGCGGCTTCTATCTGACAGCCTCATACGCCACCGCCATGGTGTTCGGCCTGTTGATACTCATGCTGCTGCTGCGTCCGGCGGGCCTCATGGGATCGTTTCGCTCATGAAGACGCCAGCAGCCGACGACCGGACTGCATCGGTTCTAAAAATTGCCTTGGTCGCCGCAACCATCGTTATCGCAACTGTGTTTCCGCTGTTAGCGCGCCAACAATGGGTCGTCGCCGGCATTTTGATCCTGTTCAATTGCTACCTGGCACAATGCTGGAATTTGGCCGCCGGCTATGCCGGACAATTTTCGCTTGGGCATACGATTTTCCTCGCGACGGGCGCGTACGCCTCCACCGTGCTGTTCCGCGACTATGGAATTTCGCCGTGGATCGGTATGTGGGCCGGTGCGCTGATTGCTGCCGTGCTTGGCGCAGCCCTATCGGCGGTGGCATTTTGGTATCGCGTGCGCGGCGTGTTTTTTGCCGTCATCACCCTGAGTGCGGTCGAAGTCTTTCGCGGGATATGTTCGGGCTGGGAATTTCTCGGCGGAACCAGCGGGATTTTTTTGATCTCGGCGAACGATCCGGCCGACATGAACTTTCTGTCGCGCGTCCCGTACTACGAGATCATTTTGGGTATGGTGGTCCTGGCCGGCCTTGGCACGCTTTGGCTCGAACGCTCGCGGTTCGGCCAATATTTGATGGCGCTACGCGAGGACGAAGATGCCGCCGAGGCGAGCGGCGTACCGACGTTTCGCTGCAAAGTCATGATCATCGCGATCAGCGCCGCCGCAACCGCGCTGGCCGGCACTTTCTACGCCCAGTTCCTCCTGTTTATTGTGCCGGAGACGCTGTTCACGTTCGACCATGTCCTTAACATGATGCTCGGCACTATTGTCGGTGGCAGCGGCACGGTTATCGGCCCGATCGTTGGCTCGGCTTTATTCGGCCTGTTCGGCGACGTCCTGCGCGCGTTGCCTTTTGTCGGTTCGCGTGAGGCAGCGAGCCTGGTGCGGGTCGGCTATGGCCTTGTTCTCGTCGTCCTGGTTCTGCGCCTGCCGCGGGGTATCGTTGGGTTGTGGCGTTGGAGGTCTTGATGGCCGGACTTCTTGAGATCGAGACAATCAGCAAACGGTTTCGCGGACTGCAGGCGCTCGACAACGTATCGTTCACCGTCGACGAAGGCGGCGTCTTTGGCGTGATTGGCGCCAACGGTGCCGGCAAAACTACGCTGTTCAACATCATTTCCGGTGCGATGAAGCCGGACAGCGGCACGGTTCGTTTCGCCGGCCAGGTCGTCACCGGTCACAAGCCGTCGAGCCTGTGCGAAGCCGGCATAGGCCGGACGTTTCAGATCGCCCGCCCCTTCCCGGATTTGACGGTCCTTGAGACCATTCGCGTCGCCGCGCTTTGCCGCCTGCGCAACATGCGCGCGGCGACGGCACGCGCTACCGACATAGCCGGCCGCTTCGGTCTCGCGCAGAAGCTCGATCGGGCTGGCCGACACTTGAACGTATTGGAAAGAAAGCGGCTGGAACTGGCGCGGGCTTACGCAACCGGTCCGCGATTACTCCTGCTCGACGAAGTCGCCGCAGGCTTACGTCCCGTCGAGGTTGACGATCTCGTCGAACTCATCCGCAGCATTGCGGGCGAGAACATCACCGTCCTGATGATCGAGCACGTTCTGGCAGCAGTGTTTGCACTGGCGTGGCGTGTCGTGGTCCTTGACCAGGGGCACCTCATCGCCGAGGGACCGCCGCTGGATGTGGCCAAAGATGCCAAGGTCATCGAGGCCTATCTGGGGGCCGGGTATGCCGCTGCTTGAGGTCAAGAACCTCACCGCCGGTTACGGTGATGTGGACGTCGTTCACAACGTGTCGCTTGCGATGGCTGAGGGCGAGATCGTCTCGCTGGTTGGCGCCAACGGCGCGGGCAAAACCACCCTGCTGCGCGCAATCTCCGGCGTCGTGCGGGCGCGCGGTTACATTACGTTTGCGGGTAAGCCGATCATCGGCTTGCCGTCGCACGAGATCGTCGCCCAGGGGATCGCCCATGTGCCCGAGGGCCGGCAATTGTTTGCTGACTTGACGGTCCTTGAAAATCTGACGATCGGTGCGCCCCGCAAGTTGCCGGCCGCCGAAGTGTCACGCCGGCTCGATAAAGTCGCGGCGATGTTTCCCCGTTTGGCAGCGCGGCGCAGCCAATATGCCGGGACCCTTTCTGGCGGCGAGCAGCAGATGGCGGCTATCGGCCGCGCGCTGATGCTCGGCCCAAAGTTACTGATGCTTGACGAGCCTTCGCTCGGCCTATCGCCCGCCATGGTTGCCAATATTTTTGATGCAATCACCTCGGCAAATTTGGACGGGATGGCGATTTTGATTGTGGAGCAGAACGTCGTGGAATCGTTGCGCAGGTCGCACCGTGGCTACGTGCTTGAAACCGGCTCGATGGTTGCGGAAGGCGAAGCCGCGGCGCTATTAGAGGACAGCCGATTACGCACCGCCTTCCTTGGTGGCGTGTCGGCACAAGTCGGGGTTGCGCAGCGGTGAGGAGAGCATCATGTCGAGCGTAAAGTTGTCAAAAGCTAAGTCAGTTCGCAGGCGCGAGGTGCTGCTCGGCGGCGTCGCGGCCGCAGCGAGCCTCGGAATGCCAGGCATCGTCCGCGCCGCCGAAGAAATCCTGGTCGCGTGTGTCATTCCGCTCACCGGCCCAAGCGCGCAATTCGGTCAAATGTCGTGGAACTCGGCGCAACTGTCAGCTGAGCTGATGAACGCCGCCGGCGGCGTTAAATCGATGGGCGGAGCCAAAATCAGGGTTGCGGTGCTCGACACCGAAACCAAGCCGGAAATCGCCGTCACCCAAGTCGAAGCGGCGATCCAGCGCGGTGCGGCAGCGATCATCGGCTGCAATCAGAGCGCAGCGACGATCGTGGCAAGCCAGGTCGCCGAGCGCAACGAAGTGCCGTTCCTGACCGCCTACGATATCGATCCGACCATCACCGCGCGGGGCTTCAAATATATCTTTCGCATTACGCCACTGACCGGAAACTATTCAACCGATCTTCTGACCACCGCCAAAGAACTGCTCGACAAAAACGGCAGCACCGCCAAACGCCTTGGGATTCTCAGCGAAAACTCGGTGACCGGCCAAGGGGTGAACAAGGCGCTGACGTCGGCGGCGCAGAAGCTCGGCCTCGAAATCGTCCATACCGAAAGCTATGACGTCGGCTCGACGCAGAACTTCGCGCCGTTCATCACCAAAATGAAATCCGATCACGTCGACATTCTGGTCGGGCACAACCGCGTCAGCGACGGAATTCAGATCAATCGAACCGCCAAGGAGCTCGGCTACAATCCGTCGTTCATGGGCGGCGTTCTCGGCGCGGCCAATACACGCGATTATATCGAGGCACTGGGCAAGGACGCCGACAACATATTCGGCACCGACAGCTTCTCAAGCTCATTGAACATTCCAGGCCTGGCGTCGGTCGTCCAACGTGTTCGCGAGAAATTTAATCGCGTGATGGATGTCGGTGTGGCTTCGGTGATGGCAGACATCGCCGTCATTTGGGACGCGCTCGAACGAGGCAAGAGCGCCAAGGGCAAGGATTTGCGCGACGCTATCGCGGCGACTGACTTGAAGCCCGGCGATCGTAACTTTTTTCTGCTGCGTGGCGCCAAGTTCAACGACAAAGGCGACAACGAAAGAGCGGTCACGATCATCACGCAAATCCAGGGCGGCAACTTCGTTCCCGTGTGGCCGACCGAATTTGCAAAAGCACCCGCGGTCTATCCAAAACCGCATTGGAGCTGATACCCGTCGGCCCAAAATCCGTCGCATAGTGAGTTCGCGAACATGAACTACCATTCCGCTGCGACCACCGGCACGGTCTTGCCGCCGGCGAAGACCATCGACATCGACGGCGTCCGGACGTCATATCATGTTGCCGGCAGCGGCCAACCGATCGTGTTCATCTACGGCGGCAATTTTGGCAGCGCCGATTCCGCTCCCAGCGCCCACGCCTGGAACCTCAACTTCGTGCCGCTGGCGGAACGGTTTCAGGTCGTCGCGTTCGACAAGATCGGCCAGGGATTTACCGACAACCCGTTGCGCGACGAAGATTACAGCATGGCGGCGGTCGTCCGCCATGCTGCAGCTTTCATGACGGCGCTCAAGCTTCCGCCGGCGCATGTCGTCGGACATTCGCGCGGCGGCTTTGCCGCAACGCGACTTGCGCTGGAGTATCCCGATCTGGTGAAGGCGTTGACGATTGTCTCAAGCGGCACATTATCGCCGCGTGTCAGCACCAACGAAGTTGCACTTTCCAAATGCCCGTATCCGCCATTCACCCGGGAGAGCGCACGCTGGATTTACGAGGGCTATTGCTTCAGCCCTTCGACCGTCACCGAGGATTGGATCGACAAGGTCTACGAGGTGCTGCAGCTGCCGAAGTACCGCGACAGCGTCAGGAAGATCGTCGACGAACAACTCGGCTCGCGCGTGTTCCTGCCCGAACTCGCCAGGCAGA
>Ga0335078_10013736_pt1 | contig 11998 bp, 6 predicted proteins | sample Lox_Sample_32_FD_206711 | JGI IMG/M metagenome (GOLD analysis project Ga0335078, IMG submission 206711) | Soil microbial communities from Loxahatchee National Wildlife Refuge, Florida, United States - Lox_Sample_3.2 | ecosystem: Environmental > Terrestrial > Soil > Wetlands | place: USA: Florida... | reverse complement strand
CGCTGTTCCGCAATCCTCACCTGCAGACCATCGCGTCGCACTTCTGGAGGCGGGAGTCCGCGCAGCAGCCGGTCGAGCGGCGCATTATCCAAACAGAACCGGGCGTTTCCGTACTGGTGGAATCGCAGCGGCCAGCGGAGACCTTGGGCGAAATCGTGATGGTGCACGGCTTGGAGGGCTCGGGCGAGGCGGGCTACATTGCGAGCCTGGCCGCCGCCGCGCTTCGTTCCGGCTACGCCGCGCATCGCTTCCACATGCGAACGTGCGGCGGCACGGAGAGCCTCTCGCGCACGCTGTACCACGCCGGATTGACCAGCGACCTGGCCGCGGTGCTGGGCATCTTGCGGCGGGAAGGCCGCTCGCCGGCCTACGTGGTTGGCTTCTCACTGGGCGGAAACGTGGCATTCAAGCTGGCCGGCGAACTGGGCGATTCGGCGGCCGAGCTCATGAGCGGGGTCTGCGGCGTGTCGACGCCGCTCGATCTCGGCGCTTGCGCGCGGCGCATCGCCGCTCCCGACAATCGTCTCTACCACCTCCGTTTCGTTCGCAAAATGCGCCGGCGCCTGCTCGCGACCGGCCGCTATACGGAGGCGGAGCTGAAGGGCCTCAAATCCCTGATCGAAATCGATGACCGCATCACCGCGCGTTCCTTCGGTCTGGGGACGGCGGAGAGCTACTACCGCACGCAATCGGCAATCGGCTACGTGGCTGCGATTCGCGTTCCCGCGCTGCTCATTCAGGCGAAGGATGACACGTTTGTGCCCTGGCGAATAATCGAGCATCCGGCGGTGCGCGGCAATCCCCGGATCCAGGCCATCCTGACCGAGCACGGCGGTCACCTCGGTTTTCTGGCGCGCGGGGAGCGACGATTCTGGTTGGACGCCGCGATTCTCGCCTGGATTCGCGGCGTGTAGGTCCGGCGGCTGCGGGCGGGGCGAATCCTCACCGCCCGACGCCGCAAGCTGCCGTCACCAGGCTCAATAGCTCCTCTTCGCGGTCGAGTGTCATCCGCGCTTGCAACCAATAGACGCCGAGCGGCGCGGCCAGTTCCTGGAAGCCCTCACAAAGATTGATCGCGTCCTTTTCGGTGGTCACCAGCGCGGAGGCGCCGGCGGCCTTGGCGTGGTGCGCCATGGAGCGGAGCTCTGCGGGGCGATAGCGGTGATGATCGTCGAACTCGAACCACGCGGCCGGCTTCAGGCCCAGGCGTTCCAGCGTCCGCCGGAACGATTGCGGATTGCCCAAGCCGCAAAAGGCGCCGGCGGCGTCAAATGGCGCCGCGTTGGGCGCGTAAAGCACGCCGGTGGCCGCGTCCACCCAGCCTTCCGCCCTAATGCCGGCGCGAAAGATCGGGACCTGCCGGGCGGCCGGCATAGATCGGCGCACCGCATTCTCGATGGCCGGCACAAGATCGGAGAATTCGCTCCGGGTGATGACGATGGCATCGGCGCGCGAAAGGCTCGAAGCCGGCTCGCGCAGGCGGCCGAGCGGGAACACTTCGCCGCCGCCGAAGGGATCGAGCGCATCGATCAAAACGATATCGAGGTCGCGCGCCAGGCGCACGTGCTGGAAGCCATCGTCCAGCAGGAAAATGTCGATCGGAAACCGCTTGAGGAGAAGCGCAGCGGTGCGGGCGCGGTCGGCGCCAATGCCGACGGCGGCGGTGCCGGAGCGAATGAAGATCTGCGGCTCATCGCCCGATTCGCCGCTGCTCACCGGGGCGCCGGGCGCGACCGCCAGGTCGCCGGCCGCGGCATGACGCCCATAGCCGCGGGTGAGGACGGCCGGCGTGCGGCCCGTGGCGCGAAGCAGGCCGGCCAGGTGCAGCACGCACGGTGTCTTGCCGGTGCCGCCCATGGTGAGGTTGCCGACGCTGATCACCGGAACCTCCAGCCGGTCTGCGGCCGCGCCAGCCCGCCGCGCGCGGCCGGCGGCATTCCACGCCCGCGCCAGCGGCCAGCCGAGCGCTTGCCACGGCTGCGCGCGCCGATGGCGCGGCAGGTGGGTGTCGTAGAGGCTGCGCATGGCGGCCACTGCCCGGCCGCTGGCGCCGCCGCCGGCCTCCGCACACGCCAGTGCCCGCTGGCCGATGCGCGCGCTGGTCTCGGCATCCGCGAGCAACATTGAGACCACATCGCCCAATTCTCCCGGCCGCGCGATCTCCACCGTGGCGCCTGCGCCACGGAGCTCCTCGGCGATCGCCTGGAAGTTCTCCATGTGCGGTCCGATGACGACGGGCTTCGCGAACAGCGCCGGCTCGAGGATGTTGTGGCCGCCGCGGGCCGCCAGCGTACCGCCCATGAAGACCACGCTGGCGGCGGCGAACAAACCGGAGAGCTCGCCGATGCTGTCGAGCAGCAGCACAGCGGGGAGATCGCGCAGAGTCTCCGCTTCCAGCCGCGAGCGCCGGATGAATGGAATGCCTGCGCGAGCCAGTTTCTCGGCCGCCTTTGCGAAGTGCTCCGGCTTGCGCGGGGCCCAAACCAGGAGCAGCCCTGGATGCCGCGCGGCCACGGTTCGATAAGCCTCGAGCACGGCGGCGTCTTCGTCCACCTCGCCAGGAGCCGGCGGCACGGTGCTGGCGGCAATCCAGACGTGCTTCGGCCCGAGGCGCGCCAGCAACGCCATCACGGGCGAATCGCCAGCGGCGGGACGCCGATCGAAATCGTACTTGAAACTGCCGCCGGTGCGCACGGCGGCCGGCGCAGCGCCGAGCGTGAGATAACGCCGGCCGATTTCGTCGCTCTGGACGAGAATGGCATCCGCCGCCGGAAGCACCGCGCGAAAGAACCACGCCAGCCGCCGGTACCGCGGGTACGCGCGGTCGGAGATGCGCGCATTAACAATGGCGAGCGCGGCGCCGGTGCGCTTGACCTCGCGAACCAGGTTGGGCCAGATTTCCGTTTCGGCGACGATCACCAGCGACGGATTCAACCGCCGGAGCGCGCGGCGCACGGAGAAAACGTAATCCACCGGTGCATAGAAAATGCCTTCGGCCAGTTCTTTTAGCTTGTCCCGAGCGGTGGCCTGGCCGGCGATGGTGCCGGTGGAGACGAACAGCGGCGTTTGCGGAAACTCGGCGCGCACGCGGCGCAGGAAATCGGCCGAACCCAGCACCTCGCCCACCGAAACCGCGTGGAACCAGATGGCTCCCGGACCGGTCTGACTAAATGAGCCGGGAAGGAAGCCGAAACGCTGCGGCAAGCTGGACCAGTAGGCGCGGCTGCGCAGACCGCGATACAGGAAATACAATAGGACGAAGGGAAACGCAAACGCCTGGCAGACCCGGTAAAGGAAATAGATGCCTTTTGTTTTCAAACGTTTGGCTCTTTTCATGAGTATAACCGCGGTGCTCGCCGCGGACAAGGAGCAAGCCTTCCGTGCGCCCGCCGCGGCCAACATGGCGCATCGCCAGACCGTCGACAAGGTGACGATCGGCGCCGAGAGCTACGTCGCCGGAGACAAAGTCAGGGCGGCGTTCGGCAGGCTGACGCCGTACGACTATGGCGTGCTGCCCATCCTGGTGGTGATTCAAAACGACAGCCGCGAGAGCATCCGATTGGACCAGATGAACGCCGAATATGTGGGTCCCCACGGCAGCCGCGTGACCGCGACTCCGCCCGGCGACGTGCGCTTCGCGAAGGCTCCCCGCCGTCCCGACCTGGGTGCGGCTCCGCCCTCGCCGATACCCATCAAGAGGAAGAACCCGCTGGGCGAATGGGAAATCGAGGGCCGGGCGTTGGCGGCGCAGATGGTGGCGCCGGGACAGACGGCGAGCGGTTTTTTGTATTTCGAGACGCCGGTTGAAAACGGCGCCACCATTTACATTAGCGGACTGACGGAAGCGCGCTCCGGGAAGGAACTGTTCTACTTCGAAATCCCGGTAGAACCGGCCGCGCCCGGCAAACACTAGCCGCAGAAGAACGCAGATGGGAACGGACCGGCAAAACGCTGATCTGTGTTCCTCTGCGGCTCAAAATCCTTGATGCTTATACGTCGTAGTACAGGGCGAATTCGTACGGGTGCGGGCGCAGCCGCACGGCCTCGGCTTCGTTCTTGCGCTTGTAATCGATATACGTCTCAATCAGCTCTTCGCTGAAGACATCGCCGCGGAGCAGAAACGCGTGGTCCTCTTCCAGGCAGCTCAGCGCTTCGTCCAACGAACCCGGCATTGACGGCACCGCCTTCATTTCCTCCGGCGACAGGTCGTAGATGTCCTTGTCCAGAGGCTCCCCGGGGTTCAGCTTGTTCAACACGCCGTCCAGCCCCGCCATCAACATCGCCCCAAACGCCAGGTATGGGTTCGCCGCCGTGTCCGGCGGACGGAACTCGACGCGCTTCGCCTTGGGGTTCGACGAGTACATCGGGATGCGGCACGCGGCCGACCGGTTCCGCCGCGAGTAAGCCAGGTTCACCGGCGCCTCATACCCGGGCACCAGCCGCTTGTAGCTGTTGGTGGTGGGCGCGATGATGGCCGAAAGAGCCCGCGCGTGTTTCAGCAATCCGCCGATGTAATGCAGCCCCATCTGGCTGAAGCCCGCATAACCGTCGCCCGCGAACAGCGGCTTGCCGCCCTTCCACAAACTCTGGTGCGTGTGCATGCCGCTGCCGTTGTCCGCGAACAGGGGCTTGGGCATGAACGTCACCGTCTTGCCGTACTGGTTGGCCGTGTTGCGGATGATGTATTTGTACAACATCATGTTGTCGGCCGATTTCACCAGCTTGTCGAACCGCTGATCGATCTCGGCCTGCCCGCCCGTGGCCACCTCGTGGTGATGGCACTCAACATGAATTCCGCACTGGATCATGGTCTGCACCATCTCGCTGCGCAGGTCCTGATAATGATCCGTCGGTGGAACCGGGAAGTATCCTTCCTTGTACCGCGGGCGGTACCCCAGGTTGTTCTCCCGCCGGCCTGAGTTCCACCGTCCCTCCTCGGCGTCGATAAAGTAATACCCGGAGTTGTGCGTCTGGTCGAAACTGATGTTGTCGAAGATGAAGAATTCCGCTTCGGCCCCGAAGTACGCCGTGTCCGCCACCCCGCTGTTGGTCAGATACAGTTCTGCCTTCTTCGCGATCCACCGCGGGTCCCGTTCATAGCGCTGCCTGGTGATCGGATCCTGCACGTCGCCGATCATCACCAGCGTCGGCGTCTCCGCAAACGGGTCCATCAAGGCCGTCTCCGGATCCGGAATCAACAGCATGTCGCTTTCGTGGATCGCCGCCCAGCCGCGGATGCTCGATCCGTCCATCCCAAAGCCGTCCTCGAAGCTGCTTTCGTCCAGCTCGCTGATCGGGTAGGAAACGTGATGCTGCAAGCTTGGAATATCGGTGAACCGCAGATCCAACTGCTTGGCATCGTTCTTCTTGGCAAATTCCAAAACTTCTTTCGGAGTCATTCATCCTCCCGGGATAAAAGTCGTTTGGGATTGTGGATTTCGCAGATGCCGCTCAGAATAACCGATTGCACGCACTTCGGTCAAGTTTGGGTGACAAACCGGGAGGCATTGCTATTGCGCGGGTACGGCGGGACTTAACCGCTGGTGGCGGATGCCGGCACGCACGGCCCCGACATCGGCGAGCATTGCTAATCTGGATAGATGGAATTTCGGCTGGCGGTGGGCTACCAACCGCGCGGGGATCAGGAGAACGCCATCGCCGAGCTCACGCGCGGGGTTCGCGAGGGCGAGCAGCACCAGGTGCTCCTGGGCGTCACCGGATCGGGCAAGACTTTCACGATGGCCAAGGTGATTGAGGCCATTGGCAAGCCAACCTTGATTCTGGCGCACAACAAGACGCTCGCCGCGCAGCTCTATCACGAATTCAAGAGCTTCTTCCCCACCAACGCGGTCGAGTACTTCGTCAGCTATTACGACTACTATCAGCCCGAAGCCTACATTCCGGCCAGCGACGTTTACATCGAGAAAGAGGCGACGGTTAACGACGAGCTCGACAAGTTGCGGCTTTCGGCCACCAAGAGCCTGTTCGAGCGCCGCGACTGCGTGATCGTCGCCAGCGTGAGCTGCATCTACGGCCTGGGCTCGCCCGAAGCCTATTACGGCATGCTGCTGATGCTCGACAAAGGGCAGAAAATCTCGCGCAACCAGATTCTCTCCAAGCTGGTCGAGATCCTGTACGAGCGCAACGACGCGGATTTTCGCCGTGGGACTTTCCGGGTGCGCGGCGATGTAATCGAAGTCTATCCCACCTACGACGATTGCGCTTACCGCATCGAGCTCTGGGGCGATGAAGTCGAGAGCCTGGCGCAGATCGACCCAATGTTAGGGCAGGTCAAACAGACCTACACGCGCCTCCCGATTTATCCCAAAACGCACTACGTGATGAGCGACGAAACCAGGCTCGCCGCCATGGACAGCATCCGCGCGGAGCTCGACTGGTGGCGCCCGGAACTGGAGAAACAGGGAAAGGCCATCGAGGCGCAGCGCCTTTACCAGCGCACCATGTTCGATCTCGAGATGATGAAAGAGATCGGCTACTGCCACGGCATCGAGAATTATTCGCGCCATTTCTCCGGCCGCCTGCCCGGCGAGGCGCCGCCCACTTTGCTCGATTACCTCCCGCACGATGCCGTGATGTTCATCGACGAAAGCCACCAGACGATTCCGCAGCTTCACGGCATGTACCACGGCGACCGCTCGCGCAAGGAGGTGCTGGTGAGCCACGGTTTCCGCCTGCCCAGCGCGCTCGATAACCGCCCGCTCACCTTTGAGGAGTTTGAACACCGCGTCAACCAGCTGGTCTACGTCTCCGCCACGCCCGGGCCGTATGAGCTCACCAAGGCGGCGGGGGTGGTGGTGGAACAGATCATCCGGCCCACCGGCCTGATCGATCCGAGCGTGGAAATCCGCCCCGTGAAAGGCCAGGTGGACGACCTGTTGGGCGAAATCCGCAAGCGGGTGGACGCCAATCAGCGCGTGCTGGTGACTACGCTCACCAAGCGCATGTCGGAAGACCTCGCCGAGTATTACTCCGAGGTGGGGGTGCGCTGCCGTTATTTGCACTCCGAGGTGAGCACGCTCGACCGCATCAAGATTCTGCGCGACCTGCGCCGCGGGGAGTTCGACGCTCTCATTGGCATCAACCTGCTGCGTGAGGGCCTCGATCTGCCCGAGGTTTCGCTGGTAGCGATTCTGGACGCGGATAAAGAAGGCTTCCTGCGCTCCTCCGGCTCCCTGATTCAGACCATCGGCCGCGCCGCGCGCCACGTCGAAGGTCACGCCATCCTCTACGCCGACGTGATGACCGACAGCATGCGCAGAGCCTTGGACGAGACCGGACGCCGCCGGAAAACGCAGATGGACTACAACGAACGCAACAGCATCGTGCCGCAATCGATCATCAAGCCAATCGATATGAGCCTGGTTGCGATTGCCGAAGGCGATTACGTCACGGTGCCGCTCGAGGAAGACCAGGAGGTCGAAAACCTGACTCCCGAGCAGCTCCAGAAGTTCATCGCCGATCTGGAGAACAACATGCGCGAAGCCGCCCGCAAATTCGAATTTGAGAAAGCCGCGCAACTGCGCGACCGCGTGAAGGCACTGAAGCTGGGCGTCGCGTAACCGGAGGACAGACCATCGCCTTTCGTGGTCTGCGGCATTTCAGGTGAGGGCGAACGCGCCAGAGGGCGGGAGCCGAACCGACTGGCAGCGACCCGACCACGGTCATCACTGGCCGGTAACGTAAAGCTGGAAGCCCGGACTGACCGCCATTGGCACGGTCACGACAATCGGGCCCCCGCCGTCGGCCGCGGTGTACTGAAAATTGATTTGGCTGGCCCCGGCCACCAGGAACGGCGCCGGCCCGGCGTAGGTCACAGCGAACTGTGTGTAGGTCTGGCAGGGCACCACGCCGGCGCCGGGGTGGCATGGCTCGAAGGGCGGCGCCGGCGACCACACTGCGACCGGCTGGATGGCATTGATCGGCAGCGGAAGCCCGACCAGCGTGCCATCGGCCTGGGCCGGCGAAATGGGTCCCAGCCCTGTCGCCCACACGCTCACGATGGAGCCGGGTGTGGCGGGGTTGCTAGCCGAGTTGAGGGTCCCATCCTGGTTCACCGCCGCCGCGTGCACGCCATCCACAGTGAACACCGCCGGAGCCGCCGGCGCCACGGGCCAGTTCAGGCAGTTCGCCTTCGCGCCGTTATAGGTGACGCAAATCTGCGTGTTCTGCCCCGGCGTCAACGACCACGGCGCAACAAGATTGATCTGCGAATCCTGCACCCACAGCAGCGGCGCGGGCGTCCCATCGAAAGTCACTTCGACGTTGGCGGCCTGGGTCGGGAAGGGGCTTGCGAAGGTCGCCTGGGTCTGCACGCCTTGCTCCGGCCCGAGCCCGTCGCCAAACAGCGTGACCAGCTCACCCGGCGCGAGTGGCCCCACGCCGAAGCTGGCGGCGTTGCCGGCGCAGGCGAGCGGCACGGTCGGGGCGCCGGGGTTGGGCGAGAAGCGCCAGAGTAAGACCCCGCTCCCCGCAGGAAACGGGCCCGTTTGGCTGGGCGTGAAGGTCGAATCGGCCGACGCGATCACAAAAACCATCGAGCCCGAACCGATGGCAACGGGTGGGCCCAAGAACTGATCTATGGCGCCAGGAATATAGGTGGTCTGCAACAGGCTACCATCGGGTGCGTAGACGCTGAGGAACTCCCATCCGCATTGTGCCAGGCTGTTCTTGACCGGGTACAACTGCAACGAAGCTCCCACGACATACGCGTTCCCGGCCGCGTCCAGAGCCACTCCGGGGAAATCGCCGGCGACCGGATTCGAGGACGTGACGGCGCCGGCCGAATCGAAGCGCAGTAATACGGAGGAGCCGTTATCGAGCGCGCTGACGAGAACCGCGGCGTTCCCGTTCGCATCCACGGCAACCGTCGACCAGCCAACCAGCGAGGGAGGCGTGGTCGAATAGAAACCGGCGGAGCCGTCCGGCGCCAGCCTGGCGAGAAAGCCGGGGCCGGCGACGAACGCTGCGCCCGATGCATCGACGGCTATAGAATTTGCGTATCCCGACACTCGCGCTGCGTAATCGTCCGCGCTTCCTTCGGCATTCAGCCGCACGACGCACGCCACCGCGGAATTGCCCGCGCATTCGCCAACCAGATACGTCCGGCTCCGGCCGTCGATGGCAATCGCAGCCGTGTCATTCGGCACGACGGAGCCGATTGCCGTCTTCCACGCCAGGCCCGTGCCGTCTGCGTTCCACTTCGCCACGTAAACGGAGGTGTCTCCCGACTGGCTCTGCGGGATCACGTAGACGCCGCCGTTCGAATCCACGGCCATGGCGTAGGCCGCGAATCCAAGATCGGTCTGCCACAGAATCGTTTTCCCATCCGCCGAAAGTTTGGTCACACACTTGGAAACCACGCAATCCGAGAGCATGTAGACGGCCCCGGAGCCATCCGTCGCAATCTGGCTGACGATGGGGACCCACTCGCTGTAGTCGGGGCCCAGCAGGAAGCCGGATGATGCAGCCGTCGCGCCAGCCGCGCTCAAGAATGCCAGGCAGAGTAACCCGCTCGCGCGCATGATCCTGATACCAGCACTTGGAATGCCGGGAATCTTCCTTTGAAATCAACTCCCTCCTCGAAGCCAATGTGTCGCCGTGCCACAGCGGAGGGCGGCCTGCGACCGGCGGAGGGCCACTCACCCACGCTTGTGGCATCGAATCCGCCCCAGGCGCTTCACTGACCGGCAACGTAGATCTGGAAGCCAGGGCTCTGTGCCCCAGCGGTAACAACAATTGAGCCGGCATAGTTGACGACCTGGAAATCGATCTGGCTGGCTCCGGCGACCAGATACGGCGCGGGTCCCGCATAGGCAATCTCGAATGGCGTGTAGAAATCAACGTTCAAGCCCACCACCTGCGCCCCGATTTGAACCGGCAGCAGGTTGTCAGGCAGGGGTAACCCCACCAGGGTTCCGTCGGTCTGCGCCGGAGAGACCGGACCGAGGCCGGTCGCCCACACGGCGACGATAGATCCCACCGGCGCGGGATTGCCGGCCGAGTTGATGGTTCCATCCTGATTCACCGCCGCCGCGTGAACGCCATCCACGGTGAATACCGCGGGGGCCGACTGCGCCACCGGCCAGCTCAGGCAGTTCGTCGTCACGCTGCTGTAGGAGGCGCAGATCTGCGTGGTCTGCCCCGGCGTCAGCGACCATGGAACGATAGCGTTGATCTGGCCGTCCTGCACCCACAATAGCGGCGCGGGAGTTCCGTCGAACGTCACTTCTGCGTTTGCCGCCTCCGTCGGGAAGGGGCTCTGCAGCGTAGCCTGACTTTGGATCCCCTGCTGGGGTCCGAGCCCGGTGCCCATCAGTGTGACGATTTCGCCCGGCGCGATCGACCCTTCTTCGTAGCTCGCCGCGTTGCCGGCGCAGGCCAGTGGGAATGTCTGCGCGTTGGCGTTCGGCGAAAGGTGCAGCAGAAAGTTTGTTCCAGGGGCGCCCGCCGGGAACGGCCCGGTGCGCGTGGGGGTGAAGCTTGTGTTGTTCAGGGCGACGAGAAAGACGGTCGAGTTCAGGCCCGTCGCGATCAGCGCTCCATACGCGGCGTCCGGAATGTACGTGGCCTGCAGGACGGAACCATCCGGGGCGAACACGCTGAGCAAGCTGGATCCACAGATGGTGAGACTGTTCTTGACCGGGTACAAATCGTCCGAGAGCGCCGTGACATATGTGTTTCCGGCACTGTCGAACGCAAGCCCGGGATAATAGGCCCCATTCGCCCCTGGGATGGTCCGCGAAAAGGCGACGGCGCCTTTGGCATCGTAGCGCTGCAAAACTCCGCCGCCCGCGAGCACGGCGTTCCCGCCGGGATCCACGGCAACTGCCAGCCCCACCGAGGCTACGGGGAATGCGGTTGAGTAGAATCCGGCGGAACCATCGGGCGCTATCCGCGCGAGAAAACCGCCCATCACACCCGGCGAGGTGAGACCGGCAACGAACGCCGCTCCCGACCCATCGACCGCGATGGATGTCGGCATGCCCGCAAAGGGTGTAGAGTAATCGACCGCGGTTCCGGCTGCGTTCAGCCGCACTACACCGCCCACGTTGTTGGCGCCATCATGAACGCCGGCCACATACGCGCGGTCCTGTGAATCGGCCGCGAGAGCCGGCGAATACGTCGTTGCCAGGAAACTGCCGACCGGTGTCTTCCACGCGATGCCCGTCCCGCCGGCGTTGAGCTTCGTCACAAAATAGGACGTATCGCCGGCCTGCCACGCGGGCACCACGTATACGCCGCCGTCGGGATCCACCGCCATTTCCGATACCACGAATCCGAGAGGGTACTGCCATAGGATCGTCGTGCCATCCGCCGACAGCTTGGTCACCAAATTGGCGCCGGACGCGGGCGAGGTAGCCGACAGAATATAGAGCGCCCCGGAGGCGTCCGTCGCGATCCGCGCCGCGAAGGGGACAAACCATTCGCTGTAATCCACCCCCAACAGGAAGCTGGACGATGCCGCCATCGCGCCGGTGGCGCTCAGCAGCACAACACCAAGAAGCTCTCTGACTCGCACGAGACTCGTGTTGGCACTTTGAATGCCGAGCGGCCTGCTTTGAAATCAATGACTTGCTTGACTCGATGTGTCGATTTGACCCAGCGAAAGCCCAGCCGGGGGCGAGCCAGGCCTGCGAGCTTCCGATGTCTCCGGGAATCCGGTCTCGCCGCCATCACTTTCATTGCGACGCTGAAGCTGCCATTTCTCCCAGCTTGCGCGAGGCTTAGCTTCGGTGCCTTCACACGGTCGCGCAGTTGGGCGCTTTCTCAAATTCGAATTTGCGGGCGGCTTGGCGCGTCTTGTTCTTCAGAGCGGCGATGAACTTCTGGGGTTGATCATCTCCTCAAACGAGGTGTGTCGCTTTTGCCACGGCCAACTCCATGCGGCAAGTTGCGGCTGGCCGCGGCTGCACCCCGGAGTTTCTGTCAGTTTTTCCGAGAATTCCGTTTCGCTGATCTCACCTATCTGACAACGCTA
>Ga0335078_10013735_pt1 | contig 11998 bp, 8 predicted proteins | sample Lox_Sample_32_FD_206711 | JGI IMG/M metagenome (GOLD analysis project Ga0335078, IMG submission 206711) | Soil microbial communities from Loxahatchee National Wildlife Refuge, Florida, United States - Lox_Sample_3.2 | ecosystem: Environmental > Terrestrial > Soil > Wetlands | place: USA: Florida... | reverse complement strand
CCGGTCGTCGAGGTACTTGGCGATGGCGTTCCAGACCGCGTGCAGCGCTCCCGCGCCGATCACGATCAGCACGATCGAAACGGTGACCTGGTTATGCGCTTGCACTGACGGCTCCTTCGGCCAGTCCCGTTTCCGGGCACGCCACTAAGAGCCCTCGGGGTTGTCGTGCTGTCCGGCGGGAAAGGGCGCGGAACCCTAGGCGCAACCACGAGCTACCCAACCCTACCCGTACGTCGTAGCGAGGGGTGTTCGTGACAGCACGTGATGTTCGTGACAGAACCGGCGTTCATGACCGGCGCGGCAATGTCCGGCAGCAGGCCCGGAAGCCATTCGCGTCTTATTGGCCGGCCATTCCCGCGGATCGGCGCGGATTGACGCGAACTGTCGTAGCCGGGTGCTACCTGTAGAGGCGGGACCGCTTGGATTCCCCGGGCCGCACCAGACGGCCCGTCCTCGCGGTAGCGACATGGATCCCAGCGCGCCCGCCTACCGCCTCGTGCGCCAGCCCGTGCCCGGGTCGACGGCGCCGCCGGTCCTGGACGAGGACCAGCAGCGGGTGGTCAGCCATGCCGCCGGGCCGCTGCTGGTGCTGGCCGGCCCGGGTACGGGCAAGACCACGGCCATCGTCGAGGCCGTGGTGCACCGGATCAGCCACCGGGGCATCGATCCGGCGCGGGTGCTGGTGCTCACCTTCAGCCGCAAGGCGGCCGAGGAACTGCGGGACCGGATCACGCTGCGCCTGGGTCAGACCACCCGCCAGCCGCTCGCGCTGACCTTTCACAGCTACGCCTACGCGCTGGTGCGCCGGGAGTTCGGCCTGGACGGCGACGAGCCGCCGGTGCTGCTGTCCGGCCCGGAGCAGCTCCTGGAGGTCCGGCGGCTGCTGCGGGGCGAGGCGGAGGACGGCGGCCGGAACTGGCCGGAGCGGCTTCGCCCGGCGCTCGGCACCCGGGGCTTCGCCGCCGAACTGCGCGACTTCCTGCTCCGCGCGGCCGAGCGCGGCCTGGACGGACGCGGGCTGGCGGCGCTGGGCCGGCTTCGGCAGCGCGACGACTGGGTCGCGGCCGGCGGCTTCCTCGAGCGGTACGCCGCGCGCTTCGACCTCGCCCCGGTGCCCGCCTACGACTACGCGGAGATCGTCCGCATCGCCGCCGGGCTGCTCGGCCGGGCCGCGACCAGGGACCGGGAACGCCAGGCGTACGACGCCGTCCTGGTCGACGAGTACCAGGACACCGACCCGGCGCAGGAGAACCTGCTGCACGCGCTGGCCGGAGACGGCCGTGAGCTGATCGCTGTCGGCGACCCCGACCAGTCGATCTACGGCTTCCGCGGTGCCGACACCCGCGCCGTCGGCCGGTTCACCGGCCGGTTCCGCGCCCCGGACGGCAGCCCGGCGCAGGTGATCGCCCTGGGCACGTGCCGGCGCAGCGGTGCGCTCCTGCTGGCCGCGTCGCGCCGGGTGGCGGCCCGGCTGCCGGCCGCCCATGCCGATGACAACCGGTTCATTGAACGCGCCCACCGCGCGCTGCGACCGCTACCGGACGCCGCGCCGGGCACGGCCCGCATCATCGTCGCGGGGACCGCGAGCCAGGAGGCGTCGGTCATCGCCGACACGCTGCGCCGGGCGCACCTGATGGACGGGCTGGCCTGGTCGTCGATGGCGGTCCTGGTCCGCTCCGCCACCCGCCAGGTGCCGGTGCTGCAGCGGGCCCTGGGCGCGGCCGGGGTTCCGGTCCGGGTCGTGGGCGACGACCTGCCGCTGAGCGCCGAGCCGGGGACCCGCCCGCTGCTCACCCTGCTGGATTGCGCGCTGCGCCCGGGTGCGCTGGACGAGGAGGCCGCGGCCGACCTGCTTACCGGGCCGTTCGGCGGCACCGATGCGCTGGGGCTGCGGCGGCTTCGCCGCGCGCTGCGCGCCGCCCCCCAGGGCGGCGGCGATCCGGCCGCCGAGGAGCCGCTGGCCGAGGCGCTGCGCGATCCGCGCGCGCTGGCCCTGCTCGGGCCGGCCGCGGGGAGCGGGCTCGCGGCCTCGGCGGCCGTGAACGCGGCCCGCCGGGTAGCGGCGCTGCTGGCGCTGGCGGCGCGGACCGCGCGGGAGGGGGGGAGCGCGCACGACGTGCTCTGGGCGGTCTGGCACAGCTCCGGCCTGGCTACCGCCTGGCAGCAGGCCAGCGCGGCGGGTGGCAGCCGGGGCGCGGCCGCCGACGCCGACCTGGATGCCGTGGTCGCCCTGTTCGACGCGGCCGCCCGGTTCACCGCCCGGCTTCCGCAGGGCTCCCCGCGACTGTTCCTGGACAGCCTGGCCGGGCAGGAGATTGTGGGCGACACGCTGGCCGACCGGGCCGCGCGCGGCGACGGGGTCGCCGTCCTCACCGCGCACCGGGCCAAGGGCCTCGAGTGGGACCTGGTCGTGGTGGCCGGGGTGCAGGAGGGCACCTGGCCGGACGTCAGGACCCGGGGGTCCCTGCTGTCCATGGACGAGCTGGTGGAGGCGGCCGCCGGCCCCGGGCCCGCCGGGCCGGCGAACCTGCCCGACGAGGCCGCGGCCGCCGCGCTCGCCTCCAAGCTGCTCGACGAGGAGCGCAGGCTGTTCTACGTCGCGGTGACCCGGGCGCGCCGGGCCCTGGTCGTCACCGCGGTGGGCGGGGCGGACGCCGAGGAACGGCCGTCCCGGTTCCTGGCCGAGCTGGCCGGCGATGACATCGAGCCCGAGCAGGTGACCGGGCCCGGGCGGCGCTGGCTGTCGCTGCCCGCGCTCACCGCCGAGCTGCGCCGGGCGGCCGCCGACCGCGGCTTGGCCATGCCGGTGCGCCGCGCCGCCGCGGCCCAGCTGGGCCGGCTCGCCGCCGCGGGCGTGCGCGGGGCCAGCCCGCGGCAGTGGTACGCGCTCACCGAGCTGTCTGGCCCGGGCCCGGTGACCGACGGCGACGTCCGGCTGTCGCCGTCACAGGTGGAGAGCTTCACCAAATGCGGGCTGCGCTGGCTGCTCGAGTCCGCGGCGGGGGTCAGCAGTCCCAGCGTGCTGCGCCATTTCGGGATCGTGATCCACGCCGCGGCCGCGCTGGCCGCCGACGGCGCTGACGACGCCGACATCACCAAGCGGATCGACGAGGCCTGGCGGCACCTCGACTTCGGCAGCGCCTGGTACAGCGCCAAGCAGCGGGACCAGGCGGAGCTGATGGTCCGCAAGTTCCTCGACTGGCACCGGGCCAACCCGCGGGAGCTGGTGGCGGTCGAGCAGGAGCTGCGGGTGCGGGTCGGCCGCGTCGAGATCACCGGCCGGGTGGACCGGCTGGAGCGGGACGCCGACGGCAGCGCGATCGTGGTGGACCTGAAGACCGGGTCGGGCCGGCCGGCCGACGACGAGCTGGACCGCCACCCGCAGCTCGGCGTCTACCAGCTGGCCGTGCTGCTGGGCGCGTTCGAGGAGCTGGGCCTGACCCAGCCCGGCGGCGCCGAGCTGGTGCAGGTCGGCCGGGCTGGCCTGAGCGCGCGGGCCCGGGTGCAGCGGCAGCGCCCGCTGTCGGCGGACCCTGAACCCGGCTGGGCGGCCGAACTGGTCGAGACGGTGGCCGACGGCATGTCCGGCTCGGTGTTCGCGGCCCGGGTGAACCCGGGCTGCCGGGTCTGCCCGGTCGCAGCCTGCTGCCCGGTGCACGAGCGCGGCGGGCAGGTGGGCCCGTGACCGCGCGCCCGGCCCGGACCCGGTACAGCCCGGCCCATCTGGCCCGGCTGCTCGGCGCGGCCGAGCCGACCGCGGAGCAGGCCGCGGTGATCGGCACGCCGCTCGCCCCGATGGCCGTGATCGCAGGCGCGGGCTCGGGCAAGAGCGAGACGATGGCGGCCCGGCTGGTCTGGCTGGTCGCGAACGGGATGGTCCGGCCGGAGCGGGTGCTCGGGCTCACCTTCACCAGGAAGGCGGCCGCCGAGCTCGCCGACCGGGTGCGGGGCCGGCTGGACGGCTTGCGGCGAGCCGGGCTCGGCCGGCCGGGCGACGGCCCGGCCGACGACCGGCTGCTGGGGGACCCGGTGATCTCGACCTATCACGCCTACGCCGGGCGGCTGGTCGCCGACCACGCGCTGCGCGAGGCAGTGGAGCCGTCGCTGCGGCTGATCACGCCCGCGGTCGCCTGGCAGCTCGCGGCCCGGGTGGTGGCGGCGCACGACGGCCCGATGGACGCCATCACCTGGACGCCGTCCACGGTCACCGCGGCGGTCCTCGACCTGTCCGCCGAGCTGGCCGAGCACCTGCGCGGGCCGGCCGATGTGATCGGCGTAGGGGAATGGCTGGCCAACGGGGTCCGCGGCGCCGTCCCCCCGGGTCAGCCACCCGGCCGGCTCCCGGCGCTGGTCGGCAAGATCGTGCAGTGCCAGCGGGTCCGCGAGCAGCTGCTGCCCATGGTGTCCGCTTACGCGGCGGCCAAGGCGGCCCGGGAGGTCATGGACTACGGCGACCAGATGGCGCTGGCGGCCCGCATCGCCGACCGGCATCCCGAGGTCGGCACGGCCGAGCGGGCCCGGTACCAGGTTGTGCTGCTGGACGAGTACCAGGACACCAGCCATGCCCAGCTGGTGCTGCTGCGGGCGCTGTTCGGCGGCGGGCACCCGGTGACCGCGGTGGGCGACCCGTGCCAGTCGATCTACGGGTGGCGCGGCGCGAGCGCGGGCAACCTGCGCCGGTTCGCCACCGACTTCCCGGCCCGTGGCGGGGCGCCGGCCGCGACCGCGGTGCTGTCCACCAGCTTCCGCAACACCGGGCGGGTCCTGGACGCGGCGGCCGCGGTCCAGCAGGACCTGCGCGCCGCCGCGCCGGAGGTCCCGCGCCTGGTCGCGCCCCCGCCGAGGGCCCGGCGGGGCGCGGTGACGTGCGCGCTGCTGCCGACCGCCGCGCAGGAGGCCGCCTGGGTCGCCGACCGGGTCGCCGGGCTGCTCGCGCAGCCGCCCGGCGTCGCGCCGGACGGGGCCGCCTGGCCGGATGGCCGCCCGGATCCGGTCCGCCCGTCCGACGTCGCGGTGCTCTGCCGCAAGCGCGCCCAGTTCCCGGTGCTGCGCGCGGCACTCGAGGCCCGGTCCATCCCGGTCGAGGTGGTCGGTCTCGGCGGGCTGCTCACCGTGCCCGAGGTGCAGGACGTGGTGGCCACGCTGCGGGTGATGCACGACCCGAGCGCGTCCGACGCGCTGGCCCGGCTGCTGACCTCGCCCCGCTGGCGGATCGGCCCGCGGGACCTGGTCGCGCTCGGCCGCCGGTCGCGCTGGCTGGCCCGCGCCGCCGGCCACGCCGTGGCCCAGGATGGGGCGGACCGGGGCGTGCCGGAGCCTGATGTGATGGAGCAGGCCGTCACCGACCTGACCGCCGATCCCGGCAGCCTGGTGGAGGCCCTGGATGACCTCGGCGACCCGGCCGCGTACTCGCCGGCCGGGCACGCGCGGCTGGCGGCGCTGGCCGCCGAGTTGCGGGGGCTGCGGGGGCATGCGGGCCGGCCGCTGCCCGAGCTCGTCGGCGAGGTGGAGCGCACGCTCGGGCTGGACATCGAGGTCGCCGCGCGGCCCGGCGCCGACCCGGCGGGCTCGCACGCCGACCTGGACGCGTTCGCCGACGCGGCCGCGGCCTTCGCCGGCGACCAGGAGGAGCCGACGCTCGGCGCGTTCCTCGCCTATCTCACCGCGGCCGAGACCGAGGAGTTCGGGCTGGAGGCGGGGCGGGTCGGTGACAGCGACTCGGTCAAGCTGGCCACCGTGCACGCGGCCAAGGGCCTGCAGTGGGCGGCTGTGTTCGTGCCCGGGCTGTCCGGGGGGGCGCACGGGCACGTGTTCCCGGCCCGGCCGAAGCTGGCCACGCGGTGGACCGAGAACCCTCGGCTGCTGCCGTTCCGGCTCCGCGGTGACGCGGCCGACCTGCCGGTGCTGGCCGGCCTGGACGCGCGGGCGCTCGACGCGTTCAGCGACGCGTGCGCGGACCGGGAACTGGCCGAGGAGCGGCGGCTGGCGTACGTGGCCGCGACGCGGGCGGCGTACTGGCTCGGCTGCACCGGCTACTGGTGGGGAAGCGGGGTGTCGCGGCTCGGCCCTTCGGTGTTCCTGGAGGAGGTACGGGCCGCGTGCGAGGACGGTGCCGGGACCGTCGCGGTCTGGGCCGGGCCACCCGAGGACAGGGCGGAGAACCCGGCCCTGGCCGAGCCGGCGACGGCGTCGTGGCCGGCCGCGGCGTCGGGGGCGCGCTACGAGGCGGTCCGCGAGGCCGGCGACCTGGTCGCCGCGGCCATGGCCGCCGCGGCGCCGGCTGGCCGGGTGGCCGGCACGCCGGCTGGCCCCGCCGCCGCGGCGCCGGCTGGCCCGGCGGCCGGGATGAGCCGGGCCGACCGCGAACTGGTAGCCGCCTGGCAGCGCGACGCCGGCTTGCTGCTGGCCGAGCGGGCGCAGCGCCGCGGCGACGACGCCGTCACCGTCGGGCTGCCCCGTCGGCTGCCCGTGTCCTCGCTGGTCACCATGGCCGCCGACCCCGCCGAGCTGGCGCAGCAGATCCGCCGGCCGATGCCCCGCCCGCCGGCGCCACTGGCCCGCCGCGGCACCGAGTTCCACCGCTGGCTGGAGCAGCGGTTCGGGCCGCAGCGCCTGATCGACCCCGGCGACCTGTCCGGCGCGGCCGACGCGGAGCAGGAGCCGGACGACCAGCACGACCTCACCGTGCTCCGGGAGCGGTTCGAGGCCGGCGAGTGGTCGCGGCGGTGGCCGTGCGAGGTTGAGGTGCCGTTCGAGACGCTGCTCGGGGACCGCCTGATCCGGGGCCGGATCGACGCGGTGTTCGCCGACGCCCCCGGCGGCGGGTTTGACGTCGTGGACTGGAAGACCGGCCGGCCGCCGGCGTCGGCCGGGGAGGAGCGAGTCGCCGCGGTCCAGCTAGCTGCCTACCGGCTGGCCTGGGCCGCGCTGGCCGGGGTGCCGGTCGAGCAGGTCCGCGCCGCGTTCTACTACGTCGCCGACGACGCCACCGTGCGCCCCGCCGACCTGCTCGACGAGGCCGGCCTGACCGCCCTGATCGAAGGCATCCCGGCTGGCTAGGCGGCCCGGCCGGGTGGGGTGGGCGGTCCGGCGGGGTGGCAGGGCGGGCGGTCCGGCGGGAAAAGTGTCCGTAAACGGTCGTGATAGCAGCCGCCTGCGGACACGTTTGGCCGCGGGAGCGTGGTGGGCGGTGGGGCGGGGGTGGATAGGATGCCGAGGGTCGCGGGACGGGGAGGCAGAGGCCAGGGAGGCTGGGTGCCAGAACGACGGGTATCGATGAGCGACGGGCTGGCCGAGCGGGTGGTGCGTCGCGCCATCGCGGCCCTGGCCAACTCCTATGGCTCGGCCCCGGCCCGGGCCACGGCCGCCAAGGAACTGCTGGTCCACGCGCTGGAAGGGTCCTCAGGCCCGGCCGACGAGACCGACGGCTACGCCGCCGCGACCGCGATCGCCGCCCTGGCCCACGGGATCGAGGCCGAGGCGGGGCGGGGCCTGGACTGGCTGTCGGTCGCGGCGCTCGAGGAGTGGGACTTCCACCACCCGGAGAGCCCGATCTGACGGCGCGGCCCCGATCTGACGGCGCGGCCCCGATCTGACGGCGCGGCCCCGATCTGACGGCGCGGCCCCGATCTGACGGCGCGGCCCCGGTGACGGTACGGCCGGGGGGACGGGCGCGCCGTTCCGCGCGACATGTCAGCCGCTGAGGCGGCGCTCCACCGCTTCGACCTTGGCCTCGAGCGCCCCGGTCACGCCGGGCCTGACGTCGGCCTTCAGCGACAGGCTGACCCGCGGGGCCTTGGCCGCGACCGCGTCGACGGCCCGGCGCACCACGTCCATGACCTCGTCCCAGTCGCCCTCGAGCGTGGTGAACATGGCGTCGGTCCGGTTAGGCAGGCCGCTGTCGCGGACCACGCGCACCGCATCGGCGACATAGTCGGCAACGTCCTCGCCGACTCCGAGCGGCGTGACCGAGAACGCGACCAGCATGGCTGTTCCTCTCAGTTGATGCCGGGCCCGATGGCCGACTCGTAGCGGCTGAGCACCTGGCGGTCGCCCGACGTCTCGACCGGCGTGAGCGGCGGCCGGTGCCACAGCCAGCAGTCGAGGTCGGCCGCGGTGCCCGTCACCTCGGCGGCGGCGTCCGTCCCCGGGTCGCGGTCGGCGGGGTGAGCGTCAGGCTCGTCGTAAGCGGTCCCGTCGCCGGGGTCGGTGCCCCGGAACTGCCCCAGCGTGACCAGCCAGGTATCGCCGGTGTCAGTGGCCCGCAGCCGGACCGTCTGCGCGGCGTCGGGGGTGAACGTGGCCCAGCCCGGCAGCCCGCCGTAGATGACGCGCAGCGCCTCGTCGACCCCGTCCGCGCTCAGAACCGGGTCCAGCGGGGTGCGGTCGCCGGCGGTGAGCTCCGCGTCGACCCGGTGGATCAGCGCCTCGTGCGCCTGGCGCCGCCGGATGAAGCCGACGGTGTGGTCATCCGACCACGTCCAGGCGGCCTCATCCGGCGGGGTCGCGGCCAGGACCTCGGCCAGGTCGTGACGCGCGCGGTCGTAGAAGTCCCACAGCCCCGCCCGGTCGGCCGGGCGGGGCGGCTTGAGCTGCTCGGCCCGCTCGCGGTTCACCCGCTCGCGCACGATCGTGCCCCAGAACCACTGCACCTCGGCGAGGTGCCACAGCAGGTCATCGGCGTTCCAGTCGGGGCAGGACGGCACGCGGGCGTCCGGCGGGACCTCGGCGAGGACCTCGGCGAACCGGGCCGACTCCCGGGCCAGATGGCCGACATAGTCCAGATCAGAGTTCACGCGTTGCAGGCTACTCCGCGGCGCCGACGGTTCTCGCCGACCGAGCGCGGGACGAGAATGTCGGTCACCGGCCGGTAACCCGAACCAGCTCCGCGCGGGCGCGCACGCCCAGATCGCCGCCAGTAGGCAGCGCGCCGACGCTAGCCGCCCGGACCGCTCCCGGCGCTGCTGCATCATGGCGGGCCGCGCGACCGGCCCGGGCCTCGGCCGCCAGTCCCGATACGAGCACGACGGTCAGGGCGGGGACCAGGTAGACGGGCTCGACGATCGCGCCCATGAAGACCAGTCCCATCGCGGCCAGGGAGGTCGCCAGCCGGGCCATTCTGGCCGGCCGGGTCATCTTCTTGGAGGGCAGGATGGCGGTGGCCAGCAGGTAGACGCTGACCCCGCCGTAGAGCGCGGCCCTGGGCCCGGCCGCTATGGTGCCCGCTCCGTCGGCGGCGAGGATGGCGATGTGCAGGCCCGCGCTCGCGGCGGCGATGCCCGCCACCACCGGCAGGTTGAGGGCGGTGAAACGGACGATCGCAGGCTGGCTGTTCAGCGCGCGCCGGTCGGCCGTGGCGAGCCAGGCCCACCAGAGGGCGGCCAGCGTGATGAGCGCGGCTGCCAGCACGACGGCGAGGGGCAGGCTCCAGGGCCGCGCGGCGGCGGCACTGATGAGCCGGGCCACCGATTCGCCGAGCACGATCAGGACGAAGATCTGGAACCGGTCGGCCAGGTGTGCCGGGTTCAGCGGGACCCGGCGGCGTGGTAGCAGCATGGCCAGCGCGCCGGTCGCGTCGGCCAGCAGCGCCGCGGCCCAGAAGGCGTAGCGGGCGGGGCCGGCCACGGCCAGGGAGGACAGCCACAGCGCGCCGCCTGCGCCGAAGCAGGTCAGGTAACAGTTGTACAGCGGCCTGGTGGCAGGCAGGTAGTGCCGGGCCCGCGCGTACAGCAGCAGCTGCAGACCGCGCAGGCAGGCGAAGGCGACGACGAAGCCGGCCGTGTCCCCGGACAGGGCCCGCGGTGCGCTGGCGGCCAGGCCGACGCACAGCAGGATCGCCGCCAGGAACGAGATCCGGTGGGCCGCGTCGTCGGACTCGTGCCGGTCGGCGTAGAAAGACAGCTGCACCCACAGCCACCAGATCGGGGTGAACAGCATGCCGAAGCGGGCGAGGGTGCCCAGGCCCGGGTGTTCCTGGAACGCGCCGGCGAGCTGGCCGACGGCGCCGGCGAAGGCCAGGTCGAAGAAGAGCTCGAGCCAGCTGGCGCGCCGCTCCTCGCGGTCGTGACCGTCCGCGGTCCGTAGCCGCGGGCGGCCGAGCCGCGCCATGTCACGGTGACCCGGGTGATCTGGTGACAGGCTGGCCGATCTCCGCGCGGCCGCGAGCCGGCGCGGTGAGCCCGATGGATGTGACCAAGGCAAACATCGCCGCGAGGGGGGGCCGGGATGCGGTGGCCTGGCGCTGGACCCGGACGTCATCGCGTCTGGCTGGTCACGGCGAACCGCGGTGGCGGGCATGCAGCATCGTCCTTTCCTGGGGCCCGAGGACTGCCTTCTGCCGTCCCAGAGCAGGCCGCGCCAGCGGCCTGCCTAACGCCCGGTGATAAAGGAGGCCCAGATGCCAGCACAGATACATGACGACACCAGGTTTCTGGCTGCCTTCCGGGCTCAGGGCAGCGTGTCTCACATCCCGGGGTGCGCGTCAGGGTAGCGAGAGCAGGGACGAGCGAGCGGCGCGGGCCTCGGCGGCGAGCGTCATGATCGCGGCCGCCACCTCGCCCGGGCTGACCAGCATGTGCAGGTGCTCACCGGGCAGCTCCTGCACCGGCCATCCCGCCCGGGCCGCCTCGGCGGCCTGCTCGCGGTAGGGCTCGGAGAAGGCCAGGTAGGCGGCCGGGCCCGCCGGCCACCCGCCCGGCACGTCCGGCAGCGCCTCCTCGTAGAACCCGAGCGGCAGCGCTGGGGCCTCGGCGGTCACCGCGTCGCGGCTGGCCTGGTCGGGAAACAGGCCGGACAGGTCCTCGCCGGGCCACCACCGCGGCCACGGCGGCACCACGCCGTCGCGCGCGATATCACGCAGGAACGGCAGGAACCCGGCCTCGACCACGGTGCCGGTGCCGGACTGACGGGGCAGCGACGCGTCCGCGAACACCGCGGTCGTCTCGCGCGCGCCGGCGGCCCGGGCCAGGTGCGGGACGAACACGCCCGCGCCGGAGTGGGTGACGAGCACGAGGTCGTCGTGCGGGCCGGCGCGCACCTGCCCGGCGACCAGGCGAACGAGCCGGGGAACGTACGGCGGGCCGCCGTCGGCGAACCCGGCCAGCGACGGCACCACGACCGCGTGCCCGGCCCGGGTTAGCTCGCGCGCCACCGGCCGCCAGCTGGCCGGGCCGAGGCTGGGCGCGTGCACCAGGACCGCCACCGACGCCACGCCACCATGGTGGCCCGGGGGCCCGGGCCGGGCCAGGGCTTTCGCTGCTGGCAGAGGTGCCGGCGTGGCGGCTCAGGGCTGCGGTGACGGCGGCCGGAGCGGCGACCCGCGTACCGCCCGGCGGTGACCGCTGCCCGTGCCACGGCCTGGCCGCGCGCCTCGGTAGAGTCCGGGGACATGGACGTTCGCGGTTATATCGACGAGAACACGGCGGGATTCTTCGAGGCGCTGAGCCAGTGGCTGGCCATTCCGTCGATCTCGGCCCTCCCCGCGCACCGCGACGACGTCCGCCGCAGCGCCGGGTGGCTCGCGGCGCACCTGCGCCAGGCCGGCTTCGCGGAGGCGGAGGTCTGGGAGACGGGCCCGGACGGGTCCGGGCTGCCCGCGGTGTTCGCGCACTGGCCGGCCGCCCGTGCTTCTCACCGCCCGGCTCGCCGGCGGTGCGCGCGGCGCGCCGGGCCATGGAACGGGCGTTCGGCCGCGAGGTTCTGTTCACCCGGGAGGGCGGGAGCGGGCCCGAGGCGGACCTGGCCGTCATCCTGGCTGCACCCCTGGTGTTCGTGGCCGTCGGGCTGGACTCCGACCGCATCCACGCGCCGAACGAGAAGGCCGAGATGAGACTGCTGCTGAAGGGCGCCGAGGCCGCCGCGTACCTGTGGGATGAACTCGCGGCCGCGGCTGGCGAGCTCACGGCGGCACCGTGAGCACCGGGCCAGCCTGGCCGGACCGGCACGGCGAGCTGAGCACGGCCGAGTTGCGCGACAGCGGCGGGCTGCGCGGCCTCGCGCT